>WNFV01000353.1_pt1 | contig 59940 bp, 55 predicted proteins | sample 5400101 | NCBI WGS metagenome assembly WNFV01 (sample SAMN13153361, study PRJNA577476) | soil metagenome | isolation source: 115 cm soil or saprolite under grassland replicate 1 | place: USA:California | collected 2016-06-15
CCGAAGTACTTGGGCCGCGAGTAGATGAACGGCATCGCCACCGCCAGGCCGCCGTAGACGTTCGGCTCCTGCGTGCCGATCCAGCACATGTCCTCCAGCCGCGGCAGGCCGACGTGCTCGACGATGAAGTTCAGCCCCTGGAACCTGGTGGCCGCGGGGTCCACGTCCGCGAGGTCGAAGGAGTCCCGGTCCAGCGGCCAGATGGTCGGGCCCTTGTGCACGTGGATGTTCTTGACGCCGAGCTCCTCGCACTTCTCGAGGTAGCGGTAGGACCAGGGGTCGTTGAGCTTGTAGCCGCGGGAGTCGCCGCGCCACTCGGCGGTGTAGAGCTTCACGCCCTTGATGTTGTAGCGCCGGACGAGCTCCTCGAAGTCCTTCAGGCCCGCCTCCTCGAGGCGCGGGTCGAAGGCGCCGTTGAGCACGAACTTGTCCGGGTACTTCTCCTTGAGGACCGCGTCCTGCTCGGTGGTGTTGAACCCGTTGACGTAGAAGTCGGTGAGGTAGGTCGGCTGGAAGATGCCGATGTCGACGTAGCCGGTCTCGAACAGGTCGTGCATCAGGTCCTGCTCGGTGTACTTCTCGTACTTCGCCTGCGGCCAGACGTATTCAGGCGGGCTCAGGTTGCGGTGGTAGTCGTAGAAGCAGCTGATGAACCCGGCCCCGTACTTGTTCTTCTGGTTGGCGGGGCTCGCGTCCCAGAAGTGCATGTGGCCGTCGACCACGAAGTACTTCTCGCCGTCCTTCTCGTACATGCCCACCTCCCGGCATTCCCTGCGAGGTGTCGCCGCCGTGGCGGCACCCTTTCCGACACTCGGGTTGTCTGGGTTGGACCCGCCCGGGCCGGGACGGCGAGCGCGCCGGGCCCCGGTCCGGGCGGACGTGGATCAGGGGACGAGAATCCCGCGACCTCGGAGGCGGCCGGCGTCGAGGTCGTCCATGGCGTCGTTGACGGCGTCGAGGGGGTAGGTCTGGGTGTGCAGCTTGACCTGGCCCTGGGCGGCGAGGGTCATCAGCTCGTCGAGGTCGTTGAAGGTGCCGACGAGGTTGCCGACGAAGTTGATCTCGGTCGAGATGATGTCGATCGTGGGGACGTTGATGGCGCCGCCGTAGCCGATCACGAAGTACGACCCGGCGCGCCGCAGCATGGCGACGCCGTCGTTCTCGGCGCCGCGCTCGCCGACGAAGTCGATCACCACCTCGGCGCCGTTGCCGTCGGTGAGGTCGAGGACCTGCTGGACGTGCCCGCCGTTGGCGAGCACGGTGTGGTGGGCGCCGATCGACTTGGCCAGCGCGAGCGCCCCCTCGGAGCGGTCGACCACCACGATCTCGGCGGGCGTGAGCGCCCGCAGGGCCTGGATGCCGATGTGGCCGAGGCCGCCGGCGCCGATCAGCACGGCCTTGGTGCCCGGGTAGAGCAGCGGCACCGCCTTGCGGACCGCGTGGTAGGCGGTCAGGCCGGCGTCGGCGAGGGCGGCGACGTCCGCCGGCTGCAGCTTCGGGTCGATCTTGACCACGGCGCGGACGCCGGTGCGGAGGTAGTCGGCCATGCCGCCGTCGGTGTTGAGGCCGGGGAAGAAGGAGTTGCTGCAGTGCATGTCGTCGCCGGCGCGGCAGGCGCGGCAGAGCCCGCAGGTGGCCTGCGGGTGGAGGATCACGGTGTCGCCGGGGGAGAGGTGCTCGACCGCCGCGCCGACCTCGTGGACCCAGCCGGCGTTCTCGTGGCCGAGGGTGAAGGGCAGCGGCGTCCCGGTCTTCTCAGCCCACTGGCCCTCGACCAGGTGCAGGTCGGTGCGGCACAACCCGGCTCCACCGATCTTGACGATCACGTCGTTGGGGCCGGTGATTCGCGGCTCCTCGATCTCGTCGACCGTCGGACGCTTCTCGTACTCGCGCAGCCGGACTGCTCGCATCGACGCTCACCTCACCCGGTCGCCGGATTCTCTCTACCCAACCAAGCCTCTCTTAACAAGTCCCTGGCCTGGGACTCTGACTGCCGCCCCCTGTCCCGTCGAGCCTTGGGCACGGCGCACGATCGAACAAGTACCAAGATTTCCAAGATTGTTGGGATAGAGGGCCGCTTTGGAGCAACGCCGGCGGCGAACCGGCAGCGAAATGGTTCGAACGCCTGAATTGCCTAGGCGAACAGCCCTCAGCGCACTCGGCGGTAGCCGAAGGGGCGGTGCGGCGCGGGCACCACGGCGGTGACCGTCGAGCGGCGGCGCAGCAGGCTGACGAAGCGGCCGGGGTCGCCCGGGTTGACCGCGAACATGTCGTAGTGCATCGGCACGGCCACCGACACGCCGGCCCGCTCGGCCAGGCCGGCGGCCTCGGCGGCGTCGAGGTTGCCGACGATGTCCTGGGCCTCGCGGGCGGCGTCGCGGCCGTTGACCGGCAGCAGGGCGAGGTCGACGTCCAGCTCGCGGAGGTGCCCGGCGAGGTCGGGGTAGTCGACGGTGTCGCCGGCGTGGTAGAGGCGGGCGCCGCCGAGCTCGACGACGTAGCCGAGGTAGCGGCAGGCGCCGCCGGAGATCTCCTCGCCGAAGTTGTAGGCGTCGGTGACGTGGACGCCGTGCCGCGCGGGCAGTGGCGTCACCACCGCGTCGCCGAGCGCCAGCCGCCGGCCGGGCGCCGCCCTGAGCACGCGCTCCGGCGGCATGCCGGCCTCGGTCACCTGGCCGCTGATCGGTTCCGGGACCACGAACGACGCCTCCGGCGAGGCCGCCGCCAGCGTGGGCCAGGACGGCAGGTCGAGATGGTCCCAGTGCTCGTGGGTGGCCAGCACACCGGCGAGGTCGCGGTAGCTGGCCGGGTCGCGATGGATCGGCGTCTGCCGGTCGGGGTGGGGCGAGATGAACGCGTCGACCAGCAGGCTGGTCCCGCCGGCCTGCAGCAGGAAGCCGGCCTGGCCGAGCCAGGTGATCGCGAGCCCGTCGCCGCTCATGCCGGGGTCGCCCCGGACCAGGAGGCGGGGTCCGGGGGCTCGAGTGAATAGGAGATCGCGGCGGCGCCGGGCTGGTGGCCGAGCTGGGTGGAGAGCTCGGCCGCGCCCTCCATCACCAGCCGTCCCCAGCGCTCCTGCAGCTCGGTGGTCCAGCGGACGGTCGGCACCGAGATGCTCATGGCGGCGACCATCGCGCCGGTGTGGTCGCGCACCGGCGCGGCGACGCATGCGACGTCCGGGTTGGACTCGCAGTACTCGCTGGCGAGGCCCCGCGCTCGCACTTCGGCGAGCATGCGCGCCAGGCGCGCGGCGGAGGTGACGCTGTTGGGGGTCATCGCCGGGAGCGGCCGGTCGCCCGGGTAGCGGGCGTCGAACGCCGCCTGCGACAGGCCGGACAGCAGCATCTTGCCGACGGCCGTGCAGTGCGCCGGCAGGGGCCGGCCGACGGCCGAGACCATCCGGACGGTGTGGGTCGAGTCGACCTTGGCGATGTAGACGACCTCGGTGCCGTCGAGGATCGCCAGGTGCACCGTCTCGTCGCAGGACGCCGCCACCCGCGCGGCCACCGCCCTGCCCTCGCGGGCGAGGTCGAGCTGGGCGGCGTAGGCGCTGCCGAGCTGGAAGGTGCGGACGCCGAGGCGGAAGCGTCCCGGGACGCCGGGCACCGGCGCCAGGTAGGAGCGGGCGACCAGGGTGGAGACCAGCTCGTGCCCGCTGGTGCGCGGCAGCCCCAGCCGGGCGACGATCTCCGGGGTCGACAGGCTTTCGTCGTCGATGAACAGCTCGAGGATGTCGAGCGCCCGCGCGAGCGCGGGAACGATCCGTCCCAATGTCACCCTCGTGTTCGGGATTTCGAACCATCGTCGGCCTGCCCCGAACGTAGGCGCTCGGCGACCGCGCTGTCAACGGGGCGTCGCCGGTTGACGGCCGCCGGCCGTCGCCTTACCGTCCTGTGCGGAGAAGTGCGCGAACAGTGTTCGATATCCCGAACGACTGCCCCGCAGGTGGGGCGACCCAGGGTCTGGCGGGCGGCTTGCTCCCTGGGCCTGGTGCGGGCGACACGAGGGAGCGACATGGACGCTGGGGGCGGCCAGGGACGGGAGCTCGCCGCTCGTGCCCGCCTGCGGGCGCTGGGGCTGCCCGAGCGGGACCTCGGCGAGCTGCCGACCTCCTCCAAGCGCTTCGACGACGGCGCCCAGTACCGGGTGGAGATCCCGTCGGTGGAGGGCCCGGAGCCGCTGCGCGCCGTGCTCGCGGCGGCCGGCGAGCACGGCGTCCCGGTGCACCGCGTCAGCCAGGGCAGCGGCATGATGCTGCTGACCGAGGATGAGATCGGGCAGATGGTGGCGCTCGGGCGCGAGCGGGACGTGGAGGTCTGCCTGTTCGTCGGCCCCCGCGCCGCCTGGGACGTCGGCGTCCAGGCGACCGCCTCGTCGGGGCGCGTGGTGGCCGCCTCGCTGCGCGGCGCCGACCAGCTCGCCTTCGGGGTCGAGGACGTCCTGCGCGGCTGCGAGCTGGGCGTCCGCAGCATCCTGGTGGCCGACGCCGGCCTGCTCTGGGTGCTCGGCCGCATGAAGGCCGCCGGCGAGCTCCCCACTGAGCTGGTCCTGAAGGTCTCGATCACCTTCCCGGTGGCCAACCCGGCCACCGCCCGGCTGCTCGAGGACCTCGGGGCCAATGCGCTCAACCTCCCGGTCGACCTGAGCCTCGCCCAGGTGGCCGCCATCCGCCAGGCCGTCGACGTCCCCGTCGACCTGTACGTGGAGGGCGCCGACGACTTCGGCGGCACGGTGCGCTACTACGAGGTCCCGGAGATGGTGCGCGTCGCCGCCCCCGTCCAGCTCAAGTTCACCGTGCGCAACGCGCCCGGGCTGTACCCCTCCGGGCGGCACCTGTCGGCCCTGGCGGTGGAGAGCGCCCGCGAGCGCGTCCGCAGGGCCGCGATCGGCCTCGAGCTCCTGCACCGCTACTACCCGGAGGCGATCACCAGCCCGAGCGGCACCGCCGCGGCCGTGCCCGGTCTTGGCGCGAGCGGCTGAGCAGACCCGTGGCCCGCGACCGCGCCCGCTCAGCCGCCGCCACGGCCGGCGCTGCCGAGCACCGCCGCCGGGTCCGAGAGGACCCGCTTGACCACGGCGCCGGCGGCGCCGCGGACGGCCGCGTCCGGGCCGAGGCGGGAGGCGATCACGCGCACGGGCGACCAGGGCTGCGCCAGCACCCGCTCCGAGAGCTCCCGCGCCAGTGGCTCCCGCAGCCACGGCTCCAGCACGGTGTAGAGGCCGCCGAGCACGACCGTGTCGGGGTCGACGACGTTGACCAGCGCGGCGACCGCGATCCCGAGCGCGCGGCCGGCGCTCTGGATCGCCTGCAGGGTGCGCGGCTCGCCGGCGCGCGCCCTGGCGAGCAGCTCGGCGACCGAGCCGCCCGGCTGTCCCATGCTGGTGCCGGCCTCGCCGGTCAGGCCGGCGGCCCGCAGGATCGCCTCCTGCCCGGCGACCTGCTCGAGGCAGCCGCGCGCCCCGCAGCGGCAGCGCGGGCCGTCGCTCTGCACGGTGACGTGGCCGACCTCGCCGGCGAAGCCCCGCACCCCGCGGAACAGCTCGCGCCCGACCACGATCCCGGCGCCGACGCCGATCTCACCGGAGACGTGCACGAAGCCGGCCAGGTCCTCGTGACCGCCGAACCACAGCTCGCCGAGCGCCGCCAGGTTGGCCTCGTTGTCGACCAGTACGGGCAGCCCGGGAGGGTTGAGGCGCCGCGCGACGAAGTCGCCGACCAGCACGTCGGTCCAGCCGAGGTTGGGCGCCGTGCGCAGAAGGCCCTGCTCGGCCTCGACCAGGCCGGGCACGGCGATCGCCAGCCCGGCGACGGTGAGCCCCTCCGCCGTGGCGGCGTCCATGGCGGTGCGGGCCATGCGCACGGCGCGCCCGAGCACCCGCCCGGGCGACTGCCGCCGGTTGTCCCCGAGGCGGGTGCGCAGGTGGCGAACGGTGCCCGTGAGGTCGGTCACGCACACGGCGAGGTAGTCGACGTTGACCTCGATGCCGAGGCCGACGAGGCCCACCCGGTTGAGGGTGAGCGCGCTGCCCGGCCGGCCGATCGCCCCGCGCGCCTCCGGGCCGAGCTCGGTCACCAGCCCCGCCTGGACCAGGTCGTCGACCAGGCTGGAGACCGTCGCCTTGGTGAGGCCGCTGAGCGCGGCGATGCGCGCCCGGGACAGCGCCCCGCCGGTGGCGATCTGCTGCAGGACCAGGGCGAGGTTGTGCGCGCGCAGGCTGTGCTGGCGCGCCGGCGAGCGGCGCAGCCCGACCGGCACCGCCGCTCCCTGCGTCACCTGGTGCTCATCTCCCCCCGCCACCCGCGGTCACCCGCCCGGCACGTGCGGGGGCATGCCGAACAGCCCGCCCACGGCGCCCTCCCGGACCTCCGCGTAGCGCGCCCGCACCGCGGCGCCGGCCTCGGAGTCCTCTGGCTGGCGAACCGCGGCCTGCCCGAGCGGCCACTCCGGCGGCTCGGTGCCGCCGCCGAGCGCCCAGGCCGCCTGGCGGGCGGCGCCGAGCGCCACGTACTCGGCCGCATCGGGGACGCCGACCGGGGCGCCGAGCACCAGCGGGGCGAGCGCCCGCACCGCCGCCGAGCGGCTGCCGCCGCCGACCAGCAGCACGCGCCGCACCGCGACGTCCTGTTCCCGCAGCGCGTCCAGCCCGTCGGCGAGGCCGCACAGCACGCCCTCGACGGCGGCGCGGGCGAGGTTCTCCGGCTCCATGTTGGCCAGCCGCATGCCGGCGAGCAGGCCGCTGGCGTCGGGCAGGTTGGGGGTGCGCTCGCCCTCGAGGTAGGGGAGCAGGACCAGGCCGCCCGCTCCGGGGCTGGCGCGCAGCGCGAGCTCGTCGAGCGTTGCCAGGTCGACGCCGAGCAGCGCCGCGGCCGACGACAGCACGCGGGCGGCGTTGAGCGTGCACACCAGCGGCAGGAAGCGACCGGTGGCGTCGGCGAAGCCGGCGACGATGCCGGCGGGGTCCGCGGTCGGCGCCTCGCTGACGGCGAAGACGGTCCCGCTGGTGCCGATCGAGACGACCACGTCGCCCGGCCGGGCGCCGAGCCCCAGCGCCGCGGCCATGTTGTCCCCGGTGCCGGCGGCCAGCAGCGCCCCCGCCGCCGTCTCGCCGGCGGCCGCGCTGGGCGCGAGCACCCGTGGCAGCGCCGGGACCCGGCCGAAGGCCAGCCGCAGCAGGTCGTCGCGGTAGCCGCCGCTGTGCGGCGACCAGTAGCCGGTGCCGGAGGCGTCGCCCCGGTCGGTGGCCGGCTCGCCCCTGCCGCCGAGCAGCCAGGTCATCCAGTCGTGGGGGAGCAGCACGGAGGCGACCCGGGCGGCCAGCTCGGGCTCGTGCTCGGCGAGCCAGCGCAGCTTGGTCACGGTGAAGCTGGCGACCGGCACGGACCCCACCGCCTCGGCCCAGGCGGCCGGCCCGCCCAGCTCGCGCACCAGGTCGGCGGCCGCGGGGGCGGAGCGCACGTCGTTCCAGAGCAGGGCCGGGCGCACCACCTCGCCGTCCTGGTCGAGCACGACCAGGCCGTGCTGCTGGCCACCGACGGCGATCGCGGCCACGCCGTCGAGCAGGCCGTCGGAGGCGTGCTCGAACGCCTGCCACCAGGCGCGCGGGTCGACCTCGGTGCCGTCGGGATGGGGGGCGGAGCGCTCGGCGAGCAGCCGACCGCTGGAGGCGTCGCAGAGGACGACCTTGGTGGACTGCGTCGAGCAGTCCACGCCGGCGACCACGGGCATGGGTGGCCTCCTCGGCAGGCGGTGCCGCCAGTGGCACCGGGCGCCTTAGTTCTCCTTATCAACATACTCCCGATCAGCCCTCGCTGGAACGACCATCGGGGCACGATCGCCGCGGCGCTCTACGCCGGTGGTAGCGCAAGACCGGTATTGACAGCGCTCGCGACCTGGGCGTTTAGTTTGGCCGGTGAACCGACAAAGTTGACGGTGGGGACGACGTGGCGGACGGTGTGACGAGCCCGTCCGGGGACCGGGCCACGCTCGGTGTCGGGATGGTCGGCTACGCCTTCATGGGCAGGGCGCACTCGCAGGCATGGCGCACGGTCGGCCACGTCTTCGACCTTCCGCTCCGTCCCCGCATGGCCGCGATCTGCGGCCGCGACGGCGGCGCGGTGGCCGCCGCCGCGGCGCACCTCGGCTGGTCCGCCTGGGAGACCGACTGGAAGCGGCTGGTCGAGCGCGACGACGTCGAGCTGGTCGACGTCTGCACCCCCGGGTCGAGCCACGCCGACATCTCGATCGCGGCGCTCGAGGCCGGCAAGCACGTGCTCTGCGAGAAGCCGCTGGCCAACAACGTCGCCGAGGCGCGCGCGATGGCGCGCGCGGCCGAGCGCGCCGCCAGCCGCGGGGTCAGGGCGATGGTCGGCTTCAACTTCCGGCGGGTGCCCGCCGTGGTGCTGGCGCGCCGGCTCGTCGCCGAGGGCCGGCTCGGCACCATCAGGCACGTGCGCGGCGCCTACCTGGCGGGTCCCCTGATCGACCCGGAGTTCCCGCTGATCTGGCGGCTGCAGGCCGACGAGGCCGGCTCGGGCGCGCTCGGCGACCTCGGCGCCCACGCGATCGACCTCGCCCAGTACGTCACCGGCGACCGGATCGTCGGCGTGTCGGCCCTGACCGAGACGTTCGTGAAGGAGCGCCCGCTGCCGGGCGGCGGCGGGCGGGGCGAGGTCACGGTCGACGACGCGGCGCTGTTCATCGCCAGGTTCGGCGGCGGCGCGCTGGCCAGCTTCGAGGCGACCCGCTTCGCGGCCGGGCACAAGGAGGGGCTGCGCGTCGAGGTCAACGGCGACCGGGGCAGCCTCGTGTGGGAGCTGGACAACCTCAACGAGCTGTCGTTCTTCGACGCGACCGAGGAGCGCGCGCTGCAAGGCTTCCGCCGCGTCGAGGTGAACGAGCAGGAGCACCCCTACATCCCGGCATGGTGGTTCACCCACGCGCTCGGCTACGAGAACACCTTCACCCACCAGGCGCGCGACCTGCTGGCGGCGATCGCGGCCGGCGAGGACCCGGTGCCGTCGTTCACGGACGGGCTGCAGGTGCAGCAGGTCCTCGACGCGGTGCTGCGCAGCGCCGCCTCCGGCTCCAACTGGACGGCGGTCGCCTCGGACGGCCCGCGGGGAGAGCCTCGATGAACCAGGACGACTACCAGCCCACCAGGGCGGACAAGTTCAGCTTCGGGCTGTGGACCGTCGGCCACCCGGGCTTCGACCCCTTCGGCGACCCGGTGCGGCCCTGGCTCGACCCGGTCGAGACCGTCCACCGCCTCTCCGACCTCGGCGCCTACGGGGTCACCTTCCACGACGACGACCTGCTCCCGCCCGGCTCGGACGGCAGCGCCGGCGACCGCGCCAAGGCGCTGGAGCGCTTCCGCCGCGCCCTCGACGAGACGGGCGTGGTGGTGCCGATGGCCACCACCAACCTCTTCCGCCACCCGGTGTTCAGGGAGGGCGCGTTCACGGCCAACGACCCGGCGGTGCGGCGCCACGCGATCCGCAAGACGCTCGACAACGTCGACGTCGCCGCCGAGGTCGGCGCGAAGGTCTACGTCCTGTGGGGCGGCCGGGAGGGCTGCGAGTCGGACACCAAGGACGTGCGCGCCGCCCTCGACCGCTACAAGGAGGCGATCGACCTCCTCTGCGAGTACGTGCGGCGGCAGGGCTACGACCTGCGCTTCGCCCTGGAGCCCAAGCCCAACGAGCCGCGCGGCGACATCTTCCTGCCGACCATCGGCCACGGGCTGGCGTTCATCGACCGCCTGGAGCACCCGGAGATGGTCGGGCTCAACCCCGAGGTCGGCCACGAGACCATGGCGGGGCTGAACTTCCACCACGGCGTGGCGCAGGCGCTGTGGGCCGGCAAGCTGTACCACATCGACCTCAACGCCCAGCGCGGGCCGCGCTACGACCAGGACCTGCGCTTCGGATCCGAGGACCAGAAGAACGCCTTCTTCCTGGTCGACCTGCTGGAGCGTGGCGGCTACGAGGGACCACGCCACTTCGACGCACGTGCCTACCGAACCGAGGACTCGGAGGGGGTCTGGGAGTTCGCGCGTGGCTGCATGCGCACCTACCTGATCCTCGAGCGGCGCGCAGCCGCCTTCCGTGCCGACCCGGAGGTCGCCGAGGCCATGGCCGCCGCTGGCGTGCCCGACCTCGCGACTCCGACGCTGCGGCCGGGGGAGACGATCGGCGAGCTGCGCGCCGACAACGCGTTCGACCCGGAGGCCAGCGCCCGCCGTGGGCGTGGCTACGAGCGCCTCGACCAACTGGTCATCGACTACCTGCTCGGAGTCCGGTGACCAGCCCAAGGTCGGGCATGACAAAGGGGAGGTACCCATGCGCAGGACCCTTGGCCGCCGTCTGGGGGTGGCCCTGCTCACACTTGCGTTGCTCGGGCTCGTCGGTGTGAGCGCCTCGGACGCGTCCGGTGGGCGACCGCGCATCACCAAGGCGCCCTTCGGCACGCTGGCCGACGGTACCAAGGTCGACGTGTACACCCTGACCAACTCGCATCGAGTGGAGGTGAAGATCCTCACCTACGGCGGGATCCTGCAGTCGATCAAGATCCCGGACCGCCACCATCGCTTCGCCAACGTGGCGCTCGGCTTCGACAACCTGGCCGACTACGTCGCCAAGAGCCCGTACTTCGGCTGCATCACCGGCCGCTACGCCAACCGCATCGCGCTGGGCAAGTTCAGCCTCAACGGCACCACCTACCAGCTCCCGATCAACAACCCGCCCAACAGCCTCCACGGCGGCGACGTCGGGTTCGACAAGCACGTCTGGGCCGCGACCCCGCACACGGGCAACCACAGCGTCGCCCTGGCGCTCACCTTCACCAGCCCCGACGGCGACCAGAACTACCCCGGCACGCTGGCGAACGAGGTCACCTACACGCTGACCGACAAGAACGAGATCCGCATGGACTACCGTGCGCGGCTGGTCGGCAGCAGCAACCTGAAGACGATCATCAACCTGACCAACCACGCCTACTGGAACCTGGCCGGCGAGGGCTCGAGCGACATCTACGGCCACAAGCTGAAGATCAACGCCAGCCACTACACCCCGGTCGACCCCACGCTGATCCCGACCGGCGAGATCGCCCCGCTCGGGGGCACCCCGCTGGACTTCCGCCACTCGACCGCGATCGGCGCGCGCATCCGCGACGGTCACCCGCAGCTCGTCATCGGCCGCGGCTACGACCACAACTGGGTGCTCGACCGTCACGGCAGCGGCCTGGAGCTGGCCGCCAGGGTCGTCGAGCCGCGCAGCGGCCGGGTCCTCGAGGTCATCACCGACCAGCCGGGCCTGCAGTTCTACTCGGGCAACTTCCTGGACGGGACGCTCGTGGGGACCAGCGGCCGCATGTACCGGCAGGGCGACGGCTTCGCCCTGGAGACCCAGCACTACCCGGACTCGCCCAACCACGCGAACTTCCCTTCGACCGTCCTGGCCCCGGGCCAGCTCTACGAGACCACCACGATCTACAAGTTCTCGACCGACTGACCCGTGCGGTGGGGTGAAGATCCTCGCCGGCGCGATCGGGGGCAGGGTTCCGCACCGGGAGCATCACGTCAGGAGGTTCACATGACCGCAGTTGATCCCAAGGTCGAGGAGGCACTCGACAGCTTGGCCCTCGCGCCGCTGACCCGGCGGCGCCTGTTCAAGGGCACCGGCATCGCCAGCGCCTCGCTGGCGGCGTCGGCGCTGCTGGCCGCCTGCACCTCCAACGACAACAAGTCGTCTTCGTCGGCGGCGGCGGGCGCGGGCGACTTCCCTTCGACGCCGAAGTGGAAGTTCGTGTTCGTCAACCACGTCACCACCAACCCGTTCTTCACCCCGACCCAGTACGGCGCCCAGGACGCCTGCGCCCTGCTCAACTGCGAGTTCCAGTGGACCGGCTCGAAGGACTCGATCCCGGGTGAGATGGTGAACGCCACCAACTCGGCGATCTCCGCCAAGGCCGACGGCATCGCGCTGGCGGTCACCGACAAGAGCGCCTTCAAGGAACCGGTCGACAAGGCGCTCGACGCCGGCATCCCGGTCGTCTCCTACAACGCCGACGGCGCCCCGAACGACCCGGGCACCAACCGCCTCGCCTACATCGGGCAGGGCCTGTTCGAGTCCGGGCGCCAGCTCGGCCTGCGGGCGCTGGAGTCCGGTCTCGAATCCGGCAACGTGGTCGGGTTCATCGCCACGCCGGGCGCGCTCAACATCCAGCCGCGCATCGACGGGGCGGCGCAGGCCTTCAAGGACTCCGGCAAGTCGATCAAGTTCACCCCGGTCGGCACCAACGCCGACGTGACCAAGGGCCTGTCGATCATCGACGCCTACGCCCAGGGCCACAAGGACCTGGCCGGGATGCTCGCGGTCGACGCCGGGTCGACCCAGGCGGTCGGCCAGGTGGTCGACAAGTACAAGATGCGCGACGCTGGTCTCAAGGTGGCCGGCGGCTTCGACCTCGTGCCGGAGACCCTCGCCGCGATCCAGAAGGGTAGCCTGGACTACACCATCGACCAGCAGCCCTACCTGCAGGGCTTCCTGCCAGTGCTGTACCTGTACCTGTACAAGCTCTCCGGCGGCCTGATCTTCCCGTCGGAGACGAACACCGGCCTGCTGTTCGTGACCAAGGACAACGTCAAGCCGTACCTCGACACCAAGACCCGCTTCGAGGGGTCGAGCACCCAGCAGCAGGTCGTCGAGCGCTCCGGAGCGATCGCGCACTCGTGATCGACTCCGCCACCTAGAGCGGGCGGCCGGGGCGCGGATCGGCAGCGACCGCGCCCCGGCCCTCCCGCTCCCGGCGACCGAGAAAGGACGCCGCCGAAGGGAAGGTCAAGGTCACCGTGAGCGACACCGTCGAGGTAGCCGAGAGGGTCGGGGCGGCTCCGCCCGGCCGGCCGCGCCGGTCGATCCCGCGACGCATCGGCGAGGAGTTCCTGCAGCGCCGCGAGGCCAGCGTCCTGGTGGTCGCCATCGCGCTCGGGGTCTACTTCGTCTCGGCGCGGGACGCCTTCCTCACCCAGCCCAACCTGGTCAACATCACGCAGGCCACCGGCCCGGGGGCGATCATCGCGGCCGGCATGGTGCTGCTGCTGGTCAGCGGCGAGATCGACCTGTCGGTCGGGGCGGTCGCCGCGCTCGCGCCGTTCAACATGCACTACCTGATCGACTACTACTCGGTGGCGGCGCTGCCGGCGATCTTCCTGGTGCTGCTGATCTCGGCCGTGATCGGCCTGGTCAACGGGCTCATCACGGTGGGGTTCAGGGTGCCGTCGTTCGTCACCACGCTCGGCACCCTCAATGTGGTCCTCGGCATCCTACTGACCACCTCGCACGCCTACCCGGTCGCCATCCCCGAGCCGGCGCAGGGCACGATCGCGCGCTGGTTCGGCCAGGCGGACTGGGCGCACCTGATCTGGGCGCTGCTGATCGTCGGCCTCCTCCACCTGTTGCTGACCCGCACCCGCTGGGGCCTGCACACCATCGCCGTCGGCGGCAACCTGCTCGGCGCCACCGAGGCGGGGATCAAGGCCGGGCGCGTCAAGATCGGCAACTTCATGATCGTGAGCGTGCTGGGAGGCTTCGCCGGGATCATGGAGGCGTTCCGCATCCACACCATCGACCCCAACATCGGCGGCGGCACCACGATCATGTTCTTCGCCGTGTCCGCGGCGGTGATCGGCGGGACCGCCCTGGCGGGCGGCTCGGGCACGGTCCTGGGCGCGTTCCTCGGCGCGCTGGTGCTCGCCGAGCTGCAGAACGGCATGAACCTGATCGGGATCAGCGCCAACCCGTATTTCCTGATCCTCGGCGCCGCGATCCTGGTCTCGATGATCGCCAACGTCTACCTCTCCAGGCTGCGAAGGGCGGGTCGGGCCTGATGACCGCGACTTCCAACGGCGAGGCCCTGCGCGTCGAGCACATCGCCAAGCGCTTCGGCGGGGTCACCGCCCTGTCCGACGTCAACCTGCGCCTCGCCCGGGGTGAGGTGCTCGGGCTGATCGGCGACAACGGCGCCGGCAAGTCGACCCTGATCAAGATCATCTGCGGCTTCCACCAGCCGGACAGCGGCAGGATCCTGGTCAACGGCGAGGAGGTCCAGATCAGGTCGGTGGACCACGCCCGCACGCTCGGGATCGACACCGTCTACCAGGACCTCGCGCTGGTCAACGAGCTCAGCGTCTACCACAACATGTTCCTCAACCGTGAGCTGGTGCGCTGGCCGCTGCTGTCCAACAGCCGCATGAAGCGGCTCGCCAAGGAGCACCTCGAGGACATGGGGGTGAACGTCCCCTCGGTCGACGTGGAGGTCGCCAAGCTCTCCGGCGGCCAGCGGCAGGCGATCGCGGTGGCGCGCTCGGTCTACACCGACGCGAGGATCCTGCTGCTCGACGAGCCGCTCGCGGCCATGGGCGCCAAGGAGGGCGCCCTCATCCTCGACCTGGTGCGCGACCTCAAGGACAAGGGCGAGGTCTCGATCATCGTCATCGCCCACAACTTCGGCCAGATCCTCGAAGTCTGCGACCGCGTGAACCTGCTGCAGCACGGCGAGATCACCTACGACAAGGTGACCTCCGAGACCTCCATCACCGAGCTGACCGACCTGGTGGTGGCCGAGTACCGCGCCGCCCGCACGCGCCGGCCGGAAGAGGGAGGGCCGCGGAAGGAGCGGTGATGCGCGCGTTCTTGGTGCGGGAGCCTGGCGTCTACGCCGTCGAGGAGGTCCCCACCGCGGAGCCGGGGCCGGGGGAGGTGCTCGTCGAGGTCGTCGCCGCGGGGATCTGCGGCTCCGACCGCGAGCTGGTCGAGGGCAGGCGGCCGTCGCAGTACGTCAGCTACCCGGTCGTGCCCGGGCACGAGTGGGCCGGCCGGGTGGCCCGCCTCGGGCCGGGCGTGAGCGGGCTGGAGCCCGGCGACCCGGTGGTGGCGGAGGGGCTGCGGACCTGCGGCGTCTGCGCGCGCTGCGCGGAGGGCCGCACCAACCTGTGCGTCATGGAGTACGCCGAGACCGGCTTCACCCACCCGGGCGCCATGGCCGAGTCCGTGCTGGCGCCCGCGCGGTTGATCCACCGCCTGCCCGCCGACCGGCCGGTCGAGCCGGCGGCCCTGATCGAGCCGGCGGCTTGCGTCGCCGGCGGCCTGCTCGAGACCGGCGTGCCGCGTGCCGGCTCGCGGCTGGCGGTGATCGGGGACGGCGCGCTCGGCCTGCTCTCCGTGCTGTTCCTGCGGCTCACCAACCCGGGCGAGCTGGCGCTGGTCGGCAGGCGGCCGGCCCGCTCCGCACGCGCCCTCGACCTCGGCGCCAGCGCCGTGGTGAACGCCCGCGACGCCGACGCCCTCGGCGCGCTCGACGGGCACTTCGACACCGTGGTCGAGGCGAGCAACTCCCCCGAGGGCGCCGCCGCGGCGCTGCGCCTGCTGCGCCGCGGCGGCACCGCCATCCTGCTCGGCATCTCCGGGGCCGAGCGAGCGACCGTCGACCCCGACACGATCTCCCTCGGCCAGCTCCGCGTGCAGGGCATCTTCGCCGCCTCCCGGGCGGCCTGGCGCTGGACGGTGGAGCTGTACGGGCAGGGGCTGTTCGATCCGGCCCCGCTGATCACCCACCGCTTCGGGCTCGACGAGGTGCCGCGCGCCCTCGACACCCTGGCGGTTCCCGGCGCCGACGTCGTGAAGGTGCTGGTCCACCCCGACGGCACGGCGTAGCCGAGCGCGGCCTTTGGCGACGCCTAGCCGTCGGCGAACGGCTGCAGTGGGATGCCGTGGTCGTACTCGCGCGTGCCGAGCTCGTAGGCGGCGCCGCCGGCACAGCTCAGCGCGCGCGGGCGGTCGTCCCGCCAGACGTTCAGCTCCATGGTCGCGATCGAGCAGTTGAGCGTGTCGTGGCTGCCGCCGGCCGGGTCGGCGTAGACCCAGCCGACCAGGTCCTTGCGCGCGGCGTGGACGACGCCGCGCAGGCGCAGGCCGCGTCCGGGCAGCTCGAAGCGGCACCCCTCCGGCGTCTCGGCGACGCGCGTGCCGTGCCAGCGGCCCGGCCCGCCGAGCGGGTGGCGGACGTCGTCGAGGCTCAGCGCGCCGCTGGCGAGCCAGGGGCTCAGCCAGCGGCCGAGCCGGATGCGGGCGACGGCCACGTCCAGCCAGGCGCCGTCGCCGAAGGTGCCGTGCAGCCACACCCAGCGCTCGGCGTGCTGCACGCCCCAGTTGTGGCCCACTATGGCGGGCCAGCCGTCCAGCTCGACCCGGCGGCCGTCGACCGTGACCGTGCCGGCGGCGTGGGCCGCCGGCTGCGGGCTGCACAGCTTGGTGCGCGGCAGTGGCGCCCGGTACAGCCAGGCGCGCGGCAGGTGCGCCAGGGCCGGCTCGCCGCCGTCGAGCGCGATCCTCCAGTCGGCCGTGTGGCCGGCGGCCGCGGCGCTGCCCTCCGCCCGGTCGGGACCGAGGCGGCTCTCGCCGATCTGGATGTAGCCGCCGGCCGGCCTTGCGAGCCGGTCGCCGCCCAGCGCCTGCTTGACCGCGACAGGGCCCGGCGCCGCCGTGTCGAACAGGGTGCACCACAGCGCCCCCACCGGCGCGGCGCCAGGCGGCTTGAGGACCGTGTAGCGCAGCCACAGCCCCAGCCCGCCGGCGGGGGCGCAGGCCTTCAGGTAGAAGCTCTCGTAGTGAGGTGCACCGGGAGCCACCTCCCCGAAGCGCGCCCTGGCGCAGGCCGGCGGCTCCTCCGCCGACCGCCGAGCTCCAGCCGGATCACCCAAGGAACCCTCCCGCTGGCCGTGGCGACCTGCCGCAAGCTTATGGCGTCGTGAGCTGGCTCAGCAGCAGCGGGTTTCGGGATGGGTGTCCCGCTCGTCCATACCTCGCTGCCTATCGGCTGGACGGCGCCGGCGCCGCCCGTGCAGCCTGGAGGCCATGAGCGGCGCGACGACCTGCCCGGGCTGCGGGCTGGAGCTGCCCGCCGGTGGCCTGCCCGCGGATCCCCGTAGGAACGCCTCGCCGGAGTGCTGGCGGCTCTACGGCGAGGTGCAGGGGTTCGAGCTCGGCCACGTCGAGCTGGTGCGCGACTACCACCAGATGGCCGTCGACGCCTACGCCGCGCAGCACGCCTCGCGCGAGGACGGCGGCGACGTCCCGCCGATCGGGGTGGCCTACGCGCTGGTCGGGCTGCACCTGGCGCTGGACCGCGGCGTGCCCGGCGTGCAGGTCCGCGCCGTGCACCAGCGCATGGGCAAGCCCGACGCGTCCTGGCCGCGCCTGCCGGCGCCCGCGAGCACGGGGGCGCTGACGGTGCTGGACGTCGCCACCGCCGGCGCCATGGTCGACTCGGTGTCCGGGCACGCCGAGGCGGTGCGCGCCTGGGCCGCCTCGGTGTGGCGGGCATGGGCCCCGCGGCACGCCGCCGTCGCCGCCCTGACCGACCGCCTGGTGGGCCGAGGTGGCTAGACGCCGAACTCGGCGGGCAGCCGGCCGCGCTTGACGGCCTGCAGCAGCGCCTGGTGGTCGCGCTCGGTCTGGTCGGCGTAGGCGGCGGCGAACCGGCACAGCGCCCGTTCGGCGGCGTCGGCCTTGCCGAGGTAGCCGGCGAGCACGGCGGCGTCGGCGGTGCGGGCGTGGCCCTTGGCGAGCAGCGTGCCGCAGATGCGCGCGTAGTCCATCAACCCCGAGCCGTCGATGCCCTCGATCGTGATCGCGCCCTTCATGTCGCGGAACTGGCGCACGTAGTACTGCCGGTTGTCCACGGTGTTCCAGCCGAGCAGGGGGTCGCTCACCGTCTGCAGCGCCTGCTGGTACTCGACCACCCGCTGGCCCTGGTGGGCGTGCCGCGGTGCCTCGCCGTGCACGTAGCGCGCCACGCAGGACCTGCGGGCCTGCTTGGCCTGCAGGAACAGCGGGTCGCCCGGGCCGTTGCCGAACAGCAGGGCGATGTAGGCGCGCAGGCCGACGCTGCCGACGCCGACGACCTTCATGGCGACGTCGGCCACCTGGTACGACGACAGCACCCGCCGCCAGTGCCGCGGCAGCGTGCCGAGGTAGTCGTCGAGGCCCGCGACCAGCCGCTCCGCCTCGTCGGGCGGCAGGTTGGTGACCAGCGGCGGCTGGTCCACGATGCGCCGGATCCCGCCCCGCGCGGCCGTCAGCTTCGGCAGCGCGCGGTCGCTGGTGCGGCCGCGGGCCTTCTCGGCGGCCCGTTCGATCTCGAAGCGCAGCGCGTAGTCGGCCGTCTCAGCCCGCATCCGGTCGATGTCGAGCCGTTCGAAGGACTGCTCGAGAAGCGGCAGCCTGCTCAGCCGCCGGACCTGCCTCCGGTACGCCCGCACGCACCAGGCCACCGCGTCGGCGCAGGTGTCCTCCGCGAAGCCGTTCTGGCGGCCGGCCACCCAGGCGCTGGCCGTCAGCCGCCGCAAGTCCCACTCCCAGGCGCCCGGGTGGGCCTCGTCGAAGTCGTTCAGGTCGAAGACCAGGTCACGCTCTGGCGAGGCGTAGAAGCCGAAGTTGCCGAGGTGCGCGTCACCGCAGATGACCGCCGTGACCCCGGTCTCCGGCAGGTTGGAGAAGTCCTCGGCCATGATGGCCGCGTTGCCCCGCAGGAAGGCGTACGGCGAGGCGCACATCCTGCCGACCCGCACCGGGATCAGCCGCTCGAGCCGACCCAGGTGGCTCAGCTCGACCATGTCGACCGGGTCGGGCCGGTCGGCTTGGGCGCGCCAGCGCCCCAGCGCGCTGCGGGGCACCTTCTTCCGCAGGGCACGGCCGGCCGCGCGCCGGTCCGCCCACGTCGGCTGGTCCACACCCTGCGCGAGCCCCATCTAGCGCCCTTCGTCGGTCCTCAGTCTAGCCGGCGGCGGTGGGCCACCTTGCTCGCGCGGCTCAGCCCGCGATCGCCCGGCGCAGCACTGGCGGCACGACCAGCGCCCTGCTCGAGGCTCGCCCGGCGGCCTGCGTCGCGGCTGCCGGCTGGGCGAACGGCACCACGTCGGGCCGGCAGACGGTGCCCGACGGGGGCACCTGGCTGCTGAGCAGGTAGCGGTTGACGTGGCCGTCGATGCAGGCGGACTCGAACAGCGAGGTGTGGCCCCAGCCGTCGAGCGTGAGCAGCCGCGAGCGCGGCAGCAGACCGGCAAGGGTGACGGCGCCGTGGTAGCGGGTTGCCGGGTCGAAACGGTTGCCGACGACCAGCACGGGGTTGCTGGTGGCCTTGGTGAACGGGCCCATGTAGCGGTCGGCGTCGTGCCCGGGCCACGGCTGGCAGATGCTCGAGATCCAGGTCCAGAGGCGGCCGAAGTAGGGGAAGCGCCGGTCGGACGCGCGCGCCGCCCGCGCCCAGGCGGCGACCGTCGACGGGTTGTCGCTGTCGGTGCAGAAGACTCCTGGGCCGCCCTCGACGAAGTTCTCGTAGTCGGCCTGGTAGGCGCCCAGCGCGGTGCGGAGCGAGCGCAGCGCGGCAGCCGCGGCCCGGGGTTGGGTGAGCTCGTCGAGCTGCTGCAGGAACATCGCCAGGTCCGGCCACACATCCGGGCTGTACATCGCGCCCAGGGTGGTCGCCACCAGGTCGGCGTAGGTGAACGGCACCGTCCCGCCCTGGCCGTCGGGGAGCTGGGCCGGCTCGGCGAGCAGGCGCCTGGCGAGCTTCTGGTAGCGCAGGCGCGGGTCGCCCGCGGAGAAGGCGCAGTTGTCGCCGCCGTGGTTGCAGAGGGTGAAGAACTGCCGCAGGGTCGCGTAGGCGCCGTGGTCGCTGCGCAGCCGGGTGGAGAAGGGCTGCGTGCGGGCCTGCCTGCCGCGCCCGGTGGACCAGGCGACCGGGTCGAGCACGCCGTCGACCACCAGCGAGCGCACCTTGCCGGGGAACAGGTTGGCGTAGGTCGCGCCGAGGTAGGTGCCGTAGGAGTAGCCGACGTAGGTCAGCTTGCGGTCGCCCACCGCCTGCCGCAGCAGGTCCAGGTCGCGGGCGGCGTCGGCGGTCGCCATGTGGTCGCGGATCGCGCCGGCGTGCTGGGCGCAGGCGCTGGCGAGCTTGCGGTCGGACTCGACCCAGACGCGCTCCTCCGCCCGCGTCACCGGGAACGCCATCGGCGGCAGCACCGCCAGCGCCTCCTCGAAGCTGTCGAAGCAGCGCAGCGGGGTGCTGCGGATGATGCCGCGCGGATCGAAGCCGACCAGGTCGAAGCGGGCCCGCACCTCGTCGGAGAACAGGATGTCGCCGAGGGCGCGCACGAAGTCGACGCCGGAGCCGCCCGGCCCTCCAGGGTTGAGGAAGACCGAGCCGATCTTGTGCGCGGGATCGCTCGCCGGCCGCCGCAGCAGCGCCAGGGAGATCTTCGCGCCGTTCGGGTGGTCGTAGTCGAGCGGCGCGCGGGCGGTGGCGCACTGGAAGCCGTCGCCGCAGTCGCTCCAGCGGAGCTGCGGGACGGGCGCGCCTCCGCCGGCGGAGGCCGCGGTGGGGCCGGGCGCCACCGCCCCGGCAGCCGGGACGCCGAGCAGCGCGGCCACCAGGCCGCCGGCGAGGAGGGCCGGAACGACGCGCCAGAACCGCTTCCGGGCTGAGGACCTGGCTGCCATCGGGTGCCCCTTCCTCGGTCGCCTGTACCGGCGGCCGCGGGCGCCGGCGGTGGTCGGGCGCGATGCTATCGCCCGTGCCCCTCATATCCGCAAGACTCTAATTCCGCGATTGCCAACGGGCGTCGAAGTTCCAGGAGGTGGCGGGATGCGCAAGGGGATGGCCGCAGCCGGCAGCGCGGTGTTCTTCGCGCTGGCGCCGGGCGTGGCGGCGGGGCTGGTCCCGTGGTGGCTGACCGGCTGGCGGGTGGAGACGCCGCTGCCGTTCTGGGCGCCGCTGCGGGTGGTGGGGGTGGCGCTGCTCCTGCTGGCGGTGCCGGTGCTGGTCAGCGCGTTCGTACGGTTCGTCGTCGAGGGCGTCGGCACGCCGGCGCCGGTCGCGCCACCCCGGCAGCTCGTCGTCGGAGGGCTCTACCGGTATGTCCGCAACCCCATGTACCTGGCGGTCGTCACGGCCATCGTGGGACAGGCGCTGCTCCTGGGCCAGCCGGGGCTGCTGCTGTACGCCGCGCTCGTCGCCGCGGCCATGGCCCTGTTCGCCCACGGGTACGAGGAGCCGACGCTCGCGAGCCAGTTCGGCGCGCGCTACGAGGCCTACCGGCGCGCCGTGCCGGCCTGGTGGCCGCGCCTGCACCCGTGGGAGCAGGCGGACGACGAGCGGACCTGAGCGCGGCGCTCAGCTCTTCGGTGGCGGCGGGGGAGCGGGCACTCGCCTGGCCTCGGGCCGGTCGGCGGGACCGGCCTCACCGGGCTGGGCCTCCTCGGCGCGTGCCGCGGCCTCCGCCTCCTGGGCCTCGCGCACCGGCTCCTCGTCCTGCTCGTCGGAGCGGTCGACGATGCGCAGGCCGAGCAGTTCGGCGATGCGGTTCTGCAGCTCCTCCACCTGCTCGCAGCTGAGCTCGTGGGTGAGCACCTGGATGCGCACCCGGCCCCACTGCTTGTAGACGGTGATCGCCACCGGCGCGGCCTTCCGCCCCACCTCGAAGGTCGCGTTCCAGAGCGTGACCGACTCGGTGTCGGCCGCCCGCTCGACCGGCTCGGAGGTGGCCCCCTTCAGGCGCTCCTCCAGCTCGTCGACGGTCGCGGCGGCCACCACCGAGGCGGCGATCAGGAAGACCGCGATGCAGAAGATGCAGGGCACGGGCGCCTCCTCTAGAGATATTGACCCGACTTGGGTGGGCTGGCGCCTCCGGGCTTGACGGCCGCGACGGCGGTCTCGAAGTCGGCCCAGCGGACGGTGACCGGCCCGGCGCCCGTGCGGACCATCGCGGCCAGCGCCGCCTGCTGGCACAGCGCCTTGAGGTCGGCGCCGGTGTAGCCGTCGGTGCGGGCGGCGACCGCCGCCAGGTCGACGCCCTCGAGCGGCATGGCCTTGGTCTGCAGCCGCAGGAGCTGCGTGCGGGCGGCAAGGTCCGGCGGGGGATCTCGATCCGCCGGGACAGCCTGCCGCCGCGCAGCAGTGCCGGGTCGAGCTGGTCCGGCCGGTTGGTGGCGGCCAGCACCAGCACGCCACGGTGGCCGGCGATCCCGTCGATCTCGGCGAGGAGCTGGTTCACCTGCGGGTCGAAGGAACGCGAGGTGCCGCGCTCCGACGCGATCGCGTCGATCTCGTCGATGAACACGATCGACGGCTGGTTCTCCCGGGCGCGCTCGAACAGGCGCCGCACCTTCCGCTCGGACTCGCCCAGCCACATGCTCGTCACGTCGGCGCCGGTGACGGGGTAGAAGGAGCAGCGCGCCTGGGCGGCAAGCACCTTGGCGACGGTGGTCTTGCCGGTGCCCGGCGGGCCGGTGAGCAGGACCCCGCTCGGCAGGTCGACGCCGAGGGCGCGCGCCTCGTCCGGCCGTTCGACGAGCATCTGGAGCTGGCGCAGCTCGGCCTTGACCGCCTCGGGGAGCACGACGTCGTCCCAGGTGTTGGCCTCGACCGCCGGGCGGTCCTTGCCGCCCTGCTCGGCGAGCGCGGTGAGCAGCCTGGCCGTGTCGAGCCGCGCCAGGCTTCCGCCGGTGGCCGTCTCCCGCAGCGCCGCCAGGGCCGCGGACTCCACCGCCCGCGCGATGGCCGCCGGCGAGAGGTTCTCCGAGCGGGCGGCCAGCAGGTCGACGTCGAGGTCGGGACTGGTGGGCCGGTCGCGGAGCTGCACCCGGAAGATGGCCGCCCGCCCGGCCTGGTCGGGCAGGTCGACACGGATGTGGCGGTCGAAGCGCCCGGGGCGGATGACCGCCGGGTCGAGCCCGTCGAGGTCGTTGGTGGCCGCCATCACGACCAGCTCGCGCACCTCCCTGTACGCCTCGAGCGTCTGCAGGAGCTGGTTCACGGTGCGGCGCGACTCCTGGTCGGGCCAGTCCTCGCGGCGCTGGGCGACCGAGTCGAACTCGTCGAAGAACAGCACGCAGGGGACGTTGGCGGTGGCGAGCCGGAACACCTCCTCCACGTTGCGGGCGGACTCTCCGCGGTAGGAGGAGACCAGGTCGCCGGTGGTGGCGTGGACGAAGTTGAGCCCGAACTCCCCGGCGGTGGCCTTGGCGACGAAGGTCTTGCCGACCCCGGGGCGGCCATGCAGCAGCAGGCCGTTCCAGGTGATCCGGTACGACTCCGCCTCGCCGGCGAACGCCAGCACCAGGCCGATGGTGTCCTTCAGCTCCCGCTTGAGCGGCTCCATGCCACCAACGTCGGCGAAGCTGGGCAGCTCGCCGGGGCGCTGGACCCGGGGCGAGTGGTCGTCGTCACGGCCGCGGCCGGCGGCGAGCCGCGGCCCGGCGGGCGACGCCGTGCCAGGGGCACCAGGGGTCAGGGCCGGCCCGCCGGCCGCGGAGGGTGCGGGCGTCCCGGCTCCCAGCGCCTGTGGGGGCTGGCCCCAGCCGGGCAGCGGTCCCTGGCTGGCGGCTGGCCCGCCCCAGGCGGGTGCAGGTGCTCCCGCCTGGGCGGGGACGACGGCACCTTCCGGCGCCCCGAACCCGGCCGGGCGCAGCCAGCGCCGGCCGGCCGCGAGGCCGTAGACCACGGCCGACGTCTCCAGGCCGAGCACCGCCAGGCCCCAGGAGTCGGGGTTGTCGCTCACCGACCCGAACACCGCGAACAGGAGCACACATGCCCAGGCGACGGCGAGCTGGAAGGTCAGCCGGGCCTTGCGCCCCGGGCTCACGCCGCGCAGCAGCATGACCACCGCCCAGCCGAGCAGCGGCACGCCGAGGAGCAGCACCCAGAGCACCGGCTGACTACGCCACCACGGGACGGGCCCGGGCGGTGGCCCCGGCCGGGCGCGGCGGTAGTAGAGCCAGAACAGGGCGAGCAGGGCCACCATGCCGAGCACGCCGACGACCAGGTCCGTGACGGACTTGACCGAGCCGATCCAGGGCCACGCGCCGCTGCGCTTGAGCAGCCTCACGTCCCCGACGCGGTAGCCCTCGCCGTCGACCACGACGGCCTCCTGCACGCTGCCGTCGTCGGCGTAGAGCTTGTAGCAGGCGTAGTAGGGCCGGCCGTCGACGAGTCCGCCGACGACCTTGAAGCGGTCGCTGCGCGACCGCTCCGGGAAGCAGGCGCCGAGCGCCCGGTCGGGGGCGATCGCGCCGGGCAATGGTTCGGACCGGGCCGGCTCCGGGAACGAGAGCGGCCCGCGGTCCACCACGGCGCGGTTCGCCGCCAGCACGACCGCGACCGCGGCGTAGAGCGCGAGCAGCAGCGCGGCACCAGCCAGGTAGCGGTGCCGTGGAGGCAGCTCGGCGAGCTGTCGCATGGGAGACCTCATCGGCACAAGAGCCTAGTACGGCGGCGGCAGATCGTCGCGAGCCCGCCGGCGGCCGCTGACCTGGTGTCGCGGCGCGGGCGCCTCAGCGGCCGCCGACGGGCACGACGTGCCCGTCGGACAGCACGATGCCGTCGTGGCAGCGGGCCTCCACCGCCCCGCCGCCGTACTGCTCGGCGTAGAGCCGCGCGTACATGCCGTCGCGCAGGAGCAGCTCGTCGTGGTTGCCGGCCTCGACCACCTGCCCGTGGTCGAGCGCGAAGATCACGTCGGCGGCGCGGATGGTCGACAGCCGGTGCGCGATCGCGATCGTGGTGCGGCCGCGCATCAGCGGCCCGAGCGCCGCCTGCACCAGGCGCTCGTTGGTGGTGTCGAGCGCGCTGGTCGCCTCGTCGAGGATCAGCACGCGGGGGTCCTTGAGGATCACGCGGGCGATGGCGAGCCGCTGCTTCTCCCCGCCGGACAGGCGGTAGCCGCGCTCGCCGACGACGGTGTCGTAGCCGTCCTCGAACTCGAGGATGCGGTCGTGGATCTGCGCGGCGCGGGCGGCCGCCTGGACCTCCTCGTCGTCGGCGTCCGGGCGGGCGTAGGCGAGGTTCTCGCGGATGGTCGCGTGCAGCAGGTAGCTCTCCTGGGTGACCATGCCGATCGCGTCGGCCAGGCTGCCGAGCGTGATGCCGCGCACGTCGACGCCGTCGAGCCGCACCGCGCCGCGGGTGGTGTCGTACAGCCGCGGCACCAGGTAGGAGATGGTCGTCTTGCCGGCCCCGCTCGGCCCGACGAGCGCGACCAGCATGCCCGGCTCGATCCGCAAGCGGATGCCGCGCAGCGCCCAGCGGCGCCGGCTGTTGACCGGGGGGCTACCGCTCGGCTGTGCGTGGCCGTCCGCCGCTTGGGTTCCGGCCTCGCTCTCGAGCCCCCCGGACCCCCGGTTGACCGGGGGGCTACCGCTCGGCTGTGCGTGGCCGTCCGTCGCCTGGGTTCCGGCCTCGCTCTCGAGCCCCCCGGACCTCCCGGCGGCTCCGTCGCCGGGGGCGGTCTCGTAGGCGAACCAGACGTCGTCCAGCTCGACCTCGCCGCGCACCGGCTGCGGCAGGGGGCTCGCGCCTTCGGCGTCGACGATGTCGGGCTCGAGGTCCAGGTAGCCGAAGACGCGCTCGAACAGCGCCAGCGAGCTGGTCACCTCGGTGGCGACCTGGAGGAGCTGCCCGATCGGCAAGAACAGCCGCGACTGCAGGGTGGTGAACGCCACCAGCGTCCCCGGTGTGATCCCGTGGGTGAACCCGGCGACCAGGTACACCAGCGCCGGCGTGATCGAGAAGAAGGTCGAGACGACCGCGAAGAAGGTGCGGCCGATCATCTGCTGGCGCACCTGCAGCGCGGCCAGCCGCTCGTTCTGCTGGTCGTAGCGGGCGGACTGGGCCGCCTGCCGCCCGAAGACCTTGGCGAGCAGCACGCCCGACACCGAGAGGGTCTCCTCGGTGAGCGCGCTCATGTCGGCGAGCGCGGTCTGCGTCTCCGCGCTCACCTGCCGGCGTCTGCGCCCGACGGCCCTGGTGAGCCACGCGAACAGCGGCAGCGTCACCAGCGACAGCACGGTGAGCTGCCACGACAGCAGCAGCATCGCGACCAGCGTCGACAGCAGGATCACGCCGTTGGCCAGGATGGTGCTCGCCGTGTCGGTGATCACCGTCTGCAGGCCGCCGACGTCGTTGGCCAGGCGCGACTGGATCTCGCCGGTGCGGGTGGCGGTGAAGAAGCGCAGCGACAGCGACTGCAGGTGGTCGTAGAGCCGGGCGCGCAGGTCGCGCATCACCCGCTGCCCCACGGTGTTGGTCACGTAGCTCTGGTACACGCCGACGACCGAGGCGACCACCGGGACCGCGATCATCAGCGCGACCAGCTTGACCAGCAGCCCGACGTTGGGCCCGCCCGGCACGAACAGCGCGCGGTCGAACACCACCTTGATCAGCAGCGGGCTCACCACGCCGAGCCCCGAGGTGACCAGGATCAGCAGCGCGACCACCAGTACCCGACCCCGGTAGGGCCGGAACTGCCCGACCACCTGCCGCAGCAGCCGCCGGTCCGCTCCGCCCTTGGACTCTTTCATGCCGCAATGGTAGCGACGACCAGCGCCGGCCGATCGCCCCTCCGCGAATGCGAAGGCGCGTCTTCGGACAGGGCGAGGGACCGCCCGCTCGCCAGCGTGCGGCGGCTGCTCAGGACGGGCTGTCCACGCCTCGCCGCCGTGGCGGCGGCGCGGCGTCGAGCAGCGCCCTCGCCTGGCCGAAGACCGCGTCCAGCATCGGCTCGGTGAGGCGACCGGTGTTGGTGTTCTGCTGGCTGACGTGGTAGCTGGCGAGCAGGGTGCGGTCGCCAGGCAGGGCCGCCTCGGCGCCGTGGCCGAAGCGGGGCTTGGGGCGGACGGGGCCGAGGTGGCGCAGGGTCTCGTCCCAGGCATAGGCGCCGAGGGCCACCACCACCCGGATGGTCGGCAGCAGGGAGAGCTCGGCGTCCAGCCAGGGGGCGCAGCTGGCGCGCTCGGCGGGCAGCGGCTTGTTGTCGGGCGGGGCGCACTTCACCGGCGCGGTGATGTAGCAGTCGGCGAGCTCCAGCCCGTCGTCCCGGGAGACCGAGTTGGGCTGGTTGGCGAAGCCGGTGCGCCACAGCGAGGCGAACAGCCAGTCGCCGGAGCGGTCGCCGGTGAAGATCCGCCCGGTGCGGTTGCCACCGTGCGCGGCCGGTGCCAGGCCGAGGATCAGCAGGCGCGCGGCGGGGTCGCCGAAGCCGGGCACGGGCCGGCCCCAGTAGGTCTGGTCGCGGAACGCGGCGCGCTTCTCGCGGGCGACCTGCTCGCGCCAGGCGACCAGACGCGGGCAGCGGCGGCACTCCACCACCTGCCCACTCAGCTCGTCCAGTGTCCCGCTCGCCGTCACCTCGACCCGTCACCGCCCGACGCCCTCGGCGAGCCGGCCATCGACCCGCTTGTCCCGAGCAGCCTATCCAGGCCGGCCACGGCGAGCCACGGCGACGATCCGCGCCGGCGTGACGGGACTTGCGGCGCGGGCGGAAACCGCCACAATCCACCATGGCTCCACCGCCGCGTCACCCGGGCGCGTGGGACCGCCGTAGGATCCCGAGCAGCACCCAGGAGACGGGCGTGCGAGTCTCGCGCACGCAACCCAGGGAGGGGTGGGTCCCGTGCAGGTACGCAACCGTAGGTCGATTCGTGTGCTGGTCGGCGCTGTCTCGGCCGCGGTCCTGGTGGTGATGATGACGGCGGCGGGCTCGGTGTCGGCCGCCACCTCCGTGAAGGCGTATGTCGAGCCGGTCGGTGGCGGGTATCAGGTCAAGGCGCTGTTCAGCGCCGACGACAGGGTGCCGCTGCTGGGCGGCGCGGCGGGGCAGCAGTACCGCATGGTCGGCATCCCCGACGGGCTGGGCGCCCATGCCAACCGTGGCCACACCGGCACGCTGTTCATGAACCACGAGCTGGGCTTCACGGCGCAGTCCGAGCCGGTGGTCGGCGGGCCGAAGAACCGCGGCGCGATCGTGTCCCAGTGGCTCCTCGACGCCGACGGCGACCCGGTCGCGGGCCGGCGCGCCTACGACCGGGTCTTCGACGAGAACACGTTCCTCGGTCCGGCCCCGGTGGTCGGCAACGAGGCGCAGATGCCCAGCCAGTTCGCCCGGTTCTGCTCCGGCGCCCTCGCCGGCCCGGTCAACGGTTTCGACCGCCACATCTACCTGACCAACGAGGAGTCGAGCGGCACCGAGACCTTCGACGGCAAGGGCGGACTGTCGGTGGCGATCTTCGACGGTGAGATCCACACGCTGCCCAAGCTGGGCCGCTACGCCAAGGAGAACACCAACGTCCAGCCCGGCCAGGGCACCCGGACGGTGATCTTCGCCACCGAGGACGGGCCGGCGACGCTGGACAACCAGCTCTACATGTACGTCGGGCTGAAGGACCGCTCGAGCACGGCATCGGTCCTGGCACGCAACGGGCTCGACAACGGCAAGCTCTACCTGTTCCGCTCGCTGGACCCGGCGCACAACAGCGAGCGCACCTTCACCAGCGGTTCGGTGCGCGGCGAGTGGGTCGAGGTCCCCGACGCCGAGGCCCTCACCGACGCCCAGCTCGAGGCCGCCAGCGACGCCGCCGGGGCAATGACGTTCGTGCGCCCGGAGGACGGCGCCTTCAACCCCAACGACCGCAACGAGTTCTTCTTCGACACCACCGGCTCGTCCAGCGGCGCCGACGACGGCGTCAACGAGCTGGGGCGGCTGTACTCGCTGCGGCTGCACCCGGGCAACCCGCTCGAGCCTGCGACGCTGAGCGTGGTCTACAACGCCGACACGGTCGTGGCCGCGGGCGGCGACATCGCCGTCAGCCCCGACAACATCGGCGTGAGCGGCCGCTACCTCATGATCAACGAGGACGGCACCACCGAGAGCCGGCTCGTCATGGCCGCCAAGGGCCGCGACGGCTCGATCTGGCGGTTCGACCTCCGCAAGGGCCCGGTGCACGGCGTGGGCGTGGACGCCTCGACGGCGACCCGCGTCGCCCAGCTCGACCCGCCGGGGCGTGACGGCGTCGCGGTCGGCCCGGGGATCTGGGAGACCAGCGGCATCATCGACGCCTCCAGCATGTTCGGGCGTGACACCTGGCTCTCCGACGTCCAGGCGCACCCGCCCACGGCCGCCCCGGGCGGCACGACCGTCACCGTCGAGGACGGCCAGCTGTTCCTCATGCGCCCCGCCGGGTAGCCGGCGGGCGCACCGGACGTCTCGGGCCCCACACGGGCCCGAGACGTCGTCTAGCATCCCGGCATGGAGATCGCCGAGGCGCTGCGAGCGCGGCTGGCCGCCGCCGGGCTGGAGCCGCCCGTCGACGCGCGGGAACGCGAGCGGCTCGAGCGCGACCTCGCCGTCCACCTCGCACGGATGGAGGTGCTGGCCGCGGAGGAAGCCCTGCTCGGGCCCGGCGCCCCGCCCTACACCGACCCGACCCGCGCGGCGGAGCCGCGGTGACGTCGAGCACCGAGCTGGTCGAGGAGGCGCTCGAGCGCATCGAGGCGCTCGACGGACGGCTCGGCGCGTTCGTCGAGGTGCTCGCGGACCAGGCCAGGGCGGAGGCCGCGGCGAGGGACGCCGAGACCGCCGCTGGGCGGCCGCGCGGGCCGCTGCACGGCATGCCCGTGGCGGTCAAGGACCTGATCGACGTGGCCGGCGTGGTCACCGGCGCGGGGTCGCCGAAATTGGCGGCGAACCGGGCCGAGCGCGACGCGCCCGTGGTCCAGCGGCTGCGGGCTGCCGGGGCGGTGGTGGTCGGCAAGACCCGCACCCACGAGTTCGCCTACGGCGTGCTCACACCCGGGACCGTGAACCCTTGGGACCAGAGCCGCATCGCGGGCGGGTCCAGCGGTGGCTCGGCCGCCGCGGTGGCGGCGGGAATGGTCCGGCTGGCGCTCGGCAGCGACACGGCCGGCTCCATCCGCATCCCCGCGGCCTGCTGCGGTGTCGTCGGGTTCAAGCCGACCTACGGCGCGGTCCCGACCACGGGCGTGCTGCCGCTGTCCTGGTCCTGTGACCACTGCGGGCCGATCGCCGCCAGCGTGACCGAGGCCGCCCAGCTCTTCGAGGTCCTTTCCGGCATTCCCGCGCCGCCGCCCGCGCCGCCGCGCCCGCCGCGCCTCGGCCGGCTGGCCGGCGACGACCTGGCGCTGGTGGACCCGGCCTCGAACGGGGCGCTCGACCGGCTCTGCGGTCGGCTGGAGCAGGCCGGCGCACGGATCGACGAGGTGGAGCTGCCGCTGGCGGCCGCGAGGTCGGCGGTGGCGGCGATCGTGCTGCCCGAGATGGCCGCGGCGCACGCCCCGATCCTCGCCGCGACCGGCGAGGAAGGCTACGGCTCGCGCGTGCTCGCCGGGATCCGGCTCGGTCGGAGCGCCCTGGCCACCGAGTACCTCACCGGGCTGCGCTACCGCGGTCGTTTCGTCGCGCTGGTCGAGGAGCAGCTGGCCGAGCGCGACGCGCTGCTGCTGCCGACCATCCCGGTGGTGGCGCCGGAGCGCGCCAGCCAGGTGGTCAGGCTCGGTGACGGCAGCGAGATGGGCGTCCAGGTGGCGCTGACCGCCCTGCCCGGCGCCTTCAACTGCTCCGGCTCGCCGGTCGTGTCGCTGCCCGTCGGGCTGGTCGACGGGCTGCCGGTCGGGGCGTCGCTGGTGGGCCGGATCGGCGGCGACCACGAGCTGCTCCGGGTCGCGACAGCGGTCGAGGACGCCGCCACCTTCGAAGGATGCGGGCGGCCTGCCCTCCGCGCGTGACCGCCCGGTGCACGGTCAGCTCCACGCCGTCTCCACAGATCGGGTCGGCTGGAGGCAGTCTACGGGGGCTCAGCTCGGCTCCCGCCCGCTTGTGCGTAACTGCCCACCTGCTCGGCGGTCTGGTTGAATGCGGAGCAGCGGCGAAGGTGGCGCGGGAGGCGGCGACGTGACGAACCATGGGCGGGCTGACCGGGTCGATCCCGCGCAGAGCCAGGACGAGCAGGTCGAACCGACCGCCGGGTCGGCCGACGAGCCTGTGGGGTCGTCCGCGACCAGCGAGGCGGCCGAGGTCGTCGTGCCGGCCGAGGAGGCCGAGCAGGACGACGAGCGTGGCGGGAGCGAGCCGCCCGCCGCCGAGGCCGGACCGGTCGAGGTGGAGCCGCGGGCCAAGCCCGAGCGGCCGCGCCGGGTCGCGGGCCGCGGCCGCGGCGGCCAGGTGAAGACCGAGGCCTGGGCGCGGACCCCGCCCGCCCAGCTGGTCCGGGGCGCCGTCCAGGCGGGAGTGCTGGTGCCGCTGCTGCGCTTCATCTCGCCCTTCAACGTGATCGGCAGGCGCAACCTGAACAGCCTCAAGGGGCCGGCGGTGTTCGTGGCCAACCACCAGAGCCACTTCGACGCGCCAATCTGCCTGGCCGCGCTCGGCGGCCGCGTGCGCCGGCGGCTGGTGATCGCGGCGGCGGCCGACTACTTCTACAGCTCCCAGGTCAAGGGTGTGGCCGCCTCGCTGGCGCTCGGCACGGTGCCGTTCGTGCGCCAGGGCGGCTCCAGCCGCGAGTCCCTGCAGATGCTCAAGGACCTGATCGGCAAGGGCTGGTCGGTGCTGATCTTCCCGAGCGGGACGCGCGGCAAGGCCGGCCCCTTCAAGAAGGGCTTCGCCTACCTGGCGATCGACACCCAGGTCCCGGTCGTCCCGGTCTACCTCCACGGTCTGGAGCGGGTCATGCCAAAGGGCGCGTTCGTGCCCCTGCCCGGCGGCGTCGCGGTCGGCATCGGCCCGCCGATCCCGCCGGGCAAGGACTACAACGACCTGGTCAGGCGCGCCGAGGCGGCGGTCGCCGAGGCAGGGGCGCTGGTCGAGCGCCTGGGCGGGACATAGCCGCCCATGCCGCACAACCCCTTCGGCAACGACCTGTTCCTGCCCGTCCTCGTCAGGGTGGTGCTGCTGATCGTCGCCGGCCTGGCCGGCGTGATGCTGGCCCAGCGCCGTCCCCTGCGGGTCCTGCGCCGCTCCACCTTCTTCAGCCGCACCCGTACCTGGTTCTGGATGGCCCCGCTGTTCCTGGTGTGCGTGTTCACCGGCGGGTTCGTGGCGCTCCTGCTGGCCACGTTCGTGCTCGTGCAGGGCCTGTCGGAGTTCGCGCGCATCGCCGGGATCGACCGCCGCTACGCGCTGCTGCTGATGCTCTGGTCCCAGGTCGGCCTGTTGGTCGCCGCCCTGGAACGGGAGTACTTCCTGTTCCTGCCGTTCGGCTTCCTCATCCTGCTCACGCTGGTCCCGATCGTCTCCGGCGAGATCACCGAGGCGCGCACGCAGGTCGGCAGCACCCTGTTCGGCTACATCTACATCGCGCTGCCGCTGGCCTACATCGTGTTCGCCAAGGCGGCCCAGCCGTGGGGGCTCAACTTCCTGGTGATCGTGACCGTCTCGGTGGCCTTCTCGGACATCGCGGCCTACGCGGTCGGCGTCGCGCTCAAGGGGCCGAAGATGATCCCGCGGATCAACCCGGACAAGACCTGGGGCAGCGCGCTCGGCAACCTGATCGGTGCGGCCGTCGGCGTCGCCCTGCTCGAGATCGCGATCCCCGACGAGTGGACCGTGGCCGGCGTGGTCGTGCTGGTGCTCATGATCGCCGTCGGCAGCATCTGGGGCGACGTGACCGAGAGCCTGGTCAAGCGGGCCTTCCAGGTCGAGCGGGCCAGCACGGTGCTGTTCGGGTTCGGTGGCATCCTCGACCGGGTCGACTCCCTGCTGATGGCCCTGCCGCTGTGCTACTACTCCCTGATCCTGGTCAACAACCTGGCCAGCTGAGCCTGGCCGTCGCCGGGTCACGGAGGCAGCCATGCGGAGCGTCGAGCTGAGCGTCGACTCGAGGGGCAGGCACGTCCTCGACCTGACCGACCAGGTGGCCGCGTTCGCCGCCGAGGTCGGCGGGGACGGGCTGCTGCACGTGTTCGTCCCGCACGCCACGGCCGGGCTCGCGGTGATGGAGACCGGCTCCGGCTCGGAGGAGGACCTCGAGGCGGTGCTCGAGCGCCTCCTTCCTCGGGACGACCGCTACGTGCACCGTCACGGCAGCCGCGGTCATGGCGCCGACCATCTCCTGCCGGTCTTCGCCGGGCCGTCCCTGACCGTGCCCGTCGCAGGCGGCCGGCTGCTGCTCGGCACCTGGCAGCGCATCTGCCTGGTCGACCTCAACGACGACAACCCGCGCCGCCGCGTCCGCCTGTCGCTCCTGACCGGGTAGGCCAGCCGGAGTCCGGTTCGCCCACCCGGTCAGGAGCGACAGGCGAGCGAGCCTGCCCCGGCTGCCGAAAAGAACGAGCCGGCCGATGCGGACCAGCGGCTGGAACGGTCGATGTCCCGCGCCATGCCGCCGCGAACCGAGACGGCCGTCAACCTCACGCATGCTCGCGCAGGGCTACGTTGATGTAACCAGAAGGGTCGCTCATCGCTGGCAGAGGCCTCCGAGAATTTCGGGTGATGCTGCTCCGTAGAACTACTTAAGCCGGCCTCGGAGACCTTCCTGAGTTGGGTTTCGCCGCAGGTAGAGAGCTTGCCGGCGGCTTGCGCGATTGAACGGCGATTTGCATTTCCATATCGATTCGGGCAAAGCTTGATACACGCCATCCGGGAGTCTCACCCCCCTGGCGACCTCCCCCCAAGTCGCTTGGAGACTCGAGGAGGCGAGAAGAAAGAGGGCGACACCCGTGCCTCCCGTAGAGCGGGCGTCACCGAGCCCGCGGAAACCAATTCAGTCCGTCGCTCCCCCCGGCGGCGGACTGAATTGGCCCCTCCGCCTCAAGTCGTGCGAACCGAACACCGGAAGGGCCGCCCAAACCGGCGCCCGAGCCCGAGGCGATAACGTGAAGATGTCAACTACCTGGTCGTAGCATGCGCCGCCGCCGCGCTCGCGGTGGCGGTGGGCGGAAAGGGAAGCGCCCGTCGTGACGGCTGTCAGCCTCCCGGGTCAGACAGCTTCCCCTCCGAGAGGCGGCGCGGCACCCGCGCCGCCTCTTCCTCTCGATCGACGTCCTGGCTGCGGCGCGGCCGCGCCGCCAGTAGCATGCCGTGTATGCCCCGCAGGCAGGGCGACCGTCCGCTCGCGGCGACGCGAGACAGTGGTGCCGGCCCCATCGTATGCCCCGCAGGCAGGGCGATCGCGCGCTCAGCGGCGGGTGCGCGCGGCACCGGGATCCTTCGGCGGATCAGGAGGTCGTCATGGAGAAGTTGTGGAAGGGCGAGACGGACAAGGCGGTCCACAACTTCCCGATCTCCGGCGAGCGGGTGCCGGCGGGCGTGGTGCGCATGCTCGCCCGGATCAAGGCGGAGGCCGCGCGGGTCAACGCGGAGCTGGGCGAGCTCGACGACGACCGGGCACGGCGCATCACCGCCGCCGCCGAGGCGGTCGCGGCGGGGGAGCACGACGACCAGTTCCCGATCGACATCTTCCAGACCGGCTCGGGCACCTCGACCAACATGAACGTCAACGAGGTGGTGGCCAGCCTGGCCGGCGAGGACGTGCACCCCAACGACCACGTCAACATGGGCCAGTCGTCCAACGACACCTTCCCCACCGCGGTGCACCTGGCGGCGCTCGACGCGCTCGGCGGCGACCTGCTGCCCGCCCTGGACGCGCTGCACCGCTCGCTCGCCGCCAAGGCGGCCGAGTTCGCCGATGTGGTCAAGCCGGGCCGCACCCACCTGATGGACGCCGTGCCCGTGACGCTGGGCCAGGAGTTCGCCGGCTATGCCGCCCAGATCCGGGAGGGCGCCGACCGCGTGGCGGCCACCCTGCCTCGCCTCGGCAAGCTGCCCCTCGGCGGCACCGCCGTCGGCACCGGCCTGAACGCCCATCCGGAGTTCGCCGCCAGGGTGCGCGCGCGCGTGGCCGCCGCCACGGGGCTCGAGCTGTCCCCGCCTGCCCACCCGTTCGAGGGCCAGGGGGCAAGGGACGCCATGGTCGAGGCGAGCGGGGCGCTGAAGACGGTCGCGGTGAGCTGCACCAAGATCGCCAACGACATCCGCTGGATGGGCTCGGGGCCGCGCGCCGGGCTGGCCGAGATCTTCCTGCCCGAGCTGCAGAAGGGCTCCTCGATCATGCCCGGCAAGGTCAACCCCGTCATGTGCGAGGTCCTCACCCAGGTGTCGGCGCAGGTGATCGGCAACGACGCGGCCATCACCGTCGGGGGTCTCTCGGGTGCCTTCGAGCTCAACGTCTACATCCCTCTGATGGCCAGGAACCTGCTGCAGTCGGCCACCTACCTGGCCGCGGCCTGCCGCCAGTTCGCCGCCCGCTGCGTCGACGGCATCGAGGCGAACCGCGAGCGCGCCCGCGAGCTGGTCGAGTCCACCCTGGTGACGGTGACCGCCCTCGCCCCGGTGGTCGGCTACGACGAGGCGGCGGCGATCGCCAAGGAGGCGGCCAGCTCCGGCCGCTCCCTGCGCGAGGTCACCCTCGCACGCGGGGTCGCCGCCGAGGTGGTCGACAAGGCTCTCGACCTGCGCGAGATGGCCCGCGGCAACGGCTTCGCCGGGTAGCTACGGGGTCTCGGGCAGGCGCACGCCGAAGCCCTTGACCGCCAGCTTGAGCACCACCTGGCCGGGGGCGACGAGGTCGGCCACGCGCGCCGCCGCCAGGCGCTCCAGCTCGGCGAGCCTGGCCCGGTAGACCTCGGGGCCTGCCCGCCTGGCCTGGCTGAGCAGGTGGGTGTTGGTCCAGACCTTGGCGCGCGACTCCTTCAGGAAACGCTTGGTGCCGAGCCGGTTGAGCGGCGCGAGCAGCCGGTCGGTGCGGCTGCGCCCGATCGACTGCAGCTCGGCGTCCTCGGCCCCGACGCGGGCGACCAGCACGTCGTCGATGTGCCGGTGGTCGGCCTCGCGCCGCGCGACCAGCTCCGGGTCGTCCAGCTCCTCGTCGGTGGTCACCGCGAGCAGGGACTGGGCCAGGTCGTAGTTGATGTGGGCGTTCATCCCCAGCAGCAGGTGGCGCAGGGGCGGCAGGCCGTCGTCGCCGGCCGCTCCGAAGGCGATCGCCCACGGTTTCGGCGGCCGCTGGCCTGCCTCCTGGATCTCCAGCACGTCCAGGTAGAGGTCGGCGAAGGCCACGTCCCAGCGCTCCACCCAGTCACGGTCGAGGAAGCCGCCCGCGGCCAGCTCGGCCTTGACCGCCTTGGTGGTGCGCAGGTAGGTGCCCAGGAAGTGGCGGTTGGGGTCGCGCCGCTCCCGGAGCGGGGCGAGCAGGCCCTCCATGCGGGCGATGAGCCCGTCGACGTCCCCCGAGCGCTCCATGGCGCTCAGGCGGCGCAGCCGAGGACCGGCACCGGCGCGGTGCGGCCGGCGGCCGCCGCCAGGTCGGTGCGCAGCTCCGCGTTGGTGAGGGCGTAGCCCTCCTGGTCGGTGATGGTCGAGGCGGCGAACACCACGCCCAGCGCGCGGCCGCTGCGGTCGACCAGCGGGCCGCCGCTGTCGCCCTTGCGGATCACCGCCCGCAGCACCCAGATCTCGCGCCGCACCAGCGCGCGTGAGTAGATGTCCCGGCCGGTCGCGACCGTCTTCGTCACCACCTGTGCGCCCACCACCTTCTGGCTGCCGCCGCCCGGGTAGCCGATCACCGCGCCGATCGTCCGAGGGCCGCTCGGGTCGGCGAGCGGCAAGGGGCGCACCGGGAGCCCGGGCACGCGCAGCAGGGCGATGTCGCGCCTCGGGTCGAACAGGACCACGGTCGCGGGCAGCCTGGTGCCGCGGCTGGTGATCACGCGGTGGTTGCCGGTGCCGGCGACCACGTGCGCGTTGGTCACCACCAGGTTGCCGTTCACCGGGAAGCCGCTGCCGAACAGCAGGCCGCCGCAGCCCTCGCTCTCGATCTGCACGGTCGCCGCGGCGGCACGCTGGATCCCCTGGGTGGACCGGATCACGGGCGGCGAGCCGCTGCTGATCGGCGGCCGCAGGCTGGCGAAGGCGTCGGGGAACGGCGAGCCCGCGAGCAGCCGCCGCAGCTCCGAGACTGCCGCCGGTGGCCTCGGGGCGTGGTGGTCGATGGTGGTGAGGATCACCGAGTCGCTGACCGCCCGCGCCAGGACCGGCATCGAGTCCGACATGGTCAGGGCGACGAACCAGAGCGCGATGGCCGCGACCGCGCTGGCCACCACCGCCCCGCCCACCGAGTCGAGGTTGCTGGTCCACTGGCCGACGAGGCCGCCCTTGGCGGCCCGGCCGGCGCGGATGGCGAGGCTGTGGAAGATCGCGGCGACCAGGAAGAACACGCCGATGCCAACGAAGATGCGGCGCAGCGACTCCTCGGTGGAGACGACCAGGCCGATGCGGGTCGCCGCCCAGGCACCGACGGCGAGCCCGATCAGCAGCCCGGCGTAGCCGAGCACGACCACGATGAACCCACGGCGCCAACCACTGATCGCGGCCACGATGAGCACGATGCCGAGCAGGACGTCCAGCGGGTGCGTGCGGAGCAGCATGCGTGACGGTGGCCTCGTGGGGCGGGCGTGGGCGCCGGGAACGGGTTGGAGAGGTCCAGTTGACCATCATCGTCCCGACAACGCGAGGCCCCCCCTGGTCGATCCGCGTCGCCTGACCGGATTCGCGCGCTGCTCGCCCTCAGGACGGCGCCATCATCGCCGATGTAGTCCTCGTGGAGGGATCGGAGTTGGCCAGCGACGCGCGGCATGGCGGGCGTCGTGTACGGGGGCGTGCGGTGATGAACGGAGCGATCGAAGGGCCCGAATCCACCTTCACCCTGGCCGCGGCCCGGGCCTTGTTCCGTGCGCCGCAGGCCGAGGACACCTGTTGGGCCGACGTGCACCAGCCCGACGGGACGGTGCGCGCCTGCGGCCGCCCGGAGGCGTCCACCCTCGGCCTGTGCGCCGACCACCGCGCCGAGCTGTTCGGCCTCGAGCCGGGGTAGCCGTCGCGGGCTCAGCGGCAGTCGGCCAGGGTGTCCTCGATCCGCTCCACCGCCTTGCGCGCGGCGATCAGCACCGGGTCCCACACCGGCGAGAACGGCGGCGCGTAGGAGAGGTCGAGGTTGACCATGTCCTCCACGGTCATGCGGTTCCATAGCGCGGTGGCGAACACGTCGATGCGCTTGGCCGCGCCCTCCTTGCCGACGATCTGGGCGCCGAGCAGGCGCCCGGAGCGGCGTTCGGCGATCACCTTGAGGCGGATCGGCGCCGCGCCCGGGAAGTAGCCCGCCCTGGTGGTCGAGTCGACCATGACCGTCTCGTACTCGAGCCCGAGCGGGCGCAATTCCGTCTCGGACAGGCCGGTCCGGGCCACCTCCACCGGCCATACCTGGGTGACCGCGGTGCCGAGGGCGCCGGGGAAGGTGGCGTAGCCGCCGCCGACGTTGATGCCGCAGACGCGACCCTGCTTGTTGGCGATCGTGCCGAGGTGGTAGTTGACCGGGTGGCCGGAGACGAGGTGGCGGGTCTCGGCGCAGTCTCCGGCGGCCCAGACGGCGTCGTGGCGCGTCTGCATGCGCGGGCCGACCTCGATCGCGCCGGTGCGGCCGAGGGCCACGCCGGCCTCGCGGGCCACGGTCACGTTCGGCTGTGTGCCGATCCCGAGCACCACCAGGTCGGCAGGGAGGGTGCCGCCGGCGGTGCGCACCGCCCGTACCCGGTCGTCACCCTCGATCGCCTCCACCTTCTCGTTGGTGTGCAGCTCCACCCCGGCATTGCGCAGCGCCTTGCTGACCAGCGCGCCCATGTCCGGGTCGAGCGTGCTCATCACCTCCTGGCCGCGCTCGACCAGGGCGGTCGGGATGCCGCGGTAGACCAGCGCCTCGGCCGCCTCGAGGCCGATGTAGCCGCCGCCGATCACCACCGCCCGCTCCGGCTTGGCCTCGATCGACCGGCGCAGGTCGAGGCCGTCCTGGAGGATCGAGAGTCCGTGCACGCCCGGCAGGTCGATCCCAGGCACGGCCGGCCGCACCGGCTCGGCGCCGGTCGCGATCACCAGCACGTCCCACGGCTCGTCGAAGCTGCGGCCGGTCTCGAGGTCGTGGACGCCCACCCGGCCGGAGGCCAGGTCGATCTCCTCGACCTGGTGGCGCACGCGGGCGTCGATCCCCAGCGCGGCGAACTGCTCGGGGGTGCGCACGACCAGGCGCTCCCAGTCGTCCACCATGCCGCTGGCGTAGTACGGCATCCCGCAGGCCGAGTAGGAGGTGTGCGGGCCGCGCTCGAAGGCGACGATCGCGAGGTCGTCGGCCGGCCGGCGCCGGCGGGCCTGGGAGGCCGCGCTCATGCCGGCGGCGTCACCGCCGATCACGACCATTCGGGTGCGCGTCATCATCGCAGTCCTTTGTTGAAACGTCGGTGGCCCGCCGCCGCCTTGTGCGCCGGCTTCCCTCGTCGCTCCTTCGTCGCCTGCGGCTCCTACGTCGCTCCTCAGTCCAGCCGGCGCGGCGGCGGCGGGCCACCTCCTACTTCCTCGCTCCGCTCCTACTTCGTCGCTTCGCTCCTCAGTTCGCTCCCTGGGCGACGTGGGCGAACCTTGTGCCTGCCACGTAGTCTGCCCGATAGCGTCGACAACGCGGCGAATGAGATCCACAGGGTCGAGGAGGCGGCACGTCATGGCCAGGATGCTGTTCCACTGCAAGCACGGCGCGGACGACCCCGAGCGCGCCATCGTGCCGTTCATCGCGGCCAACGTCGCCGCCGCGTCCGGGCAGGAGGCGGTGGTGCTGCTCACCATCGACGGCGCCTGGCTGTGCAAGCGCGGCTACGCCGAGGGCGTCGGCCAGGAGGGCTTCCCGGAGCTGACCCGGCTCATCACCGACTTCGTCGAGGCCGGCGGGGAGATCTGGGGGTGCAGCGCCTGCACCACCCCGCGCGGCATCACCGAGCAACAGCTGGTGCCGGGCGCCCGCATCGTGGGCGCGGCGGCGATCGTCGAGGCGGTGGCCAACGGGGCGGTCCCGGTCGCCCTGGGCTGAGCTCCGTCGCCGGCGCGGTCAGGAGCGGCTGGAGCGGGCGGGGACGCCGTTGCCCAGCCGCTCCGCCAGGCGGGTGACGCTCTCGCGCATGGCCGCCAGCCTGGCGGGCTCGCCCGGGCCGAAGAAGGCGAGCACCATGGTCACCTCGCTGTCGTCGAGGACCGGGACGGCCGCGCCGCTGCCGAGGCCGGCGCGGCTCGCCGCCGTCGGCCGGGCGAAGTGCGGGTCGTCGGCCAGGTCCGGCACGAGCACCATGCGCCGCTCGTGCCAGGCCTTGCCCGGCAGCCCGGTCCCGGGGACGAACGCAAGGCGCTCGGTGGGGGGGCGGAAGTGGCGGCCGCTGCTGGCGTCGCCGTACCAGAGCGGGTGCAGCTCGAGCGTGCCCATCTCGGGTGCGGGCACCCAGACCTCGGCGTAGGTCCAGCCCCCGCGCCGGCAGGTTTCCCGCAGGAGGTCGACAAGGCGCGCGTCGGTCGAGCCGGCCTCGCCCGACAACGAGGGCAGCTCACCGTGCTGGTCGGCAGCGTCCACGAGGGTCCTCCGCCGCAGGCCGGACCACGGCGGGGGCCGGGACCGGGCAGCTCCGTGTCCCCCGATCGTACGACAGGATCGTACCGAAAGCCTAGACCGGAGCAAATAGTTCCTTTATCCCCTAGCCCTGGCTGCGCTCGGCCGCCTCGGCCACGTCGCCGCCCGGGCCGCCGAACCCTTCGACCGCGCGCAGGTCCAGCTCGGCGGGCGAGACGGCGGCGCCGCAGCGGGTGCACGACGAGCGCGTCAGCACGCGCCCGCCGCAACCGGCGTGGACCGCCTGGGCGGAGGACGGCTCGCCGTAGTGGTGGATGCCCCAGGCGGCCAGGCTGGCAAGGACCGGAGCCAGGTCGCGGCCCTTGTCGGTGAGCTGCCAGCAGCGGCCGCTGGCGTCCCGCGCCGCGATGCCCTCGTCCTCGAGCAGGCGCAGGCGCTCCACCAGCAGGTTGGAGGGGATGCCGGGCAGGGCCCGCTCCATCTCGGCGTAGCGGGCAGGGGCGAGCAGCAACTCGCGGACGATCAGCAGGGTCCAGCGGTCGCCGATCATCTCCAGCGAGCGGGCGACCGGTCCCGGCAGTGGGTAGCGCCTCGGCACGTTCGAAACGTAGCAGACCGTTGCCGTCCGAGTTCACTTGACTTTCTCAAGCAGACCGCCGACCCTGCTGCAATGGCCAACCTTCCCGTTGCCCCCGCCACCCCCCTGGACGAGCTCATGGCCGAGGCGCGGCGCATCCGCGACCGCCGCACCGGCACCCGGGTCACCTACTCCCCGAAGGTCTTCATCCCGCTGACCATGCTCTGCCGCGACCACTGCGGCTACTGCACCTTCGCCAAGCCACCCGCCCGCCTGCCGCGTGACGGCGGCGCCTACCTGAGCGTCGAGCAGGTCCTCGAGATCGCCAGGGCCGGCCGTGACCACGGCTGCCACGAGGCCCTGTTCACCCTCGGCGAGCGGCCGGAGGAGCGCTACCCGGTGGCGCGCCGGGCGCTCGCCGCCATGGGCCACGCCTCGACGGTCGACTACCTGGCGGAGGCGTGCCGCCAGGTGGTGGAGGAGACGGGCCTGCTGCCGCACGCCAACGCCGGCGCGCTCGGCGCCGACGAGCTCGCCCGGCTGCGGCCCGTCACGGCCAGCCAGGGCATGATGGTCGAGTCGCTCTCCGAGCGGCTCCACGAGCCGGGCGGTCCCCACCACCGCTGCCCCACCAAGCTGCCTGCCCGCCGCCTGGCGACCCTGGAGGCCGCCGGGGAGCTCGGCATCCCGTTCACCACCGGGATCCTGGTCGGCATCGGCGAGACCCGGGACGAGCGCCTGCGGGCGCTGGCCGAGATCGACGCGGCCCACCGCCGTCACGGGCACGTCCAGGAGGTGATCGTCCAGAACTTCCGGCCCAAGCCGGGCACGGCCATGGCCGCCGCCGAGGCGCCGTCGCTCGACGACTACCTGTGGACGATCGCGGCCGCGCGGGTCGTGCTCGACCCCTCCATCCACCTGCAGGCCCCGCCGAACCTCACCGAGGACTTCGGCGTCCTGCTCGAGGCGGGCATCGACGACTGGGGCGGGGTCAGCCCGGTCACCGCCGACCACGTCAACCCGGAGCGGCCCTGGCCGGCGCTCGAGCGCCTGCGCCAGGCGACCGAGGCCGCGGGCATGGTGCTCGCTCCGCGGCTCACCATCTACCCGGAGTTCGCCGCCGATCCCGGCCGCTGGCTCGACCCGGCGATGACCTTCCCGGTGCTCGACCGCTCCGACGCCGAGTCCCTCGGCCGCGACGACCGCTGGGCCGCCGGCGAGCAGGTCCCGCCGCCGCCCCTGGTCCACACCGGCCCGCCCGGTCGGGTGCCCGCACGGCGGGGTGGCCGGGTGGCCGAGATCCTCGCCGGGGTGCTCGACGGGCAGCGGGTGGGGGAGGACGAGATCGTCGACCTGTTCGCCGCGCGCGGGCCGGAGATGAGGGCGGTCGCCGAGCTGGCCGACGAGCTGCGCAGGCACGAGGTCGGCGAGGTGGTCACGTTCGTCCGCAACCGCAACCTCAACTACACCAATGTCTGCACCTTCCGCTGCCGCTTCTGCGCCTTCTCCAAGGGGCCGGCCAGCCTCAACCTGCGCGGCGCCCCCTACCTGCTCGGCCTCGACGAGGTCACGCGGCGGGTGGTCGAGGCCGACGCCCGCGGCGCCACCGAGGTGACCCTCCAGGGCGGCATCCACCCGAGCTTCGACGGCGACTACTACATCGACGTCGCCAGGGCGGTGCGCGAGGCGGTGCCGCGCATGCACATCCACGGGTTCACCGCCCTCGAGGTGCACGAGGGTGCCCGCCGGCTGCAGGAGCCGCTGCGCGACTACCTGCTGCGCCTCAAGGCGGCGGGCCTGGCCTCGCTGCCAGGAACCGCCGCCGAGATCCTCGACGACGAGATCAGGGCGATCATCTGCCCCGACAAGATCACCACCGACGAGTGGCTGGAGGTCCACCGCACCGCCCACGCGGTCGGCCTGCGCTCCAACGTCACCATCATGTTCGGCCACGTGGAGACGCCGCGGAGCTGGGCGAGGCACATGCTGCGGACGCGGGAGCTGCAGGCCGAGACCGGCGGCTTCACCGAGTTCGTGCCGCTGCCGTTCGTGCACATGGCCGCGCCGATGTACCGCAAGCGCCAGTCGCGGCCGGGCCCCACCTTCCGGGAGGCGCTGCTGATGCACGCGGTCGGGCGCATCGCCTACGCCGGCAGCATCCCCAACATCCAGGTGTCGTGGGTCAAGATGGGGCCGGCGGGCGTGCGCCAGGCCCTGGCGGCCGGCGTGAACGACCTCGGCGGCACGCTGATGGACGAGAACATCAGCCGGGCCGCGGGCGCGAGCCACGGCCAGATGATGGAGGAGGACGACTTCCGCGCCCTGGTCGAGCCGCTCGGCCGTCGCCTGGAGCAGCGCACCACGCTGTACGGCCGGGTCCGCACCCGCCCAGACCCGCTGACCGCCGCCTGATTTTTATTCAAACGCTTCGGTGGGCCACCGGCGCGCGGCGGTGGCCCACGTCCGCAGATCGTCTCGGCGGGAACCGGTGCCCTCCGCGCGCCGTCCTACACTGCGCGAGGCCGTTGCGGCGGCTGATCGAGGGATCGAGGGATGGGGACGATGGGCAGACGAGTCGGATCGTGGCTGCTGGCGCTGCTGGTGGTGGGCGCCCTCGGCGCCGGTGGCGTGGTCGTCGCCAGGTCGAGCACCCCGCGGCGGCCGCCCGTGCTGGAGCTCGCCGCGGCGGGAGGGTCGCCGTCCCAGGCGAGCGCCACGGCCGAGGCCCGCGACCTGACGCCGGCACAGGCCGGCCTCCAGCCGTCCTGGCCGAGGGTCCGCTACGAGCTCTCCGTCGCCCCACCCGACCTGCCCGACGAGGCGCGCGCCTGGCGCCTGGTCCCGAAGGTCGGTGACGACCAGGTCGCGGAGCTCGCCCGCGCGCTCGGCTTCGGCGCCAGGCCGACGGCGACCCAGGGCGGTTGGCGGGTCTTCGAGGGCAACCGCCTGCTGCAGGTCAACCGCGAATTCGGCGCCCCGTGGACCTTCGTCGCCCGGGTCGCGTTCAACTGCGGTGCGGGCTGGAGCGGCCCGGACGGCGTGGTCAGCTCCGACGCGGTGGTCGACTGCCCGGTCCCCGGGCCGGTCGACCCGGCCGAGCCAGGGCGGCCCTGCCCGCGTGGCACCGTCTGCGCCCAGCCGAGCAACGGCGCCGGCCAGGAGCCGGCGGTCGGGGCCGGGGGCGCGGTCCCGGGCTCCTCGGGCGGGGCGGCGGCCGGGACCGCCTCGTCCGGCACCGGCTCGGGCAGCACCGGCAAGCCGGTCCCGCGGCAGGACGTGCCGCCCAGCGACGTCTGCCGCCTCAGCCCGCCGCGGCCGGGCTGTCGGCCACTGCCGCCGCGCCCTGCCGACCTCCCGAGCCGCGAGGAGGCCGAGCGCATCGCCCGTGACTGGCTCGCACGTGCCGGCGTGCCGCTGGACGGCCGCACCGTCCGGGCGGTGCAGCAGTGGAACCGCTGGGTGGTCACGGCCAGCCCCACGGTCGACGGCCGCCCGACCATCGGCGACGCCGCCGAGGTCTGGGTCGGCCCCAAGGGCGAGGTCGTACACGGCAGCGGCTGGCTGTCCGAGCCCGAGGCCGGCGCCACCTACCCGCTGATCGGCGTGGAGGAGGCCCTGCAGCGGCTGCAGAACCGCCGCGTGTGGTTCGGCCGCCCGCTCACCCCGGTCCCGCAGCCCTGTGCCGGCGTCAGGGGCGCGCGCTGCGTCCAGCAGGAGACCGTCCGCCGCATCACCGGAATCCGTCTCGGCCTGCAGCACACCGCGGTGCTCGCCGCCGGCGACCGCGTGGGGCGTGACGCCTGGCTGGTGCCCGCCTACCTCTTCGAGATCAACGGCAACCCCGACGACGTCGAGTCGGTGATCGCGGTCCCCGACCGCTACCTGCGCATCCCGGAGCCGCTGCCGGCACCGCTGCCCCGCCCGCTACCGGCCCCGGCCAAGCCGTCCTCGACGCCGGACAGCGTTCCCGGCGCCGACCGGAGCAGGGACGAGCCAGCAGGGGGTTAGGACCCGCCGGCTGGCCGGCTGCGCGTGTCGCGGAGAAGGCGCGGACGGCCAGACCTCCGCTGCCTAGCGGTGGATGAGGACCCGGGTGCCGACCGGGACGCGGGGGAAGATGTCCTCGGCGTCCCAGATGGCCATGCGGATGCAGCCGTGCGAGGCGTACGACCCGATCGAGCCGGTGGCGTAGCTGCCGTGGATCAGGATGCCGGGGGCGTTGAGGGCCATCGCCCGGGTGCCGAGCGGGTTGCCCGGGCCCGGCGGGATGACCAGCGGCATGTCCTTGCCCCAGGTGGTCGGCGCCGGGTTGTGCCACGCCGGGTTGACCGCCTTGTAGGCTACCTGCCAGGTGCCGCTCGGGGTGACGAAGCCGGACTTGGCGGTGGCCACCCGGTAGCTCTTGACCACCTTCAGCCCGTCGTACAGCCACAGACGGTTGACCGACTTGTCGATCTCGATGCTCTTGCCGAGGCCCGCGTCGGTCATCTTCGGCGCGACCGGCTGCAGCCGCAGCTTGACCTCGTTGCGGTTCGGCTGGCCGAGGACCTTGACCAGCGCCTTGGTGGCGGCGGCCTGGTCGAGGGTGCGGCCGGTGCGGGCGTGCTGCTTGACCACCTCGCCGTCGCGCAGCTCGAAGGCGGCGTCGACCGGGGCGACCGCCACCTTGGCGGCGATCCGGCTGACGAACGCGGCCACCCGCTTGTCCTGACGCGTCCCGGCGACGTCGACGTTCATGGTCACCGGGCGCTTGACGACCTTGTGCCAGAAGCGTCCCAGCACCGAGAGCCGCGGCCCGGCGAGCGCCTCGTCGACGGCCTGGTCGACGGCGCGGCCACGGCCGACCCCGGCCGGGGTCATTCTGAAGCTCTTGCTACCGACGCGGATCATGATCGGCCGCTGCAGCGACGGCCTCAGGTGGGCCTGCACCGCCTGGATCGCCTCGCCTCTGGTCATGCGGCCGACGTCCAGTCCGGCAACCTTGACGCCGGCGAGGATGCGGTCCGACGGGCCCGAGGCCGACGCGCCGGCGACCAGCGCTCCGCCGAGGAGCAGCACGGCCGCCAGCACAGCGGCCACGACCGCCCGCTGCCAGGCACGCAGCGGCAGCCCCTTGAGCAGCCCTGCCGCCCGCGCGGTCCGCTGCCGCAGCGGCGCCGGCAGCTTCCTCCCCAGGCCGGCGACCGCGGTGATCGGCCGCCTGAGCGGCGGCACCAGCTTGCGGAACGGCGCGGCGGCGGCCGCGGCCCGTGGCGGCAGGCCGCGCAGCAACGTGGCCGACCGCCTGGCGGCCTCCGCGACACGCTGGCCTGCCAGCATTGGCAGCTTTCTGTGAAGCCCTCGCATGCCCCCTCATTTCGTCACGTGCCGCCACCGGCATACACGGCAACCGGTGTGGCATCGAGCTCAACCTGATCGCGTCGGCAGCAACCTCGGCGCGCGATGGCCGGACCTGAAGCCGGCGCGGCGGAACTCCGCGGAACTCTATCGTTTCTAAGCGAAACGGGATGGTTGCGCAACCGGGGGTGCCTCCCTGCGGTGAGGCCCGGTTGCTCGCCGGTTTCTAGTTGCTACGGATTGATCCGGTTTGTCAATTCTTGACCGCGCCTCGCTCTGGCCGGGGTCGTGGCCCTTGCCGTGGCGATGCTGCCGTCCGCGGCCGTCGCCGGCGGCGATTGCTCACCACCGCCTGACGGGGAACACTGGGGCGATGAGCGAGAGCGAGGCGCGCAGGCCCAACCGGCTGGCCGGAGCGACCAGCCCGTACCTGCTGCAGCACGCCTACAACCCGGTCGACTGGTTCCCTTGGGGTGCCGAGGCGCTGGCCAAGGCGCGCCAGGAGAACAAGCCGATCCTGCTCTCGGTCGGCTACGCCGCCTGCCACTGGTGCCACGTGATGGAGCGGGAGTCGTTCGAGGACCAGGACACCGCCGCGCTCATGAACGAGCACTTCGTGTCCATCAAGGTCGACCGGGAGGAGCGCCCCGACCTCGACGGCATCTACATGGACGCGGTCCAGGCGATGACCGGCCAGGGCGGCTGGCCGATGACGGTGTTCCTCACCCCGGACGGCGCGCCGTTCTTCGCCGGCACCTACTTCCCTCCCAGCGACCGGCACGGGCTGCCGAGCTTCCGGCGGGTGCTGGCGGCCGTCGCCGAGGCCTGGCAGGACCGTCCCGGCGACGCCCAGCGCCAGGGCGAGCTGGTGGTCGGCCACATCGCCAAGCAGACCGCCGAGCTCGCCCCGAGCGAGCAGCCCCTCTCCGAGGAGCTGCTGGGGCGGGCGTTCGCGAGCCTGCGCGGGACCTTCGACCAGAGCTGGGGCGGCTTCGGCCGCGCACCCAAGTTCCCCCAGCCGATGACGCTGGAGTTCGCCCTGCGCTGCCACCTCCGCGGCGAGCCCGACGCGCTCGGCACGGTCGAGCTGACCCTCGACCGCATGGCCGCCGGGGGCATCTACGACCAGCTCGGCGGCGGCTTCCACCGCTACTCCACCGACACCCGCTGGCTGGTGCCGCACTTCGAGAAGATGCTGTACGACAACGCGCAGCTCATCCGCGTCTACACACGGGCCTGGCAGGTCACCGGCCGGCCGCGCTACCGGGAGGTGGCGACCGAGACGGCCGCGTGGCTGCTCTCCGAGCTGCGCCATCCCGAAGGGGGCCTGTTCTCCTCGCAGGACGCCGACTCCGAGGGCGTCGAGGGCAAGTTCTTCGTCTGGTCGTGGGCCGAGCTGGTGGAGCACGCGGGCGAGGCGGTGGCGTCCTGGTTCGGCGCCCACCCCGGCGGCAACTGGGAGGGCGTCAACGTCCTGTGGACGCCGGTCGGCCGCGAGAAGGTGGCCGACCAGTACGGGCTGGGCGTGCGCGAGCTCGAGCAGCAGGTGGCCGAGGGGCGCCGGCGCCTGGCCGAGGTGCGCGCCACGCGGGTCCGCCCAGGCACCGACGACAAGGTCCTGGCCGCCTGGAACGGCCTGGCCGCCTCCGCCCTGGCCGAGGCCGGCAGGGCCTTCGGCGACCGCACCCTGGTCAAGGCCGCGGTGGACGCCGCCCGCTTCGTGCTCGGCGCCCAGCGGGACGAGCAGGGACGGCTGCTGCGGTCCTGGCGCGACGGCCGCGCCAGCGGGCCCGGCTACCTCGACGACCACGCCTGCATGGCGGAGGCCTGCCTGACCCTCTACGAGACCACCTTCGACCTGCGCTGGCTGCGCGAGGCACGGCGGCTGGCCGACACCATGCTCGAGCTGTTCGGCGACCCCGAGCGTGGCGGCTTCTTCCAGACCGGCACGGACGCCGAGCCGCTGGTGGTCCGGCCCCGCGAGCTGGTCGACAACGCGGTGCCGTCGGGCTCGTCGGTGGCGGCCGAGGTGCTGTTGCGGCTCAGCCACCTGACCGGCAACCAGGCCTACGAGGAGGCTGCCACGGCGTCGCTGAAACTCATCCAGCAGGTCGCGCCGCGCGCCCCGACCGGCTTCGGCTACGCCCTCGGCGCCATGGACCTGGCCGTCTCCCGGGTGCGGGAGGTCGCCATCGTCGGCCAGCCGGGCCGCGCGGACACCCGTGCACTGGTCGACCGCGTCTGGCAGCGCTACCAGCCCAACCGCGTGCTGGCCCTGGCCGCCCCGGGCGACCAGGCCGCCGCGGCCGAGGTGCCGCTGCTCGCCGGCCGCGACGCCCTCGGCGGCCAGGCCACCGCGTACGTCTGCGAGCACTTCGTCTGCAGCCTGCCGGTCACCGACCCGGACGCCCTCAGCGCCCAGCTCGACCAGGAGTAGAGCGCCGGTCGAGCATCGGCGCCGCTGGATCACGAGACTGTGCGAGTGAGCTTTCTCGACCGGCGCTCTCAGGTCGCTCTCAGCTCGCCAGCTCGGCGACGACGCGGAGCTGGTGCAGGCGGTCCTCGGTGGTGGCGGCCATCGGCAGGACGATCAGCGTGCCGACGCCCGCCTCGCGGAAGGCCGCCAGGCGCTCGCGCACCCTGCCGGCCGGGCCGCAGAGGGTGAGCAGGTCGATCAGCTCGTCCGGCAGCGCCGCCATGGCCTCCCCCTGGCGGCCGCTCAGGTACAGCTCCTGGACGGTCTCGGCCGCCTCCTCGAAGCCGTAGCCGCGCACCAGGCGGTTGTAGAAGTTCTGCTCGCGCGAGCCCATGCCGCCCACGTAGAGGGCCAGGAACATGCGCATGGTGTTGCGCGCGACCTCGAGGTCGTCGGAGACGTGCACGCAGACGGACGGCGCGACGTCGAAGCCGTCCAGGTCGCGGCCGGCGCGGGCGGCGCCCTTGGCGAGGTGCGCCCGGAACTCGGTCACGAAGTCGGGCGCGAACAGGTAGGGCAGCCAGCCGTCGGCCAGCTCACCGGCCAGGGCGGTGTTGCGCGGCCCGATGGCCGCCAGGTAGATCGGCACGCGCTCCTGCACGGGAGAGATGGTCAGCTTGAGTGCTTTGCCCGGTCCGTCCGGCAGGGGAAGCCGCAGCGTCTCGCCCTCGTGCTGGACGCGCTTGCGCGCCAGCGCGAGCCGCACCACGGCGATGTAGTCGCGCGTGCGGGCCAGCGGCTGTGCGTAGCGCTGCCCGTACCAGCCCTCGGCGACCTGCGGGCCGGAGAGCCCGAGCCCCAGGCGGAAGCGTCCGCCGGAGAGGCGGTCGAGGGTGGCCGCGGTCATCGCCGTCATCGCGGCGCTGCGGGCGGGGATCTGCAGCACCGCCGAGCCGATCCCGATGCTGCTCGTCTGGGCGGCCAGCCAGGCGAGCACGGTGGCCGCGTCCGAGCCGTAGGCCTCGGCCGCCCAGAGGGAGTCGTAGCCGAGCCGCTCGGCCTCCCTGGCCATGGCGAGCTGGTCGGCCGCGCCGCTGCCGAAGCCCCAGTAGCCCACGCTCAGTCCAAGCCGCACGTCGCCTCCCTGTCGCCGTCCCCGGCACCCGGTGTGCCAGGAGGTGGCGGGCCACCGACGTTTCAACAAAGGAGCCTGACCCGGCCGCCCGCCGCCGCGCAAGCCTCGCATGCTCCGCAGCGACCCGCGGCAGCGGTGCCAGCCTCATCAAACTGCATCTGTTATTGACACGGCGAGGTGGGTAGACTCAAGCGGTCCGAGAAGATCGCCTCTTGGTGGTCCCATCGCGACCCAAGGGGAAGGTGGCATGGAGACTCCACCCGACTCATTGGTAGGGGCCGCTGTTGGGTAGTGGTCCCGCGTACCATGGCCCCCGCCCGATCGAGCCACTGCGACAGCGCAGACCGTGGCGGCCGGAGATGCGCGAGCCGGCGCGACCACGAGAGAGCAACGGCGATCGGGTGCCCGGGTCGTGCCGGCCCCGCCCATGCAGTCCGGGCGGGGCCGCTGTTTCCCCAGGAGGCGCCGCTGAGCTGGCTCGCCGTGGCGAGCCGGACCTGGCCGCGCGGCGCGAACGACGACCCTCGACGAGCCGGGAGGGCCGCGGCCACCCACCCGCCATGCGGGTGAGCGCATGAACGTCATCTACCGCGACCGCGCCGACGCCGGCGTCGCGCTCGCCGGGCTCCTCGGGCGCTACGCACGGCGAGACGACGTGCTGGTGCTGGGCCTGCCCCGCGGCGGCGTCCCGGTCGCCTACCAGGTGGCGAGGGCGCTCGGCGCGCCCCTCGACGTGTTCCTGGTGCGCAAGCTGGGCGTGCCCGGCCGGGAGGAGCTGGCCATGGGGGCGATCGCCAGCGGCGGCGTGCGCGTGGTCAACCAGAAGCTCGTCGAGAGCCTCGGCATCCCGCCCGCGGTGGTGGAGCGGACGGTCCAGGCCGAGGCGCGCGAGCTCGAGCGGCGCGAGCACGCCTACCGCGAGGACCGGCCGGCGCCACAGGCCGGCGGCAGGGTGGTCGTGCTGGTCGACGACGGCCTGGCCACCGGGTCGACCATGCGGGCGGCGATCGCCGCCGTGCGCCGGCTCGGCCCGGCCCGCCTGGTCGTGGCCGTCCCCACCGCCCCGGCGCTGACCTGCCAGGAGCTGCGGCAGGAGGCCGACGAGGTGATCTGCGCCAGCACCCCGCCCCGGTTCCGCGCCGTCGGGCTCTCCTACCACGAGTTCCCGCAGGTCTCCGACGAGGAGGTACGCCAGCTCCTGCGCAGGGCACGCGCCGCCACCGTCGGCCGGAGTCCTGAGGCCGCGCCTCCTGGAACCTAGTTGCGCGCGGCCGGGAAGGCGCTCGGGGCGAGCATGCGGATCAGGCGGGCCAGCAGGACGCTGCGCAGCTCGGCGTGGGCGGCGAGCTCCAGCAGGCTGGCCGCCTGCCGGGCGAACCCGCCCACCCCGGTGATCTCGTCGAGGCTCCACCCACCGGCCTCCGGCCGCCACACGGTGAGGGTGCCGACGGGACCCTCCGGCAGGGTCACCGGGGTGACCAGGACGGCGTGCAGGGGCGCGCTCGGGAGCAGGTAGCGCAGGTCGGGCCAGCGGTCGTCGCTGCGGATGTCGCTGGAGCTGACGGGCAGGGAGCGCTCGTAGGAGTCGATCGCCGGGCCGGCGCCGAGGCGTTCCTGCCCGGTCTGGAGGAGCCGGCCGGCGGCCGAGGTCGCGGCCGAGGATCGCAGCACCCGGTGCTGGTCGGCCAGCATGAGCCCGGCGCCGCCGACGGTCAGGCTGCGGGTCACGCAATCGACCAGGCCGCGGATGCCGGCCTCGAGGCCCTCGTCGAGCGCGGCGTCGGCCTCGCCGAGCATGGCCATGAAGCCGTCCGCTCCTCGTTGGTCGCGTCGGGTGCGCATGCGCCTCCTCGTCCGGGGTTGACGACGGGGCCCCTGGGGGTGGCCGCCGGCCGTCAGGCGTCTCCGTCGCCCTGGCCGGCGCGCCGCCATCCAGCGCGGCTGCTCCAAGCTTTCCCGGCGAACGGCCGCCCAACCGGCCCGCCGCCACTCCTCACCGCAGGACTGCCGTGAGCAACCCCCCGAGTCCCGCGGCGCCCACGACCAGCCAGGCGATCGAGTCGCCCACCTGACCGCTGTGCAGCCGGCGCAGGGCGAGGGTGGCGCGCAGCACGCCGCGCCATGCGACCTTGCGACGCCGCCCCCTGGTGTGGGGGCGCCGGGTCGGCACGGTGGCGAGCAGGACGGCGAGGACGACCGTGAGCACCGCGGGGGGCAGCGTCTCCGGCAGGTGCAGCGCCGGGGCGGCGACCGCCGGCGCCTTCGAGGTGACGCCGTCGAGCACCGCGGCGGCGTAGGCCCGGTGATCGGAGAGGCTGGTCGCCGCGGTCTGCGCCCACCCGGCCAGGCCGGGCGCGAGGCCCAGCGCCAGCGCCGCCAGGAGCAGCACGGCCGCCGGGGCGACCATGGTGGCGGGCGGCCGGGAGCCATCCGCTGCCCGGCCGCTGCCGCTGCTGGAGGCCCCGGCCTCGGGCTGGTCCGAGCCGTCCGCGCGGCTGCCCGCGGCCACGCCCCAGCCGGCGAACACGCCCAGACCGGCCCGGAGCACGGCCGCCGCGCTGACCGCCGAGGCGACCACGAACAGCCACGCGACCCAGGCGTGGCCTGCCCGGCTGGCCGCGTCCTCCATCAGCGCCTTGCCGAGAAAGGTGCCGAACGGCGGCAGTCCCGCGAGCGCGAGGCCGCCCAGCAGCAGCAGGCCGAAGGTGAAGGTGCGCCCGCGCCCGCGGCCGTGCAGGTCGCGCTCGTCGATCGTGCCGAACTGGTGCTGTACCACCCCGACGCAGACGAACAGGGCGGCCTTGACAAGCCCGTCGGCCAGCAGGTAGAGGAGCGCGCCGGCCAGGCCGTCCGGCTGCAGCAGGGCGATGCCGGCCAGGGTGAGCCCGACGTGGCTGACCGTCGCGAACGCGAGCAGCCGGGCCAGGTGCTGCTGGAGGTAGCACATCAGCGCGCCGAGCAGGGCGGTCAGGGCGGCGGCGCCGAGGAGCACGCCGCGCAGGCCGGCGGCGTGCGGGCCGAGCACCCCGGCGAAGGCCGTCCAGTAGACCCGGACGGCCGCGTACAGCCCGAGCTCCGAGACCACCCCGGCGAGCAGGATGCAGACCGGCGCCGGCGCGACCGCGTACGCGTCGGCGAGCCAGAAGTGGAACGGCACCACCGCCGCCTTGACGAAGAACCCGGTCAGCAGCAGCGCGAAGGCGACCACCACCAGGCCGTCCACCGGCTCGCGCTCGAGCGCGCGGCCGATCTCGGCGAGGTTGAGGGAGCCGCTGCGGCCGTACAGCAGCGCGATGCCCGACAGCACCATGAACCCGCCGACGCTGTTGGTGACCGCGAAGTTGAGCGCGCCCTGCAGCGAGCGGGGGTCCTCGGAGCGGTAGCCGGCGAGGGCGTAGGCGGCCACGCTGAGCAGCTCGAAGAAGACGAACAAGTTGAACAGGTCACCGCTCAGGCAGAACCCCAGCACCGCGGCGAGGAACACCAGCATGAGGGCGTGGAACAGGGTGCCGACGGCCTCGAAGTAGCGCCAGGTGAAGACCAGGGCCGAGGTCATCAGGAAGCCGGCGAGGGTCGCCAGGGCGGCCCCGGCCCGGTCGACGGCGAAGTCGATCCCGACCACCACGCCGCCGCGCGGCGTCCAGCCCCCGAACCAGTAGACCAGCGGGTGGTCGGCCGCCTGGGCGAACAGCAGTGCGGTCAGCACCGTGGTGGCCGCCGCCGTTGCGATGGCGACGGGGTCCGCGACCCGCCGGCGCACGAACGGGCCGGCCCCGACCAGCAGGGCGGCCACCAGCAGCGGCACGGCCACCGGCAGGGGCGGGATCAGGGTCATCGGCTAGCCGCGCAGGGCGCGGAGCTCCTCGGGGTCGAGCGTGCCGTGGCGCTTGTGGACCTGGACGGCGAGGGCGAGCAGCAGGGCGGAGACGGTCGCGCCGACCACCACGTCGGTCAGGGCGAGGGCCTTGACCACCGGGTCGACCGCCGGCGTGCCGACCGGGACGTCGAGGAAGATCGGGGCGGTGCCGCCGGCGCGGTAGCCGATGGTCAGCAGCAGCACGTAGGTGGACGACTGCGTCACCGCCAGGCAGGTCACCATGTGTACGAGGTTGCGGCTGGTGACGATGCCGTACAGGCCGACGGCGAGCAGCCAGACCGCCACCAGGTGGGGGAGGAGGCTCACCGCATGCCTCCTTCCCGCGGCTGCAGCACCAGGGTCTGCTCCAGGAACTCGCTGAGCAGCAGCACGAAGCCGGCGGCGACCTCGAGCCCGACCGCCGCGTTGATCGGCAGGATGGTCCCGGCCGACAGCAGCGCCCCAGGCTGGCCGAGCGGCAGGAAGTTCTCCAGGAAGCTGCCGGCCACGACCAGGCCGAGCACGCCGACGGCGACGTAGCCGCCGGCGCCGGCCGCCTCGGCCGCGTCGATCAGGTGCTCGGGGCGGACCCGCTGCAGCGTCACGTACTCGCCCGAGATGTACACCAGCAGCGCGCCGGTGGCCAGGACCACGCCCCCCTGGAAGCCGCCGCCTGGGGTGAGGTGGCCGTGGGCCACCACGTAGATGCCGAACACCACGATCGGTCCGACCAGGGCGAGCCCGAGCGCCCGGACCGCGTTCGAGGCCGCGGGCGCGTGCCGGCCCTCCGCCTCCTCGGTGGGCGAGCGCTCCTCCTCGTCGCGCTGGGCGCGCAACAGGATGGCCACGCCGACCACGGCCGCGAACAGGATGAACTCCTCGCCCATGGTGTCGAAGCCGCGGTAGTCGAAGGTGATGGAGGCGACCACGTTGGTGGCGGCGCGCTCGGCGACGGCGGTCGCGTTGAGCAGCCGGCTGTAGGCGCCGGCGAAGGTGCCGAAGCGCGGCAGGCCGGCCATGCCCCACAGCATGACGGCGCCCAGCGCGGCCATGGCGACCAGGAACACGCGGCGTTGCGTCCGGAACCTCATGCGCGCTCCTCGGGCCGCTCGGCCTGGGGAGCGCCTGGGGACCCCGCGCCCGGCCCGGAGCGGGTGCCGGCCTGGCGCCGGATCTTGGCCAGGGCGAGCAGGATCATCAGGGGCAGGGCGACGGCGCCGACGGTGATCTGGGAGAGGGCGACGTCGGGCGCCTGCAGCACCAGGAAGGCGACGCCGAGCAGGAGCCCGAAGAAGCTGGCGACCACCGCCTGGTCGAGCGGGTCGCGGGTGAGCACGGTGGCGGTGCCCGCTGCGGCCACGCCGAGCAGCACCACCGCGATCAGCACGCTCACCTGTCGGGCTCCCCGGTCGGCCGGGGAGGCTCGGGCTCGCCCCGCCAGGCGCCGAGCCGGCGCACCCGCGCCGCCCTTGCGGTGGCGTGGGTCAGCACCGGGTTGCTGACCAGCAGCGCGACGAAGATCAGCAGTGCCTTGAGACCGGCCTGGGAGAGCGACTGGTCGACCACGACCGCGGCGGCGATCGCCAGCGAGCCGACGGTGGTCGCCGGCGAGGTGTAGTGGAGCTTGTCGTAGGTGTCGCGCATCACCAGCACGCCCACGCAGCAGACCAGCTCGACGCCGACGCCCAGGGTCAGCAGGACGGCGACGGCGACCTCCCGCGCCGTCACAGGAAGCGCTCCAGGAAGCGTGCGAAGACCAGGCCGCCGGCGAACGACAGCAGAGCGAGCGCCAGCGCGAGGTCGACGTAGACGACGCGGCCGAAGCCCTGGGCGAGCAGCAGGAGCACCAGGGTGGCCACCACGCCGGCCATCTCCAGGCCGACCAGCCGGTCGACGACGTCGCCGCGCAGGCAGGCGATGCCACAGGGAACCAGGCCGGCGAGCAGGGCCAGGGTGGCGACGAGCCAGACGTTCACGGTCCCTCCCGCCTGGTACCGGAGGCGGGGCGGAGCATGCTCGCCGGGACGACAGCGTGCGCGCTCGGCACGAGCTGGTGGATCAGCATCGTGCCGTCCCCGCCCTCGATGCCGACCACGTACGTGTTGGCGGCGACCGACACGGTCGCGGTGATCAGCGCCTTGCGCGCGTTGGCGAGGGCCTCGTCCTCCGGCGGGACCGGGAGGGGCACGGTACGGAAGGCGCCGGCGGCCGCCTGCCCGCGCGCGAGCTGGCGCCACAGCACGACCGTGAGCAGCCACGACTCGACCAGCACCTGCCTGGGCAGCAGCCAGAGGCCGCGCAGCCAGCCCGGCTCCAGCCGGAAGCGGACCAGGTCCTGCGCGTTGACCAGCTCCTGGGCGGTGGCCCCGACGGCCGCGGCGGCGAGCCCGAGCAGCACCTCGTTGCGTCGAGCGTGCTGACGAACGCCAGCCACAGCCCGACCAGCGGGATGTACCAGGCGATCCAGAACTTCAGGCGTCGTGCCATGACGAGGTGCGGCCGTGCGGCGGGGCGGCCGGGCCCGTGGTCGCAGGCGAGGTACCCACAGTTGGGGACCTGGCGTCAAGCGCCGCCGGAGGTCCCTGGGACCGTCGCCGCGGGCACCGGGCCGTCCAGCCGCTCGGCCGCGATCAGCTCCGGCAGGTGGGCGAGCAGGTCCATGAAGGCGGCGACGGTGCCGGAGGGGCGGCCGGCGTCGCGCCGGCGCACGGCCACGATCTCGCGCTGGGCCGTCGGCGCGTCGGCCAGGTCGATCAGGCGCAGCGAGCCGCGGGCCAGCTCGGCGCCGACCGCGCTGTGGGGGACCAGGGCGATGCCGAGGCCGCGCTCGACCATCTTCTTGGCCGCCTCGATGTTGTCGAGCTCCATCACGCTGCCGGTCAGCATGCCCGCCTGGCGGAAGATGGCGGCGGTGAAGTCCCGGTAGGAGGAGCTGCGGCCGAACAGCACCACCGTCTCGCCGGCCAGCTCGGCCAGGCGCAGGCGGTCGTGGTCGGCGAGGAGGTGGTCGGGACCGGCGATCAGGACCAGCGTGTCCGAGTACACCGGCACGCTCTCCACCTCGGGATGAGCGACCGCGCGCATGAGGCCGACCTGCACCTGGTCCTCGAGGACCATGGCGAGGATCTCCTCGGAGGTGCCGGTCTTGACCACCAGCCGCGCGCTCGGGTGCTCGGCGGTGAAGTGGGCCAGGAGCAGGGGCAGCGTATAGGTGCTGACGGTGGGCGGGGCGCCGAGCACGAGCGTGCCGGCGCTGCCGCGGCGCAGCTCCTGCAGGCGCTCACGGCCGTCGAGCAGTGCCTGCACCGCCCGCTCGGCGTAGGGCAGGTAGGCCTGTCCCGCCTCGGTCAGCCGCATGCCCCGGCGCGTGCGCACGAAGAGCTGCTCGTCGAGGGTGGTCTCCAGGTTCTGCAGGCGGGCGGTCACGGTGGGCTGCGAGACGTAGAGGGCCTCGGCCGCTCTGCTGAGATTCTGCCGCCTGGCGACCTCGAGGAACGCTTCCAGCTGGGGCAACATCGGGCGCTCCGGACAGGTATCAGAGGTATCGATTTCGTCAATCAAAACGAACTATTGGACTGATGGCAAGCGCACCCCCTACGCTCGTTGGCCTCCCGTTGTTGCCGAGTGCGGACGGAGCAGCACATGCGCATGGTTCTGTTGGGCCCGCCCGGTGCCGGCAAGGGCACCCAGGCGGCGGGCCTCGCCCAGCGCGCGGCGGTTCCGCACATCGCCACCGGCGACATCTTCCGGGCCAACGTGGCGCAGGGGACGCGCCTCGGGCGCCGTGCCCAGCGCTACATGGACCGTGGCGACCTGGTGCCCGACGAGGTCGTGATCGCCATGGTGATGGGCCGCCTGGCCGAGGCCGACTGCGAGGACGGCTTCCTGCTGGACGGCTTCCCGCGGACGGTGGCGCAGGCCGAGGCGCTGGACCGGCGGCTGGCGGGGCTGGAGACGCCGCTGGACGCGGCGCTGAACTTCGAGGTGACCGAGGAGGAGCTGTTCCGGCGGCTGGCGGGGCGCTCGGCGGCGCTGCACCGCTCCGACGACACCGAGCAGACCATCCGCCACCGCCTGGAGGTGTTCGCCGAGAAGACGCGGCCGCTGATCGACTACTACCGCCACCGCGGCCTGCTGATCCCGGTCGACGCGATCGGTCCGGTGGAGGAGGTCACCGTGCGCATCCTGGACGCCTTGGCGGCGAAGAAGGCGACGTGATCATCCGCAAGTCCGCCGAGGAGATCGCCCGCATGCGCAAGGCGGGGCGGCTGGTCGGCCACACCCTCACGGTGGTCACCGAGGCCGTCCGCCCCGGGGTCAGCCTGCTGGAGCTGGACGCGCTGGCCGAGCGCACCATCACGACGGCCGGCGCGGTGCCCTCCTTCAAGGGCTATCACGGCTTCCCCGCCACCCTGTGCCTGTCGCCCAACGACTGGATCGTCCACGGCATCCCCAACGACTACCGGCTGCGCGAGGGCGACATCCTCTCGGTCGACTGCGGCGCGATCGTCGAGGGCTACCACGGCGACGCCGCCGTGACCGTCCCGGTCGGCGAGATCCAGGCGGCCGACCGGCTGCTGATCGAGACCACCGAGCGCGCCCTCTGGGCCGGGATCGACAAGTGCCGGTCGGGCAACCGCCTGTCCGACATCGGCCACGCCGTCGAGCAGGTCGCGGCCACCGGCGGCTACGGGGTGGTGCGCGAGTACGTCGGCCACGGCATCGGCACCCGCATGCACGAGGAGCCGCAGGTGCCCAACTACGGCCGGCCAGGGCGCGGCCTGCGCCTGGACGGCGGGCTGGTGCTGGCGATCGAGCCGATGCTCAACCGCGGCGGACCGGAGACCGAGGTGCTCGACGACCACTGGACGGTGGTGACCAGGGACGGCTCGCGCTCGGCCCACTTCGAGCACACGGTGGCCATCACCGAGCACGGGCCCGAGGTGCTGACCCTGCTCGACGGGCGCGTGCAGAGCGACTGGCTGCCGGAGGCGATGGCCCGGTGAGCCGCTGGCGCCTTGCTGGCAGCGGCGATGAGCTGCTATCTTCTAACGCTGGACCCGTGGTTCGCCACGGGCGTGCTGCCGTGGGCTTCGCCCCGGCATCCCTCGTTCAAGCGATCTACCCAGAATTCGGGCACGCACGCGTGCCCGCCGTTACGGAGTGAAGGGAAGAGTTTGCCGAAGAAGGACGGTGCGATCGAGGTGGAGGGGACGGTCGTCGAGCCCCTTCCCAACGCCATGTTCCGGGTCGAGCTGGCCAACGGCCACCGCGTCCTGGCCCACATCTCCGGGAAGATGCGCATGCACTACATCCGCATCCTGCCCGGCGACCGGGTCGTCGTCGAGCTCTCACCCTATGACCTCAACCGCGGCCGCATCACCTACCGCTACAAGTAGGCGGCGGCGGGAGGAGAACAACGATGAAGGTCCAGCCTTCGGTCAAGAGGATCTGCGAGAAGTGCAAGATCATCCGGCGCCACGGCAAGGTGCTGGTGATCTGCACCAACCCTCGCCACAAGCAGCGGCAGGGCTGAGAACAGCCCCGGGCCGAGGAGCACGAACGCGGAGGTTCAGGCAGGCATATGGCACGTATCGCCGGCGTCGACCTTCCCCGTGAGAAGCGGGTGGAGGTCGGCCTCACCTACATCTTCGGCCTCGGCCGCACCCGTGCCCTCGAGACGCTCAAGGGCACCAGGGTGAACCCCAACACGCGCGTGCGCGACCTCTCCGAGGAGGAGGTCGTCCGCCTGCGCGAGTGGATCGACGGCCACTACAAGGTCGAGGGGGACCTGCGCCGCGAGGTCGCCCAGGACATCAAGCGCAAGATCGAGATCGGCTGCTACCAGGGCATCCGCCACCGGCGCGGGCTGCCGGTGCGGGGCCAGCGAACCCACACCAACGCCCGCACCCGCAAGGGGCCGAAGAAGACCGTCGCCGGCAAGAAGAAGGCCACCAAGAAGTAACGACCGCGGGGGGCTCCGCCCCCCGCAACCCCCCCGAAGAACCAAGAGGGGCCACCGCTAGACGCGAAGATCGAAGACCGAGAAGAAAAGGAGAACCTTCTTGCCACCGAAGAAGGGCGGAGCCAAGAAGCCGCGGCGGCGCGAGAAGAAGAACATCGCGCACGCGCACGCGCACATCAAGTCGAGCTTCAACAACACGCTCGTGACCATCACCGATCCCCAGGGCAACGTGATCGCGTGGGCGTCGTCGGGCAACGTCGGCTTCAAGGGCTCGCGCAAGTCGACCCCCTTCGCGGCGCAGCTCGCCGCCGAGCAGGCCGC
>WNFV01000356.1_pt1 | contig 59904 bp, 59 predicted proteins | sample 5400101 | NCBI WGS metagenome assembly WNFV01 (sample SAMN13153361, study PRJNA577476) | soil metagenome | isolation source: 115 cm soil or saprolite under grassland replicate 1 | place: USA:California | collected 2016-06-15
CCTACTGCAGGTTGAGCCGCTTGAGGATCAGGTAGATCCCCAAGCCGGCTCCGACCACGCTGCCCACCGCGATGGCGATGCCACCGGTGTGCAGCCAGCGGTCGACCAGCCAGCCGACGAAGCCCCACACCAGCATTCCGGAGATGAGATAACTGAGTACGGTCCAGCCCTGGCCGGCGCCGTACCCGGTGTTGTCCGGTTGCGGAGTCTTATCGTCGGTCATGACGCCGGAACGATATCAAGCGGTGACTGGCACCTACGAGCCGGCCCCCGCGCAGATCAGATGCGCGGGCGCCTCGTCAGGCTCGCTATCAGCGGACACCATACTCCTCACTCGGCGCGATCGTGGGGCTGCTCTCCGAGGTACCAGTCGGGAGGTGGCACCGGCTGCCGCGAAGCCCACCGGGCGACCCACCACACGTGCGCCCCGGTCAGCACGGCCACCGCTGCGATCACCCCGGCCACCATCGGCATCAGCCCCGGCCAGCCGGTGCGGGAGACCACGTACAGCAAGGTGCCGACGAGGGTCAGCTTGAGCACGTACGAGGCCATGCCGAGGGGCATGACGAGGCGGGGGTTCACCGACTCGCCGCGGGCGATCAGCAGTGTGGAGAGCAGGTAGGCCAGCGCCACGACGCCCACCCCGCCGGCCGCGCCGAGTGCGCCGGGCACCCCGCGTACCAGGCCGCCGACGACCGCCGCGATGCCGAGCAGGCCGGACGAGATCAGCAGCAGCGTCGGCAGGTGGCTCGGCAGCCAACCGGTCGCGCCCCGTTCGCCAGTCGCGGTCGCCGGCATCAGATCAACCCTTCAGCAGTACGCCGACCAGCGGCCGTACGGTGGCGTCGATCTGGTCGGCGATCTGCGAGAAGTAGCCGTCGTCCATGCCGTACGGGTCGTCCAGGTCGTCGTCGATCTGTGGTTCCGCGCCCTTGCGCAGCCGGTCGGCCAGGTCGACGAGGGCGACTCCCCGGGCGTACACGACATCGGGGTCGGGAGCGAAAGCCGGCAGCTGCGCGAGGTCGACCGCTGGCAGCAACCGGCCGAGCTCCCCCAGTACGAAGGTCCGCGACGCCGCGTCCGCCCGCAGCGACAACACGTACGACGACTGCGCCGCCGTCGCGGTGAGGATCAGGTCGGACGCCTCGATGTGCTCGGCGGCGATCCGGCGGGCGGCGAACCCGGACGGGTCGATCCCCCGCGCCCGCAGCTGGCGCGCCGCGGGGGCGTTCATCGCCGACCCGATGTGCCAGCTGCCGGTGCCGGTGCTGTGGCTGAGCAGCAGGTCGTCGACCCGGTCATCGCCCACCAGCTCGGCCGCCCGGGCTCGCAGCAACCGCTCCGACATCGGCGAGCGGCAGATGTTGCCCATGCACACGTGCAGGACCGTGAACGGTGCCGTCATCCGTCGCCGCCGTCGGAGTCGGCGCCCTCGACGGAAGGCACCACGTCGCGCAGCTTCTCCAGCGGCACCGCACCCTCGCGCAGCACCCGCGGCACGTCCTCGGTGAGGTCCACGATGGTGCTCGGCACCGGGTCCGGGCACTCCCCCGCTTCCAGGTAGACCGACACCGAGTAGCCGAGCTGCTCCCGGGCCGCCTCGGCGGTGGTGGCCGGCGGTTCGCCGCTGCGGTTGGCGCTGGACACCGCCATCGGGCCGGCCTCCCGCAGCACTTCCAGCGCGACCGGGTGCAGCGGCATGCGTACGGCGACGGTGCCGCCGGTCTCGCCGAGGTCCCAGGCCAGGCTGGGGGCGTGCTCCACCACGATGGTCAGCGCACCGGGCCAGAACGCCGCGATCAGGTCCCGGGCGGCGGGCGGCATCGTCAGCACCAGCCCGTCCAGGGTCTTGGCCGAGCCGACCAGCACCGGGGGCGGCTTGTCCCGGCCCCGGCCCTTGGCCCGCTGCAACGCCTCCACCGAGTACGTGTTGAACGCGTCGGTGCCGATGCCGTACACGGTGTCGGTGGGCAGCACCACGAGGTCGCCGCGCTTGGCGGCCTCGATCGCGGCGCTGATCCCCTGCTCCCGCTCGGCCAAGGTACGACAGTCGTAAAGCCTCACGATCAGCAAGTCTGTCACGCGGCCGCGGGCGTCAGGACCGCCGGGCCGTGGCGTACCGGGGGCGGCCGGTGAGGTCGGGATGGTCGGCCAACGATTCCCAACCGGCTGACGCGAGCAACTCCGGCACCGCGGAGCCGTGGCTGTCGTCGTGCTCGACCCCGAACCAGCCGCCCGGCCGCAACAGCGCCGCCGCCCGGGCGATCAGCGGCCGGATCACCTCCAGACCGTCCGGCCCGGCGAACACGGCCGACGCCGGGTCGTGCTCGTCGACCTCCGGCGGCACCTCGACCCCGGACGGCACGTACGGCGGGTTGGCCAGTACCAGGTCGACCCGGCCGTCCAGGCCCGCCAGCACCTCCGGCGCGACTGCGTCGCCGGCCACCACGGTGACCGGCCGGTCCCCCGCGTCCCGCTGCCGGGTCGCGTTGCGGTGCAGCCAGCGCAGCGCAGCCGGGTCGGACTCCACCGCGTAGACCGTCGCGTCGGCACGCCGGTGCGCCACGGCGAGGCCGATGGCGCCGGACCCGGCGCACAGGTCGACCACCAGCCCGCCGGCCGGCCGCAACACGGACAGTCCCCACTCGACCAGCAACTCGGTCTCCGGCCGGGGTACGAAGACCCCGGGCCCGACCGCCAGGTCCAGGTGATGGAAGCCGGCGACGCCGACCAGGTGCTGCAGCGGCACCCGGGCGGCGCGACGGCGTACCAGGGAAAAGAACTGTTCTCTCTGTACGCCGTCGAAGCGACCCGCCGTGAGCAGCGCGGAACGCGCCACCCCCAGTACGTGGGCCGCCAGCAGCTCGGCATCCACCCGCGGCGACGACACCCCGGCGTGGGCGAGTTGCCGCGTAGCGGTAAGAATCGCTTCACGAATGCTGAGATTGGTCGCCTGGTGGACCCCACCGAGAGATTCCGACACACCATAATCATGCGTACCGACAAGTGAGGGAGGACAACCGCGTGGCAGGGTCAGGCGCCGCGAACGACGCGACCGCCTCACGAGTCGACGAGGTACGGCGACTGTTGCTCGCCGGCCAGGCGCAGCAGGCGGTGCAGCTGGCCGACCAGATCGCGGCGCAGTCCACCGATCCCGAAGAGCTCACCGACGCGCTGCTGCGCAAGCTGGCCGCGCTGCTGAACCTGAACCGCAGCCGGGAGTACGCCGCCGCAGTGGACCGGGCGTTCGAGGCGATCCGCAGCTACCCGGAGCCCGGCAGGGTCGGCGCGTTCCACGCGCTCGCCGCCGTGGTCGCCCACCTCGACGGGTCGATCGAACGCTGCGTCACCCACATGGTGCGCAGCACCCGGGCGCTCGCCGGCGCCGACGTCGCCAGCCAGGAGACGATGACGGCCTGGCACAACCTGGCGATCTCGTACTCGTACATCGGGTTCCACGGGCAGGCGCTCGCGGCGATGGACAACTCCCGCCGGGCGGCGGCCGCGGCGCGGATCCCCCCGGAGCGGGAGCTGCTGCCGGAGATCAAGGTACGGCTCGCGGTCTCCCTCGACCACCGCGGCGACACCGACGGCTGCGTACGGGTGCTCCGCGACGTGATGACCGAGCTGACCCGCAAGTTCCCCGACCAGACCGGCTACCAGGTGCTGCCGCAGTGCGACCGCAACTACTTCGGATACGCTGCCGCCCGGCTCGCCGTGCTCGGCCACGACTCGTGGGCCGACATCCCGGCGCTGCTGGCGTACGACGGCTCTGAGACGGTGTCGGTGGCGTTGCAGGAGCTCGCCGCGGTGTGCCTGCGGATCCGGGACGGTGATCCCGGCGGCGCGCTGCATCTGCTGGACACCCTGAGCTGCCCAGAGGAACAGACCTTCGGCGCGGCGGAGATCCCGCGGTTGCGGGCGCTGGCGTACCTGGCGCTGGGGGACGGGCGGGCGGCACACGACGCGGACCGGCTGGCGTTCCAGCTCACCGCCGAGGCGGCGGAACGGCTGCGCGAGCTGTTCGTCGAGGGGGTCGCGGCCCGGATCGACCACGAGGACCTGCGCCGTACCGTCGCCCGGTACGCCGACGAGGCGCTCACCGACCCGCTCACCGGCCTGCCGAACCGGCGGCACCTGCAGCAGTACACCGAGGCGATGGCCCGGCGCGGCGAGATGGGCGCGGTCGGCGTACTGGACCTGGACGAGTTCAAGGCGGTCAACACGGTGCACGGCCACCTCTCCGGTGACCTGGTGCTGCAGCGGGTCGCCGGGATCCTCGCCCGGGTGATGCGCCGGGAGGACTTCGTCGCCCGGTTCGGCGGGGACGAGTTCGTGCTGGTGCTGCCGCAGACGTCGCTGCAGGAGGCGTACGAGGTGGGCAACCGGGTCGTCGCGGCGATCGCCGCCGAGGACTGGAACCTGCTGGTGCCGAACACGCCGGTGAGCATCACCGTTGGCTGGGCGGCGCTGGACGGGCGTACCGAGCTGGCCAGCTCCTTCGAGCTCGCCGACCGCGCCATGCTCCGCGCCAAGCACGCCGCCCGCGCTTCCTGACCTACTTGCGGCTGAGCTGGGTTTCTCCCGCCAGGCGGGCTTCCCGTTCGGCTTCCAGCAACGCCTGCAGCACCGCGTCCATGTCGCCGTTCAGAACCAGATCCAGGTTGTACGCCGTGTAGCCGATCCGGTGGTCGCTGATCCGGTTCTGCGGATAGTTGTACGTCCGGATCCGCTCCGACCGGTCGACCGTACGGACCTGGGACCGGCGGGCGTCGGAGGCGGCGGCGTCGGCCTCTTCCTGGGCGGCGGCCAGCAGCCGGGCACGCAGGATCCGCATCGCCTGTTCCTTGTTCTGCAGCTGCGACTTCTCGTTCTGGCAGGACACCACGATGCCGGTGGGCAGGTGGGTGATGCGTACCGCCGAGTCGGTGGTGTTGACCGACTGGCCGCCGGGACCGGACGAACGGTAGACGTCGATCCGCAGGTCGTTGGCGTGGATCTCGACGTCGACGTCTTCGGCCTCGGGCAGCACCAGCACCCCGGCTGCCGACGTGTGGATCCGCCCCTGCGACTCGGTCGCCGGCACCCGCTGCACCCGGTGTACGCCGCCCTCGAACTTCAGCCGCGACCAGACCCCGTTACCGCCCTCCGGTACGCCCTTCGTCTTGATCGCGACGGAGACGTCCTTGAAGCCGCCCAGGTCGGTCTCCTCCGCGTCGATCACCTCGGCCTGCCAGCCGTTGCGCTCGGCGTACCGCAGGTACATCCGGAGCAGGTCACCGGCGAACAGGGCGGACTCGTCGCCGCCCTCGCCGGCCTTGATCTCCAGGATCACGTCCTTGGCGTCATTGGGGTCACGCGGCAGCAGCAGCTCGCCGAGCCGTTCCTCCAGCGCCGGCAGGGCGGCCTCGAGTTGCCGGGCCTCCTCCGCGAACGACTCGTCCTCGCTCGCCAGCTCTTTCGCGGCGGCCAGGTTCTCCCGGGTCTGCTCCAACTCGCGCGCCGTGGCGACGATCGGGCCGAGCTCGGCGTACCGGCGGCCGATCCGGCGCGCGACCGCCTGGTCGGCGTGTACGGCCGGGTCCGCCAGCTTCTGCTCCAGCTCGGCGTGCTCGGCGAGCAGGGCGGTCAGCCGCTGCGAACCTTCGGTCTGGGTCGACATCACGCCCCCTTTCGATGCTGGGCCGGCCCGATCTGGCTGCGGACAGGCTGGCCGGACAGGGCTTCTGACACCACGACGCCCGCCCACTCCGTACCGGAAGCGGGCGGGCGTGACGGAAGCTACTTGTCCTTCTTGGCCTTCTGGTTGGCCTTGACGTTGGCGTACTTGCGCTGGAATCGCGCGACCCGGCCGCCGGTGTCGAGGATTCGCTGCTTGCCGGTGTAGAACGGGTGGCAGGCGTTGCAGGTCTCGACGTGGATCACGCCGTCGGCGGCGGTGCTGCGGGTGGTGAACGTGTTACCACAGGAGCAGGTGACCTCCGTGGTCACGTACTTCGGGTGGATGTCGGGCTTCACTGGTGTGTCCTCTCTCTCGGTCGCCGGGTCGCCACAGGCCGTGCTGGCCAGGACGTGAACCGGTACCGCACTTCGCAGGAGTCGCCCCCGTAACGCGGGGACAGCCGTATAAGTGTGCCACGCCCCCGATTTATTCCGCGCGGGACCGACCTCGACCGGTATACCGGCCGCTGAACTGCGCCGCCGGCGTACCCGGAAAAGACGGCTGGTGCCGAACGCACCGGGCGATTCGGCACCAGCCGGAGTTGCACGTCGCGGGCTAGTCGCCCGGCGTGGTCTTCGCGATCTGCATCAGGAACTCGGTGTTGGTCTTGTTCTGCTTGAGCCGGTCCAGCAGCAGGTCGAGCGCCTGCTGCGGCTCCAGCCCGGCGAGCACCCGGCGCAGCTTGTGCACGATCACCAGCTCCTCGGGCGGGAGCAGGATCTCCTCCTTGCGGGTGCTGGAGGCGTTGACGTCCACCGCCGGCCACACCCGCCGGTCCGCGATCTTGCGGTCCAGCTTCAGCTCGGAGTTGCCGGTGCCCTTGAACTCCTCGAAGATCACCGTGTCCATCGTGGAGCCGGTCTCCACCAGCGCGGTCGCGAGGATGGTCAGCGAGCCACCGTTCTCGATGTTGCGGGCCGCACCCAGGAACCGCTTCGGCGGGTAGAGCGCGGTCGAGTCGATACCACCCGACAGGATCCGGCCGCTCGCCGGCGCCGCCAGGTTGTACGACCGGCCCAGCCGGGTCACCGAGTCGAGCAGCACGACCACGTCGTGGCCCATCTCGACCAGCCGCTTCGCCCGCTCGATCGCGAGCTCGGCGACCGTGGTGTGGTCGGACGGCGGACGGTCGAACGTCGCCGCGATCACCTCACCCTTCACCGACCGCTGCATGTCGGTGACCTCTTCCGGCCTTTCATCCACGAGTACGACCATCAGGTGGCACTCGGGGTTGTTGGTCGTGATCGCGTTGGCCAGGGCCTGCAGCACCATCGTCTTACCGGCCTTCGGCGGCGAGACGATCAGCGCCCGCTGCCCCTTGCCGATCGGGGTCACCAGGTCGATCACCCGGGTGGTCAGGTTGTGCGGCTCGGTCTCCAGCCGCAGCCGATCCTGTGGGTAGAGCGGAGTCAGCTTGTAGAACTCGGGGCGGCGCTTCGCCTCCTCCGGGTCCATCCCGTTGATCGTGTCCAGGCGTACCAGCGGGTTGTACTTGTCCCGCCGGTTGCCGCTGCCGCTGCTGCTGCCGCTGTCGGTGTCGCGGGCGGCGCGTACGGCACCGGTGATCGCGTCGCCGCGGCGCAGGCCGTGCTTGCGGATCTGGCCCATCGAGACGTAGACGTCGTTGGGCCCGGCGAGGTAACCCGAGGTCCGTACGAACGCGTAGTTGTCGAGGACGTCCAGGATCCCGGCCACCGGGATGAGCACGTCGTCCTCGGTGACCACGGGCTCGCCGCCTTCGCCACCGCGGTCGCCGCGCTTGCGGTTGCGGTCGCGGTAACGGCCGCGCCGGCGGCGTCCGCCGCCCTCGCCGTCGTCGTCGCCGCGGTCGTCCCGGTCGTTGCGTCCCCGGCCGCCGTCGCGCTGGTTGTCGCCACGGTCCCGGTTGTCGCCGCGATCGCGGTTGTCGCCGCGGTCGCGGTTGTCGCCGCGGTCGTTGCGGTCGCGCTGGTCGCCGTCGCGGTCGGAGCGGTCGCGCTGCTCGGAGCGGTCGCGCTGGCCGCGGCGGCTGCGGCCGCCGTCGGCGTCGGTCTGCTCCCGGCCGGTCTCGCTGTCGGCCCTGGCGTCGGAGTCGCTTCTCGTCTCGGCGGTCGCGGCGGCACGGCTGCGGGTCCGCTCGCGCCGCTCGCTCGGGCGGTCCGCGTCGTCGCCGGAGCGCTGCTCGGCGTCAGCCCGGGAGCGGCCCTCGGCCGGAGCCGCTTCGGCGGTCGGTGCAGAGCTTCCCTGACCGGGCTCCTGGGCCGCGGTCGGAGGCGCGTCTGAGGTACCGGCGTTGGACTGGGGCGGGCCGGCGGGCCGGGTGGCGCGGCGCGGCGCGGCGCCGTCGGCCGGGGCGGTGCCCGGCAACGTCTGCTGCGCCAAGTCGTTCGCGCCCGAGCCGGTCGCCGCGGCATCCGCGGACGCTGGTGGGGCGTCCGATACCGGTGCGGCCGCTGCCGGTTGTGAGTCGGCTGTGGTGCCTGTGTTTGCTATGTCCTGTTCTGCCACGTCCATACCCTTCTGGGGCCGGGCAACCTGTCCAACCTGTCCAGATCCGTCGGACTGCTCGGGATTCGACTGGTCGGCCTGCTTTACCTGAATGGCCGCGACCAGTTCGCCCTTGCGCATCCGGCCGGTGCCGGTGATGCCGAGCGAGGCGGCAAGGCTCTGCAGCTCAGCCAGCAGCATGCCGGTCAGCCCGGAGCCAGAGCGCCGACGTCGAGCAGGCGCATCGCCCGCGTCGCTCTGCGGAGCCGCAGAGCCGGAGCCATCCGACGTCAGGTCGGTCGTGTCGCTCAATGGATTCCTTCCCTAGGTGGGGCCGGAGCTGCCGCCGGATGGGGCGACGACCGGCCCTGGGGTTGAGCCCCGCATGAGTTCGCGGGTCTTGTCAGAGCCGTACGGCGGGCGACTGGATGGGTACGTCCGACCGTCGACGTGCGATCTTTAGGGGTAGGTGCATAGCGCCCGTGAAGGTACTTGGTGCCCGTAAAGGCAGGGAAAGCCACAGACGACTGGGGACTTTGCCCCGTTGAGATCGCGCGCACTCGGCGGCTGCTCTGCTATGAAGCCTAGCCAACGGTGCTACCTGCAGCAACAGTAGCCCCCTCCCGGCGTGTTCCCGCCACCGCGAACCAATTTCCGCCCGGTTCCCGCACGAGCGCCGTTCCGCGGAGGGCGAGCGCGGGAAATGTCGTACCCCTGGGTCAGGCTGCGGTGGTGACAGTCGAGACGCCCGCCTCCCCGACCACCCGCGGCCTGCGGCTGGGCACGGCCGGGCTCATCGGCCTGATCGCGGCGCTGTGGGGCACGCCGTACCTGCTGATCGCGGTCGCGGTGCGGGAGGTGGCGCCGATCGTGGTGGTGGCCGCCCGGTGCGCCACGGCAGCCGTCGTACTGCTCGCGATCGCCGGCGGCATGGGTGTGCTGCGGGTCGAGCGACGGCACTGGCCGTGGGTCGCGCTGCTGGCGTTGCTGGAGTTCGTGGTGCCGTTCACCCTGATCTCGATCGGGGAGCAGTCGCTGCCGTCGTCGCTGACCGGGATCCTGGTGGCCTCAGCGCCGCTGCTCGTTGCCGCATTGGCGCCGCTGTTCGACCACACCGAAGCGCCGCGCGGCACCCGCGGGTTGGGGCTGGTCGCCGGGTTCGCCGGTGTCGTGACGGTGATGGGGCTCGACGTCGCCGATGCGTCGCCGGTGGGTGGCGTGCTGGTCGTCGTCGCGACGTCGTCGTACGTGTTGGCGGCGTTCGTCCTGAAGTTGAAGCTGGCCGACGCGCATCCGTTGACCGTGATCGGTGTCGCCACCGGGCTGGCCGCCGTGCTCACGGCGGTGCCGGCGCTGTCCGCGTTGCCGGCGCAGCCGCCGTCCGCCGCCGCTGTCGGCTCGCTGCTGGCGCTCGGCCTGGGGTGTACGGCGGCGGGGTTCACGCTGTTCGTGGTGCTCAACTCGCGGTTCGGGCCCGGGCGGGCGTCGGTGGTGGCGTACCTGGCCCCAGGGTTCTCCACGGTGCTCGGGGTGACGGTGCTCGACGAGCCGCTGGGGGCGGCCACCGTGATCGGGCTCGGCCTGATCCTGGTCGGCTCCTGGCTCGCCGCCCGCGCCGGCAGCCCCGCACCGGTCCCCGCTGCGCGCTCAGTCGGTGGCGAGTTGAGCGCCGCGTGCGGAGACGTCCAATGACAGTGCCGCGAAGCCGTCGCCGGCGAACCCAGCGAGGTCCTCCCCCGGCTTCGCCAGCGCCAGCACCGCCGGCCCGGCCCCGCTCACCACCGCGGGTACGCCGGCCGCGCGCAGATGCCGGATCAGCGCCGCGGAGTGTTCCATGGCGGGCGCCCGGTAGTCCTGGTGCAGGCGGTCCTCGGTGGCGGTCAGCAGCAGCGACGGATCCGAGGTGAGCGCGTGCACCAGCAGCGCGGCGCGGGCGACGTTCGCGGCCGCGTCGACATGCGGCACCCGCTCCGGCAGCAACCCGCGCGCCTGCGCCGTCAAGCCCCGCTGGTCCGGTACGAAGACCACCGGCCGCACCTCCGGCGAGGGTTCCAGCCGTACGGCGTGGGCGCCGTCCGAGGAGGTCCAGGCGATGGTGAAGCCACCCAACAGGCACGGCGCCACGTTGTCCGGGTGGCCTTCCAGGCCGGACGCGAGGCGGAGCACCGCCGGGTCGTCCAGCAGGCCGTCGCCATCGACGGACAGGGCGCGGGCGGCGAGGATGCCCCCGACGATCGCGCCGGACGACGATCCGAGCCCGCGGGCGTGCGGGATCCGGTTGACGCATCGAAGGGCGATGCCCGCCGGCCTGCCACCCAGGTGGTCGAAGGCGGCGTGCATTGCGCGTACCACCAGATGATCTTCGGAGTGGGGCACCTCGCCGGCGCCTTCGCCGCTCACCTCGACCGTCACCCCGGCCGGGATCACCCGCGCGGTGATCTCGTCGCAGAGATCCAGCGCCAGGCCGAGCGAGTCGTAGCCCGGGCCGAGGTTGGCGCTGGTGGCCGGGACCCGCACCCGTACCTCGCCGTCGGTGAAGCTCAGCGTCATGCCACGCAGGCTAACCCGCGGCCTGCTCCACGGTCTGGCGGAGCAGCCGTACGGTGGCGAGCCGCCACAGGATCCCGTACATCAACGTCACCGCGCCGCAGACCGAGATCACCACCTGCGGGCCGAACCGGTCGGTGAGCGCGCCCGCCGCCGCCTGGCTCAGCGACACCGCCACCATCGCGATCATCATGTCCGCCGCGAACACCCGGCCCCGCAGGCTGTCCGGCACCTCGGTCTGCAGCGCGAAGTTGGACAGCACCCAGTTGCCCCCGCCGGCGAGGTGCGCGATCACCACCAGCACCAGCACCATTCCGAACCACGGGGTGAGGCCGACGAACAGATAGCAGACGCCGTACGTCATCATCGACAGCGCCAAACTCGTGAGCAGCCGGCGCGGGTGGGCCAGTACGCCGCGCAGCAGCAGCGGGCCGATCAGCGCGCCGAGACCGCGGGCGCCATACAGCAGGCCCATGCCGAACGGCCCCATCCCGAACACCACCGTCGCCAGGATCGGGAACGCCGCGAGCACCCCGTTACCGAAGCCGACCGCGGACTTCACCGTCACCAGCGCCATCACCCGGGGCCGCGCTCCGATGTAACGCAGCGCCTCCCGCAGCGCCGCGACCGCCCTGACCGGCGGGTCGTCGCCCCGCGCCGCCTGGAACGGACGCCGCACCCGCACGGTGAGCGTCGCCGCCATCGCCAGGCACGCCGCACCGATCACGAAGCTGGGGTACGCGCCGACCAGGCCGGCGACGAGGCCGCCCAGCGACGCACCGACCACCAGCATGGTGCCCCAGGCGCTGCCGGCAATCGCGTTCGCGGTGGGCAGATCCTCCGGGCCGACGAGGTTGGGCAGCGCGGCCTGGGAAGCCGGTGAGTAGAGCGCCTTCGCTGCGGCGACCGCGACGATCCCGGCGACCGCGATCGGGGCGGCGGCCGCGCTGCGGACCAGCAGCAGCACCAGCGAGGCGACGACGCTGATCGTGTTGGCGGTGACCAGGATCTTCCTGCGGTCCAGCCGGTCGGCCAGGGTCCCCGCGTACGGCAGCAGCAGCGCCAGAATGCTGGTGTCGACGGCGAGCACCACCCCGCCCCACACCCCGCCACCGGTCAACTTCGCGAGCAGGGCGAGCAGCGGAATGATGACGAACCAGTCGCCCCCGAAGACCACCAGTTGTGCGATGAACAGCCGCCGAAAGTCCGCATTGCGGCGAATGAGAGATAAGGCCCGGCCCACGTACCGGCAGCTTACCGAGGTTGGTCGCCGGCGGGGCTGCCGGGCGAGCGTTTGCCGTGGTAGACCTCTGAAATGGCGAAGCTTTCCCGGATTGTGGGCGCGACTTGCGTGGCAGCCGCGCTGACCCTCGCACCGTTGCCCGCGCTGGCCGCCGACGGGCCGCTGGACCTCACCGGCGACCTCGACGGGGTGGCGTACGAGATCCGGGTTCCCGCCGACTGGAACGGCACCCTGGTGATGTACGCGCACGGCTACCGCGACGCCGCCGACCACCCGGGTGAGACCGACGACCACAGCGCCCAGGCGTTCGCCAACAACGTCGTCGAGGACCAGCTGCTCGCCGCCGGGTACGCGGTCGCCGGATCGGCGTACGCGTCCAACGGTTGGGCGGTGAAGGACGGGATCCACGACACCAAGGAGTTGGTCAACTACTTCCAGGACGTCGTGGGGCAGCCGAAGACCACACTGCTGGCCGGCTTCTCGATGGGGTCGCTGGTGGCGTACGAGAGCATCGAGAAGTACGGCGGCGTCTACGACGGCGCGATGCCGTCCTGCTCGGTCGGCGCCGGTGCGCCGCGGGCCTGGGACGGCAGTCTGGCCGTGGCGACGGCGTACGACGCGGTCTTCGGATGGCCCGCCGCCTGGGGTACGCCGGCCAACGTACGCGACGACCTGGACTTCGACAGCGAGGTCCTGCCCGTGCTGTTCAGCCAGCTCAGCGCACCCGGCGGCGCGGCGAAGTTCGAGTTCCTGCGGCTGGTCGTGGGCGTACCGAAGGGGCCGGAGTGGCCGTTCGGCGTGTGGTTCTTCACCACCGAGGGCCGGGCCGAGCTGGAGCGCCGCGCGGGTGGCCCGGTGGCGCAGAACGCCAATCACACGTACGGGCTGTCCGCCGCCGACCGGGCCTACCTGGCCGGCCTCGGAGTCACCGGTGAACAGGTCGACGGCTACCTGGCCACGATGATGGCCAACCGGGTCGCCGCCGTGCCGGGCCCCCGCCGGTACGTCGAGCGGTACGCCGACTACACCGGCAATGTGGACGGTCCGGTGCTGACCCTCGGCACGACGACGGATTCCCTGGTGCCGCCGGCGCACATCAGCGCGTACGACGCGACAGTCGCCGCCGCCGGGACCTCCGATCTGGTCGCACACGCCTGGACCAGCGGCGTCGGCCACTGCAACTTCACCCCGACACAACTGGTCACCGGCGTCAGGGCACTCGATTCGTGGGTGAAGACCGGGGTACGCCCGACAGACTTCCCCGCCGACCAGGGCTTCGTCAGCTACACCCCACCGCCCTGGCCCCAGCCGTAACCGCCCCGCCCCGGCGGACCGACCGTCGGGCGCCGGGGGTCAGGCGAGTTCGAGGGCGGTAGCGGCGATCAGGGGGTCGACGGGGATCGTGGTCGGGGCCGGGGCGATGGATACCGCCCAGTCGGGGTCCTTGAGGCCGTGGCCGGTGACCGTGCAGACCACGGTCTCGCCGCGTTCCACCTCGCCCCGCGCGACCGCTGCCAGCAGGCCGGCGACACTCGCCGCGCTGGCCAACTCCACGAACACCCCTTCGGTACGCGCCAGCAGCTTGTACGCCGCCAGGATCTCCCGGTCGGTCACCGCCGTGATCGAGCCGCCCGAGGAGTCCCGCGCGTCGAGTGCCTTGGTCCACGACGCGGGATTGCCGATCCGGATGGCCGTCGCGATGGTGGTCGGGTTCCGTACGGCTTCGCCGGCCACGATCGGGGCGGCACCGGAGGCCTGGAACCCGAGCATCCGCGGCCGCCGCGTGGCGTTGCCGGCCTCGGAGTCCTCGCAGTACCCCTTCCAGTACGCGGTGATGTTGCCCGCGTTGCCGACCGGGATGCAATGCACGTCGGGCGCGTCGCCCAACTCGGCGACGATCTCGTACGCGGCGGTCTTCTGGCCCTCGATCCGGTGCGGGTTGACCGAGTTGACCAGCGCCACCGGGTAGTCGATCGCCAGCTTGGACGCCAACGCGAGACAGTCGTCGAAGTTGCCGTCGACCTGCAGCAGCTTCGCGCCGTGCACCAGCGCCTGCGCCAGCTTGCCGAGCGCGATCTTGCCCTGCGGTACGAGCACCGCGCAGGTCAGGCCGGCGCGTACCGCATAGGCCGCCGCGGACGCGGACGTGTTGCCGGTGGACGCGCAGATCACGGCCTTGGCGCCGGCTTCGACGGCCTTCGAGATCGCGACGGTCATCCCCCGGTCCTTGAAGGAGCCGGTCGGGTTGCTGCCCTCGACCTTCAGGAACACCCGGCAGCCCGTACGGTCCGACAGGGTCGGCGCGGGCAGCAGCGGCGTACCGCCTTCGTGCAGCGTGATCACCGGCGTCGTCTCGGTGACCGGCAGCCGGTCCCGGAACTCTTCGATCAACCCACGCCACGCCATCGGATCCTCCGGTGTTCCTCAGCGGGCCGCCCGGCCGGGCGGCCCGGTCGAGTCACTCGCCCTCGACGCGCATCACGCTCGCGACTTCACGTACCACGTCCAACTTGGTGAGTTCGGCGACGGTGGCGCGCAGCGCCGCGTCGGTCGCCTGGTGGGTGACCACCACGAGCAGCGCGTCCTCGCCCCGGCCTTCCTGCCGTACGGTCTGGATGCTCACGCCCTGGGCGGCGAAGACATTCGCGGCGGCGGCGAGTACGCCCGCCTTGTCGTCCACGTCCAGCGAGATGTGGTAGCGGGTGGTGATCTCGCCCATCGGCCGTACCCGCAGGTCGGCGTACGAGGATTCGGCCGGTGCCCGGGAGCCGGTGAGCCGGTTGCGGGCCACCGCCACGATGTCGCCGAGCACCGCGCTCGCGGTGGGCGCTCCGCCGGCGCCCTGCCCGTAGAACATCAGTTGCCCGGCGGCGTCCGCCTCGACGAACACCGCGTTGAACGCGTCGCCGACACCCGCCAGCGGGTGCGACCGCGGAATCATCGCCGGGTGCACCCGCACCCCGACGCTGTCCCGCACCGCGCCGCCCACACCCTCGGCTGGGCGGGCCGAGAAGCGTTCGGCGATGCAGATCAGCTTCACGGTGCAGCCCATCTCCCGGGCGCTCGCCACGTCGGCGGCGGACACCTCGGTGATGCCTTCGCGGTAGACGTCGGCGGCCGTCACCCGGGTGTGGAACGCCAGCGACGCCAGGATCGCCGCCTTCGCCGCCGCGTCGAAGCCTTCGATGTCGGCGGTCGGGTCGGGCTCGGCGTACCCGAGTTCGGTGGCCTCGTCGAGCGCTTCGACGAAGCCGGTGCCCGGGCTGGTGTCCATCCGGGACAGGATGTAGTTGGTGGTGCCGTTGACGATGCCGGTCACCCGGGTGACCCGGTCGCCGTGCAGCGACTCGCGGAGCGGGCGTACCAGCGGAATCGCCCCGGCCACGGCGGCCTCGTAGTAGAGGTCGTTGCCGGACTCGGCCGCGGCCGTGTGCAGGGTTGCGCCGTCCTCGGCGAGTAGCGCCTTGTTGGCGGTGACGACACTCTTGCCGGTACGCAGCGCCGTGGTCAGCCAGGTGCGGGCCGGCTCGATCCCGCCCACCACCTCGACCACGATGTCCACGTCGTCGCGCTTGACCAGCCCGAGCGCGTCCCCGGTGAACTTCTCGCGCGACACCGGCAGGTCGCCGCGGTCGCGGTCGGGACGGCGTACCGCGATGCCGGCGAGCTGAAGCGGCGCACCGATCCGGGCGGTCAGGTCGGCGGACTGCTCGTGCAGCAGTCTCACCACCTGCGTACCGACGGTGCCGCAGCCGAGGATCGCCACCCGCAGCGGGCCAGCCATGCTCACCCCACGTCCAGCGCGAGCAGGTCGTCCACGGTCTCCCGGCGTACGATCACCCGCGCCACCCCATCCCGTACGGCGACCACCGGCGGCCGCGGTACGTGGTTGTAGTTGCTCGCCATGCTCCGACAGTAGGCACCGGTGCCCGGCACGGCGACAAGATCTCCCGGCTCGACGTCGCCGGGCAGGAATTCATCCTTCACCACGATGTCGCCGGCCTCGCAGTGCTTTCCCACCACGCGGGCCAGCACCGGGCCGGCCTGTGACGCACGCGACGCCAACGTGCACGAATACCCCGCGTCGTACAGGGCGGTACGGATGTTGTCGCTCATCCCGCCGTCGACGGAGACGTACCGCCGGGTGGCGCCGGCGTCGAGCGCGATGTCCTTGACGGTGCCGACCTCGTACAGGGTGAACACGCTCGGGCCGACGATGGCCCGGCCGGGCTCCACGGACAGCCGCGGCACGGCCAGGCCGTACGCGGCGCACTCGTGTTCCACGATCTTGATCAGCTGCTGCGCGATGGCGGCCGGCGACAGCGGATCGTCCTGCGTCGTGTACGCGATCCCGAAGCCACCACCGAGGTCCAGCTCGGGCAACTCGAGGCCGTGGTCGTCGCGGATCCGGGCGTGCAGCCCGAGCACCCGCCGGGCGGCCACCTCGAACGCCGACGTGTCGAAGATCTGCGACCCGATGTGCGAGTGCAGCCCGATCAGCTCCAGGCTCGGGTGGGCCAGGATCCGGCGTACCGCGTCGGCGGCCGCACCGCCGCCGTCACCGTCACCGTCGGCACCGCCGTTGGCGAGCGAGAAGCCGAACTTCTGGTCCTCGTGGGCGGTGGCGATGTACTCGTGGGTGTGCGCCTCCACGCCGACCGTCACCCGGACCATCACCTTCGGCCGTACCCCCAGGTCGACCGCCAGCGCCGCCAGCCGGTCGATCTCGTCGTACGAGTCCACGATGATCCGGCCGACTCCGGCCTGCAGCGCGCTGGTCAGCTCGGCGACGGACTTGTTGTTGCCGTGCAGCCCGAGCCGGTCGGCGGGGAACCCGGCGGCCAGCGCCACGGCCAGCTCGCCGCCGGTGCACACGTCCAGGTTGAGACCCTCCTCGGCGACGATCCGGGCCACCGCCCGGCACAGGAACGCCTTTCCCGCGTAGAACACGTCCGCGCCCTCGAAGGCCTGCCGGTACGCCCGGCACCGGGCCCGCAGGTCGTCCTCGTCCAGCACGTACGCCGGGGTGCCGTACTCGGCGGCCAGGGTGCGTACGTCGACTCCCCCGACGGTCAGCACACCGTCGCCGTCCCGCCGTACGGTGGCGGGCCACAACTCCTCCAGCAGCGCGTTGACGTCGTCCATCGGCCGCAGCCAGGCAGGTCCGTGGTGGCCGATGTCGCCGTGCATGGCGCCGGCTTCATGAGCTCGCACTGTGCGCCGCTCCCTTACATCCGCTCGGGCGCCGAGACGCCGAGCAGGTCCAGTCCGTTGGCGATCACCACGCGGGTGGCGTCGTTGAGCCACAGCCGCGCCCGGTGCAGGTCGGTGACCTGCTCGTCGCCGCGCGGCAGGATCCGGCAGTTGTCGTAGAACCGGTGGTACGTACCCGCCAGTTCCTCGAGGTAGCGGGCAACCCGGTGTGGCGCCCGCAGCTGCGCCGCCGTGGCCACCACCTGCGGAAACTCGGCCAGGGCGAGCAGCAGATCGCTCTCCTTCCCGTGCCCGAGCAGCTCCGGCTTGAAGTCCTCGGCCGCGCCCCGGGTGACTCCCGCGTCTGCCGCGTTCCGCGACACCGCAGCGGTACGCGCCGCGACGTACTGCACGTAGAACACCGGGTTCTCGTTGGTCTGCCGGGTCACCAGCTCCACGTCGATCGTCATCGGCGAGTCCGCCGAGTAGCGAGCGAGGGTGTACCGGGCGGCGTCCACTCCGACCGCGTCGACCAACTCGTCGAGCGTGACGATGTTGCCGCCGCGCTTCGACAGCTTGACCTCCTGGCCGTTGCGTACCAGCTTCACAAGCTGGCCGATCATGACCTCGATGTGCTCGGCCGGGTCGTCCCCGGCGCACGCGGCAAGGGTCTTGAGCCGGCCGATGTACCCGTGGTGGTCCGCACCGAGCAGGTAGATGCAGCGGTCGAAGCCCCGCTCCCGCTTGTTGATGTAGTACGCGGCGTCCGCGGCGATGTACGCCTTCTCGCCGTTGGACCGCACCAGCACCCGGTCCTTGTCGTCCCCGAAGTCGGTGGTACGCAGCCACACCGCTCCGTCGGCGTCGTACACGTGGCCCTGCTTGCGCAACTCCTCAAGCGCGTGCTCGACCGCGCCCGAGTCGTGCAGGCTCCGCTCGGAGAACCAGATGTCGAACTCCACCCGGAACCGGCGCAGGCTGGCCTGGATCTCGGCGAGCATCAGCGGGTAGCCGTACTCGAGGAAACCGGCGACGGCCGGCTCACCGGACTCCTTGCCGACCTCGGGGTGGTTCGCCACCACCTGCTCGGCGATCTCGGCGACGTACGCCCCGCCGTACCCGCCCTCGGGCGGCGGCTGGCCCTGGCTGGCGGCGTACAGCGACTCGGCGAACTTCCGCATCTGGGTGCCGGCGTCGTTGATGTAGAACTCGCTGGCGACCTCGGCGCCGGCGGCCTCCAGGATCCGGTGCAGCGAGTCGCCGAGCGCGGCCCACCGGGTGTGCCCCAGGTGCACCGGCCCGGTCGGGTTCGCCGAGACGAACTCCAGGTTGATCTTCTCGCCGCCCAGGGCGGGGCTGTGGCCGTACTCCCGGCTCTGTTCCACGATCGTGCCGGCCAACGCGCCCGCAGCGGCCGACGAGACCCGCAGGTTGAGGAACCCGGGGCCCGCCACCTCGGCGGACGTAACCCCCTCGACCCGCTTCAGCTCTTCGGCGATCCAACCGGCCAACTCCCGCGGCGGTACGCCGACCCGTTTGGCCAATTGCATCGCAACGTTCGTGGCGTAGTCTCCGTGCTCGGGGTTGCGGGGTCGCTCGACCGTCGTCGCCTCCGGCAGCGCAGCGGAATCCAGGCCGTGCGAGCTGAAAACAGTCTTAACGGCGGCGAGTACGACATCGGCGAGCTTGGCAGGAGTCACTGCGCAATGCTAACGAGGGTAGAGTCTGTGGCTCGGTGGTATCCCGTCGTCGCGACCACCAGGCGAGACCATCGGTGAGAGACCAGGGCATAGTTTCGGGTGAAGCCTCACCCAACACCCCAAACCGGAGCGTGGGAAGTCCATGACCAGGAAAACGAACCCGGAGCTCGACGAGCAGTCCGAGGAGGTGCTCGACCTCGACGAGGCCGACACCGACAGCGACTCGGACCAGCCGTCACGGAAGCCCAGCCGCTCCGGTTCCGGCACCACGAAGCGTGCCGCCGCCAAGAAGACCGCGCGTGGCAGAGCCACCAAGTCCAGCGGCTCCAAGTCGGCGTCCAGCGGCTCCAAGTCCGCCTTCGTGAGCGGCGGCAAGCGACCCGCCGCCAAGGGCGGCAAGTCGGGCCGCCGGCCGGTCACCCCGGTCAAGGTCAGCGCCCAGCGACCCTGGGGCACGATCGCGATGTTCACCGTGGTCGGGCTGCTGTTCGTCGCCATCGTGGGCTACACCGGTTACGTCGCCTGGTACAGCGCCAAGTCGCCGGCCGAGCGGGCCAACATGATCAGCGGGGTCAAGGACTACAGCTCCAAGACCAAGGCCTGGACGCAGCCGCAGCACAAGGCCGGCAAGCTCAAGTTCCACACCTCGCCGCCGGTCGCCGGCACGCACAACCCGATCTGGCAGAACTGCACGGGCGACGTGTACGACGCTCCGATCGCCAACGAGCACGCCGTCCACAGCCTGGAGCACGGCGCCATCTGGATCACGTACCAGCCGGGGTTGGCGAAGGACCAGGTCGCCGCGCTCGCCAAGCGGGTGAAGGGCAAGGAGTACATGTTGATGAGCCCGTACAAGGGGCTCGACACACCGATCTCGGTGCAGGCCTGGGGCTTCCAGCTCAAGCTGGACGACGCCAACGACGGGCGGATCGACGACTTCATCAAGGCGCTGCGCAACCAGGGGCCCGAGAAGGGCGCCACCTGCTCGCAGGGCATCACGGTCACCGGCACCAAGCCGCACGACGTACAACCCCAGCAGCCGACGCAGCCGGGCGGCTGACGTACGGGTCTCCGCCGGGCCGGACACCCGGCCCGGCGGGATCTCGGTCGACGTACCTGCTATCTTCGTTAAGGCCTGAGCCCCCGTAGCTCAGGGGATAGAGCACCGCCCTCCGGAGGCGGGAGCGCGCGTTCGAATCGCGCCGGGGGCACCAGCACCAACAAGCCCTGACCAGCACAAACGCCGGTCAGGGGCTTGCCTCATGTGTCCGGCCAGACACGGCCGTCTACGAGCGTCTGTGCCGAATAGGTGCCGACGTTCCAGCCGGTGGAACTGACCCGCGAGAGGTGTGGCCGGCGGAGCGGTCGAGCAACAGCTGTCACAGATCGGCCTCGGCCGGTGTCTCCATGCCGAGACCGGCAGAGGAGGTGGAGACATGACCAGCAACACCCGGGTCCCCAAGGCTGAGATCACCGGCGTCTACGGCGCCGTACTGAAGAAGATCAGCAGGAAGATGTTCGGCGAAGTGCCCGAGGCCCTCGGAGTGATGTGGCACAACCGGCCGGTACTGAAGGTCGGCCTCGGCCTCGGCCAGAAGGCCACCAAGTGGAACAAGTGCGACAAGGACCTGAAGTCCTACGCCCACATGGCGGTGGCATCCCTGATCGGCTGCTCGTTCTGCCTCGACCTGGGGTACTTCCAGGCGCACAACGAGGGGCTCGACGAGGCGAAGGCCCGTGAGGTGCCGTGCTGGCGGGAATCGGACGCCTTCACGGCGCTGGAACGCGACGTCATGGAGTACGCCGAGGCGATGTCGCAGACGCCGCCGACCGTCACCGACGAGCTCTCGGCTCGGCTGCTCGAGCAGCTCGGGGCACCGGCGATGGTCGAGCTCACCGCGATCGTCGCGCTGGCGAACCAGATGGCGCGTACGAACGTCGCTCTCGGCATCGAGGCCCAGGGGTTCTCGCCAGCGTGCGGTCTGGCGCCCCTGGCGCAGCCGAGCGGCATAGCGTCGCAGGCATGACCGACGACCCGTTCGTCGCGCACCGCAGCCTGCTGTTCACGGTTGCCTACGAGATGCTCGGCTCCGCCGCCGACGCCGAGGATGTCGTGCAGGAGACCTGGCTGCGGTGGGCGGACCTTGGTGCCGCGCCCCGGGCGGACGTACGCGACCCGCGGGCCTACCTGGTGCGGATCGTCACCCGGCAGGCGCTCAACCGGCTGCGCACGCTGGCGCGGCGGCGCGAGGAGTACGTCGGCGAGTGGCTCCCCGAGCCGCTACTGACCAGCCCCGACGTGGCCGAGGACGTCGAGCTCGCCGAGAGCGTCTCGTTCGCGATGCTGACCGTGCTGGAGACCCTGGGCCCCACCGAGCGGGCGGTGTTCGTGCTGCGCGAGGTGTTCGAGACGCCGTACGACGAGATCGCGGAGGCGGTCGGCAAGACGCCAGCTGCGGTGCGGCAGATCGCCCACCGCGCCCGGGAGCACGTGGCCGCGCGGCGGCCGCGAGTGCAGGTGAGCCGGGCCGAGCAGGAGGCCGTCGTGGAGCGGTTCCTGGACGCGATCCGCGGTGGCGACCTGCAGGGGCTGCTGGACGTACTCGCGCCCGATGTTGTCGCGGTGGCGGATGGCGGCGGCGTGGTCGCCGCGGCTCGCCGCCCGGTCGACGGTGCCGACCGGGTGGGGGCACTCCTGGCCAGCTTGGTCAGGCTCGCCGGCGACTTCGAGGTGATGCCGATGTGGCTCAACGGCGGGCCGGCGATGCGGCTCGACCTCGACGGCGAACTGGACTCGGTGGCGAGCCTGGTGATCGAGGACGGCCGGATCACCCGGATCTACTCGATCCGCAACCCGCACAAGCTGGCCCGGCTCGGCGAGGAGGCCGAGCTCAGCCGGTGACCGGGTTTGTCAACCCGAGTGGCAGGTCAGCAAGCCCGGTGGGTCGGCGACCGCGCGGGCCAGGCGCCAGACCCGAAGAGGTCGCTTTACCGACACAGCAACGAGCTATTCGGCCAGGTGACTGTTTGCAGTGCTACGGGGACAGTCGGTCATGTGACTTCTCAACCCCCAGGTGGACCGTGGGTCCAGCAGACAGGCGCTCCTCACGAGGGCTCCTGGTGGAATCGTGCGCCCCTACTCGGAAAGGTCGCCCTCGTTGTCGGGGCGATGGTGGCACTCTGCTGCCTCGGAGGCGGATCGCTGGCCGTGCTCGGTTCGGTTCTGCCACAGGCCGCTGAGGCGCCGACGACCACAAAGGCCCCCGTACGGAACTCGCCCGCCGCCGACGTGGCCCCCACCGAATCTGCGTCACCATCGGCGAGCCCTTCGCCCAAAGTGGAGACTACGACCGTCAGCAAGACGCAGGCGATCCCGTACGGGCATCGGACGGTGTACGACTCGTCGCTAGCAGAGGGCAGCCGGAAGGTACGGGTCAAAGGCGTACCCGGCATCAAGACGCTCACGTACGAGATCACTCTCACTGACGGTGTGCAGACGGGTAAGCGACTCGTCAAGGAGACGATCACCAGAAAGCCAGTCGCCGAGGTTGTCGCGATCGGCACCAAGAAGCAGAAGCAGTGCGACCCCAACTACAGCGGCGCCTGCGTACCCATTGCCAGTGACGTCGACTGCGCCGGCGGAAGCGGAAACGGCCCTGCGTACGTCCAGGGACCGCTGCGGGTGATCGGCTACGACATCTATGACCTGGACCGTGACGGAGACGGCATCGCTTGCGACTGAAACTGAGCCCACCGACCAGGTGGTATTGCGGGTGGCGGTCAGCGGACCTTGCCGTACGTCAGGTAGAGGATTCCGCCGAACGGGATCGTGACCAGCATGATGACCGCCCAGGTCCAGCGGGAGAGGTAGCGCACCTGGTCGGCGCGGGCGCAGTCGACCAGGCAGTAGCCCTCGAACGTGGCCAGCACCAGAATCAAGGCCACCGCGGTCGTGGCGCCGGGCGGAATCACAGGAGCTTCTCCGTACCGTTGGATATCGTCCCCCAGAATCGCACAGCCGCGGCTTCGACGTGCCCGGAGGAGGTCGGATGGCGTACCAGGTGTCGGTGTGCGGTCCGGCGGACTGCACCGACCGGGAGGCGGCCAGCGCTCGGCGCGTCGGGGAGTTGCTGGCCCAGCAGGGCGCCGTCGTGATCTGCGGTGGTGGCGGGGGTGTGATGGCCGCCGTCGCGGCCGGCGTTCGTTCACGGGGCGGTCTGGTGGTGGGCGTACGACCCGACGATACGACCGAAGCGGCGTCGCCGGATCTGTCCGTGACGCTGGTGACCAACATGGGCGAGGCGCGCAACGCGATCATCGTGTGGAGTGCTGACTCGGTGATCGTGGTGGGCGGGTCGTGGGGCACGTTGAGCGAGCTCGCGCTGGCGAAGCGACGGGGTGGCGTACCCGTGATTTCTCTTGGGGGTTGGCAGATCCTCGACACGGACGGTCGGCCGGTGCCGGGCATCGACGTCGTGGCGACGCCCGAGGACGCCGTCGCGCTGGCGATGGCGAAAGCCGGTCAGTAGTCGGGCTCTCACGAGACGTCGACCCGGAGGATCCGGTCGTCGTTGTCGCGGGGGTCGCCCCGGCCGTCGCGGTTGCTGGTGGTGAGCCACAGGGTGCCGTCCGGGGCGGCGGCGACGGTGCGGAGCCGGCCGTACCGTTCGATGAAGTACGCGACCGGCTTGCCGACGCCGGCGCCGCGGATCGGGATCCGCCACAGCCGCTGGCCGCGCAGGCTCGCCATGTAGATGACGTCGTCGACGATCGCGATCCCCGACGGGGACGCCTCGTCGGTGTGCCACACGGCGAGCGGGTCGACGTACCGGTCGTCGTCGCTCCTGCCCTCCACGATGGGCCAGCCGTAGTTGCGGCCGGGGCGGATCAGGTTCAGCTCGTCCCAGGTGTCGGCGCCGAACTCCGACGCCCACAGCCGCCCCCGGGAGTCGAACGCGAGACCCTCCACATTGCGGTGGCCGTAGCTGTAGACCACCGAACCGGGGTACGGGTTGCCAGGCGCAGGGTCGCCGTCCGGGGTCATCCGCAGGACCTTGCCGCCGAGCGAGCCGCGGTCCTGGGCGAGTCGGTCCTGGTGGGTTTCGCCGGTGCCGGCGTACAGGTAACCGTCGGGGCCGAAGACGATGCGGCCGCCGTTGTGCAGCCCGCCGGCGGGGATCCCGGTCAGGATCGGCTCCGGTGCGCCGAGCCCGCCGTCCCGGTACGTCATCCGGGCGATCCGGTTGTCCTGGCTCGTCGTGTAGTACGCGTACACCTGGTGGTCGTCAGCGAAGTGCGGTGACACCGCGAGCCCGAGCAGGCCGCCTTCACCGCCCGCTTCGACATCAGGCACCCGGCCCACCTGCCGAGGCTTTCCGGATGCGCGTACCAGCAGGATGCGGGCGCTGTCCCGTTCGGCGACCAGCGCGCCGCCGCCCGGCAGGAACGCCAGCCCCCAGGGCACCTCGAGACCGGTCGCCGCCGCTCCGCGTACCGGCAGGACCGGGCCACGTGGGTGGCTGCCGGCCTGACAGCCCACGGCGAGCAGGAGTACGGTGACGGACCCGGCGAGTCCACGTACGACGCCGCGCATTTGACCCCTCCCACGCGGCCGACCTGCGGACCACCGACTGTCCGCCGAGTCAGGGCGTCGGCCGCTGCCATCCATAGTGGTCCTGAACTGGCATGGCCCGATGGGTCGCAGCGATCCGGCGGGCGTGGCTGACCGACTGCTGGCGGCGCTCGGCTGAGTTGCCTACCGACGCGTCCGGCCGGATTGGGCGGTTTGTCATCACCCGTACGGCCGTTGCCGGGGCGGCCCGCCCAGCAGTGCAATTGATCTGCAGAGCCCTTGTTCGAGGAGGCGGTCATGAACGAACGCACTTGGGAGCGGTACGGGGCGGGCAGCGGCATCGTGTTCTTCGTGCTGCTGTTGGCATCGGTGATTGTCGCTCCGCTACCACCGTCCGTCACGGCATCCGCGTCGGAGATCACCAGCTACTTCAACGACAACCGCGCCAGCGTGCTGTTGAGTGGCATACTCGGCTCGCTCGCCGCGATGGCGCTGCTGTGGTTCGTGGGACACCTGCGGCACGTACTGCAGCGTGCGGAGGGTGGCGCCGAGAAATTCTCACCCATGGTGTACGGCACCGGCCTGATGATCGCGACGCTGGGCCTGCTGGGCGCTCTGCCCGGCACCATGCTCGCCTTCATGGCGGACCAGTCGGGCGCCACCGGCAACGCTCCGCTGATGATCGCGCTCAACGACGCGACACAGATCATCTTCGCAATGCTGGCGATTCCTGCCGCGCTGTTCCTCGGTACGGCGGGCTGGGCGATGGTGCGCGGTGAGCTTGCCCGGCCGTGGCTGGGCTGGCTCGGCATGGTCATCGGCGTGATCTCGCTGGCGGGCGGCATCGCCGGGTTCTACGCGACCTCGGCCAGCCAGCTCGCGCTGGTGGGCGCGTTCGCGGGCGGGATCGGCCTGGGCCTCTGGGTCGCGATCGCCGGCGGCGTGATGCTCTACCAGCCGGAGGTGGAGCGCGCCGCCGCGGGCCGTGCCATCTTCGCGCACTGACCCGTACCCAGGAAAAGGCCTCTGACCAGCGGAAACCTGGTCAGAGGCCCTTCGGGGGGTCAGCGCGTCCTGGCGGTCTGGCCGTCGGCGTAGTAGCTGGCGCGGTCGTACGCGTACCCCCAGGCGTAGAAGGTCACCGCGGAGCTGTTCGCGTAGATCATGCCGGTGTGGCAGGACGACTGCCCGGCGACGATGTCCCCGTTGCCGCCCGGGTCTTCACAGTCCCAACGCCCGGCCTCGGAGCTGTAGTAGAACCGCTGCAGCTCGGCATGCCCGGTCATGTAGCCCTGCGCGGTGAAATAGAGCTTCGTGTACGCCCAGTAGGTGTGGCACCGGGTGCTCTTGCGCAACTGGATCGCACCGACCTTCGTGCCGGCCTTCGTACGCAGATAGTTGGCGCTGATGACTGTCATGGAGTCCGCACACCGGTACGGTTTGCCGTTGCTGTCGTAGAACGTGCGGTACGGGCTCTTCCCGTCGTAGATCGACGCGGCCGACGACGGCGCGATGCTGAGGGCCATCGCGGCGGCGGTCATCGCCACGGCGGCCAGAATCACGATCAGACGCTTCTTCATGGTTGCCTCTCGATCTGTTGCAGCTGGGCCAGGTGACCGGTCGTTACCGTTCACGGCCGGCGAGGATGGCAACCGCGACTCACAACTCGCTCACAATCAGGTGGTCCAAGCGGGCGCCTGACGGAGGAGCTGCCCGCGTACCGCGGCGACCGCCGGACGGGTCAGGCTCGACGGGCGCGCGGCCAGGTAGAGCGTGTTCAGCGGCGGCACCTCGGGCTCGACCAGCTGACACAGCGACCCGTCCGCCACCGGGCCCTGGGTCAGGTACGTCGGCAGCACGCTCGCCCCCGCCCCCGCCACGACAGCCCGCAGTACGGCCCGCAGATCCGGTACCACCAGATCCGGCGTACGGGTCAGTCGGGCGGCGAAGACGGTGCGCCAGTAGCGGCGCAGGATCGGGGCGTCCTCGGCGTACCCGACCAGCGGGATCGAGCGCAGCGACTCCGGCGTCGCAGGTGCGGGCAGCCGCCACGCGGGCGCGGCGACCAGGGCGAAGTGCTCGTCGTAGAGCGGCTCCACGTGCAGGCCGCCGCGCCGCGGCCGGGTGGTGGTGATCGCCAGGTCGAGCCGGCCGCGGGCCAGCGCGTCGAGCAGGTCCTCCGGAAGCCCGGGCGTCACTCGTACCTGGTGGCCCGCGGCGACCAGCGTGGCCAGCGCCGGCAACGCGCGCTCGGCCAGCAGCTCGGCAGGACCACCGAGTCGTACGGTGCCGTGGCGGGTCGTACCGGTGAGGTCGCCGAACACGGACTCGAGGGCGTCCAGCGGGCCGGCGGCGCGCCGGGCGAGTTCGTGGGCCGCTCCGGTGGCGGCCACACCGCGGGGCAGCCGGTCGAACAGCGGCCGGCCGAGCGCGGTTTCCAGGGATCTCAGCTGTGCCGTCACGGTGGGCTGCGACAAGCCGAGGGACTCGGCCGCGGCGGTGATCGACCCCGCCCGGTAGATCGCCATGAACGTACGTACCAGATCGAGCGGGACCACATCAGGAATCCTATGGCAGGACGTACCAAAGGCTATTGGTCTTCTATGGCTGTCGTGGGTCACGATGGCTGCGCCACACTCGCGGCGGGAGGAGACGGCGTTGCCGGTCGACATCACCACGGAGTCGGTTCTGCTCGGCGACATGGACGGGTACGTCGCCCGGCCCGTCGGCACCGCCAGCGGGCGGGTGCTCGTCGGGATGGAGATCTTCGGGCTGACCGCACACGTACGCGACGCCTGCGACCGACTGGCCCGGGCCGGGTACGTCGCACTCGCGCCCAACGTCTTCTGGCGGTCCGGCCTGCGTACCCCACTCGGGTACGACGAGGCGGGCCGGGCCGAGGGCCGGCGGCTGATGACGTCGCTGCGACGCGACGACGTGCTCGCCGACGTGGCCGCGGCACGCGAAGCGGTCGCGGGCTACCCGGCGTCGGGCCGGCTCGGTTTCGTCGGCCTCAGCCTGGGCGGGCACATCGCCGTGCTCGCCGCCACCCGCCCCGGCCTCGCACTGTCGGCCAGCCTGTACGGCGGCTGGCTGGTGTACGGCGGGATCCCGCTGGCCGAGCCGACCCCGCCGATCGCCGCCGCCGCCACGATCGCCGAGAACGGCACCCACCTGCTCGGCATCGTCGGCGACCAGGATTTCCTGATCACGCCCGAGGAGTGGGCCGAGCTCGGTGACCGGCTGACCGCCGCCGGAGTCGGCCACGAATTGCACAGCTTCGCGGGCGCCGGGCACGGCTTCTGCTGCCCGGACCGGCCCGAGACGTACCACGCGGCGGCGGCGGAGCGCGCGTGGCGACTCGTGCTCGACGCGCTGCGCGAGCACGTCAGCGGCTGACCGCCCGGGTGGCGTGCGAGTGCGCGGTGAGCAGGCCGGCGAGCATGTCGATCACATCGTCGCGGGTCGGGGCGACGCCGGACCGCTCGTGGTCGGCGAGCAGCGCGAACATCACCGTGGCCATCGATGACAGGCGCTGCCGCCGGGTGTCCGGCGGCAGCGGCGCGAGGGCACGGTGCAGCCGGGCGGTGACGATCTGCGTCGCGGGCCAGTGCTCGGCGCTCAGCCGGGCGCCGACGATCGCCGGGTGGCTGCGTACCTGCTCGAGGAACCTGGCGTAGTGGGTCGCCCCGTCCTGGTACGGGCCGGTGAACATCGGCAGCACCAGGATCTCCAGCAGGGCCCGTACGTCGTCGGCCTGGCCGTGCACCTCGTGCTCGGCGAGCAGCGCCAGCCGATGCCGCTCCATCGGCTCCATCCGGCGCTCTATGACCGCCTGGATCAGGCCGTCCCGGGACCCGAAGTGGTAGTGGACGGCGGAGTTGTTGCGCTGCCCCGCGGCCGCGGCGATGTCGCGCAGCGACGCGTTGACACCCCGCTCGGCGATCAGCCGCTCGGCGGCCAGGATGATCCGCTCCCTCGGGTCCACGCGACGACTCTAACCCAGAGCGATTGAGTTACTAAGCGATGGTGATTAACCTTCGGGGCATGTCTGGTACGCGGATCCCGCCCACGGTGCCGGCCGAGTCCGTCGGCGAGTGGTCGGAGGCGGCCGGCGTACTGGTGGTCGGGTTCGGGATCGCCGGGGGCTGCGCCGCGGTCGAGTCCGCCTCGACCGGCGCCGACGTGCTGGTGCTGGAGCGGGCGGCGGTGGCCGGCGGCACCAGTGCGCTGGCGGGCGGGCACTTCTACCTGGGCGGCGGGACCGCCGTACAACGGGCGACCGGGCATCCCGACTCGGCCGAGGAGATGTACCGGTACCTGCTGAGCGTCTCGCGGGACCCCGAGCCGGAGAAGATCCGGGCCTACTGCGACGACAGCGTCGAGCACTTCGACTGGCTGGAAGGGCTCGGGTTCGAGTTCGAGCGCAGCTACTACCCCGAGAAGGCGGTGATCCAGCCGGGGACCGAAGGACTGCTGTACTCCGGCAACGAGAAGGTGTGGCCGTACCGGGAGCGGGCGGTGCCGGCGCCGCGGGGACACAAGGTGCCCGTACCCGGGGAGATGGAGGGCGCCGGGATGGTGGTCGACCTGCTGGTGCAGCGGGCCTCGTCCCTCGGCGTCCAGACCTGGTACGAGACCGGCGCGACCGCGCTCGTGGTCGACCCGGAGGGGCGGGTCGTCGGCGTCACGTGGAAGCGGTTCGGCGAGACCGGGGCGATCCGCGCCGACGCGGTGATCCTGGCCGCCGGCGGCTTCGTGATGAACCCCGACATGGTCGCCGAGCACGTGCCGCAGCTCGCCGAGAAGCCGTTCGTGCTCGGCAGCTCGTACGACGACGGGCTGGGCATCCGGCTCGGGATCTCGGCCGGCGCGGCCACCCGGCACATGGACCAGGCGTTCGTCACCGCGCCGGTCTATCCGCCCGCCGGCCTGCTCACCGGGATCATCGTGAACCGCTCCGGCGACCGGTTCGTCGCCGAAGACAGCTACCACTCGCGTACGTCGGCGTACGTGCTGGAGCAGCCGGGCGCGGCGGCCTACCTGATCGTCGACTCGGTCCACATCGAACACCCCGAGTTTCCGCTGGCGCCGTTCATCGACGGCTGGGAGACGGTCGCCGAGATGGAGCGTTCACTGGGCATCCCGCCAGGGCGGCTCACCGCCACCCTCGACCGTTACAACGCGTACGCGGCACGCGGGGAGGATCCCGACTTCCACAAGGCGCCCGAGTGGCTGGCGCCGCAGGACACCGGGCCCTGGGGGGCGTTCGACCTCACTCTCGGCAAGGCGTTGTACGCCGGCTTCACGCTCGGCGGCCTGCGTACGTCGGTGGACGGCGAAGTGCTGCGCGAGAACGGCTCCCCGATCCCAGGCCTGTACGCCGCCGGCGCCTGCGCCGCCAACCTCGCCCAGGACGGCAAGGGCTACGCCAGCGGTACGCAGCTTGGCGAAGGCTCGTACTTCGGCCGTCGCGCGGGACGCCACGCCGCGGGCACCGCGTCGGAGGTTCACCCACCGGGGCCGGTCGTACGGAGCACGCCGTAACGCCGATCTCCGCACCGCGCAGCGGCTGGGGAGCCTTTCCCATTTCGGCGGCTACCGGGCATCCACCACCGTGGCGAATGGAGAGTTCCTCCGTTCAACCGGCGGAAGGAGTCCGGTATGAAGAACCGCAGCTACGCCGTGACCACTGCGTTTGTGCTGCTCGTGGGCGCCGCACTGGTCACGGTGGACACCGTCGCGGACGCGACCACCAACCGCGCAGCCGCACAGCAGTCCGGCACGGTCGGGTCGGAGGCCGACCGGGTCACGGCTGCCGACCGGGCCGCGGTCGCCGACATGGACGCCACGGCAGCGAAGGCGGCGGCACAGCTGTCGACCACGGACGGCGATGTGACCGCCTCCGGCACCGGGCGGGTGGCGTACTTCGTGTTCCGCAAGGGCCGCAACCCGATCGATTCCCGCCTCGGCTGGTACGAGTACCGCACCTACCCCGACCGGCCACCGGTGCTGACGTACAAGTCGATCCACCGGGCCGGCTCCGGAGACGGCACCAAGGACCCGTGTCGTACGGCCCACGGCTGGTTGCCGAGCGGCTGGTACGGCGGCACGTTCCGTACCCATTTCGACGGCATCATCAACGGCATCGTGTGGCAGTTGGACAACAAGCGGTGCAAGCGCGGGACGCTGCGTACCGAACTGTTCATCCACAGCGAGATGACGCCGAGCGCAGGCAAGAACTGCGGCTACGAGCCCGAGTGCTGGAACGGCCCGAGCGACTACTACTCGGCCGGCTGCGTGAAGGTCCGCCCGTCGCACATCAAGGCGTTCGCCACGCGGTACCGCAGCTACTACGGCAGCCGCGCCAAGCGCTGCTGGTGACCTGACCGACCCCGGCCGGCCCTCCCCGTCGGCCGGTCGGCAGGATGCGCCGGTCCCTCACGGGGGAGGTTGGGGCCGGCGCACCCTGATCTGGCACGTGTTGCCCCGGGCCGCGGAATCCGAAACGTCCCGCTGGTCAGGCGTCCGCCCCGCCCCGCCGGCTGGACGCCTAACGCTCCGGTCGCGTGTGCCAGGCCCGGAGCACCTCGGCCTCTTCCTCGGCGGTCAGACCCGCGGCCATCGTGTGGCTGCCGGCTTCCACCCGGCCACGTTCCCAATCCAATGTGGTACGTGCGGTCTCGGCCAGATCCCGTACCGTCAGTCCGGCGGCGAATGCCGCGGACACGTCATGCGCCATCACCGCGCCCCACTCGGGCGTGAGCCACATCGGCAGCGACCGCGGCCCCATCCACTCCTCCACCCCGTGCGCCACCAGGAAGTCCCCGTCGACCCAGGTGAACTCGCAGTCGGCACCCACCGCCTCGGCGATCCGGGTCAGGAACTCACCGCGTGGCATCACGGGCCCGGTCGCGTTGTACGTGCCCGCCAGCCCCTTCTCGGCGGCGGCGACGATCCACCCCGCCAGGTCGGCGACGTCGATGACCTGCACCAGGTCGTCCGGCGATCCGGGCGCGAGCACCTCCCCGCCCCGCCAGATCCGCAGCGGCCAGTAGCCGAACCGGTTGTTCGGATCCCCCGGCCCACCGATCAACCCCGCCCGCACGGTGAACGCCCGGTCGCCGAACGCCTCGGTGACCAGGTCTTCGCAGGCCACCTTCGCCTCGCCGTACCTGGTCATGTCGGAGTCGTCGGCGTCCGGGGGCATCGGGTCGAGCCGGGGTGCGGACTCGTCCTGGTGCGGGGTGGCCTTGTCGGCGTACACGCTCAGCGTCGAGACGAACGTCCAGTGTCCCGCCTGTGCGGCCAGCGCCCGCAGGGCACGGCGTACGTGACTGGGCCGGCGGGCCACGTCGATCACGGCGTCGAACGACTCGCCGGCCAGCGGCTCGAACCCGCCCTCGGCGTCGCGTTCGATCCGTACGAACCTGGTGCCGGTCGGGGCCGGACTGGTGCCCCGTGCGGCACAGGTGACCTCGTGGCCGCGGTCGCGCGCCAGCTCCGCGATCGCCCGGGAGAGATAGACCGTGCCGCCCAGTACGAGTACCCGCATGGTGTTCCTCCGATCAACGCCGATCCGATGGCGGCAATCCTGGCCGGTCGCGGCGGCGTACCCCCGGAACTTGCGCTACCGGCGTAACCCTTCAGCCACCAGCGAACCCACCGGTCGGCCGCACGCCGGTGGCGGGGCCCACTGCAGCCGGTGGCACGCCGCCGCGCGGGGCGCGCATCCGACACCGGCCGTGTGCGCAGTGTCGCGCGGCCCAACGCGCCCTCCTACGGAAGCGTCGGCGAGTACGCGCTGTCCCGCCGCCGGCAGGCCCGTCGGGGCCCCGCCTTCATATCGTGCTCGCCCACTCAGGTGGGCCTGGTATTTCGCATCGGTCTCTGGTCGATGTCAATATATCTGGGCGGCGTGAATTCGGGGCATCCGTCGTCGGATACTCTTACTCGCCAATGGCCTTTGTGTATTACGCGGTGATGGAATCCACACAGCAGGACACAATTGTTCAGATCTGTGAGTCCGCCGTTTACCCAATGGACGACATGGTGCGCATCGCACCACGCCGGGGGCCGGTCGCAACCGGGAAACGCACAACCCTTGTCCCGTACGATCAGGGCGCGGCGTTGTGCCGGGCTGCACAACCGTTCGGTGCGCCCGAGGTCGAGTGGCACCGAGTCGCCGCCCAGCACGGCGGGGACGATGCCCGCGTCGCAGGCAAGTCGCCGCACTGTGGCGGGGCTCAACGCCTCTCCGGTGTCCAGGAAACCGACACCGACCTGGTCTCGAAGCTTGGCGTAGTCGACGGTGACGACGATCTGCGGGCGCTCGCCACGCTGCACCGGAAGCCCACCGGAGACCAGACCGCGACGCGACACCTCGACGAGCGCGTCGGCGAGCCGGCACCCCGCGGTGCGTAGGTCCGGAAGGCCGTCCGCGCTTGGCCGGGGTTTCGCGAGCGGGTCCAGCGCGCGGCGCACTACCGCAGCGGACTCCACATCGAGCCGTCCGGAGAGGAACACGGTGCCCCGCCCGTCGTCGCTGAACCGCAGCTCCCGTCGCCGGTAGGCACGTTTCTCCAGGTCAGCGACCTTCTGGGCCTCGCGCGCGTCCGCCGCATCCGGGTCCACCACCTCGACGATCCGATGCCCGAGCCGGCGTAGCTGACGCGGGTCGAACCGGGTCGCACACTCCACCAGATGCGCCTCCGCGCGTTGCCGGAGACTTCCCTGGTCGTCGACATCCTCCCCGGCCGGCCCCGGAATGAGCGACGCATCGGAAGGCAGCTCGGCCATGGCCTCGGCGATCACACCTGCGTGCGCGGGCGAGATCCGCCCGTCGGTCAGCGCGTCGCGGGTCAGCGGCAACCGCTCCAACGCCGCAGCCAGCCGCACCCGACCAGCCGCCGCGGCCGGGGTCAACCGCAACCGGCCACGCAGCCACGCCTGCGTCGACGGCGCTCCGTCCCGAGCCGCCGCACCTCGCCCAGCCACGTCGGCGACCAGCCGCAACTCGATCGCCTCGATCTGCGTCCTCGCGCGCGCCGCCAACACCACCAGATCCTTCAGATCGGTGTCAGGCAACGACCAAAACCCGGTTTCAGCCACTTTCGCCGCGCCTTCGCTCACAGAATGCAAGAATTCGGCGACCGGGTGGCCGCCGAACCTTTCCTCCGTGAACGTCATGACGTAAGCTTAGAACACATGTTCGAACGACGCGAGCCCCGGAGCGTACCCGAGAAGAATTGACAACCAAAACCCCGAAGTTGCATTGAGCCAAGGCAGAATCACAGGTGGTGAATAGCTTTTGTCGACACGCGAAGCGGCGGCGGAGGACCGGATGGGCTGGGCGCCCGCGCGACAAGCCAGCCGTTTGGCCCATCGGGCCGACACCTCAGGGCCTTCCGGGGCGAGCTAGCTTCGAGAGAGAATGATCGGCCGCGTCGCAGCGTTGGAACGGACGTGGAGATCCTCATAGGGCGGGGGTACGACGGTGGCAGCTGCTCCTTCCGTGGTTGAAGTGCCGCCCCCGGCAAGGCCGGTGCCGCGCGGTCCTCGACTGGGCAGGCTGACCGGCGACGGCGGGTTGCTCGGCGACAGTCCACGGCGGCTCTGGCTGTGGCTCGCCTCCCTGGTGCTGCTGGCGGTGGTCACCGGCCTGGTCGGCGGTTACCAGATCGACGACCGCTCCACCGTGGTGGACGACGTGGCGTTGCGCAGCGGCGCGCTGAGCACCACCGAGCTGGATCTCTACCAGTCGCTGTCGGACGCCGACGCCACCGCTGCCAGCGCGTTCCTCGCCGGCGGCCTGGAACCCCCGAAACAACGCAAGCGGTACGAAGCCGCCATCGCCCGGGCCTCTGCGGCGCTCGCCACCGCGGCCGACGGCGCACCGAGCGACCAGAACGACACGATCACCACGCTGTCGGTCAACCTGCCCGTCTACACCGGGTTGGTGGAGCGGGCGCGGGCGTACAACCGGCAGGACCTGCCGCTGGGGGCGGCGTACCTGCGGGAGGCCTCCTGGTTGATGCGGGACACCTTGTTGCCCGCGGCGCAACAGCTCCAGGAAGACGAGGCCAAGCGACTGGCGGCGGCGCAGGACGACGCGGACACCTGGCTGTGGTTCGCCGTACTGCTGGTGTTGGTGCTGCTCGGGTGTGTGCTCGTCGCGCAGGTGAGGCTGGCTCGGCGTACCAACCGGGTGTTCAACAACGGTCTGCTGGCGGCGACCGCCGCGACGCTGGTCGCGGGCATCTGGCTCGCGGTGGCGTCGGCCGGCGCGGCCGCGCACGTCGGGGCGAGCCGGGCCGACGGCTCGGCCCAGTTGGCGGTGCTGGCCGAAGCCCGGATCGCCACACTGCAGGCCCGCAGCGACGAGGCGATGACGTTGATCGCCCGGGGCGGCGGAGCCGAGTTCGAGGAGCACTTCACCGGCCAGTTCAAGCGGCTGGCCGGGGTCGTCGGCTCTGGCGGACTCCTCAAGAAGGCCCGAGCGCAGGCCACCGAGGACGACGTCAGGAAGGCGCTCGACGCGGCGATCAAGACCGCCCGGCAGTGGCGCGGCGTCCACAGCAAAGTACGCAGACTCGACAACTCCGGCGGTTACAACGCGGCGGTGGAGCGGGCGATCGGCGACGCTCCCAACAGCGCCGGCAGTCTCGCCGCCAAGCTCGACGGCCAACTCACCAGAGCCATCCGGTACGTCAGCGACCGGTTCGACTCCGAGGCCGGTGCCGCGCGCAGCGTCCTCTTCGGCGTCGGCTACGCGCTCGCCTTACTGATGGCGGTGACCGTCGTCGGGGTCGTGATCGGGCTGCAGCAGCGGATCAGGGAGTACCGATGAACCGGGCCAGGGTCCTGACACGGCCAGCACCGCGACCGGCGGGCACGCTCCGACCGGCGGCGGACACGCGGCGCGCGGCGTGGTGGGTCCCTGGGCGCGCGGCGGTCGTTCTGGTGGCGTTGCTGGCGACGGTGGCGGGCACCGCGGGATGCGCGTCGAGCGTCGACCCGCTGGACAAGCGGTCCGCCACGTCGGCGAACGCGCCGGAGCCGCCCGGGATGCAGGATCCGGCCACGGTGACCGGCGCCGGCCCGGTGGACAAGTCGTGCGGCGACGCGCGGCGCAGCCTGCGTCCCTCCGGTTCGCTCCCCCAGCCGGGGAAGATGCCGTCCGGCTCTGCCATGCGCGAGATCCATGACCGGGGCCAGCTGGTCGTCGGCGTGGACCAGAACACGTACCTGTTCGGGTTCCGGGATCCCGCGACCGGCGAGATCTCGGGCTTCGACGCGGACATCGCCCGCCAGATGGCGAAGGCGATCTTCGGCGACCCCGACAAGATCAGGTTCCGGGCGATGACCTCAGCCGAACGCATCCCCGCGATCCAGCGCGGCGACGTCGACCTGGTGGTACGCACCATGACGATGAACTGCGAACGGTGGAGGGACGTCGCGTTCTCCACGGAGTACTACACCGCGGGCCAGCGGGTGCTCGTACCGAGTGACTCGGCGGTGGACAGCATCGACGACCTGGCGGGCAAGAAGGTCTGCGCGGTCGCCGAGACCACCTCGATCGCGGAAGTGGCCCGGCGCAAGGCGAAGCCCGTGTCGGTCGGCAACTGGACCGACTGCCTGGTGCTGCTGCAGCAGAACCGGGTCGCAGCGGTCTCCACCGACGACGCGATCCTCGCCGGGCTGGCCGCCCAGGACCCGAGTACGAAGGTGGTCGGCGACCGGTTCACCGGCGAGCCGTACGGGATCGCGATGTCGAAGGAGTCGCCGGAGCTGACGAGGTTCGTCAACGGCGTACTGGAGCGGATGCGGACGGACGGCACCTGGGACAAGATCTACGGTCACTGGCTCGCGCCCACGCTCGGGGACGCCACGGCGCCGAAGGCGCGCTACCGGTAGCCATGGCCGACCAACCCGTCACGTTGACCCGCGAGGACGCGGACCGCCGCCTCGCGGAGCTCGACGGCGTACACCGACAGGTCAGCACCGCCATGTACGCCATCGACACCCACCCGACGTACGAGCTGCTGCGCAACACCCAGTTCTCCGGCGCCACCAAGCGGGTCGCCGACCGACTGAAGCCCGCCGTCGAGGTGCTGTGGGCGCAGTTCGTGATGTGGCGTGAGCTGCTGGAACGCGCCCGCGAGGTGCGCGGCCGGCGGGAGCGGCCCGACGCCGCCGAGCTGGCCGAGTTGGAGATCCTGCTGTGTGAGCCGGTGGTCGGGCTGGACGCCGGCGGCCTGCCGACCGCGGGCAGCGCCACGGCGCCCGAGACCCGGTTGACGGTCGCCGAGCTGGCGGCCAGGCTGCGGTCCGCGTGTGACTCGGTGACCACCGACCTCGAGCGGGTGGCCGAAGCCCAGTCCACGGTGGCGCAGCAGCTCGAGACCGCCACCACCGCGCTGGCCGAGGCACGCACCCTCGCCACCGACCTCGGCGTCACACCCGACACCGGGTCCGGCGCTGCTGCCGATCTGGAGCGGCTCGCCGGGCAGCTCCGCGAACTCGACGGCCGGGCGGTCGTCGATCCGCTCGGTACGAGCACCGAGAAGACCACCGCCGAGAGGGTGCGCCACCTCGTCGCCGCCGTGACCGAAGCCCGCTCCTCGCTGGCCGGGCTGGAGAAGTTCCGCGAGGAGTGCCCGACCCGGATCGCAGCACTCCGTACGGCCGTCGACGAGCTGTCCGGGTTGGAATCGCGCGTCGACCAGGCATGTCAGACCGCCACGGTGAAGATCGCCGCCGCGGGGCTGCCTCCGTTGAAGCCTGTGGCGGGGGAACTGCGCGAACGGCTGGCGCAGGTGGAACGCGTCGCGGGTGAGGGACGCTGGACACGTACCCAGGAAGCCGTTGTCGGAGTGGAACGGACCGTGAGTGCCGAACGCGCCCGGGCCGAGCAGTTGCTCGAGGCGGCCACCGGACTGCTCGACCGGCGCACCGAGCTGCGCGGCCGGCTGGAGGCCTACCACGCCAAGGCCGCCCGGCTCGGGGCGGTCGAGACCGCCGAGCTTTCCGAGCGGTACGACGAGGCCCGGGCGCTGCTGTGGACCAGCCCGTGCGACCTGCGGGCCGCGACCGCGGCGGTGCGGCGGTATCAGGAGTCCGTGGCGCGGTCGGCCGCGGTGACGAAGGAGGGGCGATGACCGGCTGCGTGCAACCGGGCTGTACCGGGTCGTACGACGCGGACGGCTACTGCACCGAGTGCGGCTTCAAGGCGCCCGACTCGGTGCAGCTGGTGCCGTCGGCCGGCGGCACCGTGCCATCGGTGGCGACCGCGGCGGCCGGCCCGGCGACGCTCGGCACCAGCGGGCCGGCCACGGTCGCCGCCAGCCAGGCGAGTCTGACCGCCTCCGGCCGCTCCCGGACCCGCTCAACCGGCAGCAGTCGCCGGCTCGGCGCGGGGCTGCTCGAGATCCCGCCGGTCACCCCCCGGGATCCGGCCACCGCGGTGCTCACCGATCCGCAGGTGCCGGAATCGCGCCGGGTGTGCGGCAAATGCGGCGAGCCGGTGGGGCGCAGCCGGGACGGCCGGCCCGGGCTCGCCGAGGGGTTCTGCTCCAAGTGCGGCACCCGGTTCTTCTTCACTCCCGGACTCGCCACCGGCGACATGGTGGGCGGCCGGTACAAGATCCTCGGATGTCTGGCGTACGGCGGGTTCGGGTGGATCTACCTGGCGCGCGACGAATCGCTGTCCGACGAGTCCACCGACCACTGGGTGGTGCTCAAGGGACTGATCGACACCGGGGACCCGGACGCCATCGCGGCGGCGATCGCGGAGCGGCGGTCCCTGGTCGGGCTCGACCATCCGGCGATCGTGAAGATCCACGACTTCGTACAGCATCCGGATCCGCGTACCAACGTGAACCAGGGCTACATCGTGATGGAGTACCTGGGCGGCAAGTCGGTACGCGAGATCGCCCGGGAAAACCGGGCGCCGCTGCCCCTGGCGCAGGTCCTCGCGTACGGCCTGGAGGTGCTGCCGGCGCTGACCCACCTGCACGAACGCGGCCTGCTCTACTGCGACCTGAAGCCGGACAACCTGATGCACGTCGGCGACCAGATCAAACTGATCGACCTGGGCGGCGTGGTACGCATCGACGGCGACCTGTCCGTCGTGTACGGCACCCCCGGGTTCCAGGCGCCGGAGATCGAGAAGCGCGGTCCGTCGATCGCGTCGGACATCTTCACGGTCGGCCGTACCCTCGCGATCCTCAGCCTCGGGTACGACATGTTCCGCTCCAAGGACCGGCTCACGACGCTGCCGCCGGCGGACCAGGCGCCGCTGCTGGCGCAGCAGGAGTCGTACCACCGGCTGCTGCGGCGGGCCACGGACCCGTCGCCGGAGCGCCGGTTCGGCTCGGCGGACGAGATGCGGGAGCAGGTCCTGGGCGTGCTCCGGGAGGTGCTCGCCACCGCGGACGGGCAACCGAGGCCGGCGGTCTCCACGTACTTCACCCCGCCGCGGCAGACGTTCGGCGCCGAGCTGGGGACGCTGCCGCCGCCGAAGGACCCGCCCCGTACGGTCGACTGGGACGCGGTCGCCGCCGCGCTGCCGGCGCCGCAGGTGGAGGCGACCGACCCGGCCGCCGGATTCCTCGCCACGCTCGGCGCGATCCCGCCGGGCGAGCTGGTCAACGCGCTGCTGGCCGCTCCGGTGGACAGCCCCGAGGTGTCGTTGCAGCTGGTCGCGGCCCGGATCGCGCAGGGCGACCTGGACGGCGCCGTCGACGACCTGGACGGCTACCAGAAGCGGCACCCGCTGGACTGGCGGGTGCCCTGGTACCGCGGCGTGATCGCGCTGGCCGGCCGCCGGTCCGCCGAGGCTCGCGACTGCTTCGATCAGGTCTACGGGGAGCTGCCCGGTGAGCTGGCGCCGCAGCTGGCGTTGGCGGCGGCCGCCGAGTGGTCCGGCGACGGCGACGCCGCGGCGCTGCGGTACGAGCGGGTGTGGCGTACCGACCGGAGTTTCGTCAGCGCGGCCTTCGGGGTGGCGCGGCAGCGGTGGCGGCTGGGCGACTTCGCGGGAGTCGTCACCGTACTGGACGAGGTGCCGGAGACCTCGATCCAGCACCATGCGGCCCAGATCGCCGCCGTGGTGGCCCGGCTCGCGCCCCCGCCGCGGCAACTGGCCGCCCAGGACCTGCAGGACGCGGCCAGCCGGTTGCAGCGGCTGGACCTCGACGCCGTACGGCAGAAGCGGCTGACCGCCGTCGTCCTGGCCGGCGCCCTGGACTGGGTACGCGCCGGCGGCACCTCGCGCGGCGGCCGGATCCTGGAGCACCCGATCGAGGAGCGCGAGTTGCAGTTCGGACTGGAGCAGACGTACCGGGACCTGGGCCAGCTGACCGACGATCCGCGGTCGCGGGTGTGGTTCGTCGACCGGGCCAACCAGATCCGCCCGAGGACGTGGTTCTGATGGCGTGTCCGGCCTGCGGATACGACAACGTCGACGGCGCCCAGTTCTGCGAACGCTGCGGCCAGCCGTTCGGCGCGCCGGTCGACCCCGCCCAGGTCGGAGCCACTCCCGCGCCTGCCGCGCCTGACGCGCCGTCGTGGCGCTCCTCCACCTCCACGGGTACGCCGTGCGCCGGCTGTGGCGCCGCGAACGGCTTCCACGACAACTACTGCGACCAGTGCGGCCGGCGGCGTACGGCCGGTCTGGACCGCACCACCATCGACCTCGGGGTGATCGGCGGCGCGACCGACAAGGGCCGGCGCAAGGCCCACAACGAGGACGCGTTCGCGATCGGCCGGCTCGGCACCACGCTGGCCGCAGTGGTCTGCGACGGGGTGTCCAGTTCCAGTCAGGCCGACCTGGCGGCGCTGGCCGCGACGGAGGCCGGCATCGCGAGCCTGTTGGAGTCGTTGGCCGGCGGCGCCTCCCACGAAGCGGCGACGGAAGCCGCCGGACTCGCCGCCGCCGAGGCCGCCGCCAAGGCCGGCGACCCCAGCCAGCCCGCCCCGCCCAGCTGCACGTACGTCTCCGCGCTGGTGTCGCCGGAGCGAGTCACCATTGGATGGGTGGGCGACAGTCGGGCGTACTGGGCGGGGCCGGACGGTGCGCGGGCGGTGACCGTCGACGACACCATCGCCGGGCACCTGGACGCCATCGACACGCCCCCCGACGACCACCGGTACGCCGATCCCCAGGCGGTCGCGCTGCTGCGCTGGCTCGGCGCGGACGCCCCGCCGGCGAAGCCGAACATCGAATCGTGGACCCCGGAGGGCCCCGGCACGGTCGTGGTCTGCAGCGACGGGCTGTCCCGGTATCTCGCCGAGCCCGGCGACCTGCTCACCCTCGCCCCGACCGGTACGCCGGCCGACCGCGCCACCACCCTGGTCCGGTACGCCGTCAGCTCCGGCGGCGTCGACAACATCGCCGTCGTCGTCATCCCCTACCCGCCGCCCACCGAGGGAGATCCAGCGCCATGAGCGACCGAGCGAATCTTCGAGCACGGTGCGTCGGTACCGCAAGCCGCACCGGAGCGAAGGTAGGCGGGGCATGAGCTTCCAGATCCAGGTGGACCAGAACGAGTTCCTGCCCGAGGACGGCACGGTGATGGACGCCGTGATCACGGTGTCCAGCGACGAGGGTGTGGTCGCCGCGACCCCGGGAGCCGAGCCGAGCGCGGCGCAGGTGATCATCGTGGACTGCTCCGGCTCGATGACCGGCGCCCGGCTCGCCGAGGCGAAACGGGCCACCGGGGCGGCCATCGACACCCTCCGCGACGGGGTGGCGTTCGCGATCGTGGCGGGCGCCAACTACGGGAGTCTGGCGTACCCGTCCTACCTCGGCATGGTGAAGACCACGCCGTCGACCCGCCGCGAGGCGAAGCTGGCGGTACGCAACCTGCTCGCCCACGGGGGCACCGCGATCGGCGCCTGGCTCAAGATCGCCAACGAGCTGTTCGCCACCCAGTCGTCCGAGATCCAGCACACCATCCTGCTCACCGACGGCAAGAACCAGCACGAGACGCCCGAGGAGCTGCAGGAGGCGCTCGACGAGTGCCGGGGCCGGTTCGTCTGCGACTCCCGCGGCGTCGGCGGCGACTGGGTGGCCAGCGAGCTGCGTACGATCGCCGAGGAGTTGCTGGGCACGGCCGACGGGTTGAAGGACGCGGCCGAGCTGGCCGCCGACTTCACGGCGATGACCGAAGCCGCGATGGGTAAGCGGGTGGCCGGAGTGTCGCTGCGGCTGTGGACCCCGGCGCACTCCGCGATCCGGTTCGTCAAGCAGGTGTTCCCGCAGGTCACGGACCTGACGTCGCGGCGTACCGAGGTGAACCCGCGGACCGGCGACTACCCGACCGGGGCGTGGGGGGCGGAGAGCCGCGACTACCACCTGTCGGTGGAGGTGCCGGCCGGCGCGGTGGGCTCGGAGATGCTCGCGGCCCGCGTGAGCGTCGTGGTGGGCGACCAGGTGGCCGGACAACAACTGGTACGCGCGGTCTGGACCGACGACACCGCGCTGTCCACCAAGATCACACCCCAGGTGGCGCACTACACCGGACAGGCCGAACTGGCGGTGGCGATCCAGGAAGGGCTGGCCGCCCGCGACGCCGGCGACGAGGAGACCGCCACCGCGAAGCTGGGACGAGCGGTCCAGCTCGCCGACGAGTCCGGACACCAGGACACGGCGAAACTGCTGGCCAAGGTGGTCGACGTGGTCGACGCCGGCACCGGCACGGTACGACTGAAGCGGTCCGCCGAGCACGTCGACGCCGAGATCGCCAACGTACGCTCGGTCAAGACCGTACGGGTCAAGAAGGACCCCGGAGGCCATTGATGCCGCGTTGCGCCAACGGACACGACTCGACCACCGCCGACTACTGCGACACCTGCGGTGTCAAGATCGACGGTGCCGCCGCGGGTTCGGCCACGGACGCCCCGGCGACTGCGGCGAAAGCCGGCGCACCGACCCCGGCGCCCGAAGACGCGACCCTGTGCCCGCTGTGCGGTACGCCGCAGACGGGCAGGTTCTGCGAGGTCGACGGCTACGACTTCCTCACCGCCTCCCTCGACGGCGCTCCCCCGCAACCGGCCACCCCTCCCAACGCCAAGCTTCAGCCAAACGCCAACGGCGGCCAGCCGCACGCCGGGGGCCAGCCGGCAACCGGGGAGCAGCCCGAGGCTCGGGTCGGCGTACCCCCGGAAGAGGCGCAACCGGCGCAGGCCCCGGCGGGCACCGGGACGCTGCTGGTGGTCGCGGACCCGGGCTATTTCGAGAAGGTACGGTCCGCCAGCGGACCCGACGCCGGCGGCCTCACCTACCCGGCGTTCTGTCCCGAGCGCCGGTTCGCGCTGCACGGCGAGCAGGTGGTGATCGGGCGGCGCAGCCGTTCCCGCGGCATCGAGCCCGACGTCGACCTGGTGGGACCGCCCGAGGATCCCGGGGTGTCCCATGTGCACGCGATGCTGGTCGCGCAGGCCGGCGGCGGATGGGCGGTGGTGGACATGGAGTCCGCCAACGGCACGTACGTCAACGACAGCCCGGATCCGATCAGGTCGCACACTCCCGTACCGCTGAAGGACGGCGACCACATCCACGTCGGTGCGTGGACCAGGCTCACCTTGAAGCTCGGCGCATGACCCGTCGTCCAGACCACGGCGCCCCCGGAGTGGATCTCTAACGCCGGCCTCACAGCACAGAAACGTGCTGGTCACAGAGGATTTCTAGGCTCCGGGACATGGAGCATCCATTCGGGGGCGCGACGATCTGCATCGACCAGACGTACGGCTCGCCGGCCGCGCAGGACGTGTGTCGCCAGATCGCGGTCGCGGGACGGAAGGCCGACGGCACGCCGCTGACCGCGGCGGACGCGCACGTGTCGCTGCTCGCCGCCGCGCACGCCGCCCACACCGGCGAGACGGCGCTCACCGCCGTACTCACCGTGGCTTTTCCCGGGGCCGAGTTCCAGTTCCGCCGGTACGACGCCGCCCGGGACCCGGACCCGATCCTGCTGATGACCCGGTTCTGACCGCGCCGGGCGGGGGCGCGACCTCGCGCCCTCGACCAGCCTGGTTAGGCTCACTGCGGCCGATTCCGCGACAGGACGTCGCCGACGCGAAGGACGCAGATGGGTAAGACTCCCGCGCTTATCGTGCCGGAGTACGTCGAGAGCCAGGGCCGCCCACCGGCGCCCAAGAGTCGGCTCGGCCAGTGGCTGCTGCGGCACCGGGTGCATCCGGTGGGGCCGGAGACCGACGAGGCGCACGCGAAACCACAGGCCTGGTGGAAGGTGATGTCGCTGACCGGGGTGGACTACTTCTCCACTCTGTCGTATCTGCCCGGCATCGCGGCGCTGGCCACCGGGGCGCTCTCGCCGCTGGCGACGCTGCTGATCGTGGCGCTCACCCTGCTGGGGATGCTGCCGATGTACCGCCGGGTGGCGCAGGAGAGTCCGCACGGCCAGGGCTCGGTGGCGATGCTGGAGCATCTGCTGCCGTTCTGGCGGGGCAAGCTGTTCGTACTGGTGCTGCTCGGGTTCGTCGCCACCTCGTGGATCGTCACCATCACGCTGTCGGCGGCGGACGCGTCGGTGCACCTGGTGGAGAACCCGTACCTGCCCGGGTTCCTGCACGGTCACGCGCTGGCGATCACGATCGTGCTGCTGCTGATCCTGGGTGGCGTGTTCCTGCTCGGGTTCAGCGAGGCGGTCGGCGTCGCGATCCCGCTGGTCGCGGTCTTCCTCGGGCTCAACGCGGTGATCGTCGCGGTCGGCATGACCGAGGTGTTCACCGCCCCGCACGCCCTGTCTTCCTGGATCACCGCCCTGACCTCCCGCGGTGGCGGCATCTTCGGTGTCATCGGCCCCAGCGTGCTGGCGTTTCCGCTGCTGGCGCTCGGCCTGTCCGGGTTCGAGACCGGGGTGAGCATGATGCCACTGGTCGCAGCGCCCGGCGAGGACGCCGAACAACGGCAGCGCTCGCGGATCCGCAACACCCGCAAGCTGCTGACCGCCGCGGCGGTCATCATGTCGGTCTACCTGATCGCCACCAGCTTCGTCACCACGGTGCTGATCCCGGCCGACGAGTTCAAACCCGGAGGCGCTGCCAACGGACGGGCGCTCGCGTACCTCGCCCACCAGAAACTGGGCGAGGGCTTTGGCACGGTGTACGACATCAGCAGCATCCTGATCCTCTGGTTCGCCGGCGCGTCGGCGATGGCGGGGTTGATCAACATCGTCCCCCGGTACCTGCCGTCGTACGGAATGGCGCCCGAGTGGGCCCGCTCGGTACGCCCCGTCGTGATCGTCTACACCGCGATCAGCATCGTGATCACCATCGCGTTCAAGGCCGACGTGAACGCCCAGGCCGGCGCGTACGCCACCGGCGTCCTCGCCATGATGGTCTCGGCCGCCGTCGCGGTCGCCATCTCCGCCGCCCGCCACCGGCAGACCCTCGCCGCGATCGGTTTCACGGTGCTCACCCTCGTCCTGCTGTACGCCCTGGTCGACAACATCGTCGAGCACCCGGACGGCATCGCGATCTCCGGCATGTTCATCGCCGGCATCGTCGTGGTGTCCCTGGTGTCGCGGGTGTCCCGTACCACCGAGTTGCGGGCCGACCGGATCGAGCTCGACGAGACCGCGAGGCGGTACATCGCCGACTCGATCCGGCACGACGCCTCGCTCAACATCATCGCCAACCGCCGGGACGCCGGAGACGCCGCCGAGTACGCCGACAAGGAGACCCACCAACGCGGCGTGAACCCGGTACCGGGCCGGGCCGACGTGTTGTTCCTGGAGATCGACGTGGTGGACCCGTCGGACTTCAGCGGCGTACTGCGGGTGCGCGGCGTCGAGGTGGACGGCCACCGGATCCTGCGCGCCGCGAGCCCGGCCGCGCCGAACGCCATCGCGGCGGTCCTGCTCGCCCTGCGCGACGCCACCGGCGTACGGCCCCGGGCCCACTTCGAGTGGGCCGAGGGCAGTCCGATGATGCACTTGATGCGGTACCTGATCCTGGGCCGGGGCGACACCGCACCCGTGGTACGCGAAATCATCCGCAGGTCCGAACCGGACCCCGCCAAACGCCCCGAGATCCACGTCGGCTAACCGCGGGTCAGGAGTGGGTGAAGGAGCGGAGGGGCATGCGGGGGCCGCGGCGGGGTGGGTGGCTGCCGGCGGCGACGATCAGGCGTACCACCCGGCCGCGGTGGCCGGCGAACGGTTCCAGGAGTTCGAGCATGCGGTCGTCCGAGGCGCGTTGCTCCCCGGCCAGGGTGTACGCCACCTGGTGCGGCAGGTGGTAGTCGCCGACGCTGACGGCGTCGGGATCGCCGTACGCCAGCCGACCCAGTTCGCCGACCGTCCAGGGACCGATCCCCGGGACCGCGCGTAGCCGGGCCGACGCGTCGGCGGGCGAGAAGTCGACGGTCTCCTCCAACCGCGCGGCGACGCTCGCGGCACGCCGCAGCGTGTCCGCCCGCTTCTGCTCGATCCCCATCGGATGGAACACCCAGTACGGTGTCGCCGCCACCGCCGCCGGGTCGGGCGGCAGCGTCAACCCGGCCGGCCCGGGCGCCGGCTCCGCGAAGTGCCGGACCACCGCACCGTACGCCCGGGACGCCTCGACCCAGGTCACCTTCTGCTGGATGACCGTCGCCAGCAGCTCCTGGAACACCCGCCCGCTGCGGGGTAGCAGCAGCCCCGGCCGTTGCCTCGCCAGCCGCGCCACCGTCGGATGCCGGCCCACCACCTCGCGGAACTCTGCCGAGAACGCGTGGAGGCCGGCGAGCGCGTCGGCCCGGGAGACCAGCCAGTGGGCGCCGGGACCGTACCCGGTGGCGGTCAGTTCGTCGTCCTCATGACGTAGCCGGATCGTGCCGGGCCCCTCGGGCGTACGCGACGCCCGCCAGAACTCCCGTACGGCCAGCCGCGCCGTCGGGTCGCGCCGGCCGACGACGAGCGGTCCGACCGTACCGGCGAGGTCGTACCGGGCCGGTACGGCGATCCGCCGCCGAGCCTGCCAGCCACCGTCGCCGACCTCCGGCGGGCGCGGCGATGCGGGCGGACCAGCGCGAACCATCCCCCCACCCTGCCAGACACCCGGGTCAGGCGGACGTGGGGAGGTGGACGGTGAAGGTGGTGCCGGCGTCGGTGCTGGCCGCTTCGATGGTGCCGTGGTGGGCGGTGATCACGGCGTACGCGATGGACAGGCCGAGGCCGGTGCTGCCGGCGGCGCGGGAGCGGGACGAGTCGCCCCGGGCGAACCGCTCGAACACGTACGGGAGCAGGTCCGACGGGATGCCCGGTCCGTCGTCGGCGACGGTCAGCACCGCCTCGGTGCCCCCCACGGTGCCCGCGACGGCGAGCGCCACCTGCACCGTGGTCCCCGCGGGCGTGTGGGTACGCGCGTTGCCCAGCAGGTTCGCCACCACCTGGTGCAGCCGGTCCGGATCGCCGGTGACCATGACGGACTCGTCGGGCACCTCGAGCCGCCACCGGTGCTCGGGCCCGGCGGCGTGCGCGTCGCTGACGGCGTCGACCACCACCCGCGCGAGGTCCACCGGCTCGGTCGCCAGCGGCCGCCCCGAGTCGAGCCGCGCGAGCAGCAGCAGGTCCTCGACCAGCCCGGTCATCCGCTCGCCCTCCGACTCGACCCGCCTCAGCACGTGCGCCAGATCATCGGGGGAGCCGCCGCGGCGGGCCAGCTCGGCGTACCCCCGGATCGCCGCGAGGGGCGTACGCAGCTCGTGGCTGGCATCGGCGAGGAACTGGCGTACCCGGGTTTCGCTGGCGTGCCGGGCGGCGAGCGCCGAGGCGACGTGCTCCAGCATCAGGTTGATCGCCGCGCCGACCTGGCCCACCTCGGTACGCGGATCGGTGTCGGCGACCCGTTCCGCCAGCGCGACTTCGCCGCGGTCGAGCGGTAGTTGGGTGACCCGTCCCGCGGTGGCGGCGACCCGGGCGAGCGGCCGCAGTTCCCGGCGGATCAGGATCGCCCCCATCACCCCGGCGAACACCAGCGCGAGCCCGATCACGATCGCTTCGGCGACTCCGATGGTGACCAGCGTGATCCGTACCTCGGCCAGGGGCAGCCCGGTGATCAGTACGTCGCCGTTCGGCATCTCGCGAGCCAGCAGCCGGTAGTCGCCGAGCCCGTCGAGGTGCAGCGTGTGCGGCCGGCCGTCCACCGGAAGCCGGGTCAGCTCCGCCGCCGCCGACGACGGCAGGGTCCGCACCTCGCCCTGGTCGTCGAGGTACTCCGCGGTGTCCACGGAGCCGCCGATGAGCCGCGCGGCGAGCGTGCCCGCGCCCTGCCCCTGCGGGATCTCCACCTCGGGCCGGTCACCACCCGGGCCCGGCAGGTCATGGTCGTCCGGATCGCCGGGGTTGGCTCGGAAGGACCGCCCGGCGGCGGCGGCGAGCTGGCCGTCCATCCGGGAGTAGAGCACCTTGGACAGCGTCACCTCGGTCAGTACGCCGAGCAGCACGCACACCAACGCGAGCAGCACGATCACCGTACCCACCAGGCGGGCGCGCAACGACCAGCCGGCCAGCAGGTGCGGACGGCGCTCAGCCGGCGGGTTTGAGGACATACCCCTGCCCCCGCAGCGTGTGGATCATCGGCTCGCGCCCCGCGTCGATCTTCTTCCGGAGGTACGAGATGTAGAGCTCGACCACGTTGGCCTGCCCGCCGAAGTCGTACTGCCAGACCCGGTCCAGGATCTGGCTCTTCGACAGCACCCGGCGCGGATTGCGCATCAGGTAGCGCAGCAGCTCGAACTCGGTGGCGGTCAGCGGGATCTCCTCGCCGGCACGGCGTACCTCGTGACTGTCCTCGTCGAGGGTGAGGTCGCCGACGACGAGCAGCGCCTCCTCGGCCGCCGCGGTACGCCGGGCCCGCCGCAGCAGAGCGCGCAGCCGCGCCACCACCTCTTCCAGGCTGAACGGCTTGGTGACGTAGTCGTCGCCGCCGGCGGTCAGCCCGGCGATCCGGTCCTCCACCGAGTCCTTCGCGGTGAGGAACAGCACCGGTACGTCAGGCGCGTCGCCGTGCAGCCGGCGCAGCACTTCCAGCCCGTCCATGTCCGGCAGCATCACGTCGAGCACCACGATGTCCGGCCGGAACTCCCGCGCCGTACGCACCGCGGCCCGCCCGTCCGAGGCGGTACGCACCTCCCAGCCCTCGTACCGCAGGGCCATCTGGATCACGTCGGTCAGGGTGGGCTCGTCGTCGACGACGAGCACCCGGATCGATCCACCGTCGGCCCGCCGCAGCGGGGCCCGCATTGTCGCCATCCTCACGCTCCCATCGTCGGGGGCACCGCTGTGGGCTGGCTGTCGCATTCCTGTGTATCACCTGTGGCGCTGTCGGACCTGCCACATGGTGCGAACGGGTCGACACGCCGTCATGCACGGCGTGTCGACCCGCTGCCGGCCAACCGGATGGGACAGAGAGCGGTCAGCGCGGGCCGGCTGACTCGGTGCCGGTGACCTTGAAGTTCTTGTCCATCTCGACGGTCGCCCGCTTGCCGTCCTTGGTCACCAGGTGGGCCTCGTACACCCCGTCGGAGTCGGTCTCGACCCGCTGGATCGTGGCCCCGGGGTATTTCGCGAGCGCGGCGGCCTTCGCCTTGGTCGCGGCGTCCCCGGTGAGCAGGTGCTCGTCGGGACGCTGGCTCTTCGACTCGTCCCGGTTGCCGCCGCCGGGCGGTGCCTGGTGGTCCGCCGTGGCGGAGGTGGGACTGGGCGACGGGTCCGCGTTCGCGGTGGCCGCGCCGGCGATCACCGCACCGATCGCCAGGCCACCCAGGGCCAGGGACGTGCCGGCGATCCAACGGCGTGCCCGGCCAGGTTTGCCGGTCTCTTCCATCGATGTCTCCTTCTCTGATGCGGCCCTCGGGTCGGAACCGCTGTGTGAAGCGTCGAACCCGGGGTTGTGCGCATCCCAGCAGTCACCTGTGCCGCCACTGTGATTCCCGACCCGGCGGGCGCCAGTTGGCTACGGTGCGCACATGACGAACTGTCGGGGGACGCTCGCGCTGCTGCTGGTCGCCGCGACGCTGGCGGGCTGCGGCGCGGCCACCGGAGACAACGGCGGCACGGACGGCGGTACGGACCAGCCGTGGCGGCCGAAGCCGGGGACCACCTGGCAGTGGCAGATCACCGGAGACGTACGGGCACCGTTCCACCAGGTCGACATGTACGACATCGACCTGGAAGACGCGGTGCCGTCGGCGCGTACCAGGAAAATTCCCGGGTACGGCGCCGTCCGCTGGCCAACCGGCCAGAACGCGGGTGTGGTCGACAAGCTCCACGACGCCGGCATCATCGTGATCTGCTACCTCGACACCGGGGCGTACGAGAGCTACCGCCCCGACGCCCACCTGTTTCCCAAGGACGTGATCGGCAACAGCAGCGGCTGGGAGAACGAGAACTGGCTGGACCTCCGCCGTACGTCGTGGCACAAGTTCGCGCCGATCATGTGGTCCCGGCTGCGGCTCGCGGCCGAGATCGGCTGCGACGGGGTCGAGCCGGACGAGAACAACCCGCTCGGCAACGACCCCGGCTTCCCGATCGCCGCCGCCGACGAGAAGGCGTGGTATCTCGAGGTGGCCCGCCAGGCGCACCGGCTGGGGCTGTCCGTCGGGATGAAGAACGGGCTCGAGGTGACCGACGAGGACACGGTCGCGGCGTTCGACTGGGCGCTGAACGAGGAATGCTTCTACTACGACGAGTGCGACAAGCAGGCGGCATTCGTCACCGCCGGCAAGGCGCTGTTCCAGACCGAGTACGTCAGCGACTGGAAGTCCAAAGGCGCTGACACGCTCCCGAAGGTGGCCGACAAAGTCTGCGACGACGCCCGAAAACGGCAATTCTCCACGCTGGTCAAAGGCACGGTGCCGGACAATTCGTTCGTCGCCTGCTGAACCTGCGAGCCAGCCGTACCGGCCCGGGTTTCGGAAGTCTCCGATCTCACAGGTTCGCCACAGGAAAAGCACAGCCGGCGGCGATCAAACCGGCGCACTATTAATGCATGACCACCCGTACGTTCCACCAGTTGGTGAGGTTCGCAGCCGTCGGCGCGAGCACCACTGGTGCGTACCTGCTGCTCTACGCGCTGCTGCGCGACGTCGGGCTGGCCACGTTGACGTCCAACCTGGTTTCCGCGGTCCTGACCACCGTGCTCAGTACGGCGATGCACCGCCGGATCACGTTCGCCGCCCCACGTACCGGCCTCGGAGTGTGGCAGCAGGCCCAGGGGTTGCTGCTGTTCGGGCTCGGCTTCGCGCTGACCAGCGGCGCGCTCACCTCGCTCGACGTACTCATCAGCCACCCGGCCCGGGTAGCCGAGTTGGCGGTGCTGGTGGTCGCCACCGGACTGGCCGGGCTGTTCCGGTTCGTGATGCTCCGGACCTGGGTGTTCGGGGTCGCGTAACCGCGACCGCTCCGACGTGGCGGGCGGGCACGGCGGGGCGAAGACCACGCCTTTCCAGGCCCATTCCGCTAATTCGGTGCCGCATTTCCTCACAACCGTAATGACGTCGCCTCGCGAATCCCGCCACGCCGCATTTTCCGCCGCGGAGAAAGCACCACCTCCGGCAATCGCGCCCTTGCCGGCATGAATTCTCGACACCGTTTGCGCTCACGTTGTAGCGCTGCGCCCGCAGCCCGCCCGCAGGGCCGCTCGTCGCACCGGGGTTACCACTGGCCGGACAGTGGTTGACGTCACAACGGGCCCCGCCTAGCGTCGGCATGGCGGGATGAACGATCGTTCATGCGGACGAAAGGGCGGACCGTCATGCCTGAGCTGCTCTCCTACGCCAGCGGCACCTCGGAGACTCCGCTGCTCGGCCAGACCATCGGCGAAAACCTCGAACGTACGGTCGCGCGGTACGCCGACCGCGAGGCGCTGGTCGAATCCGCGACCGGACGCCGTTGGACGTACGCCCAGCTCAACGCCGACGTCGACGAGGTCGCCCGGGGCCTGCTCGGGCTCGGCGTCGCCAAGGGCGACCGGGTCGGCATCTGGGCGCCCAACTGCGCCGAGTGGATCCTGATCCAGTACGCCACGGCGAAGCTCGGCGCGATCCTGGTCAACATCAACCCGGCGTACCGCACCCACGAACTCAAGTACGCCCTGAACCAGTCCGGGGTGACGCTGCTGGTCGCCGCGACCGACTTCAAGACCAGCGACTACCGCGCCATGATCGACGAGGTACGCCCCGAGTGCGCCGCCCTGCAGCAGACCGTCTACATCGGCGACCCGTCGTGGCAGGAACTGCTCGCGGCCGGCTCCTCGCAGCCGGCCGACGCCGTCGCGGACCGGATGGCCGAGCTGGCGTTCGACGACCCGATCAACATCCAGTACACCTCGGGCACCACCGGCTTTCCGAAGGGTGCGACGCTCTCGCACCACAACATCCTCAACAACGGCTACTTCACCACCGAGCTGATCAACTTCAGCGAGGTGGACCGGCTCGCGGTGCCGGTGCCGTTCTACCACTGCTTCGGCATGGTGATGGGCAACCTCGGCTGTACGTCACACGGCGCCTGCGTGGTGATCCCGGCGCCCGCGTTCGACCCGCAGGCGACCCTCGAGGCGATCCAGGCGGAGCGCTGCACCGGGGTGTACGGCGTACCGACCATGTTCATCGGGATGCTCGGCCACCCGGACTTCGCGTCGTACGACCTGAGCAGTCTGCGGACCGGGATCATGGCCGGCTCACCGTGCCCGGTCGAGGTGATGAAGCGCTGCATCACCGACATGCACATGTCCGAGGTGGCGATCGCGTACGGGATGACGGAGACGTCGCCGGTGTCGATGCAGACCCGCGCCGACGACGACCTGGACCGCCGTACGTCGACCGTGGGGCGGGCGCATCCGCACGTCGAGATCAAGATCGTCGACCCCGACACGGGGCGACCCGCCGAGCGGGGCGAGCCGGGCGAGTTCTGCACCCGCGGCTACTCGGTGATGCTCGGCTACTGGAACGAGCCGGAGAAGACGGCCGAGGCGATCGACACGGCCCGCTGGATGCACACCGGCGACCTCGCGGTGATGCGCGACGACGGCTACGTCAACATCGTCGGCCGGATCAAGGACATGGTGATCCGCGGCGGCGAGAACATCTATCCGCGCGAGGTCGAGGAGTTCCTGCACACCCATCCGGATGTCGAGGACGTACAGGTGGTCGGCGTACCCGACGAGAAGTTCGGTGAGGAGCTGTGCGCCTGGGTACGGCTGCGCGAAGGCGCCGGGGAACTCACCGCCGAGGCGGTACGGGAGTTCGCCACCGGCAAGCTCGCCCACTTCAAGATCCCCAGGTACGTCCTGGTGGTGGACGAGTTCCCCATGACCGTCACCGGAAAGGTACGCAAGGTCGAGATGCGCGAGCGCTCCCAGGAACTGCTCGGCATCGACGACTGACCGGGGTCGATGACCCCGGTCGGCGTCGCGGCGCTACGGGATGATGTTCCCCGCGAAGTCCGCGAAGCCGTTCGCCACGCTGATCAGCAGGTCGGTGATCGCACGTACCCCGTCACCCGCCGCGCCGGGACGTTGCGTGATGAAGAAGACCAGGAAACCGATACCGCCCCACAGGGCTAGCTTCTGCATGTCGCTCCTCTACGAAGCTGTCGGGCGTGGACAGGGCTAGTCGGATGGGAAGGACTGTTACTAACAGGGTGATTCATACCAGCCCGGCAGGACAACAGTTCAGCCGAAGTCAGTTAGGTTGCTCACTGTCGATGGTTGAATCACGTAGCGTTTCCGCCACCGGCTTACGGGTCCCATCAGGACGAAAGCCCAGAAAAGCCGGGCAATGTATCACACACGTGGCGGGATACCTCCCCGACGAAATCCGCATGATCGATGCCGGCGATCGAGACGCATCGCGCCAGATTCGGCGATACGAAGGGGTAGGGGCCCGGTTCCAGGTGCTCTCGCGCGGCCTGACCGGGCCGGGACCGTACGACCACGGCTGGAAGGACACCGTCGACCTGCGCCCCGCCGAGGAGGCGACCGTCATCGCGAGATTCGACGACTACCCCGGCCGGTACGTCTTCCACTGCCACAACCTGGAACACGAGGACATGGCCATGATGGGCAACTTCGTAGTCGAGTGACCGTCGCAAGCTCACGAACCACCGGGGCGCGGTCACGCCGGCACGAGCTGCTCCAGCGACCGCCGCAGGGCTCCGGTGATCGACGCGGGGCGGCGGGTGGCGCGGTGTACGAAGACGTGCACGAAATGCCCCTCGGCGAGCAAGGTGTCGTCGCGGTAGATGCCGATCTCGTACCGCACGCTGGAGCGTCCCAGGTGACCGACCCGCAGGCCCGCCCGCAACGTCTCGGGGAAGGCGGCGGGGGCCTTGAACTCGCAGTGCGACTCCACGCACAGCCCGATCACGTCACCGTCGTGGATGTCCAGCCCGCCCGCCGCGATCAGCCAGTCGTTGATCACGGTGTCCATGTACGCGTAGAACACGGTGTTGTTGACGTGGCCGTAGATGTCGTTGTCGTGCCAGCGGGTGCTGACCGGCTCCCAGTGCTGGTACACCACTCCCCCTAACGCCGCAGCATCCGCAGCACCAGGTCCGCGTACTGCCGGCCGAGTTCGGTGGGCGACGGCCTGGTGTGCTCGGTGTACCAGCGCGCCACGTCGATCGCCAGCGACAGCACCGCCCGCGACGCGGTCCGTACGTCCTCGACCGCGAACCGGTCGGCGGCCACCCCGTCGGAGATCACCTCGCGTACCAGTTGGTCGGTCTGGCGTCGCAGCGCGCGCATCTCGCGTTGCTCCGGCTCGGGCAGCGCGTGCAGCTCGTACTGGATGATCCGGGCGATCCGGTGCCGCTTCGCGTTCCACGCCACGAAGGTCTCCACGATCAGCCGGATCCGCTGCTCGGGGTCGCCGGTCGTGGCCATCGCCTCCTGCACCAGCTCCAACGCCCGGGTGTGGCCGCTGCGGGCGATCGCGGAGAGCAGGGCGGCCTTTGACCGGAAGTGCACGTACAGGGCGGCAGGGCTCATCCCCGCGGCGGTGGCGATGTCCCGGGTGGTGGTGGCGTGGTAGCCGCGCCGGGCGAACGCCTCGATCGCCGCCACCATCAGCCGGCGGGCCGCCTCCGGCCTGCCGTCCGGCCACAGCTCGGCCGGCAGCCCCGCCGGCGCCGTCATGCCGGGCCTGGCAGGTCGACCAGCTCGCCGAGTCGGGTGCGGTGCCGGCCCGGGGTGCCGAGCGCGATCTCGTCGGCCTTGGCCCGCTTCAGGTACAGGTGCGCCGGGTGCTCCCAGGTCATCCCGATCCCGCCGTGCAGCTGTACGCACTCCTCGGCCGCCTTCACCGCGAGGCTGCCGCAGTGCGACTGGGCCACCGCGACCGCCACCGGTACGTCACTGTCCGCGGCGATCGCGTCGGCGGCGTACCGGGCGGCGGCCCGGGCGGTGACCAGCTGCAGGTAGAGGTCGGCGAGCCGGTGCTTCAACGCCTGGAACGACCCGACTGGCCGGCCGAACTGGTACCGCTGCTTCAGGTACGCCACCGTCGTGTCCAGGCACCACTCGGCGATCCCGAGCTGTTCGGCGGCGAGCAGCCCGGCACCGCTGGTGAGCGCGCTGTCCAGCGCGGCCGCGGCCACGTCACCGGAGGCGACCAGCCGCGACGGCGCGTCCTCGAACGACACGTCGGCCACCGGCCTGGTCAGGTCGAGCGAGACCACCGGGGTAACGGTCGCGGCCGCCGCCTCGACCGCCCGCAGTTCGGGCCCGTCCGGCCCGGTCGCCGGCACCACCAGCAGGTCGGCCACGGTCGCGTCGGCGACGGCCCGCACCGTACCGGTCACCGTCCCGTCGCCCGTCACGGTCACGCCGGCGGGGAAACCCTTCCCGGGGTACGCCGCCAGCGGCACCGCCAACGTCGCGATCACCTCGCCGCCGGCCACCGGGCCGAGCAGCTCCTGCGATCCGGCGGCCAGCAGCGCGCCGGTCGCCAACACCGAGTGCCCCAGGTACGGCACCGGAGCGACCGCCCGTCCGAGCTCCTCCAGCACCACCGCGGCCTCCCGGGCACTGGCACCCGCGCCGCCGGCCGCCTCGGGCACCTGCAGCGCGGTCACGCCCAGCTCCCGGGAGAGCGTCTTCCACAGTTCGAGGTCGTACGGCTGGTCGGTCTCGCAGCGGGCCAGGATGTCCGCCGGGGTGCACCGCTGCTTCAGCAGGTCGCGTACCGCACCGCGCAGGTCTTCCTCGGTCTGCGAGTAGAGAAGATCCGTCATTTAGGCAGGTCCTTCCAGGGCACGTCCTTGTCGACCCGCGGCTCGCTCGGCAGGCCAAGCACCCGCTCGGCGATGATGTTGCGCAGGATCTCCGAGGTGCCGCCCTCGATCGAGTTGCCCTTCGCCCGCAGGTAGCGGTAGCCGGCGTCCCGGCCGGTGAAGTCGACCAGGTCCGGCCGGCGCACGGTCCAGTCGTCGTACCGCAGTCCTTCGTCGGCGAGCAGCTCCACCTCCAGGGCGGACAGCTCCTGCGACAACCGGGCGAAGCCCAGCTTCATCGCCGAGCCCTCGGGGCCGGGCGCGCCGACGGCGAGCTGTTGCCGCAGCCGGTCACCGGCCAACCGCAGCACCTCCCACTCGACCCACAGCTGCAACAGCCGGTCGTGCAGTGCGTGGGTACGCAGCTCCGGCCGCTCCCGCCACGTCTTCGCGACCACGCCGACCATGCCGGCCTCGCGGCCGGTGGCCCGGCCGCCGATCGCCACCCGCTCGTTCATCAGCGTGGCCTGGGCGACCTTCCAGCCCTCCCCGACCTCGCCGAGCCGTAGCTCGTCGGGGATCCGCACGTCGGTGAGGAACACCTCGTTGAACTCCGCCTCGCCGGTGATCTGGCGCAGCGGGCGTACCTCGATGCCGGGGTCGGTCATGTCGCAGACGAAGTACGTCATCCCCTGGTGTTTCGGCACGTCCGGGTCGGTACGCGTCAGCAGGATCGCCCACTTGGCGCTGTGCGCGTTGGACGTCCACACCTTCTGCCCGGTGACCAGCCAGCCGCCGTCGCCGTCGGGGCGGGCCCGGGTGCCGGCGGCCGCCAGATCGGAGCCCGCACCGGGCTCGCTGAACAGCTGGCACCACACCTCCTCGCCGGTCCACAGCGGCCGCATGAAGCGCTGTTTCTGCTGGTCGGTGCCGTACCGGAGGATCGTGGGGGCGGCCATGCCGAGGCCGATGCCGATCCGGCGGGGGTCGTTGTCCGGGGCACCGGCAAGCTCGGCGTCGACGACGGACTGCAGCGAGCGCGGCAGCCCCAGCCCACCGAGCCCGAGCGGGAAGTGCACCCAGGCCAGCCCGGCGTCGAACCGAGCCCGCAGGAACTCCAGCCGATCCGTCGTCGCGGGATCGTGCTCGGCGAGGAAGTCGCGGACCCGCTGCTGCAACTCGGCGACGTTCATCCGATCAGCCTGACCACGGTCTCGGCGACACAGGCCGGCTTGGCGCCGCCTTCGATCTCCACGGTCTGCCGCAGCACCGCCTGCTTCCCGCCCGGTACGTCGACCACGTCCACGATCTCCACCCCGGACCGGATCCGCGACCCGACCGGTACGGCGGCCGGGAACCGTACCTTCTCGGTGCCGTAGTTGATGCCCATCGTGATGCCGTCCACCCGCCAGATCTGCGCGCCCAGCATCGGGACCAGCGACAACGTGAGATACCCGTGCGCGATCGTGGTGCCGAACGGGCCCTTCGCCGCCTTCTCGGGGTCGACGTGGATCCACTGGTGGTCGCCGGTCGCCTCGGCGAACGTGTCGATCTGCTGCTGCGTGACGGTGTGCCAGTCGCTGTGGCCGAGGTGCTCGCCCTTCGCGGCGGCGAACTCCTCGAGCCCGTCGAAGACCCGCATGCTGACTCCTTTCGGTCGATCGGAGGGGTCAGTCCCTGGGGCCGCCGGCGACGTACACCACCTGGCCGGAGACGAACGACGCCTCGTCGCTGACGAAGAACGACGCCACCGCGGCGATGTCCTCCGGCTTGCCCGTACGCCCCACCGGGATCTGCGCTGCGGCGGCTTTCTTGAAGTCCTCGAACGGCACCCCGACCCGCTCGGCGGTGGCGGCGGTCATCTCGGTCTCGATGAAACCGGGCGCGATCGCGTTGGCCGTGACGCCGAACTTGCCCAGCTCGATCGCGAGCGTCTTGGTGAAGCCCTGCAGCCCGGCCTTCGCCGTGGAGTAGTTGACCTGGCCCCGGTTGCCCAGCGCGGAGACGCTGGAGAGGTTGACGATCCGGCCCCACCCGGCCTCGGTCATGTACTTCTGCGCGGCCCGGCTCATCAGGAACGACCCCCGCAGGTGTACGCCTATCACCGCGTCCCAGTCCTGGTCGGTCATCTTGAACAGCAGGTTGTCCCGGGTGATCCCGGCGTTGTTGACCAGTACGGTCGGCGGCCCCAGCTCGGTGGCGATGCGTTCCACCGCGGCGTTGACCGCCTCGGAGTCGCTCACGTCCGCGCCGACCGCGAGGGCGCGGCCACCGGCGGATTCGATCGCCTTCACGGTGTCGCCGCAGGCCGCTTCCTCCAGGTCGAGCACGGCCACGGCGAAGCCGTCGGCGGCCAGTCGAGCGGCGACGGCGGCACCGATGCCGCGGGCGGCGCCGGTGACGATGGCGGTGCGCTGCTGGGTCACAGTTCCTCCACGTACCCCATGGGATCGGACAGGTCGTAGGCCGGCGTCAGCACTGCCGGGCCGGACCTCGAAAACTAAGCGAGCGCTTAGTAAGTTACCTAGCCCACAGCGTGCCTGTCCAGCCGAACCCGTGGGTACAGTGCGGAGATGGGCCACTCCGCAGAATGGACCGAACCGGGCGCGTACCAGGTGGATCCCGGTGTGTACCGGGTCCCGTTGCCGCTGCCGCAGGACGGTCTGCGCGCCGTCAACGTGTACGCGATCGAGACCGGCGACGACCTGGTGCTGGTCGACGGCGGCTGGGCCCTGGAGGAGTCCCGCAAGCTGCTCGAGTCGGCGCTGCGGTCGATCGGCCACAAGGTCTCGGACATCAGCCGGTTCCTGGTGACCCACATCCATCGCGACCACTACACCCAGGCGGTGGCGATCCGCCGGGAGTTCGGCTCCAAGGTCAGCCTCGGCATCGGCGAGAAGCCCGCCCTGGACGCGATCAGCAGCCCCACCTTCGCCACGCGGAACCCGCAGCTCGCGCAGCTCCGCCGGGCCGGGGCCGCGGAGCTGGTCGAGGCGCTGGAGCGGTTCTCGCCCGAGCCCCCCGACCTCGCCGACTGGGAGTACCCCGACGAGTGGCTCACGGAGGAGACCACGCTCGCCGTCTCCGGTCGGGACATCCAGGCCGTACCGACTCCGGGCCACACCCAGGGGCACGTGGTGTTCGCGGACCTGGAGTCGAGGCTGTTGTTCGCCGGAGACCACGTGCTGCCGCACATCACGCCGTCGATCGGCTTCGAAATGGCCCCGGCGAAACTCCCGCTGGGTGACTTCCTGCAGTCCCTCGCCCGGGTACGGGCAATGCCCGACCTGCGACTGCTGCCCGCCCACGGGCCGGTCACCGAGAGCACCCACCAGCGGGTGGACGAGCTGGTGGCGCACCACGACCACCGGCTGGAGCAGTGCCTGCGGGCCGCCGAGTCGGGGCTCGAGACCGGGTACGAGGTGGCGGAGGCGCTGCCGTGGACCCGGCGGGAGCGCCGGTTCGCCGACCTCAACGTGTTCAACCAGTTCCTGGCGACCACCGAGACCGTCGCGCACCTCGACCTGCTGGCCGCCCGGGGCGACCTGCGGTCGGAGGTCCAGGACGGCGTGATCCACTATCTGCCGGTCCTGACGGATCCAGGTCGATCCGGATCGTGACCGGCGTCGTCGCGATCAGTCGCCCGAGCGCGGCATCCCACTGGTAGCGCAACCGCCTCGACCGGGTACCCCTCACACCACCGTTCTACCGCGTTGGAGGAGCCACCCGCACCCGCCCGACGACCGGCCTCGCGACGGTACGGGCGAGCGCGTCGATGAAGTGGGCCCGTCGCCTGGTCAGGGCGAGAGCCACCGAGCAGGGCACGACGCGGCCACAGGAGCACATCGGCCCTTGCGCGGTGTGATCGGTGAGGATCACGTCGGCGGTACGAATCTGCCCGCGGGCGTACGCGGCGAACTGTGCCGAGGACAGAACACCCATCAGCTGTCCGTCCGAGCGCAGCGACCGTTGTTCGTAGACCGCCTCATGGATCACGATCCACATCGCCCGCGCAGTGACCACATCCAGCGTTATCGTCCCGCCGTCCGCAGTCGCCACGGTGATCGACCCGGCCCGCCGATCCACGCTCACGGAGAGCACCGGCGGACCGCCAATCGACGGCCGTACCAGGTATGTGTGCGTCCGCTGATGACGCACGGCGCCGCTTTGCTGCTCCGTGCGCTCCCGACTCGTCATGGTCGTTGCCTCCGTTGCCGCATGTCTTCGCTGTGGCAAAA
>WNFV01001973.1_pt1 | contig 59796 bp, 57 predicted proteins | sample 5400101 | NCBI WGS metagenome assembly WNFV01 (sample SAMN13153361, study PRJNA577476) | soil metagenome | isolation source: 115 cm soil or saprolite under grassland replicate 1 | place: USA:California | collected 2016-06-15
GCCGAGTGCATCCGCAAGGTGGTGGCGAGCTCCGACTGGAAAAACAAGTTCGGGAAACTCCGCGAAGGCCGCGGCGTGGGTCTCGCCTGCGGCGCGTACCTGTGCGGCGCGGGTCTGCCGATCTACTGGAACAAGATGCCGCAATCGGGCGTGCAACTCCTCATCGACAGGAGCGGCCAGGTCACCGTGTTCTGTGGCGCGACCGAAATCGGGCAGGGATCGGACGACGTGCTCGCGGCGATCGTCGCCGAAGTGCTCGGCATCGACCCCTACGACGTGCGCTGCGTCACCGGCGACACCGGCCTGACGCCCGTCGACCTCGGGTCGTATTCCAGCCGCGTCACCGTGATGATGGGCAACGCCGCTATCCAGGCGGCCGAGCGCTTGCGCGAGCTCATCGCGCGCGCGGCCGCCGAGCATATGGAGACCCTCCCCGACAACGTCGTCTTCGCGCGCGGGCGCGTGTTCCGCGCCGACGACCCCGGCAAGCTCATGAGCTTTCGCGAGGCGATCGTCCTCGCCGAGGAAAAATTCGGCACGCTCGGCTCGGTGGGCTCGTATTCGCCGCCGCGCTCACCCGGCCGCTACAAGGGGGCGGGCGTCGGGCCGTCTCCCGCGTACTCCTATACGGCGTGCGTGGTCGAAGCCGAAGTGGACCGCAACACCGGCTGGATCACCGTGCCGAGAGTCTGGATCGCGCACGACATCGGCCGCGCCATCAACCCGGTGAGCGCGCGCGGGCAGGTGGAAGGCAGCGTCTACATGGGCCTGGGCGAGGCGCTCATGGAAGAGCAGGTGTTCCGGCGACTGCCGCCCAAGCTCTCCAACGCGCTGGTGCACAAGATTCCGTCGCTCCTCGAATACAAGAGCCTGACCTCCCTGGACATGCCCGAAGTGTTTACCGAGCTGGTCGAGGACCCGGACCCGAATTGTCCGTTCGGGGCGAAGGAAGTGGGGCAGGGGCCGCTGCTTCCGGTGATGCCGGCGGTCGCGAACGCCGTCTACGACGCGGTCGGGGTGCGCATCGACGAGCTGCCGATCACGCCCGACAAGGTGCTCGCCGCGCTGGAAAAAAAGGCCAGGGGCGAAACGCCGCGAGTCGGGCCGGAGAGCTTTCCCGACGTACCGTATCCCGAACCGATGCTCGTACCGCCGCCCTGGGAAGGCGGCGACGGCAATTCCGTCAACACGCCGCGGCGCACGCCCGTGAAGAAGGAAGCCGTCGCATGATGCGGCTGCCCTGGTTCGGCTTTCACTCGCCGAAAACCCTGGTCGAGGCGGCGAAGATCCTCGCCGCCGAAGGCCCGCAGGCGATGCCGATCGCTGGCGGGACGGATCTCTTGCCCAACATGAAGCGGCGCCACCAGACGCCGGCGACGCTCGTTTCGCTGCGCCGGATCGAAGCGCTGAAGAAAATATCCAATGGCTCGGACAGCACGCTCGGCGCGGGACTGACGCTGAATGAAATCGTCGCGAACGCCGCGGTGCGCGAAAAATACGCCGCGTTGTGGCAGGCGGCGGCGCAGGTCGCGACCGTGCACCTGCGCAACATGGGCACGCTCGGCGGCAACCTTTGTCTGGACACACGCTGCAACTACTACAACCAGAACTACGAGTGGCGCAAGGCGATCGACTTCTGCATGAAGAAAGACGGCGAAATCTGCTGGGTCGCCACCGCGAGCAAGCGCTGCGTCGCGGCTTCCTCGACCGACACTGCGCCAGCCTTGATATCCCTGGGCGCGACCGTGCGGCTCGTCTCCATCCAAGGCGAGCGCGACGTGGCGCTCGCCGACCTGTACCGGAACGACGGCATCGATTACCTGACGCGCCAGCCCGACGAGATCCTCACCGAAGTGAAGTTGCCCGCCCCAGAAGGCTGGAAGAGCAGCTACTGGAAGCTGCGCCGCCGCGGCTCGTTCGATTTCCCCGTGCTCGGCGTCGCCGCGGCGGTGAAGACGGCGCGCGACGGCACCGTCGAGGAGGCGCGCGTCGCGCTCGGCGCGGTCTCCTCGCGCCCGCTCCTCACCAAGGCGGGCGAGCTGCTCGTCGGTCGTAAGCTGACCGACGAAGCGATCGCCGAAGTCGGCCGGAAGGTCGCCTCGGTCGCCAAGCCGATGGACAATACCGACCTCGACCTCTACTGGCGCAAGGACGTCGTGTCCGAGTTCGTCGGCTACGCGCTGCGCGAAATCCGCGGCGACGACATGCGCGCGACGCGCGTTCGCATCGCGCGGCACGCGCTCTAAGACGGCTGCACTCCGAGCAGCTTCTGAATCACCGGCCGCGAGCCTTCCAGCGCCACGCGCTGCATGTAGAAGGCGAGACCGCGAACGCCGCCCAGCTCCTCACCTCCGCCCGCGCGCCCGGGGCCGCCATGCACGAGCTGCGGGAGCACGGTTCCCGGGCCCGGCGACATCTCGATCTTCGGATGGCCGAGGAAAAGCCGGCCGTGATACGGCGCGACGCCTGCGACGATCTCTTCCAGAAACGCCGCGTCTTCCGAATACACCGAGGACACGAGGCCCCCGTTGCCGCGCGCGACGATCGCCGCGGCATCGGCGCCTTTGCCCGAGTAGGGCAGAAGCGAGGCCACCGGACCGAACACTTCGCGCGCGTGCACCGATCCGGCGAGCGCGCCTTTGGCAAATTCCACCAGCACGGGCGAGATGAAGAAGCCTTTGCTACCGAGCGGCGCGGCGCTGCCGAACGCGGCCTTTCCTTCGGCACCTAGCCTGGCTACGCCTTCGCGCACCTCGGCGAGCTGGCTGCCTGACGCGAGCGGCCCCATGCGCGTTTCCTCCAGCGCGGGATTGCCGACGCGCACTGCTTTCAAGCTCTCGGCGAGGTCGCCGCGCACCGTGGCGGCGTGCTCCGCGGGCACGAGCACGCGCCGGATCGCGGTGCACTTCTGGCCCGCCTTCTGAGTCATGTCGCGCAGCACGTCTTTCAGGAAGGTCTCGTACATGTCGCCGCCCGGCTCGGCGTCGGGTCCGAGCACCGCGGCGTTCAGGCTGTCTGCCTCGACATTCACGCGCACCGACTCGCGGATGAGGTTCGGCAGCGCGCGGATGCGCATGCCCGTGTCGCCTGAGCCCGTGAACGCGAGCACGTCCTGCGCGCCGAGCAAGGCGGGCAGGTCGCGCGGGGGGCCCACGAGGAGCGAGAGCGTCCCTTCGGGCAGGACCTTCTTCTCGACCAGGATCTCCATCACGCGGTACGCGACCATCGCCGAGCTGGTCGCGGGCTTGGAGAGCACGGGCATTCCCGCGAGGAGCGCCGAGGCCGCTTTCTCCGCCAATCCCCACGCCGGAAAGTTGAACGCGTTGATCTGCACCGCGACTCCGTGGCGCGGCACGCTCACATGCTGGCCATGAAAGCGCGGCGAACGGCCGAGCTGCACGCCTTCCCCGTCGATCAAGAATTTCGCAGCGCCGAGCGCAGCGCCCAGCTCGGCGTAGGTCTGGAGCGTGAAGATCGCGCCATCGACGTCGAACTTCGCATCCGAGCGGGTATTGCCGCCGTTCGCGACCGCGAGATCGAGCAATTCGTCGCGGTGCGCTTGGATCGCCTTTGCCATCTCCTTGAGGAGCATCCCGCGCTCGGCAAAGCTCAACGCGCGCAGCGCGGGTCCCCCTTTGCGGCGCGCATGCTCGAGCGCCGCGGCGAGGTGGAGGCCGTTGCTCGAAACCTGCGCAAGCGGTTCTTCGGTGGCGGGGTTGACGAGCGTCCGCGGCGCGCCCGATCCCTCGACCCACTCGTCGCCGAGGTAGCTTCGCAGGGTTTTCATGCAGCGGCTCCTTTTCGAGTGGGCAAGGATAGCGTATTCCAGCGCGCACCCGCGTAAAATCCGGGCATGTTTCCCATCACCACAGGCCGGCCCGCGACGATTGCGCCAACCGGCATGGTCGCCTCGCCGCATTCCCTCGCTTCCGCGGCGGGTATCGACGCCCTTCGCGCAGGGGGCTCGGCGGTGGACGCCGCGATTGCGGCGGGCGCCGCGCTTTCGGTGCTCTACCCGCACATGACCGGCGTCGGGGGCGACGCGTTCTGGCTGATCTACGACGCAGAAGCGCGCCGCGTGCGCACCCTGAATGGCGGCGGGTGTGCCGCGAAGGACGCGAGCATCGACTGGTTCCGCTCGCGCGGCATGGACGAAATCCCGCTGCGCGGCTTTCTTCCCGCGACCCTGACCGTTCCGGGCGGAGTCGCAAGCTGGTGCGCCGCGCACGAACGATATGGCCGGCTGTCCCTGGCGCGCGATCTCGCCGCGGCTATCGGCTACGCGCGCGAAGGCTTTCCCGTCACCGGGCGGCTCGCGCGCGCGATCGAGCTGCACGCCGCCGACAACGCGCTGAACGCCCACGCCCTCGCGATCTTCACACCCGGCGGCGCAACGCCGCGCGCGGGCGGCAAGCTCGTCAACCGCGGGCTCGCGCGGGTGCTGGAGCGGATCGCAGCCGGCGGACGCGAGGGCTTCTACGCCGGCGAGACGGCGCGCGCGCTCGCAAACTTCTCCCGCGCGGGAGGCGGATTTTTCGACGAGGCGGACTTTCGCGCGCAGAGTGCAAGCTGGGGCGAGCCGCTCTCGGCGGCCTACCGCGGGATCGAGATCTTCGAGACGCCTCCGCCGACCCAGGGTTTTACGGTGCTGGAGATGCTCAACCTCGTCGAGTCCTACGAGATCGGCAGGATGGATCCGCTCGGTCCCGAACTCGTGCACCTGCTGGTGCAGGCGAAACAGATCGCCTACCACGACCGTGACAGGCTGCTCGCCGACCCCGAGTTCCAGCCGGTTCCGGTCGAGCGCCTGATCTCGAAGCCCTACGCCGATGAGCGCCGGCGCCTCGTCCGCGCCGATCGCGCGCTGCCCTGGGACCTGGTTCCCTCCCATGGCACGCTCGCGGGCGACACCGTGTTCGTCTGCGCGGTGGACGGCGAAGGCAATGCCGCCGCGCTGATCCAGAGCCTTTATTTCACGTTTGGTTCAGGGGTGGTCGCGGGCGACACCGGCGTCATGCTGCAGAACCGCTCGGCCTACTTCTCGCTCGATCCGCTGCATCCGAACCGCCTCGAGCCGGGCAAGCGCCCGATGCATACGCTGATCGCGTCGATCGCGCTCAAGGAAGGCCGGCCCTGGCAGGTGCTCGGCTGCATGGGCGCCGACGGCCAGCCGCAGATCCATCTGCAGAGCTACGTGGGCCTCGTCGATTTCGGCTTCGACATCCAGCAGGCGCTCGAGATGCCGCGCTGGCTGTCGGGGCGCTTCAACCTCGGCGATCCGCGCGACCTGCTCAACATCGAAGGGCGTTTTCCCGAGGCGACCGTGAAGGAGCTCGAGCGGCGGGGACACACGGCAAATCGCTGGCCGGACTTTTGCGAGCTCGCCGGCCATGCGCACGGCATCACGATCGATCCGGTGTCGGGAGTGCGCGCAGGCGGCGCCGATCCGAGGAGCGACGGCGCCGCGATCGGCTATTGATCGACGCCCGCCAGACGCCAGGGCATGGTTTTTGCTGGGGTAATGGCATGGCGGCCCGTTACCTTGAAGCTATGCAGTGTCTCAATCTCATTGCGCCCGAGCGTTTGGCGGAGGCACTTAGGATCGCCGATGCCCGGGTAGGGCTGCAATCCTTCCAGGAAGGGTGTGATTCGCGCCTTAAGGAAGTCGTTTTTTCAGTTCCGGATGACCAATTTCGGTGGTTCCGATTGGTGCTGCGCAAAATGGCAGAGAAATACGAGCGTCACAAAAATGGCGCTGCTGTCTTGCCGCAACTTGAATTTGCCGCGTCTCGTGATACGTTGAACCGCTGACGGATCCGTCGAAAGGTCGCCTTCGGGCGGCCTTTTCTTTTCACCATTAGTTAGCGCTAGATCTTGTCCGGAAAACGGATGATGAATCCGTCGCGGCGGCCTCCTTGTATGCGTCCCTCGGGACTGATATTTTGCTCCCAAACGTCCGCCGCGTGCGAGGCTCCCGTGCTGAGCATAAAATGGCCGCGCAAGGCTCCCCTCCACGCCGAAGGCCAGGGAAGCGGGCGTCAAATCCATTGGGAGAAACTGTGCCCTCGCGCAGCACCGCCGATCATTCGGTCAGCCCGCCCAGCGTCGGAATTCCCCGCGAATACAACGCCGCCCACGACCTGATCGAGCGCAACCTCGCCGCGGGCCGCGCGGCCAAACTCGCCTACATCGACGACGGCGGACAATACAGCTTCGGCCAGCTCGCCGAGCGCGTCAACCGCTTCGGCTCGGGGCTGCAGGCGATGGGCCTCGAGATGGAGCATCGCGTCCTGCTCGCGCTCACCGACACGATCGACTTTCCCACGGCGTTTCTCGGCTCGATCAAGGCGGGCATCATCCCGGTCGCGGTGAATACCTTGCTCACCCCGAAGGATTACGAGTACATGCTCTCCGACAGCCGTGCCAAGGCGCTCATCGTGTCGGAGCAGCTGCTGCCGCAATTCGCACCGGCGATCGGCAAGCCCCCGTTCCTGAAACAGGTCATCGTTTCCGGCGGGAGCGCTCACGGCCACACCGCATTCAAAGACGTGCTGGCAAAGGGGAAGACCGAGCTTGCACCCGCTCCGACGACTTCCGACGACGCTTGCTTTTGGCTCTACTCGTCGGGTTCGACTGGCATGCCGAAGGGCACGGTCCATGTCCATTCCAGCATGATCCTCACCGCCGAGCTCTACGCGAATGCCGTGCTGGGGCACAAGGAAAGCGACGTCGCCTTCTCCGCGGCAAAGCTCTTTTTCGCGTACGGTCTCGGCAACTCGCTCTCCTTTACGCTTGCGGCCGGCGCCACCGCGATTCTGATGGCCGAGCGTCCGACGCCGGCGTCCGTGTTCAAGCGGCTCACCGAAAGGAAGCCGACGATTTTCTATGGAGTGCCGACGCTCTACGCGGCGATGCTTGCGAGCCCCGATTTCCCGAAACGGGAGAACTTGGCACTGCGCTTGTGCGTCTCGGCCGGGGAAGCGCTCCCGCCGCAGATCGCGAAGAGCTGGAAGGAAAGGACCGGCGTAGAGATCCTCGACGGAATCGGCTCGACCGAGATGCTGCACATCTTTCTCTCCAACCGGCCGAACGACCTGCGCTACGGCACCACGGGCAAACCGGTGCCGGGGTACGAGCTGCGCCTGGTGGACGAGCGCGGCAACCCGGTGAAGCAGGGCGAGATGGGAGAACTGCAGATCAGCGGGCCGACGAACGCCGCCTGCTACTGGAATAACCACGACAAGAGCCGCAACACCTTCATCGGCGCCTGGACGAAGAGCGGCGACAAGTACAGCCTCGACAAGGACGGCTACTACGTATACGGCGGGCGCTCGGACGACATGCTGAAGGTCTCGGGCATCTACGTCTCGCCCGCTGAAGTCGAAGCAGCTCTCGTCACGCATGAAGCAGTGCTCGAAGCGGCGGTGGTCGGCGCCGAAGACGAGAACAAACTCATCAAGCCGAAGGCCTACGTCGTTCTCAAGCAGCGCAACTCGGGGAACGACTCGCTGAAGGCCGCGCTCCAGCAGCACGTCAAGGACAAGCTTGCACCCTACAAGTATCCGCGCTGGATCGAGTTCCTCCCAGAGCTGCCTAAGACTGCGACGGGAAAGATCCAGCGGTTCAAATTGCGGAGTTAGAAGGAAAGGGAGGAGTGTGGCCGAAAAAAGTCCGTCGCTGGGCAAGCGCGTTGCGATCGGTCTCGCGGTGTGTGCAGTGGGCCTGGGCGTTGTCGCCCTCGGCGTCTATCAGCTCGGGCCCAAGGCGAACAGGTTCGCCGCCTGGGAATTAGCGGCATTGCCGGTGGGGATGGCCTTCGCCCTCGGTGGAGCGTTCTTCGCGCTGCCCGGGAGCTTCGTCAGGACGCGCGCGCTGATCGCGGCCCTGATGATCACCGCGCTCGCGCTGACGGCGGACTGGATCGCCTTCGGGCCGGGTGACTCGGGCGTCAGGAGGGGTTTTTCCCTCAACAATGTCCGCGGGCCACTGCAAACCAGTCAAATGCTTGGGCGCGCATTGTTCGGCGTGGGAGCCGTGCTCGCGGACCTCCTCGCCCTCTGGGCGTGGGTGCGGTTTATTCGGGCGCCGCGTGGCGGTGCCGCGGCCCGGGCGAGATCGAGTCGGTGACAATCGCCTCCATCCGGAAGTGGGTTGAGGACGCCAAGCGCATAGTGATCCTCACCGGCGCCGGCATCTCCACCGAGTCCGGGATTCAGGATTTTCGCGGCCCGCAAGGACTGTGGACGAAGGACCCGCAGGCGGAGAAGCTCTCCAACATCCATTACTACGTCGCCGATCCCGAGATTCGAAGGAAATCCTGGCAGGCGCGCCTCTCGCACCCGGCATGGACGGCGCGTCCGAACGCGGGCCACGCTGCGATCGTGGAGCTCGAGCGGCACGGCAAGCTCCACGCGCTCATCACCCAGAACATCGACGGATTGCACCAGAAGGCGGGCAACTCGCCCGAGCGCGTGATCGAGGTGCACGGCACGGTGCACAAGGTAGTGTGCCTCTCGTGCGGCTGGAAGGGACCGATGCAGGCGACGCTCGATCGCGTGCGCTCAGGAGAATCCGATCCGCCATGCGGGCATTGCGGCGGTCTGCTGAAGAGCGACACGATCTCGTTCGGCCAGGCGCTGGTCCCGGAAGTGATCGATCGCGCGATGCAGTCGGCGGCCGAAGCAGACCTGCTTCTCGCCATCGGCACGAGCCTGCAGGTCTATCCGATCGCCGGCGCGGTGCCGGCCGCGAAGCACGCGGGTGCGCGCGTGGTGATCGTGAACGCCGAGCCGACGCCGTTCGACGGTATCGCCGACGCGGTGCTCCGGGACTCGATCGGCGAAACGCTGCCCCGCATCGTCGGCCTGGCGCTCGGCGTTACTTGAGTCGCTTCAGAGGACGCTCGAGGCGATGGCGAGTTCCCCGGTAAATTCACGTCCGATCGTTCCCCCCGCGCGCATCGGTTTCATCGGCCTCGGCCGGATGGGCCATCCCATGGCGCGCAATCTCGCCCGGGCGGGCTACGCGATCGTCGCGCACGACGTAGACCGCGACGCGCTCAGACGCGCCCGCGATGCGATCGGAGCCGAGGCGCCGGGGTCGCTCAAGGCTACGGCCGAGCGCTGCGAGGCGGTGATCACGATGCTTCCCGACGGGGAAGCCGTGCGCGCGGTCTCGCTCGGGCCGGGCGGGGCCGGAGATTGCCTGCTCGCGGGGCTTTCGCGCGGCAGCGTCCTGATCGACATGAGCTCGTCTTCTCCGCTGGGCACGCGCGAGCTCGGCGCGCGGCTCGCCGAGCGCGGCGTTGCGATGCTCGACGCGCCGGTATCGGGCGGCGTCAGGAAAGCAGTCGACGCGACGCTCTCGATCATGGTCGGCGGCGGTGCGCAGAGCATCGCGCGCTGCCGGCCGACCCTCGAGGCGATGGGCAGGCAGATCTTCCTGACCGGCCCGCTCGGTTCCGGGCACACGATGAAAGCTCTCAACAATTATGTCTCGGCGGCGGGTCTCGTCGCGGCGGCAGAAGGCGTGCTTGCCGCGCAGCGCTTCGGGCTCGATCCGGGAAACGTCGTGGACATTCTCAACGCGTCGACCGGGATGAACAATTCGACCCTCAACAAGTTTCACCAATTCATCCTGTCGCGCGCGTTCGACTCGGGGTTTTCGCTCGACCTGATGGTGAAGGACTTGAAGACCGCGCTCGAGGTCGCGCGTTCGACCGGATCACCGGCCCCGCTCGCCGAGGCCTGCCTCGAGGCTTGGACCGACGCACAGAGCGCGCTCGGTCCCGGGCTGGATCACACCGCCGTGGTGCGCTACTGGGAGAAGCTCGCAGGAACGGAGCTCGGGAAGAAGACCTGATGGAGGAGGGCATTTGCTTTAGTGAAGCAACCGTGGGCACAATGATGAAGCGACTGTTTACCACCTGGAAAAAGGAAGACTAGCCATGACTCACCTGAACCTTCCGCTTCTGGCGATGGCGCTCGGGTCAGCCTGTCTGCTGGTGGGCTGCAAGACGGCACCGAAATCCGAAAGCTCCACGACAAGCTCCACAAAGGCGCAGGCTCCTGCGACGGCAAAAGCGCCGGCTGCCAAGAGCGGCGACGCCACAGAGGGAGAAATAGTTGGTACCCCTGCGAAGAACAGCAAATTCACCAAGGTAAAAATAGGCATGAGTATGAAGGAGGTCACCGACCTGATTGGTCAGCCCACGGACCAGGGCGCTTACGTGACGGGCAAGGCGTTCATTCCGTTCTACTTCGGCGGTGATCGTTACCGGCACGAGCTGGCGTACAAGGGCCAGGGGCGCCTGGTATTCGCGGGTGGCAGCGTCGGCAACCCGTCAGCAGGCCGCTTGATCCGGATCGTCCACAACGCGAAAGAGTCTGGCTATCGCTGACCCGATTGGATTGGCCTGACATCGAGTCCGGAGCCCAGGCATGGCCACGCCCGAACTCAAGTCCTCAGAGCTGAAGCTCGATCCGGACAAGCTCTACCTGGAGGAAATTTTCACCGACAGGCGCATCGGCACGATCCGTCGCTTGACCCCCGTCGCGAAAGACGGAAAACCGGATGCCTCGAGGACGGTCCTCTACGTCGGTGAGACGCAGATCATGACTCCCGCCGGATCCATCCCCATCGGGTTCGAGATCGGCGCCGCGTCGCTCGAGGAAGCGGCGGAGAAGTTCGGACCGGCCGCGAAAGAGGCGATCGACCGCACCGTGCGCGAGCTGCAGGAGCTGCGCCGCCAGGCGAGTTCCTCGATCGTCGTCCCGCAGGGCCCCTTGGGCGGCGGCGGCAAGATCCAGCTGCCGTGACAGATTTTACTTGAGGAGGCCGGCTTTGCGGGCGAGCCCTTGCACGCGCGCGCGCTCTTCGCGGATCTCGGCGAGGAGCTTCTCCGGCGGGGAATAGTCCATCAGAATCCCGAGCGTCCTCAACTTCGCGCCGATGGCGGGGGACCGGATGGCGCGCTCGAGCGCCGGAACCAGCGCTCGCGTGACTGCGGCGGGCACGCCTGCCGGTGCGAAGAATCCCACCCAGATTCCGAAGAGCTGTTCCGAATAGCCGAGTTCCGACAGCGTCGGGATGTCCGGAAAATCCGGATACTTGCCCGAGATGACAATGCCCCGCAGCGTGCCGCTCCTCAAGTGGCCCGTCATCGTGCCGAGCGCGAGGATGACGCCTTCGACATGCCCGCCGAGCAAGGCGGTAACGGCGGGCGAGGCGCCGGTGAACGGCACCGTGGTGAGTCCCGCTCCGGTGAGCGAATTGAGCGTCAGCACGCAGAAATCGCCTACCGATCCCGCCCCCGCGGTTCCGACGCGCACGCTCCCGGGGTTCCTCTTCGCGTGCTCTACGAGCGCGTTGAAACTCTTGTAGGGCGCGTCTCCGCGAATGGCGAGAATGCTGGGCGAGCGCATCGCGAGTCCGAGCGGCGTGAGGTCGGTGAGCGGGTTGTAGTTTGCGGTTTCGGGATCGAGGATCGAGCGGAAAACGAGCGAGGCGTTGTTGGTGAGGATGATGGTGTAGCCGTCGGGCTTCGATTTCACGACCAGGTCGGTGCCGAGCGCGCCGCCCGCGCCGGGCCGGTTCACCGGGATGATCGCCACCTTGAGCTCGCGGGAAAGCTCCTCGGCGATGGCGCGCGCGGAGGTATCGGTCGCGTCCCCCGGCGCGAGCGGGATGACGAGCGTGACCGACCCTTTGGGGTAGTCCTGGGCGTGGATCTGGGTCGCCGCGGCGAGCAACAGAGCCACACAGGCGTCGAACGCGATTTTCATCGTCCAAAGTCTCCTTCGTCTGAAGCAGCCGGCGAGCGTCGCCAGGGCGATCGATGTCGCGGCGAGGATCCCCACCAGGAGCCGCACGGGCTGTTCGATCAGGGTGTCCAGAACGGCGCGCCGAGCTCGTTGCACCCGGTGCGCGCGTAGCGCCAGCCGATGATGTTGTCGTCCGACCCGCCGTTCGTCGCGACGATCTTCCCGTCGCGGATGAAAAACACCATCGGGTAGGGGCCGTCGTAGGCGCCGCGCGTGTTCTTGTCGTTGATCCACACGCAGACTCCCCAGCCGTATCGGAGCGGGCGCAGCGCCGTTTCCTGCTGGAAGAGCTGCTTGGGTCCGGCCTTGAACTCGACGATCGCGCTTCCGGGATCGAGGAGCTTGGGCCAGAGGTAGTCGCGGATGAGCTTCTCGGAGTTTTCCGGGCGCGGACCGTAGTCGTAGGCGGCCATCTCCGACTGAGTGGGCGGGGTCTTGCAGCCGCCGGTCAGAGCGGCCGACGCGCCGGCGCCCAGGATTGTCAGAAACATCGCGATACGCTGCATTGGGTTCCTCCGTTCTCTCAGTTGAGCGCTGCAAGGTCTGCGCGTGGGATTCTCAAGGTCGCGGCCGCCGTATTTTCCTCCAAATGCGCGATCGAGGCCGTGCCGGGAATCGGGAGCATGACCGACGAATGCGCGAGCAACCATGCGAGCGCCACCTGCGCGGGCGGCACGCCGAGCCGCCCGGCGAGCCCTTTCACGCCGCGCGACCTGAGCGCCGCTCCGTCGCCGAGTGGATACCACGGAATGAAGGCGACGCCGAGCCGCTCGCAGGCTTTCAGCACGTCTTCCGACTTCCGGTTATCCAGGTTGTATTGGTTCTGCACCGAGACGATGGGCGTGATCCGGCGCGCCGCTTCCAGTTGCTTCACGCTGACGTTGGAGAGCCCCAGGTGCCGGATCTTGCCGGCGCGCTGGGCTTCGGCGAGCGTACCCACCGAGTCGGCGAAGGGTACCTGCGGATCCGGGGCGTGAAACTGATAGAGATCGATGCGTTCAAGCCTCAGGCGCTTCAAGCTTCCGTCCAACGCCCGGCGCAGATGCTCGGGGCGGCCGTCCGGGTCCCAACGGCGCCTGCTCGGTCGCACCAGCCCGCCCTTGGTGCCGATGACAAGGCCCTCAGGGTAGGGATACAGGGTTTCCGCGATGAAGGACTCAGAAGCGTGCGGCCCGTAGCTGTCGGCGGTGTCGAAGAAATTGATGCCGAGCTCAAGCGCCCGGTGCAGCAGCAGCTTCGCCGTTCGCGGATCGGCCGGCGGGCCCCAGATGTCGCTGCCGTCGGTGGTCACGCGCATTGCGCCGAAACCCATGCGGCGCACGATGAGCTCGCCGAGCTGCAGCGTTCCCGCCGCCGCGGCTGGATTCTTGTCCTCGTTCAAGCTACTTCGGTTGTGCCACCGTCCGCAGATACGGCTTGTGCGTTTTGAAGCCTTGCGGATACTTTTTCTTCGCCTCCTCGTCGGACACCGAGGTCGGGATGATCACGTCCTGGCCCGGCTTCCAGTTCACCGGCGTCGCCACCGCGTGTTTGGCGTTCAGCTGCAGCGAATCGAGCAGGCGCAGAACCTCGTCGAAATTCCGGCCCGCGCTCATCGGATAGATGAGCATCGCCTTCACTTTCTTGTCGGGGCCGATGATGAATACCGAGCGGATCGTGGCGTTGTCCGCCGCAGTGCGTTTGCCGCCGCTCGCGTTGGGATGGATCATGTCGTAGAGCTTCGCGACGACGAGGTCCGCGTCGCCGATCATCGGATAATTGATCGCTGTCCCTTGCGTCTCCTGGATGTCCTTCACCCAGTTCCTGTGGTCGCTGACCGGGTCGATGGAAAGGCCGATGATCTTGGTGTTGCGCTTGTCGAACTCGGGCTTCAACTTCGCCATGTAGCCGAGCTCGGTGGTGCAGACGGGCGTGAAATCCTTCGGATGCGAGAAAAGGATGGCCCATTTGTCCCCGATCCACTCGTGGAAGCGGATCTTTCCTTCGGTGGTTTCCGCCGTGAAGTCCGGCGCTTCGTCGCCTATGCGAACAGCCATTTTCGACCTCCGTGTTGGCAGCGGGCCGGAACGCCTGGGCGCCGCGCTGGCGCGTTTCCGGTCCTGGGCTGAGAATTCCCGTTGAACGGACGGGGATAAAAAAATTATACTCCGCCCGACGGCTTGAGCTGATGACATTTGAATGATATGCATATTCGAAGGGGCCCGGCGCTGACCGGTCGCCGTTCTGCCCCTGGGGTCGCGACCGTTTTACACGGCCTGTGTAAAATTCCTACTTTACGCGGCCGGCCCCACTGGCATAGCGGGACCGCGGCGCGGTGAGACAGGGGAGAATACAAGGTGGTCAACGAAGCGGACAAGCCCGAGCGCTCGCCGATGGTGATCCTGTTCGCCGAGATGCGCGGATTCACGGGCATGTCCGACATGCTCGATCCGGGGGTCGTGCTCGCGCGGGTGGGCGAATTCGTGTCCTTCATGTCCAAGGCGGTCGAGGATCACGAGGGCGCCGTGGTGAACGTTCTCAGCGACACCGTGATGGCGACCTTCACCGGGCAGGACGACGCTCAGCACGCGGTCGAGGCGGCGCAGGAAATCCAGGCCGGATTCGCGACTCTCGCCGAGGCGTGGCAGCGCGATTTCGGCATCCGTGCGGCGGTCTCTTTGGGGCTGCACTGCGGGGACGCGGTGGTCGGATTCGCAAAAGCGAGTCCGACCCCCGAACAGCTCTTCGTGTTCGGCGATTGCGTGAGCATCGCCAACCGCCTGCTGCATCGCGCGCGGGGGGGCGAGTTCGTGCTCTCGGAGACGCTGATGGACCTCGCCGCCGAGATGGGCGTCACGATCGACGCCGAAGAACTGCCGCCGCTGGAAATCCCGCGCCGCGATCCGATCAAGCTGTTTGGCGTGCTGCTCAATACGCGGCTGGACTTCACCCGCGACTAGGTCCGGCCGCTCAGCGCCAGTACGCCAGGATCATTGCCACCACCTGCAGCATCACGAAGGCGTGCGCGGCGTTGATCCCGAACAGCTTCCAGGACTTGTTCTCCCAGGCGACGCCGCCGAGAAGCAGCGGCACGTAGAAGCCGATCCAGGTCCAAAAGCCGGTGGAAAAACCGTAGAACGCGGCCGAGCCGTCGGCTCCGGCCTTCCACACGGACGGCCGCCATACCGCGCCGGTGTGCGCGAGGACGAAGGCGGTGAGGAACGAGCCGATTACCATGAGGATCACCCCCCGCAGCATGACCTTCCGATCGGGTTTTTGATCGACGGGCATCCCCATTTCCTTCATCCACGCCTTGCCGAGGATCGGGCCGTACCAGAGAAAGCCAAGGACGATGCTGGCCGCCACTGCCGCTAGAATTGCCCAGTAGTTCAGATGGATATCAGGTTGCATGGAATCTCCCCTTTGAGCGCGGTCCGGGAACGTGCGGGCCGTGAAGGAATCCTAGAAGCATCCGTTTCCGGATGCAAGCAGATCCCTTCCGGGACCCTTCATGCGTGCGCGCGCTTGGCGGTCTTGGCGCGAAACGAGGAAATCTTGGCGGTTCCGCGCGCGAAAATCCTGACTTGGTTGCGCCCCCGGCCTTTCGCGTCGTAGAGTGCCTTGTCGGCCGCGCGCAGCAAGGACTCGGGCTCGGCGGCGTGATCGGGGAAAATCGCCACGCCCAGCGACGCGGTGACGCCCCTGAGTTGGACGCCTTCCCCCCGTATCGCCGAGCAAATCGCCTCGCCCCTGCTGCGCGCGCTCTGGAGAGTGGCGCTGGGAAGCACCAGCGTGAATTCCTCGCCGCCGTAGCGGCAGGCGATGTCGCTGCCCCGGATATGGCGTTTGAGCAGCGTCGCGATTTCCGTGAGCACGAAATCGCCGGCGGCGTGTCCCGCGGTGTCGTTCACCCGCTTGAAGCGGTCCAGGTCGATCATGATCACCGCGACACGGATGCCTTCGCGCGCGGCGCGCAGCAGCTCGCGTGACAAATAGTCCCGCAGAAAGCGCCGGTTGTAGAGATTGGTCAGGGGATCCCGGATCGCCTCCTCCTTGAGGGTCTTCAAGGCCTGTGCGAGCGCCTCGAAGGCGCGGCCGCGCTCGCCGACGACGGTGTTCAGCACGATTCCCGTGAAAACCACGGTGCTCATGAACGCGAGCAGCAGCAAGAGCGAGGTACCGAGCGGCGCCGATGCGAACGGCCCGTGTCCCTCGATCGTGTGCCACACGGCGATGATGCACACCAGCGCATTCAGCGCGGTCACCTCGCGCCACCCGAAGCGCAGAGCCGTCCAGATCACGAACGGCAGGATCGTGAACGTGAGCGGCAGCGAAGGCAGGGTGGGGGCCCATGCGTCGCCGAAGATCGCGTAGGTGAGCGCGAGCATGGGCAGGGCGATGAGGAGCAGCCGACCGGCGTAGCATAACGGCCCGGAGGGGCTCATCGTGCGCGGCTTACGGGCTACAGCGTTCATCTTTGCTTTCATGGAGAATCAATAAATTACGAGCGATTCTTACGGTGCAGTATAAGCTTCAAATCGCGGCTGAACAAGCCCCTGGGGGATTTCGTGAACTATGACGCAGTCATGAAATGCGCGTCGCCGTAATCGGGGCCGGACCGGCCGGTCTCCTGTTCTCCCTCCTCGCCAAGCGCCGCTATCCTTCCTGGCGGATCGAGGTCGCCGAGCAGAATCCCGAGGGCGCGACCTACGGATTCGGGGTGGTGTTCTCTGACGGCGCCCTGGCGTTTCTCGAGCGCGACGAGCCGCAGCTCTCGAGCATCATGCAGGTGGCGATGGAACGCTGGCCGATGCAGCGCATCGTGCATCGCGACGAGCGCGTGGACATCGACGGCAACGGCTTTTCCGCCATCGGGCGCCTCGAGCTCCAGGAAATCTTGCAGAAGCTGTGCCGTGACGCGGGCGTGAAGATCGAGTACGGCCGCGCCGTGACCGCGCTCGACAAGCTCGCAGGCGCGGACGTCGTGGTCGGCGCCGACGGATCGAATTCGCTCGTGCGTGCGGCGCTGCAATCGCAGTTTCAGCCGAAGATCGAGCTGCTCACCAACCGCTTCGCGTGGTACGGCACGACGCAGACGTTCGATTGCCTGACGCTCACCTTCCGCGGCAACGAGCACGGTGCATTTGTCGCTCACCATTACCGCCACGCTCAGGCGATGAGCACCTTTGTCGTCGAATGCGATGAGGCCACCTGGACAAGGGCGGGACTCGGCCGGATGGACGACGCTCAGTCACGTGCGTACTGCGAGCGGGTATTTGCACCGGATCTCGACGGGCATCCTCTGGTCTCGAACAAGTCGTTGTGGCGGCAGTTCCCGCTGCTGTCGAACCGGCGCTGGTGCTCGGGAAAGTTTGTCCTGGTCGGCGACGCGCTGCGCACCGTGCATTTCTCGATCGGCTCGGGAACGCGCCTCGCGTTCGAGGACGCGATCGCGCTCGACCGGGCGTTCGGCGAAGCGGGCGAGGACGTGCCGCGCGCGCTCGCGGCGTTCGAGCGCGAGCGCAGGCCCGTCGTGGAAAAACTGCTCGCCGCGGCGAACGCGAGCTCGTACTGGTACGAGCGCTTTCCGGAAAAAATGCGCGAGGCGCCCTGGCGGCTCGCTTACGACTACATGACGAGAAGCGGGCGCATGACGGACGATCGCCTGCGGGAGCAGGCGCCGAGATTCATGAAAAGAGTCGAGGCGGAGAGAGACGGCAGAAGCTGATGCGCAGCGTGCTAGACTCGCGGGAACGACGGGACCCGAGAATGGATTTGGCTACCAAGGAACAGTCATCGAATAGGGCCATCAGCGAGCTGCAAAGGCACCTGCGGGACGGAAGTTTCGTCATCACCGCCGAGCTTTCCCCGCCGGTGTCCACCGATCCCGCCGAATTCATAGACCATGCGCTCGCGTTGCGCGGGCTCGTCACCGCGATCAATGTGACCGACGGCGCGGGATCGAGAGCCCACATGTCGAGCCTCGCGGCGGCGCACTTCCTGGTGCGAAGCGGCGTCGAGCCCATTCTGCAGCTCACCTGCCGCGACCGCAACCGGATTGCGCTTCAGGGCGAGCTGCTCGGCGCCGCCGCCCTCGGCATACGCAATATCCTCGCGCTGCGCGGCGACGACCCGAAGCTCGGGGACCAGCCGGACACGAAGCCCGTTTTCGACCTGGATACGACGGCCTTGCTCGCGACCGCGCAGCGGATGCGCTCGGAGCACCGGCTTCCCTCGGGCACCGAGATCAAGGGCGCCGTGAGGTTCGTGCTCGGCGCGGCGGAGCTGCCGGTCGATCCTCCCGCGGGCTGGCGTCCCGACGGCTTGCTCTCCAAGATGGAAGCCGGCGCCGAATTCATCCAGACGCAGTTCTGCATGGATGCCGCCGCGGTGCGGCGCTACGCCGCGCGATTGCTAGAACTGGGCGTGGCGCAAAAACTGCCGATTCTGATCGGGATCGCCCCGATTCCTTCGGCGCGCTCGGCGCGCTGGATGAAAGAGAAGCTCTTCGGAGCGATGATCCCGGACCGGATCGTGGAGCTGCTCGAGCGCGCCGCCGACCCGAAAGCCGAGGGCAGAAGAATCTGCGTCGAGCTTCTGCAGCAGCTCGCGGAGACCCCGGGGGTGGCCGGCGCGCACGTGATGGCGCCGGCTTTCCGTTCCGCGATCGGCCCCGTGATCGAGGCCTCCCGCGTCGCCGGAACGAAACGCGCGGGCGCGAGGCGCGGCTAGCTGCCGGCTGCGGTGACACCGGCGTCATGGCATTCAGCCAGCGTTTCATCGAGGTCGACGGTTGCAGGATCAACCTCCGCCGCGGCGGGTCGGGCGAGCCGCTCCTCTATCTGCACGGGGCGAACGGAGCGCCAGCGGTCCTGCCTTTCATGGAGAAGCTCGCCAGGCAGAGGTTGGCCGAGCCGATGACCCCGGAGATGCTCGACGTTTCGCTCAAGAACCGGCACGCGGCGGCGCGTCTTGCCTGGGAACCTCGGCTGCACGATCCGTTTGTGGGACTGTGGGCGCTTGACTGGGCGCTCCAAGGCGCGCGAAGACTCCCCATCGCAACGCGAAGAAGCTCTATCTCGTCCGGACTCGTGACTCTGTATGCTGGCAGGCCCCTGGAAACCCGTATTCGGCAACCTGTCGGAGGTGGAGATGCGCTTAAAGGATAAAGTCACCATCGTGACCGGGGGCGGCATGGGGATCGGCCGTGTTTGTTGTTTGAGCCTGGCCAAGGAAGGGGCCAAGGTCGTCGTCGGAGACATTCAAGAGGAAGGCGCGAAAAAGGTCGCGGCTGAGATCGCGCGTGAGGGCGGAGAGGCTCTGGCGGTCGCCGTCGACGTCACCGCGCCGGAGCAGACGCGCGCCATGGCTCGGAATGCGTTCGACCGGTACGGCCGGATCGACGTCCTCCTCAACAACGCCGGGCTGTACACCTCGATCAAGAAAAAATCTTTCCTCGAGATTCTTCCCGAGGAGTGGGATCGGGTCATGGCGGTGAATCTGAAGGGAATGTTTCTTTGCAGCCAGGCCGTCTACCCCCCCATGAAGAAGCAGGGGAAAGGCAAGATCATCAACATCTCCTCCGGAACGATTTTCAACGGCACGCCGTTTTTTCTCCACTACGTGACCTCGAAGGCCGGGGTCATCGGCTTTACGCGCGCCCTGGCGCGGGAGCTGGGACCGGACGGCATAGCGGTGAATGCCATCACGCCGGGCCTCACCATTTCAGGTCCGCAGCAGGCGGGCGTCATCACACCGGCGCAGTTGGCCGATCGGCGCAGCCACCGATGCTTTCAGCGGGATCAACTTCCCGAGGATCTTCTCGGCACGGTGATGTTCCTCGCCTCGGCCGACAGCGACTTTGTCACCGGCCAGACCATCAACGTCGACGGCGGCTCCAACATGCATTGAGGAGGCGTGAAGATGATCTTCGATACCGATGCCCACGTGGAAGAAAGCGAGGAGACCTTTGCGGCCCTCAAGGGGCGCGAGGAATTCGCCAATTCGGCCCCGCGCGTCATCGAAGGGCCCAGGCGCGGCTTCTGGCTGATCGAGGGAAGAACCTTTCCCAAGCTGACCGGCAAGGGCGTCAACACCTTCGGCTCGCCGCATCTGCGCAAGGCCGCGGGATACGTCGATCCCGAGCGGCGCACCCGGATCGAGAGCCAGGAGCTGAACGACCCGTCCGCCCGCTTGAGCGACATGGACAAGGAGGGGATCGACGTATCGGTCGTCTTCCCGACCCTTTTCCTGGTCTATCCGCTTGCGGACGACAGGAATCTGTACAAGGCGATGTGCCGCGCCTACAACGAGTGGGCCGCCGGCAAATGCAAGCAGACCCACGGCCGGATCCGCTGGGTGGCGGCGGTCCCGCTCCCCGACGTCGAGGGCTCGGTGGAAGAGCTGACCCATGCCAGGAAGCTCGGCGCCTGCGGGGTCCTGGTGCTCGGCACCGCCGGCGACGTGCTCCTCGGCGACCGGCGGCTCGATCCCTTCTATGCGTGCGCGGAACGGCTCAACCTCCCGGTCTGCGTGCACGTGGGCTGGTCCTACGCGCCGCTCGCCAATCTCTACGAGAACGTCTACGAATCCCTGGTCACCCCGTTCGCCCTTCACCTCTTGATGGGTTTTTCCAGCATCCTGTGCAGCGGGGTCCTGGACCGCTTCCCCAAGCTCAAGGTCGGCTTCTTCGAGGCGGGCGTGGAATGGGTCCCCTACTGGCTCGATCGGCTGGAGCGTTTCTACAAACAGCCGCCGGGCGGATCCAAGAAGACGGACCTGCCGGCGCGCAACCCGGTGGAGTATATCCGCGACGGCCGGGTCTATTTCAGCTGCGAGCTGGACGAGAACCGGATCGGCGCGACCGCCGAGGTCATCGGCGAGGACTGCATCCTCTATGCCTCCGATCTGCCGCACGCGCACCGGGTGTTCGACGCCATCAAGATCTTCGGCAAGCGCAAAGACATCAAGAAGAAGACCAAGGCGAAGATCCTGTCGGAAAACGGCCCGCGCTTTTTCGGGTTGTGACAGAACCATGCCGGAGGTGAAACTCACGCTTGCCTGCGGCCGCTACGACAGGACCCAGGCCCTGATCGACGGCCGGATCCGGCCCGAAGGCGTCGAGCTTAATTTTCTGCCGCTGCGGCCCGGCGAGACGTTCTGGCGGATGCTCAACAACGGCGAATTCGACGCCTCCGAGATGTCGCTGTCGTCCTATACGATCCTGCGCGCCGAGGGCGATGAGCGGTTCGTGGCGATCCCCGTGTTCCCCTCGCGCGTGTTTCGCCACTCGGCGGTTTACCTGCGGGCCGATTCGCCGATTCGCGCGCCCGCGGAGCTGAAGGGCAAGCGCGTCGGCGTGGCCGATTATCAGATGACGGCGGCCGTGTGGGTGAAAGGTTTTCTGCAGCATGACTACGGTGTGCTGCCGCAGGAAGTGACCTGGGTGATCGGCAGACCGGTGCGCCGCATCGCGGCACTGGAGGGCATCCGGCTCGAGCAGGCGCCCGCGGGCGTGTCGCTTGAAACGCTGCTCGATCGCGGCGACATCGATGCGCTGATCTCGGTGATGCTGCCGCGCGCCCTCGGCACGGGCGTCAAGCGCCTGTTCCCCGATTTCCGCCAGGTCGAGACCGAGTACTACCGCAAGACCGGCATCTTCCCGATCATGCACACCCTTGTGCTGAAGCGCGATCTCTTCGAGGCCGAGCCATGGCTCGCGATCAGCCTTTACAAGGCGTTCTGCCGCGCGCGCGATTCTGCGTACCGCTGGCTCTACGACACCGACGCGCTGCCCGTCGCGCTGCCCTGGATCATAGATGAGATCGAGGCCGCGCGGCGGCTGTTCGGGCCGCAGATCTGGGACTATTCCGTCGAAGGCAGCCGGCCGACGCTCGAAACGCTGGTCGCCTACGTTCACGAGCAGGGACTCGCGCGGCGAAAAATGGCGGTGGACGAGCTGTTCGTGCCGAACGTCCGGCCGGACATGGCCCCCTATCTGCAGGCGATCGGAGAGGATTGAATGAGAACTGCCATGGTCAAGCTGGCCTTCACCGTCGTCTTGATTTTCTTTATCGGTAGTGCAACAGCGGACGAACGTCTCGCCCGGCAGGAAGGCTCGCTCCTGCTGTACACGACCACGCCGGAGGAGTACATGCGCCGGCTCACCGCCGACTTCGAGAAGAAGCACGGCGTCAAGGTAAACCTCTGGCGCGCTCGCTCGGAGGCGATCAGCCAGCGCGTCATGAACGAGAGCCGCGCCGGCACGCACGCCGTCGACGTGATCCAGAGCATCGCGCCCTCGGTGGAGGGGATGCGGCGCGAAAAGCTGTTGCAGGCGGTAAAGTCGGCCGCCACCCGGAACCTCATCGCGGGGGCCGCGCCCGCGCACGGCGAGTGGGCGGCAACGCTGATCTACGTTTTCGTGCAGGCCTACAACACCACGAAGGTGAAAAAGGAGGATCTGCCCAGGAGCTACGCCGACCTTCTCGACCCGAAGTGGAAAGGCATGCTCGCCATCGAGGCGAGCGACCACGAGTGGTTCTACGCCGTCATCCGCGGCATGGGCGAGGAGAAGGGCATCCGCCTCTTCCGCGATCTGGTGGCGAACAACAAGCTCTCGGTGCGCACCGGCCATCCCCTGCTCACCCAGCTCGTCGCCTCCGGCGAAGTGCCGCTTGCGCTGACGGTCTACAATTACGCGCCCGAGCAGCTGAAGAAGAAGGGCGCGCCGATCGAGTCCTTCGCGATCGAGCCCGCGATCGGCATTCCGGATGCCATCGCGGTCGCGGCGCGCGCCCCGCGGCCGAACGCCGCGGCCCTGTTTCGCGATTACATGCTGAGCGAGGACGCGCAGCGCATCATCGCCGACATCGGCTACGTCCCGACTCGTGCCAGGGTGGGCTCGCCGCTCAAGCAGACGAAGCTCCAGGTGCTCGACCCCGCGGTACTGGTCGACGAATACGAGCGTTCGCTCGGCTTGTTCGAGGAGGTGGTGCTCGGCCAGCGCCGCGCGCCGCGCCGGTAGGAGGAGATTCGCTATGCCGCGCCAAGCTCGCCTGAGCCGCTTAGCCGTCGGGACGGCGGTTATTGCGCTCGCCGTCGTATCGCTTGCGCATGGCCAGACGGCAAACGAGAAGCTGTACCTGTATCGCAGCGCCGACCGCGATCAGCGTCTTCTGGAGAATGCCCGGCGCGAGGGCGTCATCGCGCTGTACACCTCGCTTGCCCCCAGCGAGTCGGTGCCGCTGACCCAGGCGTTCGAGAAGAAGTACGGCATCAAGGTGGACCTCTGGCGCTCGAACAGCGAAAAGGTCGCGCAGCGGACGATCACCGAAGCGCGCGGCAAGCGCTTCAATGTCGACGCCGTCGAAACGATCGGGACAGACCTCGAGAAAATGACCCGCGAGAAGATCTTCGCGGAGTTCTACAGTCCCCATCTCGCCGATCTGCTCCCCGCCGCGATCCCCTCCCACCGCGGCTGGTTTCCCGACCGCCTGTCCTATCTCGGCGTGGCGTACAACACGAAGCTCGTCCGCAAGGAGGAGCTGCCCTGGACGTACGAGGGTTTTCTCGATCCGAAGTGGAAGGGCCGGATCGGGATCGAGTCAGGCGACGTCGTATGGCTCGCGGGAATCGTCAAGTTCTGGGGCCAGGAGCGCGGCATGAATTTCTTCAACGGCCTCGCGCAGTTGAGGCCCGACGTGCGTACCGGCCACACGCTGCTTACGCAACTGGTGATATCGGGAGAAGTGCCGGTCGGGCTTACCGTCTACAGCAGCGGCGCCGAGACCGGCAAGCGCAGCGGTGCGCCCATCGACTGGCTGCCGGTCGAGCCGGTCATCGGGCAGCCGCTCGGCATCGGGCTCGCGAAGAACGCGCCCCATCCGCACGCGGCGCTGCTGTTCGCCGACTTCGTCCTTTCGCCGGAAGGCCAGCAGCTCTTCAACTCGCTCGGCCGCCCGCCCGCGAGCCGGAAGGTGAAGCCCAGCCTGGGCGACTTCGACTCCGTCATGATGGATCCGGCGGTCGAGCTGGACGAGAACGACAAATGGGAGAAGGTCTGGAAGGCGCTCTTTCTGAATAGGTAAAGCGGGGTCCTCAGTCGGGCTTCACGCCCAGCAGGCGGATCACCCCCGACCACTTCGCGATTTCCGCTTTGGTCAGCGCCGCAAACGCGGCCGGGCCGCGGGCGTCGATGCTCACCCCCATCTCCGTGAGCTTCGCCTTGACGTCGGTGCGCTCCAGCGCCTGCCGGATCTCGCGATACAGCTTGTCGAGCACCGGCTGCGGCGTGCCCGCGGGCGCGAGCAGCCCCCACCAGGTGACAATCTCGTAGCCCGGCAGCGTTTCGGCCACCGTCGGCAGCTCGGGCGCCTCCGGCGAGCGCTGCAGGCCGGTCACCGCGAGCGCGCGCAAGCGACCGGCCTTCACGTAGGGCATCGTTGAGGGCATGGCGTTGAACATCATCTGCACCTGGCCGCCGAGGAGGTCGTTCATGGCGGGCGCGCTCCCCTTGTAGGGAAGGAGAAGGATCTCGGTTTTGGCACGCTGGTTAAACAGACCGGCGGCGAGGTGCTGCGTGGTGGCGCCGCCGAGGGTGCCCGCGCTGATTTTCGTGGGATTGGCCTTCGCGTAGGCGATCAATTCCGCGACCGACTTCGCTGGCAGCGAGGGATGCACCACCAGCACGTTCTGCGCCGTGCCGACCAGCGTGATCGGCGCAAGATCCTTGAACGTGTCATAGGGAAGGTTGGGATAGAACGCGGCCGCCATCGCGAAGGGCGTGCTGACGAGCACGATGGCGTAGCCATCCGGCGGCGACTTCGCCGCCCGCGCGGTGCCGATGGTGCCGCCTGCGCCGGCGTGGTTCTCGACCACCACCGGCTGTCCCATGGAGTCCGAGAGCTTCTGGCCGAGCAGGCGCGCGATGATGTCGTTGCCCCCGCCCGGGGGATAGGTGACGATCAGCTTGATCGGGCGATCGGGATAAGCATGTGCCGTCAGAAGCACAAGGAAAAGACAGACGAACGCAATCAAGCGTTGCATGCAACCTCCTAGACCGGCCGCTCGCCCTTCACCGCGACGCGCCGCAGCTTGCGCAGGTGCATGGCCGGAAAATCCCTGCGCGCGTGCAGCGTGCAGCGGTTGTCCCAGATCACCAGGTCGCCGGCCTCCCAGCGATGCTCGTACTGGAACTGCGGCTGCTCCTGGTGATCGAACACGCGCTCGAGCAGCGCGTCGCTCTCCTCGCGCGGCATGCCGACGATGTACTCGGTCATCAGCCGGTTGACGTAGAGCGCCTTGCGCCCGGTTGCCGCGTGGGTGCGGATCACCGGATGCGCGAAGCCGTGCGCGGTGGGCGACGCGGGCGCCCTGATGCGCATCTGCACGTTGCTCGTGCCGTAGCCCGGCTCGTAGCTGTTCATCGCCAGCCGCCCCTCGAGCTTCTCCCGCAGATCCGCCGGCAGCGCGTCGCAGGCCGCGTACATGCTCGCGAGAATGGTGTTGCCGCCTTCGGGCGGCAGCGCGATCGCGAACAGCATCGCGGCCGACAACGGCCGCTCCAGGTAGCACATGTCGGAATGGAAGAACATCTCGCCGTCCGGCAGCGCGCCGACGTACTTGCCGTCCTTCTTTTCGTTGGTGACGTACATGAGCGCGGGATGGATCTTGCCGCCTTCGTAGTCCTTCAGCGTGTGCGCCAGTTCGCCGAAGCGCGCGGCGAAGGCCACCTGCTGCAGGCCGTCGAGGGTTTGGCTGCGAAAGAGCAGGACGCAATGCTCGTGCCACGCGCGCTCGATGTCCCGAAAGAGCGCATCGTCCATCGGTTGCGAGAGATCCACATCGAGCACTTCCGCGCCGATGGCCGGCGCGAGCTTCCTCAATTTCACGCGATCGTCCTCTGGTGTTCCAAAAAGTAAGAATGGGTGGGTGCTTTCATCGCCGCGTTTCCTTCGCCTTCGCCGCCGAACCGAGCGGCGGTCAGCGCGGCCTGTCGCCCTTGACGGTGACGCGCCGCATCCAGCGGTTCTCCTCGGGGTTGAAGTCGCGGCGCGCGTGCAGCGTGCAGCGGTTGTCCCAGAGGAGGATGTCGCCCACCTTCCAGCGGTGCTCGTAGATGAATTCGGGCCGCTCGAGGGTGTCGAACATGAGCGCGAGCAGCCGGTCGCTCTCCTCCTTCGGCAGGCCCTCGATGCTGTGGGTCATGAGGCGGTTGACGTAGAGCGCCTTGCGGCCGGTGTCCGGGTGGGTGCGCGCGATCGGATGGGCGTAGTGGATGCCCTCCTCGGGCGCGACCATCTTCTTGCGGTCGATCACGCCGCCGTCGTAGTCGTAGACATTGACCGCCTTGAGGCCCTCCACCTTCTTCTTCGCGTCCGCGGGCAGCGCCTCCCAGGCCTTGTAGCCGTTGGCGAAGAGCGTGTTGCCGCCCACCTGGGGGATCTCGATGGAGTACAGCATGGTCGCCATCGCCGGGCGCTCCTGGTAGCACTGGTCGGTGTGGAACTGCATCTCGCCGAGCGGCAGCGCGCCGACGATCTTGCCGTCCTTCTTGCGGTTGCCGATGTACATCACGGCCTTGCTGCCGGCCGAGTGATGCGTGGTGTGGATCGGGGCGAGCTCGCCGAAGCGCTCGGCGAAGCGCACCTGCGCGTCCTCGTCGAGGTTCTGCCCGCGCAGCACGATCACGAGGTTCCGGTGCCAGGCGTCGAGAATCGCGGCGAAGGCGGCGTCGTCGATGGGCCGGCTCGCATCGACGCCGTGGATCTCGGCGCCGAGGGCGGGGGAAAGGGAGATGACTTCCATGCGGGCTTGGACTTCCATGGCGTTTCCTTGCCTTGTTCAGTGCATGACTTTGCCGCGCCGCGGTTCACCGCACGGGCGCGGCTATTCCGGCTTGATCCCGGCATCCTCGGCGAGCCTGGCGTACTTCGCCAGGTCTTCCTTCATGATCTCCATGTAGCGCTCCGGGGTGGTGCCCATCGGCGAAAGACCTACCGGGTTGAGCCTTTCGTTGATGATTTTCGGATCCCGGATGACGCGGTTGATCTCGGCGTTCAGGCGATCGACGATCGGCCTGGGCGTGCCGGAGCGCACGAGCACCCCCAGCCAGACGTCCATCGCGTAACCGGGCAGCGGCCCTGCCTCGGCGATGGTGGGAACCTCCGGCAGGAGGGGCGTGCGCCTCTCGCCGGCCACGGCGATCGGGCGCAGCCTGCCTGACTTGTAATGCGGAAGCAGCGAGTTGATCGCCGCGATGGAAAACGTGACCTCGCCCGCGAGCAGCGCCGGAACGAGAAACGCGGCGCCTTTGTAGGGCACGTGCACGATCTCGATGCCGGTCATGGTTTTCAGCAGCTCCGCACCGAGGTGATGCGGCGTGCCGATGCCGCCGGTGGCAAAGGTGGCGCCCGGTTTCGCGCGCGCGTAAGCGAGGAACTCCTTCATCGTGGTCACCGGCAGGTTCGAGTTCACCGTCAGCACGAACGGAATGGTGGCCACCAGCGAAACCGGCGCGAAGTCCCCGATCGGATCGTAAGGGAGCTTCGCGAAGAAGATCGCATTCACCAGGTGCGTATTGGAGGAGATCAGCAGGGTGTGGCCGTCGGCCGGCTGCTTGGCGACGAACTCGGTGGCGATGTTGCCGCCGGCGCCGGGCTTGTTTTCGACCACCACCGGCTGGCCGAGACTCCCCGGCAGGTGCTCGGCGAACAGGCGCGCCAGGACGTCGTTGGAGCCGCCGGGCGGGAAGGGCACCACGAAGCGGATGGGCCGGCTCGGCCAGGTTCCCTGCGCGAGGCCGGCGCCCGCCCGCATGTGGGTATCGTAGCCCGGGAGCACGCGCATGTCGACCGCGCATAGGCCGTCCCTGTGCATCGCAGCATTGATGCCGGCGTGCGAAAGGCAGAAGATGGGCGTCGCACCGGGGAAAGTCACGGAGGAGATCACATGGTCGCATTCAACCTGAACGGAAAAGCGGTGTCGGTCGAGGCCGACGCGAAGACACCGCTGCTGTGGGTCCTTCGCGAGCAACTGAAACTTACCGGCACGAAGTACGGCTGCGGCGCAGCGCTCTGCGGCGCGTGCACCGTGCACGTCAACGGCGCCGCCGTGCGCTCGTGCGTGACGCAGGTTGCCGCGGTCGCGGGCAAGCGCGTCACCACGATCGAGGGGCTGTCGCCGAACGCGTCGCATCCGCTGCAAAAGGCATGGATCGCCGAGCAGGTGCCGCAGTGCGGCTACTGCCAGTCGGGCCAGATCATGAAGGCGGCGGAGCTCCTCGCCAAAAATCGCAAGCCGAGCCGCGCGCAGATCGTGTCGCACATGGACGGCAATATCTGCCGTTGCGGCACCTACAACCGCATCGTCGCCGCGATTCAGCGCGCCTCGAAGGAGGCCTGAGCCATGACCGCCACCGTGAATTCCGGAATCGACGTTTCCCGCCGCAGGTTCCTGCAGGGGGCCGGCGGACTGAGCTTCTGCGTCGCGCTCGAAGCGAACGGCTTTCGCCTGATCCCCGAGGCGCAGGCGCAAGCCGCGCCGCGCGCGATGAACGCCTGGGTGCGCATCGCGCCCGACGGCAGCGTGACCATCCTCACCCCCGGCGCCGAGATGGGCCAGGGCTCGATGACCTCGCTTCCCCTCATCCTCGCCGAGGAGATGGACGCCGACTGGTCGAAGGTGAAGCTCGAATGGGCGCCGGCCGAACCCGAGCGCTACGGCTACGTGAACCCGCTGGGCAAGGATCGCATGATGTGGATCGTCGGCAGCCGAGCCGTGATGCTGTACTTCAACGAGCTGCGCGTGGCCGGCGCGCAGGTGCGCAAGATCCTGGTCGCAAATGCCGCCGAAAAATGGGGCGTCGCTCCGGTCTCGCTCAGGACCGAGCCGGGCTTGGTCGTCGATCCGTCCTCCGGCCGGCGCATGAGCTACGGCGAGATCGCCGCGTTCGCGACGATACCCGCGACACTCCCCACGGTGGACAAGAGCGAGCTGAAGTCGAAGAGCGAGTTCCGCTTCATCGGCAAGCCCGTTCCCCGCCGCGACATTCCCGCCAAGGTGAACGGCACGGCGCAATACGCCATCGACGTCGACCTGCCCGGGATGGTGTACGCGAGCACCAGGCACTCTCCGGTGCATGGCGGCGAGCCCGAGAGCTGGAATGAAGCGACGATCGGGAAGATGCCTGGCGTGATCGGGACGGTGCGCCTGCCCGACGGCGTCGCCGTCATCGCCGACAGCTTCCCGCGCGCGATGGCCGCCCGCCGCGCGCTGGAAGTCGTCTGGAAAAAAGGCGCGAAAGCCGAAGGCTTCGACTCCGATGCGGCCCTGGAGGCCTACGCAAAGGTCCATGCCGACCCGGCCGCAAAGACGCAGACGCTCGATTCGAAGGGCGACGCGAAGGCGGCGTTCGCCTCGGCCTCCAAGACTTACAAGGCGGAGTTTCGCAGCGACTACGGCTATCACGCGCAGATGGAGCCCCTGAACGCGGTGGCGCGGTTCAATGCCGCCGGCGACCAGGTGGAGATATGGGAAGGCACCCAGGCGCCCGACATTTCGCGCAGGGCGGTTGCGAACGCGCTGGGATTCAAGCCCGAGCAGGTCACGCTCCATCAATGCTATATGGGGGGCGGCTTCGGCCGCCGCACGATCGGCGACTATTCGTCCGAGGCGGCGCGCATCGCGCGCGAGGTGCGCCGTCCGGTGAAGCTCGTGTGGACGCGCGAGGAGGACATCGCCCACGGCAGGTTCCGGCCGCAGTCGTACCAGTGCCTGGAGGCCGCGCTCGACCGGGACGGCAAGGTCGCCGGGTGGCAGCACTGCGTCATCGGCGACCAGAGCACTGCCGGGGTGCTCCTGTGGACCGGCATCAAGCCGTACTACTACCAGATCCCCAACCAGCACATCGAAATGCGCCCCACGTCGCACGGCGTTCAGGTCATACACTGGCGCGCGGTCGGCCATGTCTTCAACGTGTTCGCCATCGAATCGTTTGTCGACCAGATGGCGGCGGACCAGGGCATGGACCCGGTCGAATTCCGCTTCCAGCGCATGTCGATCGCGCCGCGCGCGCGCGCGGTGTTCGAGAAAGCCGTGCAGATGTCCGACTGGAGGGCGCCGCGGCCCGAAGGCCGGGCGCTCGGCATCTCGATCAGCGAGCGCTCGGGCTCGCTCGGCGTCGGCGTCGCGGAGATCTCGCTCCACCGCAGCACCGGCAAGATCCGCGTGCACAAGGCCTGGCTCGCGGTCGACGGAGGCCTCGTCGTCCAGCCCGAAATGGCGTTGAGGAACCTCGAAAGCGGCATCGTCTACGGGCTCTCCAGCGTGCTGCACGAGCGTATCACCATGAAGGATGGCGCCGTGGAGCAAAGCAACTTCCACGACTACCACGTGATGCGCCAGTCCGACATGCCCGAGGAGATGCACGTCGCCTTCGTCGATCGCGACGCCCCGCCGAGCGGCCTGGGCGAGCTCGGTAATCCGTGGGTTGCGGCGGCGGTGGCCAACGCGTTCTACCGGCTCACCGGCAAGCGCCTGAACCACATGCCCTTCACTCCGGCGCGCGTGCTTGAGGTGTTGAAATCGAGCCTCTACTGGATTCCCCACCCGCTTTCGCGGGTGCCAAAGGCCGCGGGAATGACGGACTAGCGCACTCCGGCCAGCTTCACCTCGACGCCCGACTTGCGCGTCGCCTCCACGAAGAGCTGGTGGATCCGCGGCGACTGGTCCTCGTACTCGATCTGGTCGCCGCCCTTCTTCACGCTGGTCGCAACGGCGCCTCCTCGTACTCGATCTGGTCGCCGCCCTTCTTCACGCTGGTCGCAACGGCGCCCTGGGCCTGCCCCTTGGAATCTTTGCCGGTCAAGGCCCTGCGCTTGCTCTCGGTGAAGGGATAACGCAGGCTGCCGAAGGCCGTCGCGAGGTAGCGAGCCGGCTTCAGGGCGGTGTTGAAGTGCTGGTGGAACATCCTGTCGGGCGGCGCGAACACCGTGCCGTGTTTCCAATCCACGCGCTGGAAGTCGGGCTCGCCGTCGTACCACAAGAGCGAATAGCCCTGGCCGGTGACGCACATCACGTGAAAATCCGGCCCGTGCCGGTGCGCTTTCTTGTAGGTGCCGACCTGCATCTCCGAGATATGCGCGTGCATGGTGCCGTCGGCGAGAATGAACATGATGTTCTTGCTGCCGGCGCCGCGCTCGTTCCAGGTCTTGAGCTCGATCGCCTCCAAGTCCGGCACGAAATTGCTCTCCCACATGTGCTGCCCGGGGAGGGTCGGCGTGAAGTCCCCCTCGCCGCTGAAATACTTGGCCGAGCCCATGCGCTCGTCGAAGCGGTAGGGATTGTCGAAGACGAAGGCCTCGTTGTGAAACATGTTGAGCACGGCGGGCAGGTTCGTGGTCGAGGAGAGCAAGGCCTTGTCCGAGCCGCTGCCGTTGAAATGGCGGTACCGGGTATTGAGCGGGATCGCGAACAGGCTTCGCGGACCCCACTCAAAAGTGTGTTTGCGGCCGTCCGCGGCTTCGATCGTGGTGCTGCCCCTCCCCGACAGGACGTACAGGACTTCCTCGAACAGGTGACGCTGCGGCGCGGTGGAGGCGCCGGGGGGTAACTCCAGCACGAACATGGAGACAAAATCCCCGCGCCCTTTCAGGTGCACCGCGGCGCCGTTCACCCCCATGCGCGCCCAGGGCCGGGTCGTTACTTTGAACAAATCGACCCCGAAATCCTCCACCGTGGGAATTCCTTCCCCCTTCAGCCAGTCGAGATACGGGTCGACGCCGATCCGCGGCGCTTTGCTTTCGCTCATAGGTTATTTCCTCGGGAAAAGAGTGCCTGCGGGCTCAATGGTCGTGGTCGTGATCATGATCGTGGCCGTGACGATGAGGGTGCTCATGGGGGTGAGGGTGATGCCCGCCGGGAAAGAGCAGTGACTTTATCACCACCGGGACGGCGTTGCTCGGCCGCATCACCTCGCCGATGTCCACGTAGTCGAATTCGCGCAGCTGGATGCCGTCGATCGAGATGACGTGCCGCCCCAGGTGCAGCTCGTGCTCGAGGATGTGACCGAGCAGCTTGCCGATGTCCCCCTCCACCATGAGGATGAGCGGCAGAGCGCTGTCGGAGCCGACCGCCTGCCGGATCCCTTCGGCGAGCCGGCGCATGCGATGGTAATGCGGATCGCCGTGCCAGCGGATGCCCAGCGCGATCGGCTGGGAGCCGTCCGCGTCGATCTGCTCGAGCGCGGCGCGGATCGCCGCCGCGACGGGCCCGGCCTCGAAGTCGCCCTGCCTCGCGAGCGCGGGGAACACCACCGGCACGTTGCGCACCGGCAGCTCGATGCTCTCCGACAGGTGGATGGTGGTGCCGCTCACCTGCACCGAGAACTGCGAAGCGCCGATCACCGTGGCGCGGATTCCCTGCCCCGGGTCGGTGAGTTTCGCGGCGATGCGGCCGCCCGAAAAGGCCTGGAGGATGCGCTCGGCGAGGGGCTGGGCGACGTCGCCGAAGGTCGCGCTCTCGCGCCGGAAAATGTACTCGGATACGCCGCCGGTGAAGGTGACCCAGTGCGCTTGGGCGTCGCCGGCCAGCGGCGCGGTAAGGAGCAGCTCCTTCGCCAGCCCGGTGGGCGCCTGCTGCAGGATCATTCCGATGACGATCTCGGAAAACGCCCCGACCAGCCGGGCGACGCCGGCCGGGTCGGGCCGCTCGCCGAGACGCAGCTCGATGCCCAGAGCGCGGGCCGCGTGCACAGCGGACTCCTCCACCCGCACGAGCCTGCCGTCCTCGCCTTGCGCGATCAGGCGCCCGCCCACCGCGACCGCGCAGGTGCCGCGGATCTCGCCGTTCTTGATCAGCGCGAACTTGGTCGTCCCGCCGCCGATGTCGACATTGAGCAGGGTGCGGTGCGTGCGCCGCGACAGGGCGACGGCGCCCGCGCCGTGCGCGGCGAGCATGCTTTCCAGGTGATGGCCGGCCGAGGCGCACACGAACTTGCCGGCGTCGCCGGCGAAGATCTGCGCGATCGCCTGAGCGTTCTTGCGCTTGATCGCCTCGCCCGTCAGGATCACCGCGCCGCTGTCGATCTGCGCCGAGGACAGGCCGGCCGCGCGGTAGGATTCCTCGATAAAAGCGCGCAGCCGCTCCGCGTCGATGGTGAAATCGGGGAGAAACGGCGTGAACACGATGGGCGAGCGCCACAGGACCTCGCGGCTCACGACGACGAACTGGCTCGACAGGAGCTGGGTCTTGCGCTGCAGGTGCACCTTGGAGAACATCAGGTGCGAGGTCGAGCTGCCGATGTCGATGCCGACCGTGGTCAGCTCGACATTCTCGGCCTTCCAGATGGCCGCGGCGAGCTCGGCCTTGGCTTCCTCGTCGATTTCGTGAAAATGCGGCTCGTCGTCGTCGTGCGCGCGCAGCGGCAACGCTCCGTCGTCCCCGCGAAAGCGGGGACCCAGTGACTTTCGTCTCAAGACGCTGGATTCCCGCTTCCGCGGGAATGACGGTGCATCAGTAATCGTCGTCACGCAGTTGGGTAAAGATCAATAAATGCCGTTTCAATCCGCGGTCGCGCCGGATCGGCGCACGATCTCCGCGTTCTTGCGCGTGTCGACGCGGATCAGCTCGGCGAGCTGCTCCGGCGTCGCGGTCGCCGGCTCGTAGCCGAAGATCTGCATGCGATCGAGCACGTCGCGCTCGGACATGAGCGCGTTGACGTCGGCGTTGATCTTTTTCACGACGCCGGCCGGAGTGCCGCGGGGCGCGACCAGCGCGATCCAGGATTCGATCTCGAAGCCGGCCGGCCCGCCCGCTTCCTCGATCGTCGGCACGTCCGGCGCGCTCGGGATGCGCTTCTTCGCGGCGAGCGCGATGACCTTGATGCGCCCGGCCTTGATGAGCGGCAGCGCCGAGCCGATGGTTGAGAACGCCCAGTCGATGTCGCGGTTCGCGATCGCGATGTACATCTGCGACTGGTCCTTGTACGGCGCGTGGATCATCTTCGTGCCGGTGCGGTACTCGAAGTCCGCGGCCCCGAGGTGCGAAGGGCTGCCGACGTAGGAGGAGCTGTAGCTGATCTTTCCCGGATTCGCCTTGGCCGCGGCGATGAGGGCGGGCACCGTCTGGTAAGGCCCGTTGGTCGCCACCGTGATGAAGAAATTGGCGCGCAGGACGAGCGCCGCCGGCACGAAATCCCGCTCCGGGTCGTAGGGCAGCTTCTTGTAGAGCGAAGGATTGATGGTCATGTGCGAGTTGGCCAGGGCGAGCAGCTCGTGGCCGTCGGCGGCGGCGTTCTTCATCGACTCGATGGCGATGAAGCCGCTCGCCCCGGGCCGGCTCTCGATGACCACCTGCCGGCCCCAGACCCTGCCGAGCTTGTCGGCGATCAGCCGCATGAAGATCGCGGGCGCGGTGCCGCTCGAGTGCGGCATGGTGATCTTCACCGTCTTCGACGGGAACGTCTGCGCGAGCGCAGTCGTCGCCGCGGCGAGCCCCGCCGCGACGAGGAGGATGCCGTAAGACCAGGTTTTCGCTTTCATCGTTTTTCCTCCGGGTGACAGGAAATTCAATCCGCGCGTCGCCGGCGTTTCCTGCGGCTGAAACCTTGCAGCGACGCCCGATCGGCGCGCCCCGCACCCGGTCGCGCCCGACCCCGGGTTGCGGCGCGCGTTCGGCAGCCGGATCGGCGCTCTCCGGGCGCTCCGCAACGGGCGTTGCGGTAAATCATGCAGTCGACGGGCGCAGCAGGTCAAGCGCGGAGGCGCTCGCCGCGCTCAGGCAATGTCGGGAGGCGCCTGGTTCTTCGACGAGATTTCAAAGTTATTTCGAACGCGGGGCATTTCGTGGCATATTGAGGGTCCTGCTGCGGCTTCCGGCCGGTCGCGGGAGCACTCGGGGCCCCGTCGATTGGAGCACCCGTTCTTCGATAGGGAGAATGTTCACGGATGCGGGCGCTCGTGTGCCACCGCTTCGGCGACTACCACGACTTGCGCGTCGAGGAATTTCCCGTGCCCGAGCTGCCGCCGGGCGGCGTGCGCATCGCTGTCGAGTATGCCAGCCTCAGCTTCTCGATCAGCCTGTGGATCGCGGGCAAATACCAGGTCAAGCCCCCGCTGCCCTTCGTCCCGGGGGCGGAAGTCGTCGGCCGCGTGATCGAGACCGCGCCGGGCGTGACGGCGTGCCGGACCGGCCAGCGGGTGTTCGCGTTCATCGGCTGGGGCGGCTACGCGGAGCAGGCGGTGAGTCCGCAATCCACGGTCTATGTGCTGCCCGACGCCGTCGACTCGGCCGCCGCGCTGCATCTCGGCGTGTCCTACTGCACCGCATACGGCGGACTGGCCTGGCGGGCGCAGCTTGCAGCGGGCGAGATCCTGCTCGTTCTCGCGGCGGCGGGGGGAGTCGGGCTGGCCGCAGTGGAGATCGGCCGCGCGCTCGGCGCGCGCGTCATTGCCGCCGCCGGCGGGGCCGAAAAATGCGCGCTCGCGCGCGAGCATGGCGCGGAAACGGCCATCGACTACCGCAGCGAGGACTTGCGGACCGCGGTACGGACCGCGACCTCGAACCGCGGTCCCGACGTGGTGTTCGATCCTATCGGGGGCGGGCTTTCCGAAGCGGCGCTGCGCAGCCTCGCGCCGGGCGGGCGGCTGATCACGATCGGCTTCGCAAGCGGAACCCTGCCGAAGATCGAACCGAACATCCTGCTCGTCAAGAATCTGTCGGTGCTCGGCTTCAATTTCGGCGCTTATATCGGCTGGTCTCCGGTGGACGAGCGCGAACGCCATGAACCCCGGGTGCGGGGCGTCCTGAGCCGGCTGTTCGAATGGCACGCGCAGGGCAAGATCCGGCCGCTGGCGGCGCAAGTTGCCCCGCTCGAGCGCTTCGCCGAGGCGCTTGATGCGCTGCTGGCGCGCCGCACGGTCGGCAAGATCGTGCTGCGGATCGCGGAATACTGAGACTTCAAAGTATTTCAAGCTGGACGGCATTTCGTGGCATATTGAGGGTCCTGTTGCCGCGTCCCGCAAAATGCATGAGCGACTACGCCAAGGAGCACTACGACTTTCCCCTCGCGCAGCGGAGCGCGCACAAACCGCTGCAGGGGCTGAAAATCATCGACGCGGGCAACATGGTCGCGGCGCCCTTTGCAACCGTGCTGCTGGCGGATTTCGGCGCCGAGGTGATCAAGATCGAGCACCCGAAACAAGGCGACGGACAGAGGAAGCTCGATCCCGCCAAGAACGGCGTTCCCCTGTGGTGGAAGTCGATTGCGCGCAACAAGCGCTGCATCACCCTCGACCTGGGCAAGCCGCAGGGCGCCGAGGTCTTCAAGGACCTCGTGCGCGGGCGCGATGTCGTCGTCGAGAACTATCGGCCCGGGACGTTCGAGCGGTGGGGCATCGGGTACGACGCGCTCCGGGCCGTCGAGGCGCGCATCGTCATGCTGCGCATCTCGGGATTCGGCCAGACCGGCCCGTACAAGGGACGCGCCGGGTTCGGCCGCGTCGCCGAGGCGATGAGCGGGCTCGTGAATCTGATCGGGGAGCCGGACGGTCCGCCCATGTCGCCCGGCTATCCGCTCGGCGATCTGGTCGCGGGAGTATTCGGGGCCCTGTCGATCATGATGGCGCTGCATCATCGCGATGTGCGCGGCGGCGACGGGCAGGTGATCGACCTTGCCCTCTACGAGGCCGTGTTCCGCCTGCTCGACTACGACCCCATCCAGTACGATCAATTGAAGGTGGTGCACCAGCGCACCGGCAACCGCGTCGCGTATGTGGCGCCGAGCTCGACGTTCAAGACGCGGGACGGCAAGTACGTGACGCTTGCGGCGAGCACGCAGAACGTCTGGGTCCGGCTGGCGAAGGCGATCGGCCGCGAGGACCTCGTGACGAACCCGAAATTCATCGACAACCACGCGCGGGTGCTCCATTCCATCGAGGTCAACGACATCGTCGGCGAGTGGATCGAGCGGCACACCCGCGACGAGGTCAACCGGCGCTTCGACGAGTGCGAAGTGGCTTATTCGGCCGTCTTCGACATGGAGGACGCGTTTCGCGACCTACAGTTCCGGGCGCGCGAGGCGATGGTGCGGGTGCCGGATTCGGAGATCGGCGAGGCCGTGGTGTCCAACGTCGTGCCGCGGTTCTCCGAGACTCCCGGCTCGGTGGAGTTCCTCGGCCCCGCGATGGGCGCGCACAACGAGGAGGTGTACCGCGGCGAGCTCGGCTATTCCAAGGAGCGCCTGGCGCGGTTGCGCGAAGACGGCGTCGTCTAGGACCCCAACAAGGACAGCGCAATGCCCGACATCAGCATCCCCGTGTTCACGGCCGGCCGCTTCAACGTCTGAGTCGATCGAGGTTCTTCGTCATGCGGGAAATCGCCGCACGGAATACCTCGAGGCTGCGCCGGTCGATGCCCTTCTCGGCCTGTTCGACGATGTGCCGCGCGATCGGCAACAGCCGGTTCTGCATTCGCCTGCCCGCGGCGGTGAGCCAGACGTGCACCCTGCGCTTGTCGTAGCGGCTGCGCACGCGCCGGACGAGACCGGCCTTTTCCATGGTCCTCAACGCGATCACCGTCGTGGGTTCCATCATGCCGGTGCGCGCGCTCAGCTCGCGCTGCGACAGCCCGTCCTCGATCCACAGCACGCGCAGGAAATACCACTGCCCGCGCGTGACGCCGGACGGGGCAATGCGCTGCTCGAGCACATGCTGGAATGCGCGGTGGGCGTCCCGCACCAGGTAGCCGGAACTCCGGGCGGGGGAAAACTCCATGGGGCTTTGGGGCCGACTTCGGCGTTTTTGCCGCACCGCGCGATGCTCCATGGAAGATTGCTTAGGCTTCTATGTATTGCGTCTTTTCCAGTATACTCGGTAGCGGGCCAACGAGGATAGAGGAGATTCCCAATGAACGTGATGGTCAAGGCCGAAGTGCCCTTCACCGAGCAAGTGAGCGACCTGCGCGGCACGCTGGAATGGCTGAAATCGCAGGGCGATCTCATCGAGACCGGCAAGGAGGTCGATCCGGACCTCCAGGTCACCGGCCTGCAGAAGCACATGGACGGCGGCTGCCCGGTGCTCTTCAGCAAGGTCAAGGGCAAGCCGAACCACCGCGTCGTCACCAACCTGTTCGGTGACATGAACGTCATCAACAAGATGTTCGGCTGGGAGGACGATCCGGACCGGGTCAGAAAGCTCGCCTACGCGCTGTCGCACCCGCTGAAGCCGGTCGTCATTCCGCAGGGGGAGGCGCCCTGCCAGGAGCACGTCGTCGAGAATCCCAAGGACGTCAACGAATACATGGTGCCGATCCGGCACACCACCTACGAGCCGGAGCTGACGGTGGGTTCGGGCATTCGCTGCGTCACCGGAGAGCACTTCGAGGGCGGCTCGGACCTCGGCTACAACCGGATGAATTTCCGCTGGGGCAACGTCGGCACCTTCCAGATCTCTCCCGGCTCGCACATGTGGCAGGTGGTCAACAAGTACTACAAATCGAACGCGAAGGTTCCGATCACGATGTGCTTCGGCGTCCCGCCCGCGTGCACGCTGCTCGCGGGGGCGGGATTCGACTACGTGATCCTGCCCGCGGGCTGCGACGAGATCGGCGTGGCGGGAGCGGTGCAGGGCGCGCCGATCCGCATGGTGAAGGCGCGCACGGTCGACGCGCTGGCGCTCGCCGATGCCGAAGTAGTGCTCGAAGGCTACGTGGACCCGCGCGACCGGCGTTTCGAGACGAAGGAGAGCGAGGACGCCGGCATCCAGGGCCGCTTCCACTTCCATCCGGAGTGGGCCGGCTACATGGGCAAGGCGTACAAGGCGCCGACCTTCCACGTCACGGCGGTCACGATGAGGAAGCCGGCGAGCAAGCCGATCATTTTCGCGCTCGGCGTGCACACGCTCGACGACCACAACATCGACACCACGGTTCGCGAGGCGGCGATCTTCGAGCTGTGCCACCGGCTGCAGCCCGGCATCATCCAGAACGTCGTGATCCCGTACTGCATGACCGACTGGGGCGGCTGCGTCATCCAGGTGAAGAAGCGCCACCAGATCGACGAGGGCTGGCAGCGCAACTTCCTGTCGGCCATCCTGTCGTGCTCGCAGGGCATGCGTCTCGCCATCGCGGTGAGCGAGGACGTCGACCCTTATTCGATGGACGACGTGATGTGGTGCCTGACGACTCGCGTCAACCCGAGGACCGACATCCTCAATCCGATCCCGGGCGGGCGCGGGCAGACCTTCATGCCGGCGGAGCGCATGACCGCGGGCGACAAGCAGTGGACCGCGTCGAACACCCAGTTCGAAGGCGGCATGGGGATCGACGCCACCGTGCCGTTCGGCTACGAGAGCGACTTCCTGCGGCCGGTATACCCGGTGGACCGGGTCAAGCCGGAGGACTTCTTTACCCGGGCGGACATCGAAAACGCCGGGAAACGCATGCAAGGCTGGGTGCACTCGCTGGCTCGCACCGGGCGCTGATCCCATGTCGGCGAGCTTCGCCTTGACCTCCGGGCAGTCCAGCGCTTTCAGGATTTCGCGATACAGCTTTGTCGAGGACGGGCTGCGGGTGCCGGCTGGGGCGAGCACGCCCCACCATGTGAGCGGGTTAGTCCGCCTTGATGTTGGCCTGCTCGATCACCTCGCGGTAGCGCTCCATGTCGGCCTTGAGCGTCCTGGCAAGCTCCTCCGGACCGCCGGAGCGCGCGACGATGCCCTGCCGGAACAGCGCATCGCGGTGCTCCGGGGTGTTCATGAGCGCGATGAACTCGGTGCTCAGCGCATTGACGATCTCGCGCGGCGTGCCGGCCGGCGCGAACACGCCGACCCACGTATCGACGTCGATGCCCTTCACCCCCTGCTCGGGCAGCGTCGGCAGGTCGGGGGTCCACGGGGTGCGCTGGTCGCCGAAGCTGCCGATCATGCGCAGCTTGCCGGCCTTGGAAAGCTCGATCACCGCATGCAGCGGAAAGAAAGCGGTCTCGACGCGCCCGCCGACGAGGTCCGTCAGGGCGCTCGCCGTGCCCTTGTAGGGAATGTGCGTGATATCGGTCCCGGTCGCCTGCTTGAACATCTCCATGATGAGGTGGTGCGGCGTGCCGGTGCCGGGCGAGCTGAAATTGAGCTTGCCGGGGTTCTGCTTCGCGAGCGCGACGAGGTCCTTCACCGAGTGCACCGGCTGCGAAGGATGCACGAGCAGCACAAAGGTGATGTAGGAGAGCAGCGCCACCGGCTGCAGGTCGTTCACCGGATTCCAGCCCAGGTCCTTGGTCATGAAAGGCGTCACCGCAAGCGTGCTCGCCGTGACGAGGATGGTATGGCCGTCGGGCGGCGCTTTCACCACCGAGGCGACCGCGATGTTGCCGCTCGCCCCGGTGCGGTTTTCCACGATGAACGGCTGGCCGAACTTCTGCTGCAGCTTGGGCGCGAAATTGCGCGCGGTGATGTCGGCCGCCGTGCCGACGGTGGTCGGTATGACCAGCATGACTTGACGCGAAGGGTAGCCTTGCGCGAGCGCGAGGCCGGCAGCGGCGGCGAGCGCTGCGCCGAGAAGCTGATTTTTCATGCGGCCTTGACTCGCAGGGGAAGAACCGGCTTTTGTTTCAGCACGTGCGTCCGGTAGAGATCGCTGATCGACGCCCAGCGCAGCATGCAGGCTTCTTCAGCGACCTGGCAGGCGCGCGCCGCAAGGGCCGGTGTATCGACGTACTTGGCGGCGAGCGCGAGCTGGCGCATGGAATGCTCTTCGTCGGCCTCGGCATGCTCCTCGAAGAAGGCGATGGCGCGGTCGCCGCGCTGGTAACGGTAGTGCTTGGCGAAAGCAGGGAGCGTCACCTCCACGTTGAGCGCAACCTGCTGTCCTTCCTGAGTGGACTGCATCGCGAGCGCCACGCCGATCGGCTCCTCCTGCAGCGTACGGACGTAGTGGAGCGTGCGCGCCCACCATGCCGGAGTGCGCTCGAGGTTGCGCACCTCGCCGTCCTTCAGCCCCGCTGCACGCGTGAAGGCAAAGATGTCCTCCATGTGATCGCGCGGCACATGCCCTTCGCGCTGCAGCGCCGCGAGCCCCGCCTCCTCGGCGAGGTTCTCGATCAGCGAACAGCGCACGTCGGCCGGGGCGCGGGCAAGCAGGTGGCCGAACGCCGGAAGGACGAGCTCCACGAACCGGTAGTGTTGGGCCATGTAGACGCCCATCGCGCGCAGCGGCAAGCGCCCCCGCGCGAATTCCTTGAAAAAGGGGTGCCGCTTGGTGTGCCACTTCTCGCGAATGGCGACGATCTTCTTCACGACGGCGGGCGAGGCCGCTTTCTTTCCATTGCCTCTCACTCGTGCTCCTGCTCGGATTGACGCCGGCCTTGGTTCCTTGCCGCAGGGCAAGGATTATAATTTGAAAACCCGTCCGCCACGTGAATTGCAGCGTAGCGAGGGTCGACAGGCTTTGCTTCGGCCGCACCTGGACCCGCCTGGGCACGTTGCCTGTCGCGCGGTCGCAAGAGCAAAATGCCGTCAAACCCGATCGTACGTCCGGAAGGAACTGCCATGAAAATCGAACAGCCGGTGCTCGAGGGCCTGCGCAATCTCGCGTCGCTGGAGGCGCTGCAGCAGGCGATCGGCGAGCGCAACCTCACGCCGGGATGGATCAAGCGCGCGAAGCCCATCCTCTACAAGGAGATGTGTTCCGAATTCGTGCCCGCGCATTGGCGCTACGCGGAGGCGAAGGCGGCCATGCAGGCGGCCGGACGCCTGATCGGCACCGAGTCTGCCGAGCGGCGCAATTTCGTGATGCGCAATCCCGTCCCCGGCAACGACATCGCGACGCTGCGCACCCTCGTCTGCGCCTACCAGTCGATCCTTCCGGGGGAGAAGGCGCGCAGCCACCGGCACGCGCCGCATGCCTTGCGCGTGATCCTGGAGTCGCGCGGCTCCTATTCCATCGTCGACGGGCACAAGCACCCGATGGAGTCGGGCGACATCGTGCTGACGCCCGGCTGGTGCTGGCACGGCCATGGACACGACGGGAGCGAGCAGGCCTACTGGTTCGACGGTCTGGACGTACCGCTGACGCATCTGCTCGAGCCGATGTTCTTCGAGGAACATCCGGATGGCTTCGAGCGCGTCGCCCAGGTCGCCGAAACCTCGCCGATGCGCTTCACTTGGAGCGCGACGCAAAAATCGCTGAAAGCGGCGGCATCGAACGCGTTCTTCGGCAAGACCATCGAGCTGGCTGCCCCGCAAATGCCGACGATCGCGCTGAAGGTCCATGCCTGGCCCGGAGGCTGGAGCAACCCGCCGTACCGTCACGCCGCCAACACGGCGCATGTCGTCATGCAGGGCAGCGGCCGCTCGATGATCGGGGGGCAGGTCTTCGACTGGAGCTTCGGCGATACCCTGGCGGCCCCCGCCTGGTGCCGCATCGAGCATCAGGCGGCCGAGAACAGCGTCATCTTCAGCATGAGCGACGAGAACCTCATGCGCTGGTCGCGCTACTACCGCTTCGAGGAGCTCGACTAAAAATCATAGTGGGAAAATCAGGCTGTTCGGGACGAGCAGCGAGTCGAAGACGCAGATCCTTTCCTGGAACCTGAGACGACCGTCCTCGACGGCGAGCTTGTCGCGGGAGCTGCCGACGTTGAACACGCGCGTCTCGCCATCGGCCAAAGTTTCGAAGGCCGCGTAGCTGGCGCGCGCCTCGAGCAGGTCGTCCTTCCAGCCCAGGGTGCGGATGCCGCTCACCATGCGGCGGACGTAGCGCGGCGCGTAGACCGCGGTCTTGCGGATCGCCGTGACGCGATCGAGAAGGTAGCCTTTGCTTTCGCACCACCAGGTCGCTAGCGGCAGCCCGCGTTCGAAGTTCTCCCGCGGCACGATCTTGTAAAGGCAGCGCTCGGTGAAAAAATCCGGCCACTCCTCGAAGCGCTCTTCGTCGAGACAGGCGGCGTAGTCGGCGTACAGGGCCTCGAGCTCCAGGCGCAGCTCCCGCGGGTCCATGCGCGTGAAGCGCTTGTCGGCGCCCACGGCTACAGCTCCATCACGTTCCGGTAGTAGTCGTAAAAAGCGCGGATCGGAGATTCGGTGACCGCGTGGGACTCCTCCTGCCGCCAGTCGCGCCCGCCCATCTCCATCACGCCGGCTGCGCCCGGGTACGGCGCAACGCCCTGCTGCGCGAACTTCATGACCTCGCTGTCGTCCATGGAAACGAATCCCGAGGGGCCCATCAGGTTCGCCTGCCGCAGCCGCCTGCGGGTCATCGCCTCGTCGTCGGCCTGGTAGCCGAAAAAGGTCCAGGCGAGATCGAAGGCGCCCGCGCCGCGGGTGGCGATCTGGCGCATCGCCAGCGTATTCGACTGCTGCTGGACGATCAGGTTGGGCCACAGCGTCATCATCACGAGCGTGTATTGCTCGAACTCCCGCACCGGCTCGAGCATCGTCGGGTCGTGAAGCTTGAGGTTCTCGATCAGCGACTTCATTTCGGCGTTGTCCGCGGTCCTCTTCTGCTCGCCGCGCCACGACATGGCGGCGCAGTGCCGCCCGGTGGAGTCGATCGCGATCCTGGACGGATTGTCGACCCGGTAAAGGCCGAACGACACCAGGAACACGTGCAGCAGCGTCGCGTGGTAGGAGTCCTTGATGTTCTCGAACATCAGTTTCCAGTTGGCCGGAATGAGCTGGCGCGAGTAGCCGAGCACGGTGAGGCCGCGGCCGTCGAACACGCGGTCGAAGAGCGCGAGCATCGCCGGGCCGAGGTACGCCTCGAGCGGCTCGAGTTCATCGGCGAACGAGGCGAACACCACGCCGTGGCGGCAGGCGACCTTGAGCTTCCTCAGGTCGTGCTCCCTGAGATCGAAATCGGCCGGCATGCCGCCCTGGTTCTTCACGCCGCGGCGCAGCGGCGCCCGGATCAGGTTGCCCTTGAGGTCATAGGTCCACTGGTGATAGGGGCACATGAACTCGGTTGCGTTGCCGAGATGCTGCTGGCAGAACTGCACGCCGCGATGGGCGCAGCGGTTCTCGACCGCGTTGACCCCGCCGTCCCGGTCGCGAACCACGACCACGGGCTTCTCGCCGATGAAAGTGCGCTTGAAATCGCCGGGCTTGGGGATCTCGGCCTCGAGCGCGACGTAGTTCCAGCTCGGGCCGCGGAAGATGCGCTCCTGCTCGCGCTCGTAGATCTCGGGATCGGAATAAATCCAGTAAGGAATGCGGCAAGTGCCTTGTGCCGGCCATTCTCGGCGTGCGTCCATCCTTCCTCCTTCAGCTCTTGAAATGCGGCATCACGCGCGCGGCGAGCAGCTCCAGCGTGCGAAACGCCTCGGCGTCCTTCGAGCCGCCGAAGTTGATCTGCATCGAGGGCTCGATGTCTCCGGCAAACGTCTCGCGGCAGCGCTCGACCTGCTCCACCACGTCCTCGGGCGTGCCGACGAAGGCACCGCCCTGCTCGATGATCTTCTCGGGCGTGGTGGCGAGGATGCTCGCCACCATCTTGTCGTAGCCGGGGTACTGGTCGGAGGACTTTCCCTGCCAGGACTTGACCGCATCGGCGAAGGTCTCGAGATAGCGGGTGCATATCCGCCGGAAGCCGGACAGGGCCTCGTCCCGCTTTTCGGCGAGGTAGCAGAATTGCGCCACCTGCACCTGCTCGGCGCCCGGCCTGTGCCCCGACTCGGCCCACAGGCGCCGGTACATCTTGACGAACTCCTGGAGCTGTCCGGGCTTGCCGGCGTAGGGAACGATCATCAGGTGAAAGCCGTTCTTCGCGGCATTGACAAAGGACTCCTCGGTGGCGATCGCGGCCACCCAGATCGGCGGATGCGGCTTCTGCACCACGCGCGGCATGAGGCGCACGTCCTCGAGGTTCCAATACTTGCCCTTCATCGTGACGCGCTCCTCGGTCCACATGTGCCGGATCATGGCGATCGATTCGTCGAAGCGCTCGCGGCTCTCCGACATCGGCACACCGTAGGCCTCGAATTCCTTGGGCAGGAAGGCGCGCCCGAATCCCGCGTCCAGGCGCCCCTTGCTCATGTTGTCGAGCATCGCGAGGTCGCCGCCGAGGTGCGCCGGGTGATGGAAGGCCGGGATCACTGCGCCGGTGATGAGCCGGATGCGCTTCGTGCGGACGGCGATTGCGGACAGGAATACGCAGGGATTCGGCGAGTGCCCGCCGTAGTCGAAGAACGAGTGCTCCACCGTCTTGATGCTGCTGAAGCCCAGGGCGTCGGCGCGCTCGGCGATGCGCACGCACTGTTCGTAGTAATCCGCTGTGGTGCTGTCTTCGGAGCGGAAGGACGGGAAGAAGTTGATTCCGAACTTCATGGGCCACGACTCCTCGTTTCACATCTTCGCAGACGAAACGGTGGAAGGGACGAAGAGCTCTTCCGGTTGCAGCAGACGGCTGGTGAAACCCTGCTCGAAAGCATACCGGCACAATGCATCGAGGGTGGCGCGGTTCTCCTCGACGCCGTACTTGAAGGCATCCCCGAGCAGCGCCGCCTCCCGCTCCGCGTAGGCCGTCTCCCACGCGAGGCTGGTCGTGCATATTCCGGTATCGAGCAGCCGCGCGAGCGCCCCCTTGCGCGCCGCCTCGAACGCGTTCCTGAGATTGTTGGCGAGCCAGGGATGCTCTTCGACGAGCGTCTTGCGCACCACGACCACGTGCATGATCGGAAACACGCCGGTCTGCCGGAAATATTCTTGCTCCGCGGCGGGGGAATCGGCGAATAGCCGCCGCACCTCGGGGCGCCCCTCGATGAACGCCGCGGGCGGGCGCGCCGAGATGAGCGCGTCGATCTTCCCCTCGAGCAGCGCCTGGTTGAGCGTGTCGCCGCGCTCCAGCGGCCGGACGTCGAAATGAGCCGGAGGCTTGACCCGCGACTTCTCCCGGCGGCCCGGCTGCGCGAGCCCTCCGGTTCTCCAGCGAACGGACCGAAGATCGGCGCCGTAGTGCTCGCTGAGAATTCCGCGGATCCAGAGCGACGCCGTCATGCTCCACTCCGGGGTGCCGACGGCGCGGCCGCTCAGGTCGCGCGGCGCCTCGATTCCCGAGCCGGCATGCACGTATACGGCCGAGTGCCGGAAGACGCGCGACGGGAAAACGGGTATCGCGACGAACCCCCAGGCGGGGTCCTCGACCGAAGCGAGGTACGCGCCCATCGAGTACTCGGCGGCATCGAACTCCCCGTAGCGCCCCTGCCGCCAGAATAGATCCTCGATGCCGAGGTGCAGGTACCGCAGATCGGTCCCTTCGGGCCGCACCTCGCCGGAATAGAGGGGGCGGGTCCGGTCGTAGAGCTCCCCGCCGTATGCCACCCGAACTCGTTGTTGGTTCATAAGCGGACCTATAGAATATGATATCAATTAGAAATCGAAGTGTCCCGTCCCGGACGCGGGAACACAAATTAAAATGCGGATGGACGAGGAGGAGGTGGCCATGGCAGCACGATGGGTCATTGCCGTTTTGACGGGCTTCGTGGTCTTTGCGCTCGGAGCGAGCCCGGGCTGGAGCCAGCCGAGGACCGTCAAAGTCGCCGCGACCAGCAAGGTGGTGCTGGACAACCTGCCGCTGTTCGTCGGGGTGAAGATGGGGTTCTTCGAGGAAGCAGGGCAGAAGCTGGATATCTCCTACTTCCGTGGGGGTGGAGAGGTCGTGCGGGCGATCACCACCGGCTCGGTGGATCTCGGCGCCACTCCGGCGGCGTCCGCGGTGCTGATCGCGGCCGCGAAGGGGGAACGCCTGAAGATCGTCTCCGGCTCCGGGGCGCCGATGGCCGGGGTGGTCTGGGTCGTCGAGCCCGGTTCCCCAATCCGGTCGGTCGCGGACCTCAAGGGCAAGAAAGTAGGCTTCAGCTCGCCCGGGAGCGTCACGCACACGGTGATCCAGGCCATCCTGAGGAAGGAGGGGCTGGAGAAGGACGTGGAGCTGGTTCGCGTCGGATCGCCGGGGGACAGCTGGGCGGCGGTGAAGAACAAGGTGGTGGACTCCGGCTGGCACGTTTCTCCCCCGATCTACGGTCTCATCATGAAGAACGAAGCCCGGATCGTCATCGACGCCGCCAAATACATCGACGACTACCAGCAGACGGTGGTGGCGGCCATGGAGGAGGCGATCGACAAGGATCCCGAGCTCATCCGCAATTTTCTCCGCGCCAGGGCCAAGGCCGTGAAGTTCATATCGGACGAACCGGAGAAGACCGCCTCGATCTGGGCCGAAGAGCTGAAGATCCCGCTCGAAGCGGCGCGCCTCGCCTACCGCGACTTGCCGAAGGGATACTATGAAGCGGGGGCGCCGAAGATGAAAAATCTCAAGGGCGCCCTTCAGGAAGCCATGGACGCCGGGGCCATCAAGGAGCCTTTGGATCTGGCCAAAGTGCTGGATCTGAGATTCCTGCCCCGCTAGCCTGCGCGGATGGGGAGGGGGGGTGCGGGGCGAGAAGAATCTGGTCCGGACGTTCCAGTTCCTCGTCCTCGCGCTGGCGTTCGTCTTTTTCCTGGGCTTGAGCCGCGCCTTTTCGTTCTTTCCCCACCCCTTCAAGGTCCTTCAGGCGGCCGGGGAACTGTTCGCCAGCGGGGAGATCACCCCGCATCTTCTGGTCACTCTCTACGAGACCGTGACCGGTCTGGCCATCAGCATCGTCCTCGGAATATGGATCGGCTCGGTCCTGGGCGTGAGCCGCACCCTGGCCGAGATCTTCGAGCCGATGATCCTCGCCTTCTACGCGGTGCCGAAGATCATTTTCCTGCCGCTGCTTCTCATGATTTTCGGGGTGGGGCTGAATTGCAAGATCGCCAACGCGGCGCTGCACGCGATCTTCCCCATCATTTTCAATACGGTCGTCGGCATCCGGGAGGTGAACGCGATCCACGTCAAGATGGCCCGCTCCATGAACGCTACCGGCGGCCAGATCTTTCGCAAGGTGTACTTCCCGTCGATGGTGCTGCCGGTGTTCGCCGGCATGAGGATCGGCCTGGGCTTCTGCTTCCTGGGCGCGCTTCTGGCGGAGCTGTTCGAGGCGAAGTCGGGCCTGGGCTACCTGGTCACCGATTTCTACAATTCGGGAGAGATCGCGCGGATGCTGGCCGTCATCCTGTTCGTCTTCCTCCTCACCATGTCCATCAACGCCGGCATGCAAGCGATCGAGAGCCGGCTGAGCCGCTGGCGGGCGCCGTGAAGGAATTGATCGCCGTGCGCGGCGTGCGCAAGGTGTTCGAGGACGCCGCCGGAACTACCGGCGGCGCGGTCGAGGCCATCCGCATGGCCGACTTCCAGGTCGGGCGCGGCGAGTTCGTCAGCCTGCTGGGGCCGTCGGGCTGCGGCAAGAGCACGCTGCTCGACATCGTCGGCGGGCTGGAGAAGCCCTCGAGCGGCGAAGTGATCGTCGAGGGCGAGCGCGTCACGGGCCCCCACCCCAAGGTGGCGATGGTGTTCCAGCTCATGTCGGTGTTCCCCTGGAGGACCGCGGTACGGAACGTCGAGTTCGGACTGGAGTTGCAGCAGGTGGCCGAAGCGGTGCGGCGGCAAAAGGCCTTGCAGATGATCCAGCTTGTCGGTCTCTCCGGTTTCGAAGAAAAGTATCCGTCCCAGCTCTCGGGCGGGATGAACCAGCGCCTGGCCATCGCCCGGGCGCTGGTGCTGGACCCGGACATCCTGCTGATGGACGAGCCGTTCGGCGCGCTCGACGAGCAGACCCGCTTCCTGATGGGCCTGGAGTTGCTGCGCATCTGGGAGGCGACCCGGCAGACGACGCTGTTCGTCACCCACTCGATCACCGAGGCGATCCAGCTTTCGGACCGGGTGCTGGTGATGTCCGCGCGACCTTCTTCGATCAGGGAAGACATCCCGATCCCGCTGCCCCGGCCGCGGACCATCGAGTCGCTTACCAGCGACGCCGCCGTGCAGATCGAGCGGCGCATCTGGGACATCCTCAAGGTTGAGGCGGGCAAGGGGCTCACGCCGAATGCGCGCTAACCGCCGGCTCAAGGTCGGGCTGGGTCAGGCGGCCGTGCTGCTCGCGCTTCTCGCCGCCCTCGAGCTTCTGGTGCGCTCCGGACAGATCAGCGCGCTCGTCGTGAGCTCGCCCTCCGCCATCGCCGTGAAAGTCTGGGAGGACCTCCGGGGCGCCGAATTCTGGAGCAGCCTGCGGACCACGGCGTTCGAATTCTGCATTGCGTTCCTGATCTCGCTCGTGCTGGGCGTGTTCTTCGGGATCGTCTTTTTCAGGTTCCGCCTGTTCCGCGCCGCGGTGGAGCCGCTCCTGCTCGCGTTTTATTCCGCGCCCACGATTCTTCTCTATCCGGTGTTCCTGGCGCTGTTCGGGCTGGGAAGCGCCACGGTGGTGTCGATGGCGGTGATTTTCGGCTCGATCCCGGTCATGGTGAACGTCGGCGTCGGGCTCGCGGGCGTGGAGCCGATCTTCGTCAAGCTGGGCCGCAGCCTCAAGGCGAACCGGCTGCAGATGTTCACGAAAATCCTGCTGCCGGCCGCGACGCCGACCATCTTCACCGGCCTGCGGCTGGGGTTCACCTATACCCTGGTCGGGGTGATCGCCGTGGAATTCATCACCTTCTCCGGCGGCCTGGGGAAGATGATCTCCTGGCGCTATTTCATTTTCGATACCGAGGGGATCTTCTCCGGGATCGTTTTCGTGCTCCTGATCGCGGTTCTCATGAACACCCTGCTGCGCCGCGCCGAGGAACGCATCAGGACGCGATGGGCCTAGCAGACCTCTACGCCGCGAGCTTCGCCTTCTCGTAGTCGAACGCCAAAGGCTCGATCTCGCCGCGGAAGATCGCCTGGATCCGCTGCTCGGAAAGCGGATGGCTGAACTGCGCGTTGCGCATCCGGATGCGCTGCCTGAGCTGCTCCACGACCAGCGTTTCGAGCAGGCGCCATTGCGCCTCGGAGAACTGCTCGTTGCCGATATCGGCGATGCCGGCGAGCATGTGCTCGAATTCGTCTTCGTAGACGAGCGCGCATGCCGCGGCGATCTTTTCCTCCACTCCGCCCCTGCCTTTGAGCGCCGTGCCTTCGGAGAACAGGGTGCAGTATCCGCCCTCGGTGAACTTGCAGGCGCGCATCCCGAGTGCGCCATGCTCGTCCTGGTGCCGGTAGCGCAGCGCCGTCAGGGCGGCCTCTTCCGGCCACTCCTCGAGCATCGCGGGGTTGAGCTTCGGCGAGCCGGCGAGTCGGATCGAATCGTAGAGATCGGCGAACGCGATATAGTGGCTGAACTCGGCCTTCAGCCCCTCGAGCACGTCGAGCACCTCGTGACGGTCGAGCGTGACGTCGATGTCCGGGGTTTTCGCGGCCAGGTTCTTGAGCGTGCCGAGGAAGACTCCGCCGCGGTCGAACTTGCCGGCGCCGGAGCCCCAGAATTCCTTGAAGCACTGCCGCGAGAGCCACAAGAGATCCGTGCTCGCGGTGCGCACGGGCGACGTCCAATACGTCCTCACCACTTCGGCTTCCCCGGCCCAGTACGGCGCCGAAGCGTCCACCAGACGCTGAATATTCGACAAAGTATCCATGGATTTTCCTCGGCTTAATGGCCCGATCAACCGGGATCGCCCCAGCGCAGTCTAGAGAATGACGCTGGGATTGCGCAAGTTCTTGGGAGCTCGCGGTGAAGCGGGTGAACCTGATCGAGTGCGACAAAGGGCAGCCGCGCCGCGCAGCACGATCACGAGGTTCCGGTGCCAGGCGTCGAGAATCGCAGCGAAGGCGGCGTCGTCGATGGGCCGGCTCGCGTCGACGCCGCGGATCTCGGCGCCGAGGGCGGGGGAAAGGGGGATGACCTCCATGCGGGTTTGGGCTTCCACGGGCGTTTCCTTGTTCAGTGCATGACTTTACCGCCGTCCACGTTGAAGCTCTGGCCGGTGACGAAATCGCTCGCGTCGGAAACGAGGTACAGCACCGTTCCGACCAGGTCCTCGGGATATTGCGCACGCTTGAGCGCCCGCAGCTTGTCGTAATCGCTCGTAATATAACCGGGCTGCGATGTCGCCAGTTGCGTGTCGCTGAGCGTCAAGCCGGGCAGCACCACGTTGACGTTGATCTTGTCGGGCCCGAGCTCGCGCGCGAGCGCCCGGGTGAAGCCGATCACGCCCGCCTTGGCGGTGGTGTAGTGCAGGCGGTTCGGCGTGCCATCGAGCACGCGACCGGAGGAGATGTTCACGATTTTTCCCTTGCCGCGGCTCTTCAGGTAAGGATGCACCGCGCGGCAGCACAGGAACAGGCCGCGCAGATCGACCGCCATGACGCGGTCCCATTCCTCGAGCGGGATCTCGCTCCAGGGACGCCGCGGCAGCGAGCTCATCAGCGAGGCGTTGTTGACCAGCGCGTCGATGCCGCCGAACTCGCGCGCCGCCGCCTCGGCCATCGCCTTGGCGTCGTCGGGCTTGGAGATGTCGGTGCGCACCGCGAGCGCGGCGCCGCCCGAGGCGCGGATCGCCGCCGCGGCGCGCTCCGCTTCCTCGCCGTGGATGTCGGCGAGCACCACGCGCATGCCGGCCCGCGCGAAGGCCTCGCAGTAGACGCGCCCGATGCCGCGGCCGCCGCCGGTGACGATGACCGTGCGACCGGCGACGTCGAACAAATTCTTTGTCATCGGTTCGGTTTCCCGTTCAAAGCGGCGGCAGCGTGCCGCCGAAGAGGATTCCCGGGTGTACGTTGTGTATCCCGCCCTGCGTGTCCGGCGGACCGCCCTGCGGTCCCGGTCGCCGCCGATCATGCTTCCATGGCGATGTTCCGCTATTTTATGGGCTAAACTTGCGCCCGAGGAGAATCCATGCGCGATCCACGTCTTCCCGCCCTGTTGGCGCTGTTCTGCTTGTGCGCGGTGCACCCGGACGCGCCCGCGCAAACCGCCTCTTACCCGTCCAAGCCGGTGCGCTTGGTCATTGCGGCCGCGCCCGGCGGCAGCACCGATGTCCTCGGACGCGTGCTCGCGCAAAGGCTCACCGAGCGGCTCGGCCAGCCGTTCGTTCCGGAGAACCGCGGCGGCGCCGGCGGCGTAGTCGCGGCGGACTTCGTCTCGAAATCGGCCGCCGACGGCGCCACGCTGTTGATGACGAACGACCAGCTCGTGGTTCAGGCCGCCTCGGCGTCGAAGCTTCCCTACGATCCGCTCAAGGACTTCGCTCCGGTGGCGGTGGTGGCGCGCGGCCCGGTCGTGCTCGGCGTGCATCCGTCCTTTCCGGCGAAATCGGTGGCGGAACTGGTCGCGTTCGCGCGCGCGCAGCCGGGAAAGCTCGCGTTCTCCTCCTGCGGCGCCGGCACGGTGCTGCATCTCGCGGGCGAGCTGCTCAATCTCTCGGCCGGGATCGACCTCGCGCACGTGCCTTATCGCGGCTGCGCGCCGGCGATGGCCGATGCCGTGTCCGGCCAGGTGCCGATCTTCTTCACCGTGCTCGGCAACGCCGCGCAGCACGCGAAGAGCGGCAAGGTGAGGCTGCTCGGCGTCGCGTCGCTGCAGCGCCTGCGTTCCCATCCCGACCTGCCGACGATCGCGGAGGCGGGTTTCCCGGGCTACGATGCGTTTCCCTGGTTCGGCCTCCTCGCGCCCGCGGGCACCCCGAGGGAGATCGTCGCGCGGCTCGCGTCCGAAATCATGACCGCGGTCGGCGTCCGGGAAGTGAGCGGGCGCATCCGCGCCTTTTCGCTCGAGCCGGTCGCGATCGCGCCGCAGGAGTTCGCCGCGCTCATGAAAAGCGACTTCGACCGCTGGAGCCGGGTGGTGCGCGAGGCGAAAATAAAAGTGGAGTAGAGGAAAAAGGAGATGACGTTGTCGTTCAATCAGGAACTATGCGAGGTGCGCGGCTGCAGGATCACGCTGAAGCGCTGCGGCTCGGGGCCCAAGCTCTTGTATCTGCACGGTGCGAACGGCGCCGCGTCGGTGCGGCCGTTCATGGAGGAGCTGGCGAAAGGCTTCAATGTGCTCGTGCCCGAGCATCCCGGCTTCGGCGGGTCGGACGAGCCGGACTGGCTCGACAATATCCATGACCTCGCCTACTTCTATCTCGATTTCCTCGAGCAGCTCGACCTGAAGGACGTGCTCCTCGTCGGCGCGTCGATCGGCGGCTGGCTCGCGCTGGAGATCGCCGTGCGCGACACCTCGCGCATCCGCGCGCTGACGGCGGTCGGGCCGCTCGGCATCTACGTGCCGGGCTTGAAGCGCGGCGACCTGTTCCTGTGGTCGCCCGAGGAGAAAGTGCGCAATCTCTTCTTCGACCAGAAGATCGCGGAGCAGATGCTCGCGCAGCCCACGACGCCGGAGCAGATCGAGACGGAAGTGAAGAACCAGTACACCGTGGCGCGGCTTGCGTGGGAGCCGCGGATGTTCGATCCGCATCTCGCCAAGTGGCTGCATCGCGTCAGGGTGCCGACGCAGATCATCTGGGGCGATAGCGACCGGGTCCTGCCCGCCGGCTACGCCGCGGATTTCAAGAAGCTCATCCCGCACGCGCGGGTCGACATCGTCGCTCGATGCGGGCACACCCCGCACGTCGAAAAGCCGCAGGAGTTCGCGCGGCTCGTGCGCGAATTCGCTGCGAAGAACTGAGGAAAAAGCGTCCATGAACGTGTTGCTGTTCCACCTGATGCCCTATGCCGACCTCGACCTCGAGGAGGCGGACCGATACCCGCACTCGTGGGTGACCCTGCCCAATCGCCTCTACGATCCCCGGAAGGGCCACGCGCTCTACAACCGTTACCTCGACGAGATGGAGTACGCCGAAGAGCTCGGCTTCGACGGCGTCTGCGTGAACGAGCACCACCAGACCTGCTACGGCATGATGCCTTCGCCCATCGTCACGGCCTCCGCGCTCGCGCGGCGCACGAGCAAGACGAAAATTGCGATTCTCGGCAGCGCGCTGCCGCTGCGCTCGCACCCGCTCACCATCGCCGAGGAGCACGCGATGATCGACAACATCACCGGCGGGCGGCTCATCTCCGGCTTCGTGCGCGGCATCGGCTGCGAGTACCACGCCTGGGGCGTGAACCCGACTTATTCGCTCGCGCGCTTCAACGAGGCGCACGATCTCATCGTGCGCGCCTGGACCGAGGCCGGACCGTTCGAGTTCCACAGCAAGCACTTTCACTTCGAGTATGTCAACGTCTGGCCGCGGCCCTACCAGAGCCCGCATCCGCCGATCTGGATTCCCTCGCAGGGCAGCCGCGAGACCATCGAGTTCGCCTCGCATCCTTCGCGCAAGTACACCTACCTGCAGACCTTCAGCCCGATCAAGGCGGTGGCGAAGCAACTCCAGTCCTACCGGGACACGGCGAAGAGATACGGCTATACCTCCACGCCCGCGCAGCTCGGCTGGGCGACGCCGCTCTACGTGGGCGACAGCGACGCGTCGGCGCTCGCGGAGTGCGCGGTGCACTACGAGAATTTCCGCAACCGCTACCTCGGCAAGATGCCGATGGAGATGCTGATGCCGCCGGGCTACACCTCGCGCGAATCGGCCAAGGCGATCGTCGCGGCGAAGACGGTCGCCCACGAAAAAGCGGAGACGAAGCGCTCGAACGAGCTCGGCATGATGACCTGCGGCAGCGCGAAGACCGTCACCGAGCGGCTGATCGGCTACATGAAGGAGATCGGCTTCGGCAACCTGCTGGTGATGCTGCAGTTCGGCACGCTGCCCGCCGACCTCACCCGGCGCAACATGGAGCGCTTCGCCGAAGGCGTCATGCCGAGGCTGAAGCAAGCGGCGAAGGAGCTGTACGGCGAGGCGGCGGTCGCCTGAGCGGGAAATCGCGGCCGGCCTATCTCTCCTGGATCCGGGGAAAGAAGGCGCGCTGCCGCATCGCACGCCTGGCGCCGGCCCGGAATCCGCTTGACTGCGCGCGACGGAGCCCATAGGGTGACGGTCGCGGACCGGTGTTGATCCGGCCCGGTGCGGAATTTAACATGTGGCAACAACACGGAGACGGGCCATGGAATTCGGCTACTTCACGCTCAGCGACAACCACTATCCGAATAATCCGCGCTCGGCGAACCAGTTCGTCCTGGAGATCCGCGAGCAGGCGATCCTCGCCGACAAGCTCGGCATGCATTCGTGCTGGATCGGCGAACACCATTTCGATTCGCTCGGGGTGAATTCGCGCCCCGACATCCTGCTCGCGAGTATCGCGCCGGTCACCAAGCACGTGCGGCTCGCCCCCGCGGTGACGGTGCTGCCCCTGCACCATCCGGTGCACATCGCCGAGGCGTGGGCGACGCTCGACCTGCTCTCAGGGGGGCGCGTCGATTTTGCCACCGGGCGCGGCTACGACCGCAAGGAATACGCGCCGTTCGGGAGCGACTTCTTCGCCTCGGCGGAGATCTTCGAGGAAGGTATCGAGGTCGTGCTCAAGGCCTGGAACTCGCCCGGGCCGTGGTCGCACAAGGGCAAGTTCTACGACATCCCCGAGATGTCGATCACGCCCAAGCCCGTGCAGAAGCCGATTCCCTTCTACGTCGCGTCGTTCTCGAAGACCAGCCTCGACATGGCGGCGAAGCGCGGCCTCAACATCATTTACGCGCCGTTCGCCGCCGGCATGATCTTCGGCGGGCTGGACAAGGCGGTCGATACCTATCGCGAGGCGTGCGTGAAGGCGGGCAACAAGCCCGGCCGGGCGATGTGCAGCTACTTCATCTTCATCGCCGACGACGAGAAGAGCGAGGACTACGGCCGCCAGTCGCAGCTCGATTACTTCAACCACTGCGTGATCCGCGCCATTCCGACGAAGATCGAGGAGGCGCCGCCGACCATGCAGTACTTCATCAAGATCGCCGAGATCCTGAGGAACATGAAAAAGGAGAACCTGACCGACCGCTCGATCCTGCTCGGCCGGCCCGAGCAGATCGTCGAATCGCTGAAGAAAGTGGAGAAGACGGGCATCGAAGAGGTGATCCTCTACTTCAACGTCGGCAACAAGCCGCACGCGCTCGTCAAGGAGCAGATGCACCGCTTCATGGAGGAGATCGCGCCGCACTTCCAGGGCAAGCACCTCGAGCGCAGGAAGGAAACCTCCTCGGCGGTCGCATAGCGGCGCCGCGCGGGGAACGACAGGAGAAGACAAGTGAACTGCTTGAACAGAGCGGTCGTTGCGGTCGCGGCGTTCGCGCTCGGCACACCGGTGCTCGCGCAGGCGTTTCCCTCGAAGGCAGTGAAGATCGTGGTCGCCTATGCGCCGGGCGGAGCGACCGACGTGGTGACGCGCGCGGTGGCGCAGCGCCTGAGCCCGACGTGGGGCCAGCCGGTGATCGTCGAGAACAAGCCCGGCGCGAACACGAATATCGCCGCCGCCGAGGTGGCCAGGGCGCCGGCGGACGGCTACACGCTGCTCTCCACCGCCGAGGCGACGTTCGCGGTGAACCCGTATGTCTACGGTAAGCTCCCCTTCGACCCGGCGAAGGACTACGTTGCTGTGAGCGGCCTCGGCCTTGTCCACCAGGTGCTGGCGGTGCATCCGGCCGCGCCTTTCCGGAGCGTGGGCGAGTTCATCGCCGCGGCGAAGGCGAAGCCCGGCGCGCTCAACTATGCGACGCTCGGCACGGGATCGTCGCCGCATCTCAACATGGAGATGTTCCAGCACATGGCGGGCGTGCAGCTCACGCCGGTGCACTACAAGGGCGGCGCGCCGGCGCTTACCGACGTGATCGGCGGCCACGTGCCGATGATCATCATCAGCACCACGCTCTCGGCCAAGCCCTACAACGCGGGGCAGCTCCGAATCCTCGGCGTGGGGAGCGCGAAGCGCCTCGCGGCCTTCCCCGAGGTGCCGACGATCGCGGAGAGCGGCCTGCCGGGCTACGAGGCGGTGTCGTGGTTCGGGCTCTTCGCCCCCGCGGGAACGCCGCGCGAGGCGGTGGCGAGAATCAACGCCGACGTGCAGCGCGTCCTGGCGGACGCGGACTTCCGCGACAAGTTCCTGGCCCCGAACTATTTTGAGCCGATTACCGGCACGCCCGAGCAGTTCCGCGAATACGTGAAGCGCGAAGCGGCAAAGTGGAGCCGGGTGATCAGGGAAGCGAAAATCACGGCGGAATAGCCGAAGAGAGGCCGACATGCATGCGAAAGTCGACGTAAGACGCACGACCGCGAGGCACAAGAGCGCCCTCGACCTGTGGCTCGAAAAGGTGGAGGCGCTGGGCGAGTTGAAGCGCATCACGGCGGAGGTCGACCCGGACCTCGAGGCTGCCACCCTGACCTACCTCGTGGGCAGCCAGAAGAGTCCGGTGCTCCTCTTCGAGAACGTGAAGGGCCATCCCGGGCACCGCGCGCTCTACAACATGATCGGCTGCAACCTGTCGCGCTTCTGCCTGATGATCGGCGAAGAGCCGGTGGACCATCCGCTCAAGGCGGTGCAGATCCTGCAGCAGAAGCTGGGACGCAAGATGCCGCCGGTCGAGGTCTCGCCCGACAAGGCGATCTGCAACGACAACATCGTCGAGGGCGACAAGATCGACATCCGCATGTTCCCCGCGCAGCGCATGTGGCCGCTCGACGGCGGCAAGTATTTGGGCACCGGCGACGCCGTCATTACCCAGGACCCGGAGACCGGCCGCGTCAACGTCGGCACCTACCGCATGATGATCAAGGGGCCGCGAGAGGTCGGCGTCTACACCTCGCCCGGCAAGGACGCCACCATCGACCGCGAGAAGTGGTGGAAGATGGGCAAACCGATGCCGATCGCCGCCTGCTACGGCATCGATCCGCTGCTCTTCCTCGTCGCCGCGACGAGCTTGCCCAAGACCGAGTGCGAGTACGACTACTACTCCGGGATCAACGGCGCGCCGATCGAGCTGTTCAAGGGCGACGTCACCGGCCTGCCGCTCCCGGCGCACGCCGAGATCATCCTCGAGGGCCACGTCTATCCGGACGAGACCTTCGCCGAAGGACCCTTCGGCGAGTTCACCGGCTACTACGGACGGCCGAGCGGCGCGACGCCTTACATGCGGGTGGAGAAGCTCCGCTACCGCGCCAACGAGGCAGGGCTCTTCTGGGCCGCGCTGCGCGCCGCTGGCATCTGGGCCGACCTGCAGAAGCTGGGGGTGCCCGGCATCCAGGGCGTTTGGTCGATCCCGGAGGCCGCGGGCTGGGGTATCACGGTGGTTTCGATCAAGCAGCTGTACGCCGGGCACGCGGCGCAGGTGATGGCGCTCGCCGCGCAGTGCACGGCCGGCGCCTACTTCGGCAAGTACGTCATCGTAGTCGACGACGACATCGATTCCACCAACATCCACCAGGTGCTGTGGGCGATGGCGACGCGCTCGCGGCCGGCCCAGTCGATCGACATCCTGCGCGAGACTTGGAGCACGTTTCTGGATCCGAGCCTCAACCCGCCGGAGATCCGGCCGTGGGGATCGAAGGCCCTGATCAACGCGTGCATGGACTACAAGTTCATCAAGTCCTTCTCGAAGCGCACTAAGCTGTCGAAGCCGGCGTACGAGCAGGTGGTGAAGCGCTGGCAGGAATACGGGTTCAAGGGCAAGGCGCCCGAGATCTCGGTGTTCGAGGACGATAAGTTTCCGCCGAAAATCGAGGGATGACTAAGCACCAGCGGCGCATGAAAGCCGCGGCCAACGCCTGATGTGGGAGGAGCCGGACGCACTGCCGCGGCCTGAGCTCGACGCGCGAGACTTCCGCAGCGCGCTCGGCCGCTTTCCCACCGGCGTATGCCTGGTGACCACCTTGGGCAGCGGCGGCCGGCCCGCGGGCATGACGGTCAATTCCTTCACCTCGGTGTCGCTCGACCCGCCCATGGTGCTGTGGAGCCTGTCGCGCGAGGCGTCCAGCGCGCCGGTGTTCCGCGAGGCCGAATATTTCGCCGTCAACGTGCTCGCGGCCTGCGACGCCGAAATCGCGTCGCACTTCGCCATGCAGGGGCCCGACAAGTTCGCCGCCTACGCCGCGCGCTTCGCGCCGGGCATCGGCGCCGTTCCGGTGCTTCAGGGCGCGGCGGCGACCTTCGAATGCCACACGCGCCACCGCAACTACGGCGGCGATCACATCATCCTGATCGGCGCGGTCGAGCGCTACGCGCACACCGATCGGCCGCCGCTCGTCTTCCACCGCGGCAAATACGCCGCGTTGCCCTGACGAAAATCAGGCGGCGGCGCGCTGGCCCTGCTCCTCGGCGACGAGGCGCTGGACGATCTGGCGCATCGCGATCCAGGCCTTGTCCTGCCCGAGGTTGACGACCGGGCTCGCCCCCAGATCCAGGTTCTGCTGCTGCGCCTTGATCATCGCCATGTCCTCGAGGAAGGCCTTGGTGACCTGGCTTCTCACGAGATCGGAGATCCAGCGCTCGCCGAGCTTGAAGTTGTAGGCCTGCGCGTAGAAGTAGTGCGCGCTCTTCGCGGTCTCGGGGGTGATCGCGTTCAGGTTCCACATGTTCATGCCCTGGCTGCGGTCGCCCTGGCGCGCGCCCGTGCCCGTGGGCGCCGAGCCGACGTCGAGCTTCACGAACGAGGGCGGGCCGAAGTGCGCGATCTGCCAGCGGTCGACGTTCATGCCGTCCGCGAATCCGCCCATCTGCTTGTGGAAGGGCGCCGGCGGATTGTCCATCAGCCAGCGCGACACCTTGATGCGGTCGCCCTCGCGCGTGACTTCGAACTCGGATTTGGCGAAGGCGTCGGTGCCGAGCGACGTGGGATGCAGGAAGGGCAGGTGCGTGGTGTCGAGCAGGTTCTCGACCAGCAGCAGGTAGTTCGCCTCGACGTGCAGGCGGCCGCCGCCGAAGCCCCAGTTCGGGTCGTCCATCCAGTGGAAATCCTCGATCAGGGTCGGGTCGGCCTTGGCTGGCTCGCCCATCCAGATCCAGATCCAGTGATTGCGTTCGACTACCGGGTAGGCCCTGACGCGCGCCGAGGCGGGGATGCGGTCCTGGCTGGGGACCTTGACGCAGGCGCCGGTCGGGTCGAACTGCAGCCCGTGGTACGGGCACTGGACGACGTTGCCGATCAGCTTGCCCATCGACAGCGGCGCCTGCCGGTGGCAGCAGCGATCCTCCAGCG
>WNFV01002680.1_pt1 | contig 59787 bp, 59 predicted proteins | sample 5400101 | NCBI WGS metagenome assembly WNFV01 (sample SAMN13153361, study PRJNA577476) | soil metagenome | isolation source: 115 cm soil or saprolite under grassland replicate 1 | place: USA:California | collected 2016-06-15
CCGTTGCCGTTCCCATTCGGCGGCGCCTCCCTCTCGTGCGAGGCGATCAGCTCGGTGAGCATGCCGGCGAGCGCGTCGACCTGGTGGCGGCGAAGCTCGGTCCCGGAGGCGAGATGCGGACGCTCCTCTGCGAGCACGCGCTCGAGTCCGAGCATGAGGCCGTACTGCACCTTCCAGCTCGGGCTCGGCATCCGCCGCCCGGCTTCGATCTCGGCGAGCGCGTCGTCGAGGGCGCGGCGCCGCGAGGTTCCGGGCGCGAGCACCCTGGCCGGATCCTCACCCTCGCGGATGAAGGGCTCGCCCGCCCAGGCTTCGGCTCGGAGGGCGGCGGCCGCTAGACCGTCCGCTGCCTCCGACGCTGTGGTCGGCTGCTCTGTGATCTCCTGCATGAACGCAGCGCGTACTGGCGCTGCAACTGTCAAGAAAGGGCGACTCCGCGAATCCCCTAGGCGGGAGTCGTACAAACAGTATATCGGTCGTAAGGCTAGGTGCCGAGTCCCCCGAAGACGGCAAATGGGTTCTGGGGCTGGACCTCGTAGACCAGCTCTCCGCCCGGCTCGACGCGGCCCTCGATGCGGCGGGCGAGCTCGACCGCCTGCTCGCGGGTCTCGGTGCCGGCGATCACGTACGTGAACGTCCTCGAGACGTCGTAGCCCTCGCCGCGCAGCCGCTCGGCGAGATCGTGCGCCTCGCGCAGGCTCTCGCTCTCGACGCGCACCTCCCAGGGCGCATAGCCGCGGTCGAGGAGGTCCTCCTCGGCGTCGAGCTGGTCGGGCTCGTCATTCCAGCGCTCCTCGTCGCGAAGCCACCGCTCGGTGACGAACCGCGACGGTGTCAGTCCCTCCTCCTCCAGCTCCTGCTCGACGATGCGGCTCGCCTGCTCGGCTTGCATCCCGCTGGCCGCGTAGACGAAGACGGTGTCGCCGTCCCGGGACACCGCGAGGCGCTGCTCGCGCAGCTCCTCGGCGAGCTCCTCCGCGTCGCGTCGCGCCAGGCCCAGTCGTTCGAGGAGTCCGCGCGCGCCTTCCTCGTCGGGGAGCTCGATCCGTATCCGCCAGTCGTCGTGCGCCACGGCGGAAGCCTACGCGGGCGCCCCGGCCCGCAGCTCGGCAAAGGGGTGGCCGAAGAGCCGCTCCGACATGCCGATCTGGTCGAGGTGCCTCGTGATGCCGCCGAGGAAGAACGGCCAGCCGGCGCCGAGCAGGAGGCCCGTGTCGACGTCGGCCGCTTCCGCGACGACGCCTTCCTCGAGCAACCGGTGGATCTCGTCGGCGACGGCTTCCAGGACGTCGTCGACGACCTGCTCACGCGTGCGCGGCGCGTCCTCCACGACGACCGGGTCGCCGCCGTCTGCGATCGCGGCGAGCGCGGGCGAGAGCGGAAAGCGGTCCGGGAAGGCGTCGTGCATGCGCTCGAGCACGTGGTTCGCGACACGCGGTCCGACCATCTGGAGGAGGACGGAAGGCGCCATCGGCATCCCGAGCGACATGACTGCCTCGTCGACTTCCTCGACCGGCGTGCCGTGCTCGATCGCGTCCATGATCACCCGCGTCATGCGCGTCAAAATGCGATTGACGACGAAGCCGGGCGCGTCGTTCACGAGGATCGGCCGCTTGCGCAGCTTCTCGCCGACGGTCCACACCGTGGCGAGCGCAACCTCGTCCGTTTCGGCCGCACGCACGACCTCGAGCAGCGGCATCAGTGCCACCGGGTTGAAGAAGTGCATTCCGGCAACGCGCTCCGGCCGCCGCAGATCGGCCGCCATGTCCGTGATCGAGAGCGCCGAGGTGTTCGTCGCCAGGATGCAAGCGTCGCCGACGACCTGTTCCAGGTCGGCGAGCACCTCCTTCTTGACCTCGAGCTCCTCGAAGACCGCTTCCAGCACGAGGTCGCAGCTAGCAAAGCCGTCGTAGCTCGTGTCGCCGGAGACGAGCGAGGTGAGGAAGCGACCCTTGCCCTCGTCGTACCGCCCCTTCGCGACCTGGCGATCGATCTCGGCGCGGATGTCGGCCAGCGCCTCGTCCACGATCTCCTGCTTCACGTCGCGGATGACGAGCGGGAGCTCGAGGCGGCGCAGGAAGAGCGTCGCGATCTGGCGTGCCATCAGGCCGGCGCCGACGATCCCGATCTTCTGCACGTCCTGCGGCGCCGCCGTCGGGCGCGCCGGGTGTCTCTTGGCGCGCTGCTCGACGAGCTGGAAGGCATAGATGGATGCCTGTGCCTGCGGACCCGGCAGAAGCTCTCCGATCGTCTCCTCCTCGCGGCGGTAGCCCTCTTCAACACTCCACTCTCGCGCACCTTCGATCAGGTCGAGCGCCGCGTAGGGCGCGGGCGCCGCTCCGTGCACCGCGTCGTCGACCGCCGTCCGCGCGCGGCGGAAGATCGTCTCCGCCTCCGACCAGTCCGGCTCCGCACGCTCGAGTCCTCGGTCGCCGAGCTCGTGCGCGAACGCGAGTGACTCGTCGAGGAACTCCGCCGGTTCGAGCAGCCGGTCGGCGATGCCGAGCTGCGCGACTTCGGCAGCGGCCAGCATCCGGTTCTGGCGCAGCGGATTCGAGACGATCACCTTGATCGCGGTCTCCGGACCGGCAAGCCGCGGCAGCAGCTGTGTCCCGCCCCAGGCGGGGAAGAGACCGAGGAAGACCTCCGGGAACGCGAAGTGACGAACTGTGCCGGCGATCGTGCGCGCACTGCAATGCAGCGCGAGCTCGACGCCTCCGCCGAGGCAGGCGCCGTTGATCGCAGCGACGGTCGGAAACGGCAGCGTACGCAGACGCCCGAACAGCTCGTGTCCCGCGCGGGCACCCTCGATCGCGCGTTCACGCGTGATGCCGGGAAACTCGGTGATGTCGGCGCCGGCGGCGAAGAAGAACGGCTTCCCGGTGATCACCGCCGCACGGAAGTCGCCTTCCTCGAGCTCGCCGAGCACGCGGTCGAGCGACTCGAGCGCGGCCTCGCCGAAGAAGGTCGGCTTCGTCCAGTCCTCGCCGTTGTCGATCGTAACCAGCGCGACGTCGCCGGCGCGCGCGAGCTTGAACTCAGTGACCGGCGCCAAGGTTCTCCCACAGCAGCGCGGCGCCCATCCCCATCCCGACGCACAGCGCGGTCAGGCCGTAGCGGACGTTGGGCCGCTCGCCGAAGCCGTACGCCAGCTGCGCCATCAGGCGCACCCCTGTCGCCGCGAGCGGATGCCCGCAGGCGATCGCGCCGCCGTAGGGATTGAGCCGTTCGTCGTCGGGATCGACGCCCAGCCCCTCGCACCACGTCAGCACCTGCACCGCGAAGGGCTCGTTCAGCTCGAAAAGACCGACGTCGTCCAGCGTGAGTCCGGCCTGCTCGAGCACGCGCTTCGTGGCCGGGATCGGCCCGATCCCCATCAGCTCCGGCTCGACTCCGGCGAAGGCGCAGGCGACGAGGCGCATCTTCGGCTGGAGCCCGAGCTCCGCCGCCGTCTCTTCGGCGGCGAGGAAGGATGCCGTCGCGCCGTCCGTGAGTCCGGCCGAGTTCCCGGCGGTTACGCGCCCGCCTGCCCGAAACGGCGTGCGCAGCGCCGCCAATCCTTCCAGCGACGTGTCGGGGCGGAGAAACTCGTCGCGCTGGGCGACCTTCCATCCCTCCTCGGTGAAGACCGTCATCGGGACGACGGTCTCGCGCATGACGCCGTTCTCCCAGGCAGCCGCCGCGCGCCGCTGGGAACGGACGGCGAAGGCATCCGCGTCGTCCTTCGTGATCTGCGGAAAGCGGTCGTGGAGGTTCTCCGCCGTCGCGCCCATCGTCACGGCGGAGGGATCCACGAGCCGCTCGGAGACGAACCGAGGGTTGAAGTCGACCTCCTCTGCCATCGGGTGATGGCCCATGTGCTCGACGCCGCCCGCGAGCACGATCTCGCACGCACCGAGCGCGATCTCCCCTGCGCCGGCCGTCACGGCCGTCAGCGCGCCCGCGCACATCCGGTCGACCGCGAAGCCGGGGACCGACTGCGGAATCCCGGCGAGCAACGCAACATCGCGCCCGAGAGTCAGTCCCTGGTCTCCGACCTGCGCGGTGGCGGCGAAGATCACGTCGCCGATGCGCTCGGCGGGAATTGCCGGGTTGCGGCGCAGGAGCTCCCGCACGACCTTGACCGCCATGTCGTCGGCGCGCGTCTTCCAGAACATCCCCTTCGGCCCCGCGCGCCCGAACGCGGTGCGCACGCCGTCGACGAACACGACTTCCCGGCGTTCCACCCGGCTCAGTCTACGCGCGCATAATCTCCGCCCGTGACCGACTGGCCGGAGCAGGCGAAGCGGGAGGAGGCCCGCTACCGAGACGGTGAAGCTCGCCTGCCGGAGGCCGCGGATGAGGACACGCGCCAGCGCCAGCTGACGCGCATGGGAAACGCGGCCGGCGGCGCAGGGCTCGCGTATCTGATGGCAGGGGACGCCGACCGCGCGCGCGAGTGGTTCGACCGCGCCGTCGACCGCTACCGCGAGAGCTTTGCCATCGCGCCACCCGGTAGCTGGGGACGTCCGATCGGAATGATCAAGGCTCGCGTTTTCGCAGGGGACTGGCCCGGCGCGGAATCCGAGTCGCGCTGGACGCTCGAGCAGGGAGCCGCGGACGCGGAGACGCCGATCGGACGCTATGCCGGCTGCCTCGCCCTGCTCGTGCTCGGTCGCGACGCGGAAGCACGGGTACTTGCAGACGGACTGCGGACGCACCCGGACTTTCCCGCACCTGTCGGTGACGCGTTGGCCTTCATCGCCGCGCAGGACACCGCCGGCTACGTCCTGGCGATCGAGTCGGTGCTGGAGTCGTTCGAGAATCGCGACGAGTACCTCGAAGATCTGCCGGTCGCCGACACGGTCATGGTGCTCCAGTCGCTCGCCGCATGCCGCGACATGGCGGCGGAGCTGAGCTCGCCGCTCCTGCCGGCCTAATCCCTAGTCCTGGTGCGCCGGTGGATGGGCGAACATCGTCAGCACCACCTTGTCCGCCTTCTCGTCCTCGAGCTCGCGCGCAGCCTCGAGAAAGGCCGCCATCAGCTCGAGCGCGCGCTCGATCGTCAGCTTGACCTCGAGCTGCGCGCTGCGGAAGACGCCCTGGGACGAGTAGAGACCGTGCGCACGCTGCACCTGGTCGAGCATCGCCGCCTGGAGATCGCTCGCGCCGCCGGCAGCGAGCAGCTCGGGCGCGACGCGAAAGACCTTCGCCACCGACCTGTACGGCTTCTCGCGTCCGCCTCCCTTGGGATCGGCAAGCTCGATCAGGCCCGCCTTCAGGAGCATCCGGACATGAAAGTGGAGGTGACCCGGATCGACGCCGAGCCGTTGCGCGAGCTCGCGGTTGGTGAGCTGCCAGTCCCCCTCCTGGCCGAGCATCTCCAGCACGCGCACCCGCAACGGGTGGCCGAGCGCCTTCAGTTGTTCTGGCTTGTCGAGTACCAGCGTGTCCTGCAAAACCAGGCCCGCCCTTCTGTCTGCCCCTGGGAAGGGTCTACATATAGCGCGGGGCCTGTCAAGCGGGAAGCTTGGCTGCAGCGGCGCGATCGAGGATTGCAGTCGTCCGTCCGGCCCGAGCGCGGACGAGGCTTGCCGGCGTATCGGGGCTTGGTTCGGCGGCAAAGGCGCGCTGCGCGGCCTCGGCCTTGGCCTCTCCGGACAGCACGAAGAGAATCTCCCGCGCGCTTCGAAGCACGGGCAGGCTGAGGCTGACCCGGTCGACGAAGGGCTCCAGGCCGGCCTCCGCCGGGAGGACGCGCCTGCGCTGTCGCAGCGTCGGTGCGTTCGGGAAGAGGGACGCGACGTGGCCGTCGGGCCCGACGCCGAGCAGCAGCAGATCGAACTGCGTGTCGCCGAGCTCGCGCTCGTACTCGGTGGCAGCCTCCTCCTTGTCGAGCTCGCCCCTGATCCGGTGGACTGCCCGCGGCCCGCGCTCGAGCCGGTCGAGAAGCGCACGTTTCGCCATTCCGTAGTTCGAGTCCTCGTGATCGGGCGGCACGCAGCGCTCGTCGCCCCACCAGAGCTCGACGGCCTGCCAATCGGGTGCGCGCTTCGCCGCTTCCTTGTACGCCTGCTCGGGCGTCTTTCCGCCCGTCAGGACGACGTGGCCGCCTTCGCGTGCTGCACGCGCGAGCCGTTCGGCGACGACCGCCGCAACTTCCCGGTCGTCCTCGAGGATGACGAGCTCGACGTCGGTCACTGCTCGCCCGCTGCGAGCTCCTTCGACCTTTCCATCGCGGCCTGGATGGCGTTGAGGAACGCCGCGCGCACCCCGGCCTGCTCGAGCTCGCGGATCGCCCGGATCGTCGTTCCGCCCGGCGAGGTGACCGCCTCCCGCAGCTCGACCGGATGCATCTTCTCGTCGCGGAGCAGCTTCGCGGTGCCGAGCATCGTCTGGACGACGAGCTGCGTCGACGTCTCGCGTCCCAGCCCGAGCAGGATTCCCGCTTCGATCATCGCCTCCGCGAGCAACGCGAAGTAGGCCGGGCCCGATCCGGAGACGGCCGTCACCGCATCCATGTATTCCTCCGGCACGCGCGCGACCGCGCCGAGATGCGTGAGCACCTCCTCCGCGAGGTCGAGGTGCGCGTCGTCGGCGTGCGCGCCCGCACAGATTCCCGCGATGCCTTCGTGGACGAGCGCCGGCGCGTTCGGCATCGCGCGCACCACCGGGACGCCGGCCGTCAGGCGCGCCTCGATCTGGGCGGTCGGAATCGCCGCCGCCACCGACAACACCGTTTGCTCTGGCGTGATCAGCCCTCCCACCTCGCCGAGCAGAACGTCGAAGTCCTGTGGCTTCACGGCGATCACGATCAGGCTCGCCTCCGCGACGGCTTCCGCGTTCGAAAGCGTCGCCTCGACGCCGTGGCGTTCCGTCACCTCCTGCAGGCGCTCTTCGCGCCGGCCCGTGACGACGATGTCCGCCGGCTTCCGCCACCCAGAGCTGAGCAGACCCGCGAGCAGCGACTCGCCGATCTTCCCGGCGCCGAGAATGGCGATCCTCCGGTTGGCGGCCATCGGGTCAGTCTAGGGCGGCGCCGTACGCGGCGAGCGTACGCTCGTCGCGGAAGACGAAGCGCGCCACCTCGACCGACGGATGCCCCGCGAGGGCCTCTTTCGTCGCCGCAATCGCCACCGGCGCTGCGAGCTCGACGGGAAAGCCGTACGCGCCGGTCGAGATCGCCGGGAACGCAACCGACGTCGCGCCGAGCTCCTCGGCGAGCTCGATCGCGCGGCGATGGCAGGACGCCAGCAGCTCCGCCTCACCCTCGCCGCCCCCGTGCCAGATCGGACCGACCGCGTGGATGACATGACGCGCGGGCAGGTTTCCACCCGTGGTCGCCTTCGCGTCTCCGGGCTCGCAGCCGGCCAAGCCACGGCATTCCTCCAGGATCGCAGGGCCGCCTGCACGATGGATCGCTCCGTCGACGCCGCCGCCGCCCAGGAGGCTCGGGTTCGCCGCATTGACGATCGCGTCGACCTCCTGCTCGGTGATGTCGCCGACGACGAGCTCGATCATGCGTACGCAGGGCGTGGGAATCGCACCGGCCGCTCCACGGCCCGCGGAATCAGCCCGTGCTTGAACGCCGTGGCGAGGTACAGCCCGGCCAGTCCGGCCCACTCCCCATACGGCGCCAGCAGCTCGGCAGTCTCGTGGCCCTCGACCCAGCGGCCGCGCAGGTGCGACATGAGCTTGATCAGCGTGAGATCGCCGACGAGCCCGCGTTCGTACCGGCCGAGCCCTTCGAGGCAGACCACGCCGGCCGACCAGGGCCCGAGCCCGCGCTCGCGCTCGATGAACGCCGCCGCCTGTGCCGTCGGCAGCCCGTGCAGTCGTTCGAGGTCGACCGAGCGGCAGATCCGAACGAGCGCCGAAGCTCGGCGCGCGTGCAGGCCGAGCTGGCGCAAACGCGCCGGTGCATGGCGGCCGAAGGACGCGCAGGTGGGCGGCGCGTGCAGAGTCGTTCCCTCGACGCGCGGAGTCGTCGCCCGCACGATCCGAACCTCGAGCTCCCGCGCGCGTCGCGAGTCGATCAGCTGCCCGCAGAAAGCGCGCAGCAATGTCTGTGCCACCGTGGGCAGCCGCAGCTGCCGCATGCCCTGGAAGCGCCGGGTCGCCTCGCCGATCAACGGATCGCGCGCAAAGCGACGCAGGAACTCGGTGTGGTCGGCCTCGACGGGGACGATGAAGCGCAGGCGCTCGAGTCCCTCCTCGCTCTCCGCCCGCAGCACGATTCGACCGTCCACGGTCTGGCCTGCCGATCCCAGCTCCACGCGCTCACCGACGCGCATGGTGGTGGTCAACGTGCCGTCCCGGAGGTAGCGCGTCGCGTCGCTCGCGTGCTTCGTGGAGAGTGCGAGCGAGAACGGGCCGGCGGGACGAACGACCCGCTCGAGGGTCAACGCTTACGCGCTGCTTCGGACTCGGCGTTCACGCCGAGATCGTACGCGCGGCGGAGGATTGGCTCCGCCTCGTCCTCGCGCCCCTGCTCACGTAGGAAATTGGCCCACTCCAGGGCGGCCTCGCCTGCGTCAGAGCGGCGGCCGTGAACCGTCAGGAGGTCAACCGCGCGGCGGTACGCGTCGATCGCACCGGTGACGTCACCTTGCGCCGCCAGCCCTCGGGCGAGCGCGTGCACCGCCGCGCCCTGCGTATCCCCGTGGAAGTCACCGAGCAAGGCGAGGGCGTCACGGGCGAGCTCAACCGCGCGGTTCGCATCGCCTTCCAATTCGGCGAGGCGCGACTGACCGATCCTCAGCATCCCGCGGTCGACCAGCTCGGGCTTCATGCCGAGCAGGCGCTCGGCAAGCTCGAGGTGCCGACGGGCGTCTTGGGCGTCCCGCTCACGCAGTTCGACGCCCGCGGCGAGCAGGTAGGCGCGTGCGAGGGTCAGGTTGTCGTCCGTGGCCTTGAGCAGTGCGATGGCGTTGCGGATGTAGTCGAGTGCCTCCGTCGAACGACCTTCCATGGCGCTGAGACGTCCGAGCGACCAGTAGAGGCGAACGCGCGTGTACGGATCCGTCTCTTCGTCCGCGCGCGAGAGCGCGTCGCGGACGACCTCGGTGGCGCGCTCGTAGTCGCCTGCATCGCTCAGGGCGAAGCTGAGGAAGACGGCGTAGCGAATGTAAGCCGTGGAGTCGTCCGGGACTCTCTCTTTGATCTGTTCGAGGCAGCGTTCGAACAACGCGACGGAACGATCGGGCGCGCCGAGCGCTGCGTACGACTGGCCAAGCGTGGTGTACAGATCCGGCCGCATGTGGGGAAGGGGCGCGTGGCCGTTGTCCGCGAGAGCCGCTTCAAGTCGTTCGACCGCCTCGAGGTGACTTCCACGCTGCGCTGCGGCCAGACCTAGGCCAACGCGAGCACGAACCGCGGAGCCGACGTCTCCTGCCGCGACCGACTCGTCGAGAATCTTCTTGAGCTTCTCCTCCGGCTCGGCGGTTGTCTCCGCGAGTCGCAGCTCGAGCTCGGCGTCCGCGAGACGCAGCTCGCGGTCATCGACTTCGCGGAGGTCGCGCCCTGTCTCGAGGTACTCCACCGAGACACGGAGCTTCTGCGAGAGCTTGCGGAGTGCCTTGACCGAGGGAGTGCGGGCCCCAGCCTCGATCCGCGAGATGTAGGCATAGGAAACTCCAGGCGACGAGAGGTCCCGTTGTGAAAGACCGCGTTGGAGGCGCAGGCGCTTGAGCCGTGCGCCGACACCTTCCGTGGGACTGCCCTCGGACACGCTGCTTCGGATCATCAAGAGGTTTCGGACATAAGTCAAATGCCTTCTTCAGCCGGCACCTAGTCAATCGGCGCTTCCTCGTGGCAACATAACCCCCAAACTCCCGATCTCTTCGCGGAAGGGGAGGTGCGGCATGTATCCGTGGGGTAGCTAAGTGGGCCGAATAGGGCGGGGACGCCTCGCGTCCCCGCCTCCGTCTAGTCTCGCCTGATGGCTTCAGGGCTCGCGCTCGCCGTGTACGGGCTCCTGCTCGTCCCGGCCGCGGTCCTCGTCTGGCGGAGACCCGTCCTCGCGCTGTATGCGTGGGTCGTCGGCCTGGCCGCGCACAACGCGGTCATGGCGGCGCTGTACGGGGCCGGAGTTCGTGGGGGCGCTCTGACCGCCCTCCAGGCCTGGAAGGAAATCCTGCTCGGGGTGGCGCTCGCACAGGTCGCTTTCGAAGTGCTTCGCGCGAGACGGCTCGCATTCCGCGTTCAACCGGCCGACGTGCTCGCACTCGCGTTTGCGTTGCTCGTGTGTGTGTACGCCGTCCTCCCGCAGGACTGGCTCGGCGGCTCCGCCGATCGGTCCGCGATCGGGCTCGCGCTCAAGCACGACCTGATTCCGGTCGGCGCCTACTTCCTCGGGCGCTCGGTGATCCTGCGCCGCGAGCAGCTCGTCCCGCTCGTCTGGACACTCGTCGGAGCGGCGGCGGCCGTCGCGGTGCTCGGGCTGCTGGACGACTTCCTGATCCCGATCTCGTGGTGGCGCGACTCGGCCGTCGTCGACTACTTCCACAAGCACCTCGGCTACGACTACAACGGCACGGGCGGACTGCCGGAAAACTTCATCTACAACACCGGCTCCGAGGATCACTTCCTGCGGCGGCTCGTCTCGGTGTTCCTCGGGCCGCTCGCGAGTGCGTACATGTTCGTCGTCGCATTGCTCCTCGGCGCGGCGTTGTTGCGTCGCGTTCGGCTGCTCGTTGCGCTGAGCGCCGTCCTGGCTGCCGGGCTCCTGTTCACGTTCTCGCGATCCTCTCTGCTCGCGCTCGCTGCCGGGCTCGTCGTGCTCGCATTCGTCGCGCGCCGGCGGTGGCCGGTTGCGGTCGCGGCGGCGACGATCGCGGTCAGCGTCGCCTGGGTCCATGTCTTCCCGCACGTCGCGCCCGAAGGGAAGTGGACGAAGCAGGACCTCGTCGAGCAGCGGAACATCGCGCGCCAGAAGCCGGGCGCGAGCGGCGGCGCCGGCAACATCGACGAGCCGTCGATCCACAGCCACTGGATCAGCCTGCGCGAGGGCGTGCGCACCGTCGTCCACCATCCGCAGGGCTACGGGCTCGGCAACGCGGGCCAGACGGCCTCGCGCACCGAGACGCCGATCAAGGCCGGCGAGTCGAACTACACCGAGATCGGCGCAGAGACCGGTCTGCTCGGCTCGCTGCTCTGGACGGCGTGGGGACTGTCGATCCTCGTCGCGCTGTCGCTGGCCGCACGCCGGACTCGGTGGTGGGCGGCAGTCGGCATCGCCGGCGCGTTCGGAGCCGCGCTCGTGCTCGCGGTTCAGACGGACGTGATCGGCGACCCGTGGATGGGCTACGTCCTCTGGGCACTGGCAGGGATCGGAGTCGCGCCGGTAGCGTTGCGCACGGATGGCGATCGACCCGCGGGTGGACATCGGGCACGTTCACCTGAAGGTGAGCGACATCGAGCGCGCGCTCGCGTTCTACCGTGACGTCCTCGGCTTCGACGTCATGCAGCGGTACGGCGAGGAGGCTGCGTTCATCTCGGCCGGCGGCTACCACCATCACATTGGACTGAACACCTGGGAGTCGAAGGGCGGCTCGCCGCCGCCGCCCGGCACGACCGGTCTCTACCACGTCGCGATCCGATATCCGGACCGCAAGGCGCTGGCGCAGGCGCTGAAAGCCCTCGTCGATGCGGGTATTCCGATTAGCGGCGCGAGCGACCACGGCGTCAGCGAGGCGATCTACCTCCGTGATCCCGATCAGAACGGGATCGAGTTGTACCGCGACCGCCCGGAAGAGGAATGGCCGCGCGCGGAAGACGGCAAGGGCATCGCGATGGTCACGAGGCCGCTCGACGTGCAGGCGCTGCTGGCGGAGGCCTGACGTGGACGGAAGCCGAAGCCGTCGCCGTCTCGTGACCATCCTCGGCCTCTTCGCCGGATCGCTCTTCTGCGTGGCACTCGTGGCGGTGCGGAACGTGCACACCGGCAACGCCAACTTCCGCTATCTCATCTGGAACCTCTTCCTCGCGTGGATTCCGTTCGCTCTGGCCGTCTTCGTCTACGACCGCTGGCGTCGTGTGGGAGCGGGTATCAGTCTGCTGGCGCTTGGCGCGCTCTGGCTTCTCTTCTTCCCCAACGCGCCTTACATCGCAACGGACTTCGTGCACCTCGAGCGTGGTTCGCTCGTGCCGTACTGGTACGACGCCATCACGATTGCCGCGTTCGCGTGGATGGGACTGCTGCTCGGCTTCGCCTCGCTGTATCTGATGCAGACGGTGGTGAAGCAGTGGTTCGGCGCGGCAGTCGGCTGGAGCTTCGCGGCCGTCGCGATTGCGCTCGCCTCGCTCGGAATCTATCTCGGGCGTTTCCTGCGTCTGAACAGCTGGGACGCTCTCGAGCATCCGAGCGTCCTCCCGCGAATCGCCCACGCGGTCGCACGCGATCCGTTCGCGTACCGGGAAGCCATCGCGGTCACCGTCCTCTTCACGGCCGCGCTCAGCTTCGCGTATCTGCTGCTGTACAGCTTCGCCGCCGTCGGGCTGGAGCTGGACGAGGGCGAGCGGTGAGCGGTCGAGCCTATGAGCTGGGCAGCTTGAATAGCACAGCGGCGCGTTGAACGACCAGGCCGTGCGCGTCGTAGCCCCGTTCGGGGAGCCGGGCGATCGCCTCTCCGATCGGCGTCGGGTTCTCGGCCGGCGCGGGGACCGGTGGCTCGGCGAGCGCGATCGGCCTGGCCCTCGCGCGCTCCTTCAGCGCCGCGTTGACCACCAGCCGCCAGACCCAGGCTTCGAGCGGCCCCTCACCGCGGAACTTCCCGCGCTTCTGGACGGCGGCCGCGAATGCTTCCTGCACCGCGTCCACGGCGCGTTCCTCGTCCCGGAGGACCCCCGCCGCGACGCGGACGAAGCGCCGGTACTCGCCGCGGTAGAGCTCCTCGAGCTGTGCGAGCACGGCGTCGGCCATCTCCCTATCGATCCTCTCGCGGACCGATTTCTTTAGTCAGCAGCACAACGGCCCGGCGGCTGCGCTACAACTTCCACCATGGCCTCCAAGCCCGTCGAGCAGCTCGAATCGGTCGTGATCCGGTTCGCCGGCGACTCCGGCGACGGCATGCAGCTGACCGGTGGGCGCTTCACCTCCGAGACGGCGCTGATCGGCAACGATCTGGCCACTTTCCCGGACTTTCCGGCCGAAATTCGGGCACCTGCGGGCTCCCTCCCGGGCGTCTCCGGCTTCCAGCTCCACTTCGCCGACCACGACATCCTGACCCCGGGCGACGCGCCGAATGTGCTCGTGGCGATGAACCCCGCCGCGCTGAAGACGAACCTCAAGGACCTGCCGCCGAGCGGCATCCTGGTCGTCGACAAGGACGCGTTCACCGACCGCAACCTCCAGAAGGCGGGCTACGAAGGCAACCCGCTCGAGGACGGCTCGCTGGAGGCGTACGACGTCCACGCGATCCCGCTCACCTCGATGACGATCGAGGCGCTGAAGGAGATCGAGGGGATCACGAAGCGCGAGGCCGAGCGCTCCAAGAACATGTTCGCGCTCGGGCTGATGTCCTGGCTCTACGGGCGGCCGACCGAGGCCACGATCGAGTTCCTCCGCCGCAAGTTCGCCAAGCGACCGGAGATCGCGGAGGCGAACGTGAAGGCATTCCAGACCGGCTACGCCTTCGGCGAGACGACCGAATCGTTCGCCGTGCAGTACGAGGTGAAGCCCGCGGCCCTGCGTCCCGGCCTCTACCGGAACATCACCGGGAACCAGGCGCTCGCCTACGGCCTGGTGGCTGCGTCGGTGAAGTCGGGGCTCCCGCTTTTCCTCGGCGCGTACCCGATCACGCCCGCGTCTTCCGTCCTGGAGGAGCTCGCGCGCCACAAGAACTTCGGCGTCCGCACGTTCCAGGCGGAGGACGAGATCGCCGCCGTCGGCGCCGCTCTGGGGGCAAGCTTCGGCGGCTCGCTGGGCGTCTCCACGTCGAGCGGTCCGGGAATCGTGCTGAAGCAGGAGACGATCGGGCTCGGGATCACGCTCGAGCTGCCGCTGATCATCGTGGACATCCAGCGTGCCGGCCCGTCCACGGGGATGCCGACGAAGCCGGAGCAGGCCGATCTGCTGAGCGTCATGTTCGGCCGCAACTCGGAGTCGCCCGTGCCGGTGATCGCCGCCGCGACGCCGTCGGACTGCTTCGACGCCGCGCTCGAGGCGGCGCGGATCGCGATCAAGTACCGCACGCCCGTCTTCCTGCTCTCCGACGCCTACCTCGCCAACGGCTCCGAGCCCTGGCTGCTTCCCGACGTCGACGCGATCGCGCCGATCGATCCCGGCTTCGCGAAGCCGGACGGCGATGACTTCCAGCCCTACCGGCGCGACGAGGAGACGCTCGCGCGGCCCTGGGCGATCCCCGGCACCCCCGGTCTCGAGCATCGCATCGGCGGTCTCGAGAAGCAGGACGTGACCGGCAACGTCAGCTACGACCCCGACAATCACGACCTGATGGTGCGGCTGCGTGCGCAGAAGGTCGCCGGGATCGCACAGGACATCCCGGAGCTGGAGGTCGACGATCCCGACGGCGCGGACACGCTCGTCCTGAGCTGGGGCGGCACGTACGGTTCGGTCGCCGCGGGTGTTCGTCGTGTGCGCGCCGCCGGCAAGAAGGTCGCGCATGCACACCTTCGCTACCTGAACCCGTTCCCGCGCAACACCGGCGAGGTCCTGCGCGGCTACGAGAAGATTCTCGTCCCGGAGATCAACCTCGGCCAGCTCCAGAAGCTCGTCCGCGCAGAGTTCCTCGTCGACGCCACCGGCTTCAACCTGGTGCGTGGCATCCCGTTCCGCGCACGCGAGGTCGCCGACGCGATTGACGCGATGGTGGACGCATAAAGCGGCTGCACATCGAGGGCACGTGGCTGTGGAGCCTGATCGTCCTCGGCTCGGCCGCCGGCGCGCTCGTCTTCGGCCTGTTGCGGTACTGGACCGGCTTCATCCTGTTCGCGGTGGCGACGCTGCTTGCGAGCGCCCAGTTCGTCCGGATCAGGCTGAGGGCGCAGGGCAAGGGCAAGACCACCGGCCGGCGCTGGTAGCGATCGCCGCCCGTGCTAAGGCACGTCGCTGACTCGCCCATCGGGGCTCACGCGGCGGAGGGTGCCGGTCACGGTGCGGAACTCGCCGGCCTGCACGACGTAGATCGTCCCGTCAGGCGCAACGGCCAGCGTGTAGGGCTTGATAAATGCCGATGCGGCCGTCTCACGCGCTCCATCCGGTCGGATGCGGGTTAGCACACCTGCCGAGTACTCCGCGACGAGGATCGAGCCGGACTGCTCGAGGGCGATGCCGAGGTTGTCGCGCAACCCGGTCACGATCGTTTGCACTGCCCCGGTCGCAACGTCGAGGGAGAGGATCCGCTGGTTGCCGCTGTCCGAAATGATCAACCGACCATCGCCGGTGAGTGCCAGGCCGTGCACGGTCGATACCGAGGCGGAGTACGGATGCCGGTTTCCCGACGCGTCGATCCGGCCGACTTCCGTCTCGTTCCCGTAGTAGAGCTCACCGGCCGGTGCTGCGACGAGCGGGCTGGCCTGCACATCCGCAACCTTGGTGCGCTCACTGCCCGTCGCCGAAAGGCGGAGGATCGATCCGCCGCTTGACACGAAAACGGAACCGTCGGGCGCGCGCGTGAGTCCCCACGGATCGCTGAGCCCGGTCGCGAACGGTTGCACGGTCCCGGTCGCCGGGTCGACACGGACGATGCGATCGCGTGAGCCGCGCTCGGCGACGAGCAGCGTCCCGTCCGGATTTGACCAGCACCTGAGCGGGCTCCTCGAAGCGAAGCCCTGGGGAGACCTGCACGACGCCGAGCCGAAACTCCGCTTGGCCAGCTGCGCGGTCAGGCGCCAGCTGCCGGCGGCGGGGAACGTCACGCGGCTCCGGAACAGTCCGCTGCCGGCGCGCGTGACGGCAAACCTGATCGAGCGGGTTCCGAGCGTGCCGCGCAGGCGTGGCGCGCCGTGGCCGAGCACGCGTAGCCGTGCAGTCCAGGCCTGCCCAACGGTGAGCGCCGGCGGCCGCTCCATGAGCCGGACGGAGACGACTGTGGCGGCGCCGCCCGAACACGCACCGAGCGTCGCGAAGAGGACGGTGAATGCCGTCCCGAAGGCGATGCGCCCGAGCACAGTAGTAGTGGAAACGCTATCGGGCGGGAGAAGTTAGCTCGACGTGGTCTCGAACCGCTCGAGCCCATCGTCCGGCAGCGTCTCCCACGGCGCGACCGAGCGGACGAAGATGTGCGCCGAGGGCCTGGCCTCGAAGTCGTCGTCGAACGCAGTGGCCCGCACGCTCGCAACAGGCGAGTCCGGCCAGCCGCCGCCGAACAGGTTCGAGCCGCAGGCTAAGCAGAAGGTCTTCGCAGTTCCCTCGGCAGGCTGGTACGTCTGCAGCAGGTCCTCCCCCTCGAGGATCCGGATGGCCGAGGAAGGCACCCGCGCGTTGACCGTGCCGATCCCGCCGGAGAGCTTCTTGCAGCTTTCGCAGTGGCAATACCGGAGGGTCTCGGGTGCCTCGGTGACCTCGAGCTTCACGCCTCCGCAGAGGCAGCTTCCGCGTAACGTGGCCATGGAACGAGCCTAAAGTAAGCCGACGCGCGATGCTGTAGCCGTGCGCGCTGACCTCCCGACCGGAACCGTCACGTTCCTCTTCACCGACGTCGAGAGCTCGACGGAGCTCCTGCACGAGCTTGGCGCGGACCGATACGCGGCTGCTCTCACCGAGCACCGGCGCCTCGTGCGGGAGGCGTGCAGCGCGCACGACGGCGTCGAGGTGGACACGCAGGGCGATGCGTTCTTCGTCGCGTTCCCGACGGCGGCGGGTGCGGTCTCAGCCGCAGCCGAGATCGCGAAGAAGCTTGCAGCAGGACCGATCAAGGTGCGCATCGGGCTGCACACGGGGACGCCGCTCGTAACGGGCGAGGGTTACGTGGGCGACGATGTCCACTTGGCCGCTCGGGTTGCGGCCTCGGGCCACGGAGGCCAAGTCCTCGTCTCCGCTGCAACCGCCGCGCTGGTCGCGGCACGTGGTTCGGAGCCACGAGCGTCGTCTCTCCTCGATCTCGGCGAGCACCGGCTGAAGGACATCGAAGGAACGGTCTCCATCTTCCAGCTCGGGAACGGCTCCTTTCCGCCGCTCAAGACGATCTCGAATACCAACCTTCCCCGCCCGGCGAGCACCTTCGTCGGCAGGGAGCGCGAGCTCGAGCAGGTGCTCGCACGCGTCGCGGGCGGTGTGCGCCTGCTCACTCTGACCGGCCCCGGCGGCTCCGGAAAGACCCGCCTCGCCATCGAAGCGGCCGCCTCTCTCGTGCCCGACTACGCGGCGGGGGTCTTCTGGGTGGGGCTTGCCGCGCTGCGTGATCCCGCCCTCGTCACGGAAACGATCTCTCAAGCTCTCGGCGCGAAGGACGGGCTCGCCAAGCACATCGGGGAGCGCGAGCTGCTCGTCCTCCTCGACAACCTCGAGCAGGTCATCGCGGCGGCGCCGCAGCTCTCGGCGCTTGTTTCTGCCTGCCCAAATCTCACGCTCATCGTCACCAGCCGCGCGCTCCTGCGCGTGCAGGGCGAGGTCGAATTCGCCGTTCCCCCTCTCGCCGAGTCGGAGGCCGTCGCCCTGTTCTGCGAGCGGGCGCAGGTCGAGCCTTCCGGAGAGATCGGCGAGCTCTGCCTACGCCTCGACTCGCTCCCACTCGCCGTCGAGCTGGCCGCCGCACGCACGAAGGCTCTCTCCCCCGCCCAGATCCTCGAGCGGCTCTCGCAGCGGCTCGACCTGCTCAAAGGCGGTCGGGACGCCGACCCCCGCCAGCAGACGCTCCGAGCGACAATCGAATGGTCGTACGACCTCCTCTCGGGCGAGGAGAAGCAGCTCTTCCGCCGCCTCTCGGTCTTCGCCGGCGGTTGCACGCTCGAGGCCGCAGAAGAGGTGACCGGTGCCGACCTCGACACCCTGCAGTCGCTCGTCGAGAAGAGCCTCCTTCGCTTCTCGAACGAGCGCTACTGGATGCTCGAGACGATCCGAGACTACGCCGCCGAGCGGCTCGACCCTGCTGAAACGGACGCGGTACGGCGGCAGCTCCGCACCTACATCGTCGCGCTCGCGAAACTGAGCGCCCGAGAGCTGCACAGCGCCAGCGAGAGCGCCGTGTCTGCGCGACTCGCTCCCGACTACGCGAACGTTCGCGCGGCGGTGTCGTGTGCGTTCGCCGCGCGGGAGCCGGACGATGTCGGGCGAGTCCTCGGAGCGCTCTATCCATTCCTCATCTCGTACGGGCATCTGGCCGAAGCGCGCGAGTGGGTTGACGCGGCGCTCGACGCTCGCGATCGGCTCTCGAGCCGTGGCCTCGCCGAGACCCTTGTCGGCGGCGGCGAGATCGCGCGCTTTGCCGGTGACCTCAGCCGTGCAATCGAGCTCAAGGAGGAACTGGCGTCGGTGCAGGGTGGTGACCTCCAGCGCCCCAACTGGAAAGCGGCCACGCTGGCGGATCTCTGCGAAATCGCGCTCGACCAGGGGAACTTCGCGCGCGCTCGAAGCTATGCCGAGCAGTGTGCCGCTGCCGGCGGCGGCGCACGCGTCGCCCTGTGCTTCGCGGAGCTGGCGCTCCGCACCGGCGATCTTCGCTCGGCGGAGTCCAACGGCCTCGCGGCGCTCGCAGATCTGGAAGAGGGAGCCTTCAACCACGCCTGTGGACTGGAGATCCTCGGCGAGACGGCTCGCCGGTCGGGAGACGCGGCGCTCGCCCGCGACCGCTTCTGCGACGCACTCCGGTCGTTCGCGGCACTGGGCGACGGTGGTGGGGTCGCCGACTGCCTCGACGGCCTCTCCCGCTTGGCCGCCGGAGAACGCGCGGGACGTCTCCGCGGTGCGGCTCAACGATTGCGTGAAACCCGTGGACGGAGACCGATCCGCGCCGACGTGCCGCTCCCGGACGTTCCGGAGTCCGCACTAGACGAGGGACGCGCGATGACCCTAGACGAGGCCGTCGACTACGCGCTCTCCTCGATGGGCTGATGCCGCACCGGAAGCGCCACGTGCTTCATTTGGAGGCGGTGTCTATCATCGAAGGGTGGCCACAAACGGCAAGCTGACCGCGAAGGACTACAAGACCGACCAGGAAGTCCGCTGGTGCCCGGGCTGCGGGGACTACGCGATCTTGGCGGCGCTCCAGTCGTTCATGCCCGAGCTCGACGTACCGAAGGAGAAGATCGTCTTCGTCTCCGGGATCGGCTGCGCCGCCCGTTTCCCGTACTACATGGAGACGTACGGGATCCACTCGATCCACGGCCGGGCGCCGGCGATCGCGACCGGCCTGGCGACCTCCCGGCCGGACCTGTCTGTCTGGGTCGTGACCGGTGACGGCGACGCGCTCTCGATCGGCGGCAACCACCTGATCCACTCGCTACGGCGGAACGTGAACATCAAGATCCTCCTGTTCAACAACGAGATCTACGGCCTGACGAAGGGCCAGTACTCGCCGACGAGCCCGCTCGGGACGAGGACGAAGTCGACGCCGATGGGCTCGCTCGACTGGCCGTTCAATCCGCTGTCGATCGCGATCGGCGCGGAGGCGACGTTCGTCGCGCGCGCGATCGACACGGATCGTGCGCATCTGACTGAGGTGCTGCGCGCGGCAGCGGCACACAAGGGCAGCGCGTTCGTGGAGATCTTCCAGAACTGCAACATCTACAACGACGGCGCCTTCGACTTCGTCCGCGAGGACAAGACGAACCGCATCTACCTCGAGCAAGGGAAGCCGGTCAGCTTCGGCGAAGAGGGCGCGAAGGGCGTGCGGCAGCGTCCCGACGGCTCGGTCGAGGTCGTCGACGTGGCGGACGAGTCGGAGCTGCTGGTACACGACGCGCACCACGCGGAGCCGAGCGCAGCGTTCGCCCTGAGCAGGCTCACGCAGTCAACGTGGGGCGCAACGCCGATCGGCGTATTCCGAGACGTGGAGCGCCCGGTCTACGACGAGCTCATGGCGGAGCAGATCGAAGCCGCGCGACAGAAGCAGGAAGGCGACCTCGGAGCGCTGCTTCACGCGGGCGATACGTGGGAGCTTGGGCCGCCCGCCGGCTGATTCAACCGCCAGGCCGACTGGGTGAGTCTGTCATTCGGGGCTATCTGGGCGCCCTAGATTCTTTTTGACTTGATTACGCGGCCGACGGATCGTTCTGCCAGAGTCCGATCGGGTTGCCCTCCGGATCGGTTCCGGTTGCGAACCAGCCCATTCCCGGCACAGGCTGCGGGTCGTCGGCCTTTCCGCCCAGCTCGTTCACCCGTGCCGCGCCAGTCTTGATGTCGTCGACGTCGAAGTAGACGCGGATCGCGCCGGGGTCTCCCGGGAACACGGCTCCGCCCTGGTCTTCGCTGAGCCGGGTCATGTGGTACTCCTGCGGGCCCTCCATCGACTGCCACTCCCAGCCGAACAGGTTGCCGTAGAACTCGCGGGCGCGGCTCGTGTCTTTCGCCGGGACCTCGAAATGAACGGGCTTTCCAGCCATCGCTCCTCCTTTGCGGACGCGGTCCAGCTCTAGGTTACGGACCAGAGGCGGCGCTGCGTCGGCGCGGGCGCGTCGCGAGGTACGCGGCCTTCGCCCGTGCGAAGAACTGCGGATCGCGGTTGTCCTCCGCGACGAGCCAGTCCACGAACGCGTCGCTGTACTGCGGTGAGCCGAACTTCGGCACGTGCACGAACTCCGGTCGCGTCTCCTCCGTGATCGCATGCACCCGCCGCACGCTCAAGACGTCGAAGGCGTTGACCTCGCGATCGCGCAAGCGCGCGTTGACCTCACGGATGACCTCCTTCTGGCGGTAGGGATGTGAGTGGTCCGGATCAACCTGGCCGTACAGCGGGGCATGCGGGTCGGTCGTCAGTCGGATCAGCGTCGGCCGCCCCTCCTCGTCTCGCTCCGCCGTCTCGACCACAGCCACCTCGGCCCCGCCGGGCGCGTGCATCACAGCGCGGATGTTGCGGACGTCGACGCCGGTCGCGGGCTCGCTCTTTCCGCCGTGGCGGAAATAGAGGCCGCCGCGCGCGAACGCCACGCCGCCGCCGGCCCGCCCCTGCTTCGAAAAGACAAGGGGTGTCCCCTCAGCTCCTTCGACCACGATCGCCGTCGCCGGTCGCCCGTTCCGCGAGATCCTCTCGACCGTGAAGGCCTCGAACTCGGGCTCGGCGTAGCGGGCCAGCTCCTCGTGGATCAGCTCCTCGTCGACCCCGGCCGCGCCGGCCAGGACGATGACTCCGCCGCCGGAGTTCGCCATCGCCGCGATGTCCCTGACGAGCTCGACGGACTCGAACCTCTCCCTGATCGCGACGCGCTTCGAGCTTCGCGTGGCCTGCGCGGCGCGGCTCAGGAACCTGTTCATATGCGGGTCTTAGCACGCGGGCCTCACTTGCTCTGCAGGAAGGCCGCGAACGAGCCTGCCACCGCCGCCACGATCGTGATCGCCCACAGCTCGAGGAAGATGTCCACGATCCGGCCTCCCGTCGTCACCGGGTTCTTGAGCTGCGAGGACACGGTCAGGAGTTGCGTCGTTACCCAGAAGAACCCCTGAAAGACCGACGAGATGTTCGAGCCTTTCTTGCCATGCTCGAGCATGTACATCAACGTCGTGCCGACGGCATCCACCGCAAGCGTCAGCACGAGCGCGGTGGCGAGCCGCCTGCGCAGCTTCGAATGCTCGTGGGTGTCACCGACGGCAATCTTGCGGACCTCGACCCCGAAGTCGTGGAGCAAGCGTCCCGGCAACATGCAGGGACTATCGCGTCGAGCCCGGACGTGTCAGAGCGGGCGGCCGATGAGCCAGTGGTGCCCGAACGGATCCGCGAAGCGTCCCTGCCGCAGGCCGTATGGCTGATCCGCGATCGGGAAGACCTCCGTCGCGCCCTCCGCGACCGCCTGCTCGGCCAGAGCGTCAGGGTCCCCGACGAGGAGGTGGATGCGGACCGTCGTACCGCCGAGCGTCTGTGGGCTCAGGTTGAACGCTTCCGGCACCTCGTCGACGACCATGAACTCGGCGCCGTCGATCGCCATCTCCACCACGATCCCGTTCGGGTTCTCGACCCGCGACAGCTCGGTTGCGCCGAGCGCGCGCTTGTAGAAGCCCACGGCGCGCTCCGCGTTGCGGCAGGTGAGGACGGGCTTGATCGAGGTCAACTCACGCCGAAGGTCACGTTCACGACCGCGGTCACGTCCTTCTCCAGCGTGGACGTGTCGTAGACGCCGTAGTCCTCCACCTCGGTCGAGTTCGGCGAGGTGACCTGGAAGACGCCGACGTCCACGCCGCGGAGCTTTCCAAGGTGTGAGCCCGTCGCCTTCACGATCACGCGAGCCCGGTTCTGCGCGTCTTTGGTCGCCTGCGCGAGCAGCTGCGGTCGCAGCGTCGGCAGCTTCGTATAGAGGTACTGCGGCGAGTCCGCCGCCAGCGGGATTCCCTGGGCGAGCAGCGCCGAGCTGTGATCGGCGACGCCGGTCACAGCCTGCACTCGCGCGGACCTGACCTCGAAGCTTCGCGTCAACCGAAACGCGGTGATCCGCCCTTGCCGCGAGATCGTGTCCGTGGAGATCGGCTGGACGGTCAGCTCGCCGGCCTCGACTCCTTCGCCCTCGAGGAAGGAACGGATCTTGGTCGTCCAGCCGGCAAGCTCCTTCGCGGCCTCCGTCGCGGACGCCTGCTGGCTGGTGATCGAGAGGTTCCAGACGACGTAGTCCGAGCCGATCCGCTTCTTGGCCGAGCCCGTCACGATGATGACGTCGTTTTGGTTCCGGTCGCGGATGCCGTGACCGATTGCGAACGAGCCGATCACGAAGGCGATCGCCAGGAGCGCAAGGCCGCCGAGGAGCGGGAGCCGCTCGAGCACGAGACGACCTTAACCTCCGCCGCGGGCGGCGCTAAGCTGAGCCGGTTAGCCGGGGATTAGGGACGCCGGGGAGGGTTGGGGTCATGGGCCGAGGGATCATCGGGACGGCGGTCGGCGCAGCGCTCGTGGCGATGCTGCTGGGATTCTCCGCGGGCGAAGCACGGGCCGCCGAGAGCCAGTCGTGCGACGCAGCGGCCTACTCTCTAGGTCTCCAGTCGCTGACCGCTCCGCCTCGCGCCACGCTGACCATCCGGATCAGCACGTCGTCCCCGGATTGCGAGCTGCCGGAGACGCTGACCGCGGTTCAGGTCGCGCTCCTGCCCTTCAAGGGATCTGCCCTCCGGAAGCTCGATCTCACCGATGTTCCGGCTCCCGGCGGCACGGCCACCGTGAACATCGGACGCGTCCCGCGCTTCCGCCGCGTGCAGGCGACCGTCACCTTCGGCGCGCAGATCGTCCTCGCAGGCAAGACGAAGACGCTGCTCAAACCCGATCTCGTGCTCACCTCCGTGAAGACGCCGAAGGTGAGCCTGAGCGGCCGGCCCATCTTCGTCACCGCCCTCGTCCGCGACCGCACTCCCGACGTCGGCACGACGGCGACGGTGACTGTCGCGAGCGCCGGCACGGTTCTGGCCGCGACTCCCGTCGCGGTGCTCGCCCGTCGGCGTGTCACCCTGAAGATTCCGGTCACGTTGGCGGGACCGGCGCGGGTACGGCTGACTGTCACGATCTCGGCCGCCAACCCCGTAGAGACCACGACGAGGAACAACACGCGGCGCGCGACGGTCGAGGTGACGGAATTCCGAGTCCTCGCGTCGTCCGTCGTCGTCCCCAGCTTCGCCGGCTACGGCGGGCAGTTCAACCACCATGTCTACGCGGCGCTCAGCCGCTCGCTCGGCGTGACGGACGAGAACGTCGTCGACATGGAGCGGAAGATGCGGGCGCTGCACCCGCAGTTCTCCAGGGTCTTCTTCACGCCGCAGGCGTTCGCCGACGCGGACAAGATGCAGTCCTTCATTCGTACCGTCCTCTTCGCCCAGAGCACCGGCACGACGATCAACGTCACCTGGCAGGGCGGGACGCTCAGCGTCGCGAGCGGCACCGTGCAGAAGTTCGCGGACGTGCTGATCGATCTCGTCCGGAACCGCGGAGTCACGAACCTGCGCTGGCTGACGCTCCAGAACGAGCCGAACCGGACGCGCATCACGCCGGAGCAGTACGAGGCCGCATACCGCGCGCTCGATCCGTACATCCAGAGCATCCGTGGCCAGGTGCGCTACATGGGCGGCGACCTCGTGCGCGGACCCGACGTCGGCCCTCCCAATCAGGACGTGTGGTTTCAGTACCTCGCGGCGCACATGTCCGACATCCTCGACGCGTACTCGATCCACGTCTTCTGGGACTACTGGGACACGCAGAAGCTCGTCGACCGGCTGACCGAGGTCCGCGCGATCGTCGACGCGCTGCCGGAGGCCGGCCGCAAGCCGCTCTACGTGGCGGAGTACGGCGTCCGCGGGCTCCGGACGTTCAACGGGGTGAGGCAGGTCGACCCGGGGGTGTGGGAGGACGGAACGCCCATCACGCAGACGAACGTCAGCACCTTCCAGCACGCCTGGTTCGACGTCCTCGCCGCTCGGCTCGGCTTCATGGGTACGAGCAAGTGGGACTCCTACTTCGGCAAGTACGACAGCGGGACGCAGGCGTACTACTTCATCGGCAGCCCGCTGAACGGCTGGCCGCTCTACCCGATGTACAACTTCATGCGGCTGATGACGACGACCGTGAAGCGCGAGTGGGAGGTCGTCGCCGTGGACTCGGTGCCCGACACTTCGCGCCTGCTGGCCGCCTACGTGGGCAAGAAGGGCCAGCGGACGGTCGTCGGCCTCGACACCGCGGGCGGCCAGCTGAACACGGTGTCGCCGACGCCCGTGTCCTACAGCATCGGCGGCCTGCCGCCGTCCGCGAAGCTGACGCTCCTCGTCTGGAACGCGGCGGGCGATGGGCTCGTGGCTCCCAAGACCGCCGTGACGAGCGACGCGGCGGGTGTCGCAGCGGTGACGATCCCGCAACACGCGGTCTTCGTACTGACCTCGCTCCGCGTGGCCTGAGCATTTCCGGCGGAGTAGGGTCGCTCCTGCAAATCGCCGAAAGGAGCCGCCATGCCGCAGAACCCACCTGAAGGCACTGCACGCGTCACCCCGTACCTGCTGTACAAGGACGCGGATGCTGCGATCGACTTCTTGACCAGTGCCCTGGGCTTCACGGAGAGGTACCGGATGTCAGGGCAGGACGGGAAGACGAACCACGCCGAGCTCGAGCTCGAAGGCGGCGTGGTCATGCTCGGCGTGCCGGACGACGAGTACAAGAATCCCAACGACCTCGGCGGCCGGACGCAGATCGTGTACGTCTACGTCGACGACGTGGACGCGCACTTCCAGCACGCCAAGGCGGCCGGGGCAGACATCCAGCGGGAGCCGGAAGATCAGTTCTACGGCGACCGGACCTACTGGGTGCACGACCCCGAGGGACATTCGTGGTCATTCGCAACCCACGTTCGCGACGTGTCGCCCGAGGAGATGCAAACGGCGACGGCAGGCGCGAGCTCGGGCTAGCTTCGGTAAAAGGCGACCGCCGGCGCTCGGGGCGCCGGCGGTCAGGTTGCTCGTGTCTCTATGTATCGGACGTTGAGTTGTCGTGATCGCAGTGCGACGAGTCCGACTGTGTGGTCGTCGTGGCTGTCGTACCCGCGCCCGACGACTTGGAGCTGGAGTCGCCGGAGGCGGCGATCGCAACTCCCGCGCCGCCGAGGGCCATAGCTGCCAGAGCTGTGGCGAGCCAGACGGCGTGCTTGGGTCGGAACACGTGTGGACCTCCTTTCGGTCGTGGGTCTCCCGACCATGGAACCGCCGGCGACTAAGAACGACCGAAGAGGGGCCTAAGAAGTTCCTGAAACTTCGGACGGCCGCGTGTAGGCCACATAGGTCTCGACCTCGCGGAAGCCGAGGCGGAGGTAAACGGACTCACCGATCTCGCTCGACTGCAGCGCTGCAAGGTCAGCGCCGGCGGCAAAACCTTCCTGCGCCGCGTGCGCCGTGATTGCTGCGCCGTATCCGCGCCCGCGATGTTCTACCGGCGTTGCGACGCTGAAGAGTGCGACTGCGTCGCCGATCGTGAACCCGGCCGCCGTCGAGACGTCGACGTTGCCGACGCGGGCGAGGTAGTACGCGAAGCCCTCGAGCTCGGCCACCTCGAGGGCGTAAACGGCGGCTACGAGCTCGGGGGCTATGCCGAATCCCGTCGAGGCGACGGCGTGGGCCTGCGCGAGCCCGTCCGCCGTCTCGACGCGGATGATCTGGCCGTCGGCTGTGGAGGGAAGGTGCAGCTCGTCGGGTCGCGCGACCATTCCCGGAATCCGCGTCGTGGACGTCAAGCCGAGCGTTCGCGCCGCCTCTTCGACCGCGGGGGTCCTCCCCTCGCGAACCATCACGGTGAACGGCGTTCCCAGCTCTGCCGCCTCGGCGAGCGCGTCTTCCAGCTCCGCCGCCGCGGCATCCGTCTCCACCCAGACCCCGTTGAGGTCCCGGACCGGAAACGTCGGGAGCGCCATGAAGGTGTAGCCGTCCCGCCGTTCGAAGCGCGCGTCGTCGAGCACGCCGGCGAGGCGCTCGACGGCGAGCTCGAGCACTCGGTGGAGCCGTTCAGCCTCTTTCATCCGGCGACCTCTACTCGGCCACTTCCGTCGTTGCCACGACCAGGCGCTCGCGCCGGCGCAGACGCGGCGGCGTGACGAAGAGGGCTACGCCGGCGCCCACGACCGCGGCTACGGCGCTGATCCCGAACGCGACCTCGAAGCCGATCACCGACGGAACGCCGTGGGTGCCGCGGATCGTGTGCGCGGCGAGCAGCGCGGCGCCTACCTGGCCGCCGACGACCCCTCCGACCGTGCGCATGACCGTGTTCATTCCGGTGGCGATGCCGGTTTCGGACGGACTCACCGCCTCGGTGATCAGCGTCGCCATCGCCGCGAACGCGAAGCCGACGCCCGCGCCGAGCACCGGCATTGCCGCGAGGATCTGCCACGGTTGGTCGTTCCACTCCGCGAGCGAGCCGGCTGCAACCGCGACGAGGAGCAGACCCGCGGCCAGTGGCCACTTCGAGCTGACCCGGCGCCCGATCAAGCCCGCGATCGGCCCGGCGAACAGCAACGCGAAGGAGCTGGGGAGGAGGTAGAGCCCGGCTTTCGTCGCGCTCGCATCGAAGCCGTAGTGGACCAGGTGAGAGACGGACGTCTTCAGGCCGTGCGGCGTCTCGACGAAGTTCGGCACGAGCACGAAGGAGCCGAACATTGCAAATCCCGCCACGAGCGCGGTCAGATTCGTGAAGAGCACCTGCCGGCGCGCGAGCATGCGCATGTCCACCATCGGCTCTGCGACGCGCAGCTCGGCGAATCCCCACGCGAGCAGGAGGACTGCGGCGGCGACACCGAGCCCGAGGGTCCGGCCGGACCTCCAGCCCCAGCTCTCGCCCTCGGTGAGCGCCACCAGCAACGCCACGAGCCCGCCCGACAGGAGCGACGCGCCGACGAAATCCACGCTCGACGGAGTCTTGATCGGCGACTCGGGCACGAAGCGGTGTACGAGCGCGACCGCCGCGGCGATGCCGACGGCGCCGACGATGAACAGCCAGCGCCAGGAGAAATTGTCCACGATCAGCCCGGAGAGCACGATCCCGAAGCCCCCGCCGATGCCGAAGACGGCCGAGATCAGGCCGATCCCGACTCCGACCTTCTCGCGCGGGAACTCATCCCGGATGATCCCGTAGCTCAGCGGAAAGACGGCTGCGCCCGCGCCCTGGACGGCGCGCCAGGTGATCAGCGCCCAGATGTTCCACGCGGCGGCGGCGCCGATGGAGCCGGCGAGGAAGATCGCGAGAGAGATCACCAGCAGCCGCTCCTTCCCGTACTGGTCGCCGAGCTTGCCGAGGATCGGCGTCGCGACGGAAGCCACGAGCAGGAACACGGTGAGCACCCACGTGACCCAGGTCGTGGTCGTGTGCAGGTCTCGCTGAAGCGTCGGCAGAGCGGGGATGACCATCGTCTGCTGAAGCGCGAACGCCGTCCCGGCCAGGGTGAGAATCGCGAGCGTGACGTTGTAGTGCCGGCGACCTTCAGCCACCTTGTCAGCCTATCGAGGGGCTTTCCGGTAGAGATGGCGGAGCCCGCCGTCGCCGGCGGGCTCCGCTTTCGGCCCCCTCTGACCGAACTGGTTAACCGCAGCCGCGTACGGCGCGGTCGGCCGTCACGAGCTGATCCGCCGCCGTCGTGACGTGTGCTCGGACCAAGGCCCGCGTCTTGAAATGCAGATTCGTGCGGAAGGGCGCGCGGGTGTCCGTCGCGACTCGCCGGCCGTTGACGGAGAACGCAACCGTCTGAACGTCCGATCCGGACAGCCTTGCGGCGACGGCACCACACTTGCCGCGCCGTACCGCCGTGAACCGGACCACCGGACGCGCACGGCACGTCGCGCCCGTGCAGGTTACGAGGTTGTGCAACCGTCCGGCGAGTGCCGCCTTGATCCGGTCGTACGCCGGATTTGCGTGCTGGCTCTGGAGCTCGTACGGGTCCTTCGCCAAGTCGTAGAGCTCGCGATCGCCGTTCTGGTACTCCGAGTAGAGGAAGTTGCGTGAGCGAATCGCGTCGAAGTGGCCGGCGCCCGGCGTGTTGTCGATCAGCAGATCGCGGCCGATCTCCTTGCCGCCGTCACGCCAGAAGGGCAGCAGCGAGACCCCGTCCTCGACACGGCCCGGAGTCGTCCCCGCCGCGTTCAGGATCGTTTCCGCGTCGTCGACGTTCATCGTCAGCTGCTTCCGGTGGACGCCGCGCGGCAGCGTACTGTTGCCGGTCCAGCGCATCAGGAGCGGCAGATGGATCGACTCCTCGTAGAGCAGGACCTTTCCGTTTCGGATCCGGTGCTCGCCGTGGAAGAAGCCGTTGTCGCTCGTGAAGATCAGGAGCGTGTTGTCCAGCTCGCCGGTCGTGCGCAACGTCTCGACGATCGACGCGACCGCGTCGTCCACCGCCAGCAGGGTCTCGCGACGCTGCTGCCAGTTCTCCTGAATTGCGGCCTGGACGCGGGCGTTGATCGGCGCCCGGGCGCGGATCACCGCCGGCTTGTCGGAGACGTCGGCCTCGTTGTAGTTCGGGGGCTGCGGCAACGGCGTCCCGGCGAACCGGTCCTTGTGCCGAGGTGCCGGAACGGGGGTCGCAAGGCCCGTGGGATCGTCGGGATCGCGCGGCCCGCCCGAGTGGTCGGCAAGGAAGGCGACCCAGAGGAAGAACGGCCCTTCCGGCGCGCGGCGGCGAATGATCTCGTTCGCCTTGTCGCGGTAGACGTCCGTCTGGTAGCAGGACGGCTCCGGAATCGCGCAGTACGTCGTCAGGACGCCGTTCTCGTTGAGCGTGTAGCCGTAGTACCGGTACGTGGAAGGATCGACCGCCCCGCGCCACTCGCTCCAGCCGGGTGGGATCTCCAGCGGATTCCGCCGGCCGTAGCCGTTCAGGTACTTGCCGAGGTGGACGGTGTAGTAGCCGTCCCGCTGCAGCCAGACGGCGAGGGTGTTGGTCGAGTCCAGCTTCTCGAAGCCGCCCTGCGGCAGCGCGTTGCCGCGGACGCCGTTGTTGTGCGAGTACTGCCCGGTGAGGAAGGTCGCGCGTGACGGACAGCAGAGCGAGAAGGAGTCGAAGTTGTTGTCGAAGGTGACGCCCGCGTCGCCGATCAACCTCCGCACGTTCGGCAGAACCTCCATCTCGGCGAGCGTCTGATCGTCGGTCTCGAGGACGACGACGTTGGGGCGGGCCGGCGCCGCGGCAGCCCTGGCGGCGCCGCCTGAGCGATGGACGCCGACCGCGCCCACTGCGGCGGCCACCAGCGCCGCCACGATCACGAGTCCGAGCCTGCGTTTCATGAGATCCCCCCTCGGTCGACGCTCTCCTTATCTCCGCTGCGCGTGTGGGCGCAGTTCGGGCGGAGAAAGGAATTCCGAAGAGTTCTGTTAAGACCGCGGGATTACGCGGCCAGCTCGATCTCTTCGAGCGGCCTTTCCTCGACCAGCGGCACGGCGCGCGACCGGAGCCAGACGTAAGCCGACATCGACAACCCGGCAAGGCCGGCAATGGCGAAGCTGAGCTCTGTTCCACCGGCGGCCGTGAGCCAGCCCGAGAGAATGCCGCCGACCGTTCCCGTGCCGGCAAAGGCGAAGAAGTACACCCCGATCAACCGACCTCGGAGGTGATCCGGAGCCGCGAGCTGGATCAGCGAGTTCGAGTTCGACGACCAGGTCGTGAAGCAGATCCCGGCGAGGAAGAGGAGGACGGCGATCACGGCGGTCGACCGGAGTGGAGCGATCAGTAGCTCGCAGAGCGCGAAGCCGGCGCTGCCGATCGCGGTCGTCCCCATCGTCGCCCGGCTCACGTGCGCAGAGACCAGCGCTCCGATCAGCGCGCCCACGCCGAAGACGCCGGAGAGGACGCCGAACGCCTGTGGGCCGGAGTGCAGCGTGTGCTTGGCGAGCACGGGCAGCAGGACGTTGAAGTTGAGGCAGAAGGTGCTCATCACGAAGACGAGGCTGAGCATCAGTGAGATCTGCCGATCACGCCGCGCATAGGAGATCCCCTCCGGCTGATTGCGTTCGGCAGCTCGAGCGGACCGACCATGCGGAACGTGAGCGACTGGCGCGAAGGCGCGTCCAGGACCTGGACGAGGCCCATCATCGCCGCGATCACGTACACGTGCCAGGCCTGTGCGACTCCTGCCAGCGCGACGACCGCGATCGTCGACGCGAGGAGCATCTGCGTGAACTGCGTCGCGATCACCGTTCGCCAGGAGTCGAGCCGGTCGACGACGACGCCTGCGACCAGGCTGAAGAGCGTGAACGGCATGAACTGGCAGAGGGCGAGGATCCCGACCGCCACCGGCGAGTGCGTCAGCGACAGGACGAGCCACGCCTGGGCCACGCGCTGCATCCACGTCCCGATGTTGGAGATGACCTGGCCCGTGAAGAAGAGGCGGTAGTTGCGGTGCTTCCGGACGCTGAGGAAGGTGCGCGCGCCTGCGCGAAGGATCGCGGCCGTCACTCCGCGTCCTCGTCGAGCAGGTGCGCCAGCGGCTCGATCGCGGCGTCGATCGCGTCCAGTTGCTCGGGGTCGAGCTGACCGAGCCGCGCGGAGAGCCAGGCGGTCCGCTTCGACTTGACGGAGCGGAGGACTTTGTGGCCGGCGGCCGTCACGGTCAGGCCGACGCGGCGCTGGTCGCCTTCCACCGGAGCTCGTTCGACGAGGCCCGCCTCCTCTAGGCGCGAGACGAACTTGGACATCCCCGGCACGGAGATGCGCTCGAGCGCAGCGAGCTCCCGCATCCCGATGCCTGGGTGGTACTTGATCTGCACGAGCAGCGAGACCTGACCGCCGGTGACGCCGAGGGAGTGGATCTCGTGCCGGAGCTCTCGATTCAGCTTCAAGAGCACGGGGCGCAGCCGGTTCGCGAGAGCTGTGGCGTCGATGGTGGCGGCGAGAGGCATTCGTTAACCAGGTTAACGAATCGGCGGTACCCGCGGGCTGCTTGAGCAGAACCCCTCGTCTGAGGGTCACAATCCTGGGGATGGCCCGGAATCCTTTCGACGACGTGGCCCGAGGGCTGCGCGTGCTCGGCGAGCGCCTGTCGCAGGGCGGGGGCGGCGATCCCGCCGACTGGATCTCCGATCAGCTCGACTCGCTGAGGCGACCCGAGCCGGTCCGGACCCTGCCCGAGCTCCAGGCCGAGCTCGATTCGCTGATCGGGCTCGAGACGGTGAAGGAGCAGGTGCGGGCGCTGGTCGCGTTCCTGCAGGTGCAGGCCGCGCGGCAGCGGCACGGGTTACCGGAGGTGGCGACCTCGCAGCACCTCGTCTTCCTCGGGAATCCGGGGACCGGGAAGACGACGGTCGCGCGCCTGCTGGCCGAGATGTATCGGGCGATGGGACTGCTGCGGCGCGGGCACCTCGTCGAGGTCGACCGAGCGGGGCTCGTGGGGCAGTACGTCGGAACCACGGCGATCAAGACCGACCGTGCGATCCGCCGAGCGCTCGACGGCGTCCTCTTCATCGACGAGGCCTACGCGCTCGCGCCCGCGGACGAGCGGCAGGACTTCGGACCCGAGGCGATCGAGACGCTGCTCAAGCGGATGGAGGACTACCGCCATCGCCTCGTCGTCATCGTCGCGGGCTATCCACGGCTGATGCACCACTTCCTCCAGTCGAACCCCGGACTCCGCTCGCGGTTCTCTCGGGAGATCACCTTCCCGGACTACTCGACGGACGAGCTGCTTGCGATCGCCGAGAAGCTCGCCGCCGACTACGAGTACACGCTCGACGAGGGCGCGACGGAGGTTCTGGGGCGAATCCTCGGGGGGCCGGCCCGCGGTGAAGGCTTCGGGAACGCGCGGTTCGCGCGCACGCTCTTCGAGCAGGCGCTCAACGCGCAGGCGCTGCGGCTGGCCGGCCTGCAGGGCTCGGAGCTGTCGGAGCTCGACCGATCGGAGCTGATGATGCTGCGCGGCGACGACTTCCTGGCCGCTGCGCGGGCACTCGGCGAGGAGCCGGCCGCCGAGGAAAGACGCACGGGCTTCTGGCGCCGTCGGGGCTAGTTGGCGCTCACGTGCCCGGGCCCGCTGTGGTGTCCGCCGCCGTCTCCGACTCCACCGGAGGCGAGCGCCGCGAGCGCGAGCACCATCCACGCAATCAGACAGAGAAAGACGAGCCGCATGAATCTTGTGACGCGCGTTCGTGTGCGCGGTTTGCGTCATTCGTGTTAAGCAGTTATCGCTTCAAAGCAAGACGGTTCGGATTTCCCAGGGACGCAACTCCAGCCGCTGCTCTCCGAACGGCACGATCTGTTGCTCCGCGCTCTCGTTGACGATGCGGGCGCGGTTGCGATCGAGCGCGGTGAGCACGACAACCTCGGGGCCCGCGTTCTCCTCGCGCCAAGGGTTGTCCGCACGGCTGATCAGCCCCGTCGAGCGCAGGACGGTCAGCGCGAGCTCGTCGCAGACGAGCTCGTACTCGCTGACGTGGTCGAGCAGGAGCGCGATTCCGCCTGCCACGACGAATCCGTGCGCCGGATACGTCGGGACAGGGACCTCGCCGTGCCCGCCCTCGACCTCGAGTCCGCGCTCGACGACGGCGAACTGCCCTTCGGCGAAGGAACGGTCGGCCGCTTCGCGCAGCGGCACGTGTACGCGGACGCGTTGGTTGTCGCATGGGTTGTCGAAGTCGATCCGGATCCGGACGAAGGGCTCGTGCGCACGAAGCTCGAAGCGCGTTTGCGTCTCGACCTCCTTGCCGTCCCAGACATACGTGCGGTGAAGCACGCGCACGTGTCGCAGCAACCCGTCCTCGAGGGTCTCGAGGCGTTCGTCGATCGGCTCGTCGACGAGCACGTCGTCGGCAGGCGGCGCAAAGTTGTAACTGTCACCCACGTCCTGCCCGCGTACGATCCGAGTGAGCGACGCTATCGTCGGTCCCGGCCACGTCTTGGTGTCTGACACCAAGACCTGTCCCGCGGGGACGGCGGCCCAGCCGAGAGGCGGAGCGGTTACTAGGGTCGGGACCCCGTCGAGCTCGACGAGATCGGTCCGCTCGCGGGGCGAAGGGTTGACCACGACGAACGCGCCTTCAGGCACTTCCGCAGCGATACGCGCGACGGCTCGCTGCGCGAGCTCCCGGCCGATCTGCTCGGCCTCGGCGTAGCGGACGAGCACCTGAGCGGAGACCTCGTCGGCCGAGCAGCCGCAGATCGAGTCGTGCGCGGAGTTTTGGAACATTCGCGACCAGGCTTGCCGCAGGAAGGGCTCCGGCCATTCGCTTCCGTACAGCGCCTGCAACGGCTCGGCGTAGCGCTCCAGCCACCGCTCCGCACGCGCGCAGGCCGCCTTGAGGTCGATCCGCGCCGAGACCACGCCCGGCAGCAGGTTGGCGCGGGCGGCGGAGCGCATCTCGCCGCGCCAGCGCGGCAGGCCGTCCTGGACACGAGCATCGGAGAGGTACTCGGCGAGCGTGCCGACGCGCCCTCCCTCCGGCACGCGATCGGCCAGGTCCGGCACCAGCGGCATGTGATCCGTGCCGACCATCCCGAGAATCGCGTCCTCTCCGAACCACGCGCGGTACCGCTCCTCGAACGACTTCAGGTCCGGCCGCCCGGGTGCGTCGAAGAGGTGAGCCGCGTTGCCGTAGCCGTCGGGGAGATATTCCGTCAGCACTTGGGACCCGTCCGGTCCTTCCCAGATGAACCGATGACCCTTGATCGAGCCGGGGACGCCCCGCCAGGCGACGGCCGTCTCGATGCCGGCGGCGCGCAGGATCTGCGGCATCTGGGCCACGTGTCCGAACATGTCCGGGAGGTAGCCGACGGCCATCGCGCTCCCGAACTCGGACGCGCGCTCGAGCCCCGCCTCGAGATTCCGGATCGTCGTCTCGCCGTCCACGAGGAACTCGTCCATCAACGTCTGCCACGGCCCGATCGCGAGCCGCCCCTTGCGAACGAGCGTCCGGATCCGATCCTCGGCCTCGGGCCGGATCTCCAGATAGTCGTCCACCGTCGCGAGCTGCCCGTCGAGGGTGAAGCGCAGGCGCTCGTCCGCCTCGAGCTGCTCGAGCACCTCGTCGACGACGTCCACGAGCGAGATCCGGAAGGACTGGAACGACCGGTACCACTCGCGGTCCCAGTGCGTGTGCGGAACGAAGAAGATCAGGACTTGACGGAGCCGGCGAGCAAGCCCTGCACGAAGTAGCGCTGCAGTGCGAAGAACACGACGAGCGGGACCAGCATCAATAAGAAGCCGCCGGCGGCGAGGATGTGGAACTCCTGGTTGTACGTCGAAAGCATGTTGTTGATCTGAACGGTCATAGGTTGCTTGCCGGGCGCTCCGCTGAGGAAGACGAGCGCCATCAGCAGGTCGTTCCACACCCAGAGGAACTGGAAGATCCCGAAAGACGCGAGCGCCGGGACGGAGAGCGGCACGACGACGCGACGGAAAACCGCGAACTCCGAGGCGCCGTCCATCCGCGCCGCTTCGATCAAATCCTTGGGCAGCGTGATGAAGAAGTTTCGGAACAGGAAGATCGCAAGCGGCAGGCCGAATGCGGTGTGCGCGAGCCAGATGCCGTAAAAGTGTTGGTTCAGCTCGCCGTTCTCGCGGAAGAGCTTCAGGAGCGGGACGAATGCCGTCTGCACCGGCACGACCATCAGGGCGACGATGAAGAGGAACGTCGTGTCCCGGAGCGGGAAGCGCGTCCAGGCGAATGCGTACGCGGCGAGTGCTCCAATTGTCAGAGGCGCGATCGTCGACGGCAACGTGATGTAGATGCTGTTCACGAACGCGTTCCCCATGCCGGCCGAGTGCAGGACCTCGCCGTAGTTGGAGAGCGTCAGATGGCTGGTGAAGACGTGCCACCAGCCGCTCGACAGCGCGTCCGAGCGCGGTCGGAAAGACGTCACCGCGAGCCCGATGGTCGGGACACACCACAGCGCGGCGAGCCCAATCAGAACGAGGTGTAACGGCGACCGCGAAACGAGCCGGACGAGTCGCTCGCTCAGCGTCCGCGGCTGCGCGAGAACGGCGGCTTCGGCGCGCGTCGCCATTAGGTGATGACCCGCTCGCTGCGGAAGCGTCTCACGTTCACGATCATGATCGGAATCATCAGGAGCAACATGATCACGGCGACCGCGGCGCCCCGGCCGGGCGCACCCTGGAAGGTGTTGGTGAACATGGTGTAGGCGATGACTCGGCTCGAATTACCGGGTCCGCCCTTCGTCATCACATAGATGATGTCGAAGACCTTGATCACGTTGATGAAGAGCCAGACCGTGACGATCGAAATCGGCAGGCTCAGCATCGGCAACATGATGCGGCGGAAGATGTTCCACTCGCCCGCCCCGTCGACGCGCGCGGCCTCGATGATCTCCGTGGGGATGCCCTTGAGTGCGGCGGAGAGGACGACCATCGCAAACCCGGTCGATGCCCACACGTACGCGATGATGATCGCGTAGTTGACGGTGTTGTCCTGCCCCAGCCATGAAACGGGATTGCCGCCAAAACCGTGGATCACGGCGTTGACGGTGCCGATGTTCGCATCGGGGCTGTAGACGAGCAGCCAGATCACGGCGACTGCCGTCGCTGAGACCGCCATCGGCACGAAGATCAGCGACTTGACGTACTTCTCGTAGCTCACACGGACTGTCAGGACGGCCAGCGCGAGCCCGAGGATCAGGCAGAGGCCGATGTAGACGATCACCCACCGGAGGTTGTTGATCATCGCCCCCGAGGGCGGGAACTTCGACAAATCGAGGAAGTCTGGATCGTCCGTCAGCAGGTCCTTGAAGTTGTCGAGGCCGACCCAGTTCGTGAACTTGAAGAGGTAATCGCTCGAGTAGAGCGACAGGCGAATCGTGTAGTAGGCCGGGTAGACGACGAGCACGCCGAGCAAGATCAGGGCCGGCGCCGCGAACGCGATGCCCTGAAGTCGTTCACCCAGCGAGCCTTCGCCCGATCGGCCGAATAGCGGATTGCCTTGGCCGAGGCGAGCTGCTTCGCCTCTGTCCGCACGATCGCGTTCGGATAGCCGGAGTTCTTCACGAGCTTGTTCGGGGAGGTAACGGCGCCGGTCGAGATCCAGATCGCTCCCGCCGGGGCGGACGAGATGTACTTCAGAAACGCCTTCACTTCGTCGCTCGAGCTGAAGGCCGACGCGTAGTCCCCGCCGAACACGACGTAGCCGCCCGTGCCAGGCTTAATCGCCGGGAACGGGAAGGAGTTGATCGTCTTCCCCACGATCAGGTCGGTATTGACCTGTTGCGTTGCGATCCCGCCGACGAAGCCGCCCTCCATGTACAGCTGTGCGCCTGGGTTCTTGCCGAACACGCGGCCGATCCCGTCGACGAAGCCCGTACCGAGCGAACCCTGGATCCCGCCCGCGAGGTTCTTGGCGCTGAGGATCTGCGTCATGTCGCGCATCGCCGTCTTCACCGACGCATCGGTGAACTTGATCTTGCCCGTGAACAGCTTCTGGTATTTGACCGGCCCCGCCGTGCGGATGTAGACGTTCTCGAACCAGTCCGTCAGCGTCCAGGAGTCCTTCGCGCCCGCGGCCCACGGCTTCTGGCCCTTCGCACGCAGCTTGTTCGTGATCGCGATCAGCTGCGCCCACGTCTTCGCCGGCTTCAGCTTGTACTTCTTGAACTGATCCGGGCGGTACCAGACAACGCTCTTCGAGTTCCCCTTGGCAGGAAGGCCGTAGATCTTGCCGTTAGAGGTCAGTAGGGCGATCAGGCCGGCGTCGTACCGTGCCTTCAAGTACGACTTCGTGATGCCGAGACTGCCGAGGTCCTTGATCGCGCCCTGCCGCGCGAGGCCCAACAGCGCACCCGGCCGCGGAACGATCGCGACGTCCGGTGGATTACCCGCTGCGAGCCGCGTACGGATCGCGGTCTCGAAGTCGCGCGCCGTCGTGTAGTCGACGTCGATACTGGTCTTGTCGGTGAACGCCTTCGTCACCTTCAGGAATGCCTCCTTCTCGCTGCCGCCCCACAGCGAGAGCACTTCGATCTTCTTCGCGCTCGATTTCCCGACCGCGCTCGCGGTCAGGGTGCTGGCCAGGACCGCACCAATCAGGACGGCCAACAGAACGAGCCAAGAACGTCGCTTCAACTCGATTCCTCCTCCTTCGGGCGGCTGGCTGTTCAGGCCGCCAGACTCGGGCCGACTCCCCGTTCGACTCGACCCCGTGTCGGCTCGATGCTACGCCCCCGCTATGGCGCGGGCAAGCCGGGTCAGACCAGGCTTTCCTCCGTCTCGGGGTCGAAAAGGTGCAGCCTTCCCGATGGAATGACGAAGTCCACGCGTTCGCCGACCTTCACCTGACGCTCCGAAGGGACGAGCGCGACGATCTCGTTTCCTTCGGCGTCTGCGTGCAGGAGTTCCTGGTTCCCGAGGTATTCGACCACCTCGATCTTGGCCGGCAGCCGTACTCCGCCGTTGCCGACCGCATCCGCGATCTCGAGATCTTCCGGGCGGAAGCCGATCAACAGGTCCTTGCCCTTCCGCTCCGCGGCAGCGGCGGCGGGTCGTCCCGTCAGCTCGAGGTCGGCGCTGCCCAGCTTCAGCTTTCCGTCGTCGGCGCGGACGGTGGCGAAGTTCATCGCCGGAGAGCCGATGAAGGCGGCGACGAAGACATTGATCGGGCTGGTGTAGAGCTGCGGCGGCGTGCCGACCTGTTGCAGGAGGCCGTCGCGCATCACGGCGATGCGGTCGCCCATCGTCATCGCCTCGACCTGATCGTGAGTCACGTAGATCGTCGTCGTCCCGAGTCGCCGCTGGATGCGCAGAATCTCGGCGCGCGTCTGCACTCGGAGCTTCGCGTCGAGGTTGGAGAGCGGCTCGTCCATCAGGAACGCGGCCGGCTCGCGGACGATCGCGCGACCGAGCGCGACGCGCTGCCGCTGCCCGCCGGAGAGCGCCTTCGGCTTCCGGTCGAGCAGCTTGTCGAGGTTGAGGATCTTCGCCGCCTCTTCGACTCGTCGCTTGATCTCGCTCTTCGGCGTCTTCAAGAGCTTCAGCCCGAACGCGAGGTTGTCGTACACGGTCATGTGCGGGTAGAGCGCGTAGGACTGGAACACCATCGCGATGTTCCGGTCCTTCGACGGGACCCGGTTGACGACCCGCTCGCCGATCTTGATCTGTCCGGCGGTGATTTCCTCGAGTCCGGCGAGACAGCGAAGCGCGGTCGTCTTGCCGCATCCGGATGGACCTACGAGAACGAGGAACTCACTGTCCGCGATGTCGAGGTGGAGGTCGTTGACCGCGACGACGTCGTCCGCGTAGGCCTTGGTGACGTGATCGAAGGTAACCGTCGCCATGCGCGGAGGATCCTACTACCAGCTTGACAATTCGCATAACGGAAATATATATTTCAGTTATGAGGACTTCCCCACCGGCACTTCTTCCGCTGTTCCGATCCGAGCTTCAAATGCAGCTCCTCGCGCTGCTCATGGAGAGCGGCCGCGAATGGACGACGGTCGAGCTCGCATCGCAACTGGAGGCGCCCGCCGCGTCACTTCATCGCGAGCTGCACCGGCTGCTTGCGAGTGGAGTGCTCGAGCGCCGCGCGGTCGGACGGACGCAGCTCTATCGAGTGAGCACGGAATCTCCGCTCTACGAGCCTCTACATGAACTCATTACGCGAACGGTCGGTGTCGAGGAGGAGCTCAGGCGGGTGCTCGATGCGGATGGGATCGAACTTGCCCTGATCCACGGCTCATGGGCTGCGCAGAGCGTTACGCCCAGGAGTGACGTCGATGTGCTCGTCGTCGGAAACTTCGACTACCGGGATGTTCGCCGTCGAGTCCACCAAGCCGGCCAACGTCTCGGAAGGGGTATCGACCTCGTCGCCTTCGGGCGAGAGGAATTCCGCGAAAGGCTCGCGGAAGGAAACAGCTTTGTGCGGAAGGCACTCGCCGGGCCGAACATCGTCCTCGTAGGGGACCCGGAGGCAATTGAGGTCCCGGCGTGAGCAATGCGTTCGGCGTTGATCCCGATCCGGCTCGCGCGCGTCGGTTCTTCGGGGTCGCGACGAGGCTTCTGCGGGATGCGCGGCGAGACGATCTCGCTCGCGAGTCCGCGTTCTTCCTGGCAGATCAGGCGTGCGTCAGCGCCATGGAAGCCGTTCTCGCTCACGTAGGCCGGGCTGTATCGCCGGGCGAGTCCAGCAGAGTTGTTCTCATTCGCGAGGCCAACGGCGCGCTGGGTGCGGGCTACGACGATCTCTTCGACTCTCTAAATCTCGGGAGGCAGGATCGCAACACAGCCTCATACGTCGACCCTGTCATCACGGATTACTCGGCACAGGCGATGCTCGAGGACGCCCGTGCGCTCGTGGAAGCGGTCGGCGTCTTCATGCGACGGTAGTCAGCGCCTCTGTGCAAAGCCGCTGGAAGTGAGCGACGAGCCGTTCGCTCTCCGAGAGCAGGCGTCCCTCGGCCAGGACGCCGGAGCGGACGCCGCGCTGGACGCCCTCCACTAGGGCCCGGTCCTCCCGCCCGATCTGGTCGTCGAAGGCGAGCAGCTCGTCGATCCAGGCCTGGTCGGCGTCCGGGGCGAAGAAGTAGTCGAGGAAGCGGCCCGTGCGCTCGGGGCCGAGCGGCAGGATCGAGCCGCAGGAGAGGTTCGGCTGTCCAGGGAAGACGTTGATGCCGAAGTTCGGCCAGAGAAAGTGGAACTGGCTGCGCGGCACCTCGCCGCCTGCGAGGAACGAGTCGCCGTTCTGCCGCAGCGGCCCGAACTGGCTCGAGACCAGTCCGTGCGCTTCGAGCCGGTACGCGTCCGGAGACACGTCAACGGCCGCCGCGAAGCCTGGATGCGCGACCGCACAGTGGTAGCACTCGAGGAAGTTCTCGCACGCGATCTTCCAGTTCGTCTCCAGCTCGAACTCGCTGCGGAACCGGAACTCGAGCGCGTTCACGTCGAGGATCTCTGCCAGCCGCGCAGGCACGTCACCGAGGGCGTCGGCGAGCGGCGACGCGCCGGGATCGGGATTCACGAAGACGAACGGTCCCCACGTATCCACCCGAATCTGCGCGAGCCCGAGCTCGTCCGCATCGAAGCCGGGCTCGCGGTCCGAACGCGGGGCGGCGCGCAGACGTCCGTCGAGGCCGTACGTCCACGCGTGGTACGGGCATTGCAGCGTCTCGCGCTGTCCGGAGCCGCTCGCAACAACGTGGCCGCGGTGGCGGCAGACGTTGAGGAAGGCGCGGAGCTCCCCGTCGTGCGCCCGCGTGACGACGACGGGGATCTGGCCGGCGCCGGCGGCGAGGAAGCCCCCTGGTTCGATCTGCCCCATGTGGCCCACGTACTGCCAGGTGCGGGCGAAGATCGCCTCCCCCTCGCGGCGGAGCACGTCGGGATCCGCGTACCAGGACCAGGGCAGCGTCTTTTGCACGGCGGAACTGTAGTGAACGCCTCCCTCGAGGAGCTCTGAGGGCGGAGGCATACTTCTTCCTAACAATGCCGTCCCGGGGGCCGTCTAATGAACGCGGCGTCGGCAGCGCCTACAATCCAGGGAGGGAAATGGAACCGACCAAGGTGGCTCGCGTAGAGGAGTCCGATCGCTTCACGCGGGCAGCCGCCGTGGCGGAACGGTTCCTCGACAACATCGAATCGGTCGTCTACGGCAAGCGTGAGAAGGTCAAGCTCGTCGTCGCGGCCCTGATCGCAGGCGGCCACGTCCTGTTCGAGGACGTACCCGGCACCGCGAAGACGGTGCTCGCGCGGGCGATTGCGCAGTCGATCGACGGCGCGACACCGTCGCGCATCCAGTGCACGCCCGACCTCCAGCCGACCGACGTCACGGGCCTTTCGATCTTCAACCAGAAGGATCGCGACTTCGAGTTCAAGGCCGGGCCGATTTTCGCCAACGTCGTGCTCGTGGACGAGATCAACCGCGCGATGCCGAAGACGCAGTCGGCGCTGCTCGAGGCGATGGCGGAGCAGCAGGTCACCGTCGACGGCGAGACGCGGGTGCTGCCCGACCCGTTCTTCCTGCTCGCAACGGACAACCCGATCGAGTACGAGGGAACGTTCCCATTGCCCGAGGCGCAGCTCGACCGCTTTCTCCTCAGAACCACGCTCGGGTATCCGGACGCCGACGACGAGCGGCGCATCCTCGACGAGCAGCGCCACGGCCACCCGCTGCGGCTGCTCGAGCCCGTGGTCACCGTGGAGGACGTCCAGGAATTGAGGAAGGCTTCCCAGGGCGTCTACGTCGACGAGTTGATCAAGCGCTGGATCGTCGATCTCGTCCGCGCGACGAGGGAGCACGAATCGGTCGCGATCGGCTCGTCGGTGCGCGGCAGCCTGGCGCTGGAGCGGGCGGCGCGGGGGTGGGCGCTCCTGAGCGATCGAAGCTACGTCGTTCCGGACGACGTCGATCAGCTGTTCCTGCCGGTCCTCATGCACCGCATGGTCTTCCGCCCCGCATTCCTCGCCGAGGCCAGGCGCAGCAGCTGGGAGGTCGCGGCCGACCGCTTCCGCGACAGCTGCCTCGAGCACGCCCCGCCGCCGGTGGCGGATCCTGACGCAGGAGTGTTCGCGCTCGGCGCCCGGCGCGGGTAGCGGGTGCCCGCCGCCGACCTCACCTTTCCGCTCGAGCCGCGCCGGCGGCTGATCGGACTCTCGTTCGGCGGAATGCGCAGCGTCCGCCGAGGCACGGGGTCGGACGTTGCGGGGTCGCGTCCGTACCGCCCCGGCGACGACATGGATGCGATCGACTGGAACGCGTCGGCCCGACTCTCTGCGGCGCGCGACGCGGACGAGTTCATCGTCCGGGAGCGGTTTGCCGACGAGGCGCCGCGCACCGTGGTCGTCTGCGACCGGCGGCCGGAGATGTCCCTCTTTCCCGACTGGCTTCCCTGGCTCTCGAAGCCGAAGGCGGTGCGCACGGCGACGCTGATGATCGCCGACTCGACCACCGCGGTCCGTGGCCTCGGCGGCTACCTGGACCTCGCGGAAGGCGAAACCTTCTGGCGGCCTCCGCGCAGCCAGCACGAGGAGTGGCGCCTCGAGCGGCAGCGGCCGTTTCGCGCGCCGCAGGACAACCTCGACCGGGCCTTCCAGCACCTGTTCACGTTGCGGCCCTCGCTGCCGACCGGAAGCTTCGTGTTCGTCCTCTCCGACTTCATCGTCATGCCTTCTGAGGACATCTGGCTGCAGGCACTCGAGCGGCGCTGGGACGTCGTTCCGGTCGTCGTCCAGGACCCGGTCTGGGAGCAGAGCTTTCCCGATGTCAGCGGCGTGTCCGTGCCGGTCCTCGATCCGGCTACCGGCAACGCTTCCTATCTTCGTCTGGGACGGCGAGAGGCCGCAGAGCGGCGCGAGGCGAACGAGACGCGCTGGCAGCAGGTGCTCGACACGTTCCACTTCCTCGACATGACTCCGGTGATCCTCTCGTCCGCGCGACCGGACACGATTCTCGAAGCGTTCATCTGGTGGTCCGAGAAGCGACTCCACTGGCGGCCGACGCTGTGAGAAATCTGCTCGACCGGTGGCTGCCGGCGACCGCAGTCGGGATCCTGGCCGCGGCGATCGTCGCCGTCGTTCTCGTCGTCACGCTCAGCGGCCACGAACAGCCGTCGACCGCGGGGTCGCTGCCGCCCGGCCAGGCTTTCTCGGCGACCTGGTCGTTGTTCCCGAGGACGCACCTGTTCGGCGACACCGTCCACATGCGGGTCGAAGCGACGGTCGACCGGCGGCGGGTCGATCCGAACCTGCTCCGGCTCGAGGCGCACTTCAAGCCCTACGAGCGGATCGCACCGCCTACACGGACTCGACGAGACGTCGGGCACTACACCCAGCTCGTCTATCGCATGGATCTCCGCTGCCTCGATCCCGCGTGCGCTGCGGGTACCGGCGCGATTCGGCGCATTCGCGTGGAGCCGGCGCGGCTGATGTATCGCGGCCCGTCCCGGCGAGGTCGAGTCGAGCCCGTCACACACGAGTGGCCCGTGATGCTGGCGTTCTCGAGGCTGGATCCGGCCGACCTCGCGGCTCGGGCGCGCGGCGTCACGCCGTTCGGCCAGAACCCGAACAGGGTCAGCAAGCAGCCTTTGCCGCCGTGGCGCATCGACTCGGAGCTCGCTCCGGCTTCGTACTCGCTGCGGCCGGACAGCGCCTTCTGGCTTGCGATCGTCGCCGCGCTGCTCCTGGTCGTCGGTGCGGGCTTCTTCTTGCGGCCCTACCTGCCGGAGGCGACGTTCCTGCGCCGCCGCGGCGAGCCCGGGCCGCTCGAGCGCGCGCTGGCCGTCGTCGAGAGTGCGCGCGCGTCCGGGATGGAGGAACGTGAGCGGAAGGCGCTCGAGCTGCTCGGGTCGGAGCTCGCGCGAGGCGGCGAGACGAAGCTCGCCGAGTCCGCGCGGGCACTCGCCTGGTCGCGGCCGGATCCACCGGAGCCGGCGCTCACAACCGCGCTCGCAGTCGACGTTCGCGAGCTGATCGAGCGGCGCTCGAATGGACACGGTGCCTGAGAACCGGCTCACCGAGCTCTTGCGCGGGCTCCCGACCGCGCTCCGGCGGCCCGCCATTCCTCTCGCGGACCTGCACGCCCTCCGCCGGCCGCTGCGCCGGACGACGGCGATCCGCCTCGGCCTGCTCGTCGGGCTCGTGGCGCTGGCGGCCATCTCGATCTGGCGAGCCGCCCGCCTGGAGGCGCGCGCGTTGTCGTTCCTTCCTCGAGACACGACCACGGTCCTCGTGGTCGACCAGTCGAAGAGCGTCTACCTGTCGGGATACCAGGACATCGCGGCGCTCTTCCGGAGCTTCGCAGACGATGACGCACCGATCGGCCTCGTCACCTTCTCGGACATCGCGTACGAGCTGCTGCCGCCCGGCACGCACGGGGTGGAGCTGCGTTCTCTTCTGCGCTACTACACGCCGAGCAAGGGCGGTGCCAACGCACTCGACAAGGGCCCGCGCTTTCCGAGGACCCCCTGGGACAGCTCGTTCTCGGGCGGAACGAAGATCTCGGCCGGGCTGGAGCTCGCGCGGCACGTCCTCCGGCGCGACCACGTGCGCAGGGGAACGATTCTGCTCATCAGCGACCTCGATACCGCCGACACCGACCTGCCGGCGCTGGCTCGCTCGTTGACGGAGTTGCGGCGTTCTGCCGCGGTCGACCTGCGCGTGTTCCCGCTCGATCCCGATCCGGCGCCGCTCCGGTTCTTCCAGCAGCTGGTCGGGAAGCGCCCGTTCGTCTCCACGTCGAGCGTGGCGTCGAAGCGGCATCTGGAGAGCAAGCAGCGCTTCGAGGCCGCGTCGCCGACCTGGCTCGTCATTCCGGCGCTTCTGCTCCTCGCGGCCCTCGCCGCAAACGAGTTCTTCGGCGGCCGCATCGAGCTCGGCCGTCCCCAGGAGGCTCCGGTATGAGTCGGCTCCTGCGCGCCGCCGGTGCCTTTGTGTGTCTCGCGGCGGCCGCGTTCATGCTGCTGCTTGCCGCAGACGCGCGCGGCTGGGGGAAGCGGATGGCGAGCGACGATCTTCGCTTCGCCGCGAGCCCCGTTCCGGCGGACCTCTGGCGGCCGAGCGAGCTCGCGCCGTTTGGATTTGCGCGGAGCGTGCTCGGGATCGACGACGACGTCCAGTACCGGAAGGCGGTCCAGATGTTCCGGCTCGGACGGCCGCTCGAGAATCTGAGCACGAGGTCGATCGAGGCGTTGCGTTCCCGCGCGCAGATCGCGCTGGCGAACGTCAGCCAAACGGGAAACGACCGTGCACGGCAGTCGCAGGCGGAGAACCTGCTCGGGGTGCTCAACCTCTCCCTGGCGGTGCGCGACTCGACTCTCGCAACGACCTTTCTCCACAACGCAATCGCGAGCTTCCAGGACGCAATCGAGCTCGACGACACGAATGCCGACGCGCGCTTCAACCTCGAGTACGCGCTCTACGAGCTCAAGAGCGGGGAGGACCAGCTACCGAAGGGCACCGAGCGTCCCGGGCAACCGGGGGGACGGGCCGCTCTCGCGGAGCCCGGACGGGGGTACTGAGTGAGGTTTTTGAGTCCGCTGGCCGGACTCGTCGCTCTTGCGGTCGTCGCGCCGCTGGTCGCATACGTCGTTGCCGAACGCAACCGGCGCCGAGTCGTCCATGTCCTCCGCCTGCCGTCGACCGGTGCCGCTTCGCGCTCGGCAGTCGTGACGGCGCTCGTGTCGATCGCTGCGCTGCTCGGCCTGGCGGCAACACAACCCACGCTCGTCAACCGGTCGGCGCACGAGGTCCGGAGCGACGCTGCGGTCTTCTTCGTGATCGACACGTCGCGGTCGATGCTCGCTTCCTCCGGCCCGACCGCTCCCACGCGCTTCGAGCGCGAGCGGAAGCTCGCCATGCAGCTGCGTAATCGTCTGCCCGAGTTTCGCGTGGGACTCGCGACGATGACGGACCGCGTCCTTCCCCATCTCTTCCCGAGCGCCGATCGCGAAGCGTTCGCCGCCACGCTCGAGAAGGCCGTGGGAGTCGAGCGTCCGCCTCCCAGTGACGGGTCGAACACCGTCGTGACGACGTTGAGTGCGCTCACCCGGGTCGCCCTCGACAACTTCTATCCCCGACCGGCGCGGCACCGGCTGCTCGTCCTGTTCACCGACGGGGAGAGCTCTCCGTTCATCGACGCGAGCATCGGGGCGCTCTTCCGCGGGCCTCCGGTCGTGGAGACGGTGTACGTCCATCTCTGGCGCCGCGGCGAGAACGTGTATCTGGCGAACGGCAAGCCCGAGCCTGCGTACCAGGCCGATCCGACGAGCGGCCGCACGATCGCTCGGCTCGCCGAGGCCACGCATGGAGTTGCGATCGAGGACGAGGACGTCGACGCGGCCGCGGACGCGGCGCGGTCGCTCCTCGGAACCGGACCGAAGGTCTCGGACGCGCGCGAGCACCGCCGGATCGACCTCGCGCCGTACCTCGCGCTGGGCGTCCTCGCCCCGCTCGGATTCCTGCTCTACCGGCGGAACGTCTAGCGCGCGAGCGCGTCTGCGAGCGCTTCGACGACCTCGGGATCGAAGTCGGTGCCGGCACAGCGGTGAAGCTCGGCAACCGCCTCCTCGACCGGCATCGCCTTGCGATAGGGACGATCGGTCGTCATGGCGGAGAAGGCGTCACAGGCGCGGACGATGCGGGCGACGCGCGGAATCTGCTCGGCGACGAGACCGTCCGGATAGCCGGTGCCGTCCCAGTCCTCGTGACAGGAGCGCACGATGCGCCCGACGCTCCCGAGCAGCCCGCCGACCTGCGACAGGAGCTTCTCGCCTTCCACTGTGTGCGTCTGCATCACGGCCCATTCGTCGTCGGTGAGCTTGCCCGGCTTGTTGATGAGCTCGCCGGAGATCTTGATCTTCCCGATGTCGTGCAGGAGCGCCGCGAACTCGGCGTCTCGACGGGCACGGCCGTTCAGCTCGAGGCGATCGCAGACGTCGAGGACGAGCGACACGACGTCCCGGCTGTGGCTGCCCGTATAGGCGTCGTCCGCTTCGACGACGTCGCCGAGCAAGAGTGCCGTGCCTCGGTAGGCGTGGCTGAGCTCGAGCGCGTGGTCGATGCGAACCTGGCGCTCCCGCGCGAAGACGACGAGGAGCCCTACGAGCGGCAGGACGAAGGTGATCGCCACCGGATGGTCGACCGCCACGAGGGCCACGAGCAGACCGATCGGAGCGAGTGCGATGTCGACGAGGAAGGCGGAGGACATGAAGCGGGCGGCGAGGGTGAACGGGACGCCGTTCACGAAGCGCTGGTGCGGCGCGTGGACGGCATAGTCCGTCGCGAACTGGGCGCCGAGGGCGGCGAGATAGACGGGCCAGTGCTCGAGCGCTGGATCCTTCGCGCCTGCAAGCGCGAGCACGACCACGGGCCCGATCGAGTGCCACGAGTTCAGTGGAACGATGAGCACGCGCTCGAGCGGCAGCCCACGCCTGAGCAGGTCGGTCGCGGATCCGAGGAAGAGCCCGCCGCAGATCGCGAGCGGGACGAGCCCGAGCGGGAGCAGGAACAGCATCGGCACCAAGACGAGCGTGGTCGGCAGGAAGAGTCCTGTTCCGACTTCGAAGCGAGCATTCGACGCCGCGGCGTAGGCCAGGAGCAGCGCTGCGGTCGTGACGACTCCGGGCGAGCGCTCCGATGAGATGACGAACGGCAGGATGGCTGCCGTTGCCAGGAAGCCGCCGGCGAAGAGGAGGATCGAGTAGAGGTGGCGGCCGCGTATCCCTCCCTCTTCGCTCTTGCGTACCGCGCTGATGCGCTCGTCCACCTCGGGATCGAGCGTTGTCGCAGCCTGAGCACGCTCCGCCGCTACGGATGGGGCCGCAGTCGCCATGCCCCCAGGATCGGCATCGGGATCTGCCTGCTTGACGCACGCGCGCGAGAGATGAACCCTCGTTCGAGGGATTGGGATACCCCGCAGGGGTGATAGCGCCGGCGACGCTCCAGAGCAGACTCAGACCTGCGGCCCCGTTCAGGGGGAGGATCGGTAGAGGAGGGCACGTTGGCGGCACGTCTTGCTTCTCGTTTCGGACTCGCGACCATCGTCGCGGTCGTTGCAGTGGCGCTCTGCGCGCCGGCTGCCAACGCAGACCTCCTCGGCAGCCTGATCGGTGGGAACTGCCCGACTCGTGGCAGTCAGGTCTTCGCACCGTGGGGCGACTATCGGAGCTACTACCTCGCCCCCAACGGCGGCCTCGAGAGCGGCTCGTACGGCTGGTCGCTCAGCGGCGGCGCCTCCGTCGTCTCCGGCAATCAGCCCTTCTTCGGGAGCGGCACCCATTCGCTCGCCCTCCCGAGCGGAAGCCGGGCCTTGAGCCCGGTCACCTGCATCGGGCCGGAACAGCTCAGCCTCCGGATGTTCGGTGCGGACGCCGGCGGCCTGGACGGCGGCGTGCGCGTGCGCGTCCTGTGGTACGGCTTGCTCAACAAGCTGCTCGGCGCGAGCGACTACGCGACGTTCAGCCCGGGCGGCAAGTGGGCTCCCACCTCGTCGGTGAAGTCGACCGGTGGGTTCAATCTCCTGCTTCCGCTCGTGGGCTCGACGTCCGCGCGGATCGAGCTGACCCCGCTCGGCAGCGGCAGCGCCTGGCGGATCGACGACGTCTACGTCGATCCCTGGGCTTCGCGCGACTAACGTCGTCTAGCGCGTCAGCGTGATCTTCGTCAGTCCGGCCGGACTGTCGACGTCGGCGCCCCGGCCCCTGGCGAGACGGACCGCTCCGACCTGACCGGGTATCACGGTCAGCAGCGGCGTCAACCACTCGGGAACGTCCGGCACGAGCGGGAACGCGACGTCGGCAGCGGCGAGGAACGCCTCGTCGTCGCTGATCGCGATCACCGCCGAGCCTCGCTCGCGGACCTTCTCGACGGCCGCCCGCATGCTCGTGAGGGTGCGCCCCGACGGCGCGATCACGATCGCCGGCCGACCGGGTTTGAGCGCGGCGATCGGTCCGTGCAGGAGATCCGCAGACGAGAACGCCTCGAACTGGGCTCCCGAGAGCTCGCGGATCTTCAGGGCGATCTCGAACGCCGTCCCGTAGTTGACGCCGCGTGCGATCACGCTGCCGCCCTCGACTTCGTGCTCGAGTCCGCCCGACCCTGTCAGCGACCGATCGATCTGCTCCGAGACGCGCAGGGGCATCGCCTGCAAATCGCTCAGCCTTTGCGAGTCACCGGCTGTCGACAGCAGCGCCACCGCGGCGATGGAGTTCAGATACGTCTTCGTCGCGGCGACGGCTCGCTCTTCGCCGGCGTGCAACGGCAGGATCCAGTCCGCCGTGCGGGCGAGCGGTGAGCTCGGGTCGTTGGTGATGGCCAGGGTAGGGCGGTTCTGGCGCCGCGCCTCGGCGAGCACGGCGACGACGTCGGGCGACGCGCCGGACTGAGAGATGCCGATCGCAGCCGCCGGGCCGAGCTCGGGCGGAGCGTCATAGACGGTGTACAGCGACGGGGTCGCAAATGCGACCGGCAGGCGGTTGACCGTGCCGAAGAGGTACTGCATGTAACGCGCGACGTTGCTGGAGCTCCCCCGCGAGACGATCAGGAGATAGCGAACGTCCTCGCGAAGGAGGCCGCGGACGATCTCGGGAGCCTGCGCCGACTCGGCGGCCAGGAGGCGCTCGAGTGCGGCCGGCTGCTCCCGCAGCTCCGCCTCAACCCACGACATCTCCCACCGCCTCACGGACGACCCCGCGCGCCGCGGTGAGACGCGAACGGGCGGTCTGCGCGTCGACCCCTGCCAGCAGGGAGACGATCGCGACCTTCGCATCGCCGTCCGCAGCCACGATCGCCGCGGCAACCTCGGACTCGGGCGCGGCCGTGGCGATCGCCACCGCCCGGCGCGCTCGCTCGCGCAGCTTCTCGTTCGAGGCCTGAACGTCGACCATCAGGTTCCCGAAGGTCTTGCCGAGCCGCACCATCGCGATCGTCGAGATCGTGTTCAGGACGAGCTTTTGTGCCGTGCCGGCTTTCATCCGGGTCGAGCCGGCGATGATCTCGGGGCCGACCTCGACCTCGACCGCCAGGTCGGTCTTGCGGCCGAGCTCCGAATCCCGGACGCAGGCCAGGCCCACGGTCAGGGCGCCCGCGCGCGCGGCAGCTTCGATCGCGCCGAGCGTGTACGGGGTGCGGCCGCTCGCGCTCACGGCGAGGACGACGTCCCGCTCGGTCACCGTGACGGCGGCGGCGCCGGCCGTAGCGTCGTCCTCTTCCGCGTCGGACTCGGACGTGACGGCGACGATCTGGTCCGTCGAGAACGTCGGGCCGCACTCCGCGGCGTCGGCGGCGGCGATCCTGCCGGACGTTCCGGCGCCGACGTAGACGAGGCGACCACCGCTTGCGAGCCGCTCGACGATCGCATCGATCGTGGCCGCGATCGAATCCGCGGCGGCGCCGACGGCCTCGGCCACGGTCCGGTCTTCGTCGTTGATGAGGCGTACCAGCTCGCCGGTCGGGCGCAGGTCGAGGTCGCCGAGGTCGACGCGCCGGCGCTCCGTCGTGGCAACGACCTCGGTGAGCGCCGTCGTGATCGCTTCCCAGACGAGGGGGGCGTCCGGCGTGGCGAGGTGCGTCATGTGCCCGCAGGCTTCGTAGCCCCACGTCCAGACGTCCTCGATCCCGGCGGCGCGTGTCGCGGCGACCGCGGCCTCGAGATCGGGAACGTCCTCGCGCGTCAGGCCGAAGCTCGGCAGCCAGAGCTGTGCGTCGACCCCGTTGCGCGTGGCCGTCGTGGCGAGCAGCTCCGCGAAGCGCCCGACGAACGACTCGGCGGTCTCGTCGAAGTTCTTCCAGTACGGATCGGTGGCCAGCACGTCGACCCCCGGCAGCGACGCGACAGCGTCCCAGTCGCCGATCCCGTGTGCGCCTTCCGTCAGGGGCAACAGGCAGACGGTGTTCTTGCCGCCCCGCGCCGCGACGTGCGCCGTCATCTCGGCGAGGAAATCGACGAGAGACCCTTCACGAAAACGTTGCACTTCCGGCACGTCCAGGGTCAGACCCTGGAGATTCAGGCCTGACCGTTCGGTACAGACGTCGCAGCAGCAGGCCCATCGCTCCGGCTCCGCGCCCACGTGCTCCGGCACGGTCCAGTGCGGCTCGTCCCAGAAGACGTAGTCGGTTCCCGCTTCGAGCGCCGCGTCGGCCCACTCCTTGCAGAAGGCGCGGTACGCAGGGTTGTTGAGACAGCCGGTCGCGACGCGCCGCCCGTCGTCGAGCACTTGGCACGCGTCCGGATGAAGAGTCACCCAGCGGCTCTCGGCCTCGCCGCCGAACGTGCGGCCGAGGCCCCAGGGGCACATCTGGACCTCGAGCCCGACCTCGTGCGAGGCCGTGACGATGTCGGCCATCGTCCCGCGGTAGTACGCGAGGTCGTTCTCGGAGAACGTGTGCAACACCGCGGTGTAGCCCCGCGCGGCGATGTCCTGGAGGTCGCGACGGGCGTGACGGAGGATTCGGACGCCGAAGTACGAGACGCCGGCGCGGCTCATCGGCCAGACCCTGGCTGATGAGCCAGGGAAGGGGCCAAGGGGGAAACCGTGAGGTTTCCCCCTTCTCTCTCCTCAGCACACGCGGCGATCGCAGCGGCGCGTGGGCTGAGGCGTAACCTAAAGAAGGGGTCTCTTAGGGGAAACATGGTTTCCCCTAAGGGAGGGAGCCGAAGGCGAGCGACCTTCATAGACCGTCGGGCTCGGCGGCGGCCACGAGCACCGGAACGGCGGCCGGCCGGTCGCGCCGCTGGGACAGCTCGGCCACGAGCCGGTAGCGGTCACCGCGGTAGAGCGAGCGCACGAACTCCACAGTCTGACCGTCTGCGGTCCGGCTGGTTCGCTCGAAGAGGAACGCGGGCGAGTGCAACGGCACCCCGAGCAGCTCCGACTCCTCCTCGTTCGTGACCGTGGGCTCGATCGATTGCACGCCGCTCTCGATCACGACGCCGTACCGCTTCTCGAGCAGCTCGTAGAAGGACGCGTCCTCGAGCGCCTCGCGCGTCAAGCCGGGAACGACCGCCGCGGGCACGTGCAGCGTCTCCAGCGCCATCGGCTCACCGTCGGCGAGGCGCAGGCGGCGGATCAGCACGACGCGTGCGTCCGGGGAGACCTTGAGGGCGCGGCCGACCGCCGCGCCGGCGTGGATCTCCTTCAGCTCGATCGTCCGGCTCCCGGCGACCATGCCGCGGCGGCGCATGTCCTCGCTGAAGGAGGTCAACGTGAGCTGCTGGGCGATCTTCGGCTCGCTGACGAACGTGCCGCTGCCGTGCCGGCGCTCCAGATAGCCGTCCCGGACGAGATCGTCCAGCGCGGCCCGCAGGGTCAGCCGCGAGACGCCGAGGTCGGTGCTGAGCCGCCGTTCGGAGGGGATGGCCTGGCCAACCTGGAGCTGGTCGATCAGCTCGAGCACCCGCTGCCTGGTCAAGACCTGTTTGCTCATCTGCTCCTATGGAAGCACAGCAATCGGCTCATGGTCAAGACCACTACCTCGCAAGCAGCGCGGAATTCCCCACCTTGACACCGTTAGTGGTCTATGCCAATCTCCCGCTCGTGGTTGGTGGTCTAAACCAATCGGGGAGCCATGGTGGCGCCCCGAAGCTCCTGGGAGGCGACATGAAAGCTCGATTCTTCGTGGCGGCTGTCCTCGCCGCCATGCTTGCCATCGCGGCATCGACCGCGAGCGGCAGCACCTCGAGGACCCAGGCCGGCAAGATCGTGGTCTGGCTCCAGAACGACGCGCAGAACGGTTGGCCCGAGGCGGTTGCACTGGCCAACAGGACGTTCAAGGCTCAGCATCCGGACGTCGACGTCGACGTGCAGTACCAGAGCTGGGGCACGCATCTCACGAAGTTCGACGCCGCGCTCGCCGGCGGCGACGCGCCCGACGTCATCGAGCTGGGCAACACGGAGATGACGAAGTACATGGCGGCCGGTGCGTTCAAGTCATTGACGCAGTCGGTCTTCCCCAACAACAAGACCTGGCTCCAGGGTCTCAAGGGCTCGTGCCAGTACAACGGGAAGCTCTACGGCGTCCCGTACTACGCGGGCGCACGCGCCGTCATCTATCGCAAGGACCAGTACGCCAAGGCGGGGATCAAGGGCACGCCGAAGAGCCTTGCCCAGTTCATCGCCAACGGCAAGAAGCTGATGAAGACGTACGGCAAGGACGGCGGCTACTCGGCCGTGTACTTCCCGGGGAAGTACTGGTACGCCGCGATGTCGTTCGTCTACGACTACGGCGGAAAGATCGCCGTGCGGAAGGGTGGCAAGTGGAAGGGAACCCTCAACTCTCCGCAGGCGATCAGGGCGCTGAACCAGGTTCAGACCGTCTTCAAGTCGCTGACGCGTGCGAGCAAGACGACGGACGAGGCGAATCCGCAACAGGCGCTCGTCTTCGCCAAGGGCAAGGTCGGCTCGTTCATCGGGAACGGCTGGGAATGGCCGTACGCCCTCGACGAGAAGGTAGGCAATCCTGACCTCGCTCCGGTCGTCGGCGCGTACCCCATGCCGAGCCACGTCAGGGGCAAGTTCATGCCGACGTTCCTCGGCGGCTCGGATCTGGCAGTCCCCGTCACGACCAAGAACCAGAGCCTGGCGGTCGACTGGATCAAGGCGTTCACCAGCACCGCGGCCGAGAGCGAGATCGCGAAGGCCGGCAACATCGCCAACACGACGAAGCTCCTTGCGTTCAACGCGTCGAACCCGAAGCTGGCGCCCTTTGCACGGGCGGCGAAGTACAGCTGGTTCGTGCCGACCAGTCCCAACTGGGCGAACGTGGAGAATGCGAACGTGCTTCAGAACATGCTCGTCAAGATCGCAACCGGCCGCGCGTCCGTAAAGGCAGCGGCAACAAGCGCCAGCAATCAGATCACGAGGATCCTGAACACCGGCGCGTGAGTCGCCTCGCGCCCGAAGGAGCAGCTGTGGCGTCCGTCGCCGAGAGCGAGTTCCCGCTCGCTTCTCGGCGGCGGCGCCGCCTCACACGGCAGCGACTCGGGCGCGCGGTTGCTCCCTATGCACTCCTCGGGCCGGCGGCGGCGGTCATCGGAGTCGTCCTGGCGTATCCGATGTACCTGCTGGTCAGGATGTCCTTCCAGAAGTACGGCTTGTTCGAGCTGATTCGGCACAAAGGCCGTTGGATCGGCACCGCCAATTACGGAAACATCTTCCACGACTCGGAGTTCTGGCAGGTCGTGCTCCGGACGGTGGCGTTCACGGTGGTGACCGTGGGCCTGACGATGGTGCTCGGCACCGCGATCGCACTCCTTCTCCTGCAAGTCGGGAGGTTCATGCGCCTCGCGCTGACCACCGGCCTCGTCCTCGTGTGGGCGGTGCCGGTGATCGTCGCGGTCGACGTCTGGCGGTGGATGGTGGACTACGAGTTCGGCGTCGCCAACTGGACGCTGACCGAGCTGCACGTCGGCAACTTCGTCCGGCACGACTGGTTCGCGAACCCCTGGACGGGATTCGGCGTGTTCACCTTGCTGATCGTGTGGGGCGCGATTCCGTTCGTCGCGATCACCGTCTACGCAGGACTGGCGCAGGTGCCGAATGAGCTGCTCGAGGCCGCGGCGATCGACGGAGCCAGGCCGTGGGCGGTCTTCCGAGAGGTCACCCTCCCTCTGCTGAAGCCGATCTTCGTCATCCTCACGAGCCTGTCGATCATCTGGGATTTCCAGGTGTTCCAGCAGATCTGGGTCATGCTCGACGCGCGACCCTCGAGCGACTACTACACGATGGCGATCTACGCCTTCCACCAGTCGTTCCAGATCAGCGAATACGGCCTCGGCTCTGCGATCGCGGTCGTGATGGTCGTGTTCATGTTCCTGGCGACGCTCGTGTATCTGCGCCAGATGCTGAAGGCCGGGGAGGTCCATTGAGCTCGGTCACGCCGATCGCGCCGACTCCGGTCGCCCCCGTCGTCACGCGGCCGAGCGGCCGCAGACGGCTCCACAAGGCCGGCTGGAACCTCCTCGCGCTCCTCGTCCTCGTCGTGATCGTCTTCCCCGTCTACTGGATGGTGGCGACGGCCTTCAAGCCGGGTCACGACATCCTCAGCTACACGCCGCAGTGGTTCCCGGCGCATCCGACGCTGTCGAACTTCGACGACGCGATCCACACCCCGTTCTTCTGGGACGCGGTGAAGAACAGCCTGATCGTCGTGAGCGTGGTGGTGGGGCTGTCGGTGGTGCTCGCCTTCCTCGCCGCGCTCGCGCTGGCGAAGTTCCGTTTCTATGGACGCAAGCCGTTCATCGTGCTGATCCTCGGCGTGCAGATGGTGCCGCTCGCGGCCCTGATCATCCCTCTCTACATCATGATGAGCCGTTTCAACGACGTGAGAGGCGTCAACCACGTGCTCGGGGTCGACAAGCTCGGCGGCGTCATCGTCATGTACCTGACGTTCGTGCTCCCGTTCACCGTGTGGACGCTGCGCGGGTTCCTGCTCGGTGTCCCCAAGGAGTTGGAGGAATCGGCGATGGTCGACGGGACGACGCGGTTCGGCGCCTTCGTGCGCATCCTGCTGCCGCTCGTCGGCCCCGGGCTGGTCGCGACCTCGATCTTCGCGTTCATCCAGGCGTGGAACGAGTTCCTCATCGCGTACGTCTTCCTCCACACTCCGGAGAAGCAGACGCTGATGGTCTGGCTCGCCGGGTTCACGACCCTGCGGGGCACGGAGTGGGGTCCGTTGATGGCAGGCGCGACGCTCTGCTCGCTCCCGGTGATCGTGTTCTTCCTGCTCGTTCAGCGACGCATTGCCTTCGGGCTCACCGCGGGCGCGGTGAAAGGCTGATGGCCGAGATCACGTTCAGCCACGTGAGCAAGGTCTACGGCGGCGACACGCCCGCCGTGCGCGACCTCAATCTCCAGATCGGGGAGGGCGAGTTCGTCGTCCTCGTCGGCCCTTCGGGCTGCGGCAAGACGACGGCGCTGCGGATGGTCGCCGGCCTCGAGGAGATCACCGCGGGCGAGATCCGGATCGGCGACCGTGTCGTCAACGAACTCGCGCCCCGCGATCGCGACATCGCGATGGTCTTCCAGAACTACGCGCTCTATCCGCACAAGACCGTCTACGAGAACCTGGCGTTCGGGCTGCGCATGCGCAAGGTGTCGAAGGCCGATCAGCGGCGTCGCGTCGATGAGATCGCGCATAAGCTCGGCCTCGCCGACATGCTGCACCGCCGGCCCGCTCAGCTCTCCGGCGGTCAGCGGCAGCGCGTCGCGATGGGACGCGCGATCGTGCGCGAGCCGAAGGCCTTCCTGATGGACGAGCCGCTCTCGAACCTCGACGCGAAGTTGCGCGTGCAGATGCGTGCCGAGATCGCGCGCATTCAGCAGGCGCTGAAGGTGACGACGCTGTACGTGACCCACGACCAGATCGAGGCGATGACGATGGGCCATCGCGTCGCCGTGATGCGCGACGGCGTGCTGCAGCAGGTCGACACGCCGCAGCGACTCTACGACGCGCCCGGGAACCTCTTCGTTGCGAGCTTCGTGGGGTCGCCGCCGATGAATCTCTTCGAGGCCGCGGTGGAGGGCGACGGCTCGAGGCTCGTCTTCGGCGAGACCCAGCTCGAGCTCCCTGCCGACGTGACCAGGGAACGGCCCGCACTGCGCGGCTATGCCGGCCGCAGGATCGCCGTCGGCATCCGCCCCGAGGAAGTCCGCGAGGCGGCGGGCTGGGACGGGGCGCGGGTGCGCGGACGGATCCTGCTCGTGGAAGCGCTCGGCGCGGAACAGCTCGTCCACATCGAGGTCGCCGCGAAACCGCTCGGGCGGGCAGATCTCGTCGACGCCGCGGCCCAGCCCCCGGGCCCCTCCCTCGGCGTCGAGGACCTCGAGCGGTCGGTGACGCTCCTCGGCCGCTTCGACCGGCATCTCCTCCTCGCGCCGGGCGAAGCGGTCGAGGTGGCGATCGACCCGCGGCTGTTGCACTTCTTCGATCTCGAGACCGGTGCCGCGATCCCGACGGTCGACGTTCCCGTCGCCGCCGGCGTGGTGGGATAGACGATGCGCCTGGGAGTCGGGGCAGCACTCGTCGACGGGAGGCTCGTTCCCGGTGACGTCGAGGTGGCGGACGGGCACGTCACCTCCGTCGGGCTGAGCTCTGCGAACGGGAAAGGGATTGCGTCGCCGGGGTTCGTCGACCTGCAGGTGAACGGGTTCGCCGGCGTCGATTTCTTCTCCGCCGACGCGGAGGGGTATCGCCGCGCCGGCGAGTCACTCCTCGAGTGCGGCGTCACGGCGTACCAGCCGACGTTCATCACCTCGCCCGAGGACGAGCTCGTCGCAGCGCTCGCCGAAGTGCCGGCGAACGGGGCGGCACCGCGCATCCTCGGCGCCCATCTGGAGGGGCCGTTCATCGCGCAGGAGCGTCTCGGCACGCACCCGGCGGAGTCGCGGCGCGATCCGGATCGGGCGCTGCTGGAGCGTTTGCTGGCAGCCGGGCATGTGAGCCACGTGACGCTGGCGCCGGAGTTGCCCGGCGCGTTCGAGCTCGTCGACCTCCTGCGCGAGCGCGGCGTCATCGTGTCGTGCGGGCACTCGAACGCGACGGCCGCAGAGGCGCGCGAGGCGTTCGCGCGCGGCGTGAAGACCGTCACGCACATCTTCAACGCGATGCGGCCGTTCTCCGCGCGCGAGCCGGGCCTCGCCGGGGCGGCGCTGGTGTCGAGCGACGTGGTCGTGCAGGTGATCCTGGACGGCGTTCACCTGGCGGACGACACGGCGCGGCTCGTCTGGCAGGCGGCGGGCGGACGGGTTGCGCTCGTGACCGACGCGATCGCCGCAGCGCACGCGGGCGACGGTGCGTACACGCTTGCCGGCGTCGACTTCGAAGTCGAGGACGGCGTCGCCCGCAACGCGCATCAGGTTTTGGCCGGGAGCACCGTGTGCATGATCGACGCCGTGCGCAATCTGATCTCCTTGGGGGCGTCGGTGGAGGATGCGCTCGCTGCGGCGACCTCGGTTCCGGCGCGGATCGCCGGGCGGCCGGAGCTCGGGACGCTCGCACCCGGCTCGGCCGCCGATGTCGTCGTCCTCGACGATCGCCTCGAGATCGTGCGCGTGCTCGTGCGCGGCGACGACGCGGTCGGCTGATCGTCAGTCGTCGCTTTCCGGCACGACGGTCCGGATCTCGAGCCACGGCTGTCCGTCGCTCGAGAGTCGCTGGACACGTTGCTCGAGACTGTTCGCTCGCTCGTTCCGCCAGCCGGCGAGCATGACCGCCGCGAGTGCGCCGAGCGCGGCGACCACCAGCATCCCCTTGTGCGTGTCGACGGCCAGACCGACGGCGACCAGCCCAATCCACAGCGCCATGGCCAGACCCTGCAAGGCCTTGTCCACGAAATGCCGAATGCTCGGCGGCTTCGACTCGACGAGCTCGACGTTCCCCAGCTCGTCCACCCAATACTGCTCGAAGCGACCGGCTCGCATCGCGACGACGTCCGCCGTCCTCGAGCCGAGGTCGCGTACGAAGGCGACGCCGTCGTGGTCGTCGGCGATGCGTTCGGCTGCCGCGAGCTGTGCCGAGCTCCTCGGAACCCACCCGTGGAGGTTCGTCGGCTCATGCCAGTCGGACTTCTTGCCGAGCCTCGTGCGGAGGTCGAGCGCGCGTTCTCGAGCGATTGCGGCCACGACTGCGAGCACGATTCCGATCGGGGCCGGCCACCCGTTCTTGTCCGAGTCCGTGGCTGCGACGCCCACGACTCCGGCGATGACGAGGAGAACGGCTGCGATCATCAGCGGCTTCAGCCAGGGACGCCAGGCGGGCGGCGGCGACGACTCGATCAGCGTCGTGCTGCCGTCGTCGTGCACGGCGTACCGCTCCACGTAGCCGTCGCGTAGGCGCGCGACCTCGAGCTGCCCGTCGGGGCCGTGACGCCATACCACGCTGCCGAAGTCATCGGCAAGCCGCGCCGGCGTGACGGCCGCTGCGGCGGAGCCCGAGCTCGGTGACCGGTAGACCTGAGACATGAAGAGCGTGCTCACTTCGGACGGAAGCACGGTACGCGGGCCGGCGCAACCCTCGAGCGAGTGAGCGCACCTTCGTGACAAATGCGTTTCACACACGTGATTGTTTCTCCGGCAGCCTGGCCGCATGAAGTTCTTCGTCGTCGTGTTGGCCGCGCTCGCGCTGACGGGTGCGGCGCAGGCCGCCGAGGTCCGCACGGTGGTGCTCGCGCCGAGCGAGGACGTGTCGCTGCCGTTCTGGTGCGACTGGGGCTATGACTGGGACGAGCGCTGTTACCGGGACGACGGCCTGCGGCTTGCCGTCGGCGGCGGCGAGCCGGACAAGGTGTGGCGCTCGGCGCTCCGGTTCTCGACCGCGCCGATCCCGGCCGGAGCGACGGTCGTCACGGCCGAGCTGTCGCTCTGGTACGACGGGACGTGCATCGCCCCGCGCAAGACGAGCCGCGCCTGCGATGGGCGTGGCTTCGACTTCGGCGTGCATCCGATCTTCACGCAGCGCTGGTCTGCGGAGCGCGAGGTGGAGTACGGGCCGCAGGTCGGCACCGCTTCACTGCCGGCCCCTGCGCTGCCGCAATGGGTCGTCTGGGACATCACGGATCTCGTTGGGGACTGGGCAGCGGGCGGCCTCGAGAACGACGGGATCCTGCTCAAGCTCGTCGACGGCCAAGAGGACTACGGCACGAGCGGTCCGCTCTTCCCCAGCTCGAGCTATCCGAACGTCTCGCTGCGTCCGAGGCTGACGGTCTGGTACGTGGCCTAGCGGCCGACTACTCCGGATAGCAGAGGCTGGAGCTCCTCGAGCCGGGCGAAGAGCGCGTCGGTCCGTGAGCGGTCCGGGTCGAGGTGCGTGAGCAGGTTGGCTCCGAGGTAGAAGGTCACGACTGCGTACGCGAG
>WNFV01001458.1_pt1 | contig 59718 bp, 59 predicted proteins | sample 5400101 | NCBI WGS metagenome assembly WNFV01 (sample SAMN13153361, study PRJNA577476) | soil metagenome | isolation source: 115 cm soil or saprolite under grassland replicate 1 | place: USA:California | collected 2016-06-15
TTGATGCCCTCCAGGACCCCGTTGTTGATCTTGGTCCAGTGCCAGCGCAGCACCCCCTCCCAGTGCTCGCCGATCATGCGGGCAAAGGCCACGATGGGCGCCAGGCGGCTGCGGATCGCGCCCGCATACCAGCGCTCCAGGTAGGCCTCGGCCAGCTCGCGAGGCTGCTCGAAGAACGCGTCGAACGCCAGCCGCCACCGGTAGGCACGGGCGGTGCCAAGCCCCACCGACGCCGGGGTGAGCCCCGCCAGCGTGGCCGCCTGCTTGCCGGTCAGGTGCTCGGGTCGCTTCAGCCAGGCATAGCGGGTGCCCTTCAGCTCTGGCCGCTGCCTGGCCTCGGCGCGGCGGACCTGGTCGACCGCCTTGGTGGCATGGCTGGCCAGGTGGTAGCGGTCCCAGGTGAGGTAGGCCCCTGGCAGGCTGGCGCGCACGCCCCGCTCGAACGCCTGGCTCATGTCGGCGCTCACGTCCCGGATTCGCATGGGGTCACCGCCGTGGGCCGCCAGGTCGGTGGCGAACCGCTCCACGGTGGAATGGTCGCGGCCCTCGGTGGCAAACAGCACCCTGGGCTTGGGCGCGTCCAGGTCCACGAACAGCGAGACGTAGTCCTGCCCACGCTTGGCAGAGGTCTCATCCACGCCGACCCGGGTGACCTCGGCCAGGTCGAGCTTGGCGCGGGCCGCCTCGACGTGGTGGTGCAGCAGCCGCCACAGCCGGGTGTCGTGCTCGCTGACCAGCTCGGCGACCGCCCTGACCGGCATCTCGGCCAGCAGCGCCATCAGCAGCGCCTCGAACAGCAGGGTGAAGCCGCTGCCGGGCCGTGCCCAGGGAAGCTGCACCTGCCGGGTCCCGTGCGCCTGGCAACTCACCCGTGGCATGCGGGCGTGCAGGTAGGCCTGATGCTGGAAGAAGTCCAGGTGCCGCCAGGTCTTGGGCTGGCTGTCGTGGACCGGGCAGGCGCTCTGGTCGCCCGCTGGGCAGGGGAAGCGGGCGCCCCTGGGGAAGTCCAGGTACAGGTCCAAGCGGCGGGCCGTGGCGTCGAAGGCGGTCCGCATCACCTGCCAGGGTTCGGCAAGGCCAAGAGCAGCCTGGAACAGGTCATCGATCTCCGCCATCAACGGTCCTCCAGCGGGGTGGTCAGGAGGACCGACCCTACCGCCTGACGAAGACCCTACCCACACGATTCAGCGAGGAGCCGGAGGCAGGTCGCTCGGCGCGGCGTGTGTCGCCGGGGTAAGACGGTGAGCGATCGTGGCGGCTTCGATCCGATTCTGGGCGTCGAGCTTTCCCAGGATGTGCAAGACGTGGACGCTGGCGGTCTTGACGCTGATCACAAGCGCGGCGGCGATCTGGCGGTTGGTGTAGCCGCGGGCGACGAGGCCGAGGACCCCATGACCCACTTTCTGGCACCCACAGGTCGCAGCGATGACACCGAGTCGACGCGATCACCCAGCGGATCTGTGCCGTGCTGCACTGGCACAAGGCCAACGCGCTGGCCGCGGATGCCCACCGACCGGAGTGGACGTTCGACTCGGCCGACGGGTAGGTAATCCTGCCCGCGGCAGCCGTTCGGGCCTACGGGGCCGGTACCGCCGTCGTATAGATGTCCAGCTGGTGCAGCGCGCCGTCCGGGTTGGTGCCGGTGCTATTTGAATTGTCCGACCACGACGGATGGGCGACGCCACCGTAGAACGACAGCGCGCTGTAGTCCCCGTAGTCGATGCTGTTGCCGGAGTCGTGGGAGTTGGAGGTCCCGGCGCTGATCTGCAGGTTGGGGGTGAAGCTCGTCCCACCGTTGGTGCTGAACGCCCCCCAGAACTGGGCGTCGTCGTTGGCGATCCCGTCAGTATCGCCCGGCCCACCGGCCCCGAGGTCGTTGCGGCTGTCGTACCAGACGGCGGCGAGCTTGCCGGTGGTGGGGTCCAGCGAGATCTTCGGCAGGAACTGGCTGTTGACGGTGTGGTCGTCGTTGACCCGCACCGCGGGACTCCATGTGGCCCCGTTGTTGTCGGAGTGGCGAGCGTAGATGTCGGTGTTGTCGCTCTCGTTGGGCTGCTCCTGTGTATAGACCATGGACACACGTCCGGCGTGCGCGCCGCCGGTGCGGTCCCAAGCCAGGCCAACCTCCGCGTCAACCGAGCGATCCGGCTGCGGCGCGATGAAATCAAACCCACCGACGTGCGTCTGGGTCACAAAGATGCGATCCCCGAACCCGGCCGGGCCGAGCCCATCGGGGTCCACGTTCACGAAGATCTTGCCACTGCCCTGTCCGCTCTCGGTCAGGTTGCACGCCTGCATGACCCGGCCGGAGGGCCCGATCGCCACGTCACCGTAGGTGCAGTTGTTCGTCCCGGGGGCCACCTCGACCGGGATGAAGGCACCGACCTTGCCCAACCCGGTGACCGGGGCGCCGGTCGCGACCATCGGCCCGCCCGCGTTGAACACGACCCAGACCGCGTTCTGGGCCGCGGTGATGGTGGGCTGGTCGACGAACCGGAACAGGCCGCGGTTGTCCCCCTTCGACTTCTTAGCGGGCAGGTCGGCCTTGGAGATGTTGGCGATTACGTTGAAGGTCAGGCCACCGTCGGTGCTGAGCGCGATCGGGACCTGGTCCTCCACCTGGTACAGGTAGGTCATGAACAGGTTGCCGTAACGGTCGAAGGACAGGCTCGGATCGCAGCAGGCATCGCCGAGGGGATCGCCGGCGCCGAGGCCGACGAGCCTCCTGGTCCAGGTCTTGCCGGCGTCGAAGCTCACGCCCAGGAACATCCCGGCGGTGAGCCCGGCCTCGGCATGGCCGACATTGGTGAAGATCACGATGTTGTTGGGGTTGGTGGGGTTGACCGCGACCGCCTCTTCGGACTCGTTGAGATGGCGCTGGCTCACGTCGACGTTGGCCGGTATCGCACCCGCCGGCATGGCCAGCAGGGCCACGGCCATCAACGCCACGACGATCAGGACCGGAAACCGGGAGCGGAGCATGCTCGAACCTCCTTCCCGCCTGAGGCGAGAACAGAGGGCTGCGCCGAGCACGGTGTCCCGGCAGGCCCCTTCCTTGGCGCCACAAGAACAAAGTTCACTGCTCAGCGCCGCCGCGGCACGCACCGCGTCAGCCTACTTGCCGACGCGCGCCCCTGTACAGAGCCGCAGGGTTCGCGGGCACGCTGCCATCGACCGCCAACCCGCGCGGGATGCGCCTGTGCCGCCCCGGTCAGGGGGACGCACTGACGCAAGGTCGAAGTCACAGCGACATGCTGGTCGGCTGCATGGTCTGGCTAACCACGCCAAGCAGCTTGGCGGTCAGGGTGTCAAGGTCGACCTGCTGGCGAGCGGCGTACCAGGTTCGGTGGAAAAGTGAGACCGAGGTAGGCTCCCAGCCGCAGGGCGGTGCGCGCCTGGCGGACCTCCAGCGCCCAGCGCAGCGCCGCTCGCAGGTTGTCGTGCTCAGCCTCGAGCCGCTCGATCCACTCGAGCTGATGGCGCCCGTGCAGCCGCGGCGCGGCCTCCTCGGCCAGCTCGGTGAAGAAGGCGGCGTGAGCGCCGCGGGTCCGCTCGGCCTCGCCCGCCTCCACCAGCGACTTGTCGATCGGCAATACCAACGCCCCCACGATCATGATCGCCGAGAAGGCGGTCGCCCTGATCCGCGGCCGGGATGGCGAGACATTCCAGGTCCATCGGCCGCCCTGATCGGGCCGTTCGGCCGTTCGCCACGGCGCTGGCGGCTGGCTGAATGGACCCCTGGCCACCGTATCCGGAAGCCACGGCGGCGGCTGGACCACCGGGCGGGCGTGAGCGGTGACAAGGGGGACGGCGATGGTTGGCAACGGGAGCACCTCCTGGCACGACCTGTACCGGCAGGTCGTGCGGACCGACCTGTGCGCGGGCTGTGGTGCCTGCGTCATGGCCTGTCCACGCAACGCGCTCGACTACGACCACGCCAGCTATCACCCGGTGAACGTGGAGCCGACCACCGCCGCCGGCGACTGTGCCCACGGCGCACGGGGCTGCGATATCTGCACCCGCGCCTGCCCGCGGTTTGGCGCCTGGGAACTGGACGGCGACCAGGCGCTGCACGGCCGGGGACGCCGGCCAGACGAGGTCTTCGGCATCGCCCAAGGGATCTACCTTGCGCAGGCGACCCACCCTGAGGTCCTGGCCGCCGGGCAGGACGGCGGGCTGGTGAGCGCACTGCTCATCTGGGGGCTTGAGAGCGGACGGATCGAGGGCGCGCTGACCTCGCGCCGCTCGCGCGTGCTGTGCCCGGACTTCGCGGCGTCGCTTGCCGACCTGTCGGTCGGCGGGCTGGGCCAGCATGCTGGCTGGACACTGACCATCGTCCGGACTGGACGTGGCGCCGACTGGCTGCGGGGCGCCGCCGGCGCCGGGGCCATCGCGGTGCGCCCGGGCCAGGAGGACCCGGCCGCTCTCGCCCTGCTGGGCAGGCTGGCCGCCAGGTCCCGCACTCGCTCTCAGCTGGTGAGCGCTGTCACCAGCGCGTAGCCGATCCCAAGCAGCGCAATCGTGCCGAGCGACCAGAGCACCGCAAGGCCCAAGGCCCGCCACCAGCGCGGCGTGCCACGTCGGACGCCAACCCGCAGCCAGACAAGCGGCCCCACAGCCACCGTGATGAGCACCCACAGGAAAACGGCGGCCGGCAGCGACATTCCCCGCGCCACGCCGGACGCCCACAACCCGAGGAAGGCCACCAGCAGCCCCGGCGCGATCCAGCGCAACTGCCGCAGGTAGCCGCGGACCGAGATGTCGTCCTCGCGGTCGTCGGGCGTGGTGGCTGGCGTCATCCCACGCAGGCGCTCGGTCTCGGCGCTGAGGATGCCGCCCACCGTCTGCTCCACCAGCTCCCGCTCTTCTGGCGTGAGCGTCGCCGGATCGCGCTCGAGCAGGTCGAAGATGCGCCCGCGGAGATCCGGGTCGCGAATTTCACGGGCGAGCAGGTCCAGGATCTCCTGGTCGTCGTCCATCTCGTTCCCCAGGAAGGCCTTCACCCCGTCCAAGGAGGTCTGGTCTCAGCATCCCTGCGTCGGCCGTGGTGGTCCAGGTCCAACGGCCCCATCGTTGGGCCGGAAGTCCTGGATGTCACGTGCCGGTTGGCCCATGGCCGCCTCAATTGGGCACGGCAAAGTATCAGTAGCAAGCCCAAAGCGCTTTAGCGGGAGGCACGACAATGGCAATGCTTGACAAGCTCCGGAGCGGGACCGGCTCGGAGCCGGTGTACTTCGAGGAGCCGAGGCTGGCCAAGTGGCTGTTCGGCTCCAGCGCTGCGGCCTGGATCTGGCTGCTCGCGCGGCTGTGGCTGGGCTGGGAGTGGTTCCAGTCCGGCTGGGGCAAGGTGTTCGGCGGCAACATCACCTGGCGGTTCTGGAACTGGGGCGACGCCACCTACAGCCTGACCGGCTCTGGCAGCATCGGCTGGATCCGCAGCGGAGTCGTCCCGGCGCCCGGCGGCGGCCAGCGGACCTTGCAGGTCGGCGACTCGGTCGCCGGGTTCGCCAAGGGCGCGCTGGCCAGCGGGACACAGGGTGACCACCCCGACATCGCCTACTCCTGGTATGTCAACTTCCTGGAGTGGGTGCGTGACAGCGGCCACACCGTGCTTGGGCCGATGGTGGCCATCGGGGAGATCACCATCGGGATCCTGCTGCTGCTGGGGCTGTTCACCGGGATCGTGGCGTTCCTGGGTACGATCTTGAACTTCTCGTTCGTGTTCGCCGGCAGCGCCGGGGTCAACCCGGCCATGATCATCGTGGCGGTGCTGCTGATCCTGGCCTGGCGCAACGCCGGCTGGTACGGCCTGGACCGCTTCGCGCTGCCGCGGCTTGGCACGCCCTGGCATGCAGGCCGGCTGTTCCACCGGACCGAGACGAGGCCTCCGACCGTGGGCGGCACCATCGGCCAGACCTGACCCTCACCCGTCGCCAGAAGGCCGGCCGCTCCTCGGTGAGCGGCCGGCCTTCGTCAGTGGGGCCGAATGCACCTGCGCTCCGCGTCCCATACCGGTGACCTCGCCGGTCATGCGCATGGGTCTCGAGTCAGCCCAGCGCCGCCGAGCCCTCCTCCACGGGTCGGCGCGCCTGTTACGCTGGTTCGGTGTTCTCCGCGATCGCGCTCTACACCCTCGCCGCGGCGCTGCTGACGGTGGTTCCTGGCCCGGACAATGCCTTGCTGCTGCGCAATGCGCTGCGCGGCGGCCGCTCCTACGCGGTCGCCACCGCGGCCGGCTGCGCCATCGGGCTGGTGTGCTGGGGGCTGATCGCCGCATTCGGCCTCACCGCGCTGGTAACCGCCAGCCGGGTCGGCTACAACATGCTCCGCGTGGCCGGTGCGGTCTACCTGGTCGCGCTGGGGCTGAGCATGTGGCGACACGCTGGCGCCGGGATGCCCGTGGAGGCCCACGGGCATCCCGGTGGCGCGAGCACCTTCACGGGTTTCCGCCTGGGCCTGGCGACCGACCTGCTCAACCCCAAGACGGCGGTCTTCTTCGTCAGCTTCCTGCCGCAGTTCATCCCGACCGGCAGCAACGTGTTCGCCATGACCGTGCTGTACGGCGTCATCCAGGCGCTGCTCATGGTCGTGTGGGGGGTCCTGGTCGTCGCGCTCGTGCAGCAGTTGCGCCGCGCGCTCGCTTCCGCAGCCGTGCGACGCCGGCTTGAGCGGGTCACCGCGGCCCTCATGGTCGGCTTCGGCCTGCGCCTGGCGCTCGAACGCCGCTGAATCTGCCCGCGGCGGGGCTCAGCCGCAACCCCGACGACGACCCTTGCAGCTCGGCGAGCAGGAGCTCGAGGGCCTGCAGCACCATCACCGTGCCGATCACCTCGCGGGAGTACTTCACCCCCACGGGCCCGCCGGCGAACCACGTCAAGCGGATATCGTCTCCACACCCAGGTGCTCGCGGATGCCCGCCTGCACCCGCGGCGGCGGTCCGGTCGCGTCGACCGCCACCACGACTTCCTTGGCGCGGAACAGGTCCAGCACCGGCCTGGTCTTGGCATGGTAGTCGCCCAGGCGAGCGCGGACCGCCGCTGGCGTGTCGTCGGGCCGCACCACCAGGCGGCCACCGCACATGTCGCAGACGTCGGCCACGACTGGCCGGTGGGAGATGAGGTTGTAGTCCAGCCCGCAGCGCGAGCACAGGCGGCGGCTGAGGATGCGCTCCTCGACCAGGCGGTCGGGAACCTCGAGCAGGATCACCGCGTCGATGTCGTAGCTCTCCAGGAAGAACCGGGCCTGCGGCCGGTTGCGCGGGAAGCCGTCGATGATGAACCCGAAGTTCCAGTCGTGCTCGGACAGGCGCCGGTGCACCACCGCCTCGACCAGCTCGTCGGGGACCAGCTCCCCTGCGGCCACCACGCGCCGGACCTGCGCGCCGAGCTTGGTGTGGTGCTGGACGTTCCAGCGGAAGATGTCGCCGACGCTGATGTGCTCGAGGTTGAGGGTCTCGGCCAGCAGTTTGGCCTGGGTGCCCTTCCCGCTGCCCTGGACGCCCATGATGATGTACTTGCGCATCCTCGCCACCTGCCTTCGCGCAGCAGCCCGGAGCCTGAGGAGCGTGCACCATGGTCCGTCGAGCACCACCGCCGTCCAGCCAGGCGCCAGGTGAACGGTCCCGCTGCTACGGGACGGTCCTCTTGACGTCGAGGTTGTAGTAGCGCGGACCGCTGGTGCACAGCGCCGCCATCTCCTTGGCGAACGCGTCCGTCTCTGGCTGCGTGCTGGCCTCCATGGCCACCTCGTAGGAGGGGAACTCGACAATCGTGAAGAAACGATTGGGCCGGTCGCGATCCTGTGTCACGACGAGTCGGAACCCGGCCGGGGGTTCGGGCATCTCCGCCATACGGGCCTCGCCGAGCGCCCTGATCTCGTCGGCACGGTCCGTTTCGTACTCGATGATCTGGATGAAGCTCATCGCGCTCTCCTTGCTGAGGCTCCTTCGGCGGAAACTACCATTGGCTGGGTGCGTTGAGAACCGACCAGACCGCCACGGCGAGACGGGGACACCGGCCCCGCCCGGCCGAGTGAGCACCATGCTGCCGCAGCGCCCCAGCAGGCACACGACCCTGGACAGGTCGAGTCGAGCACGGGAAGATCGCTCATCATGGTGGCATCCACACCACCCCCGGTGCGCGCGTCAGACGCGGAGCGTGAGCGCACCATCCGGGCGCTTCGCGAGCGTTCCGCTGAGGGACAGCTCTCGTTCGACACGTTCATACGGCGTATCGATCGTGCCTTCCGTGCCCGGAGCCGCGGCGAGCTCGCCGCGCTCCTCGACGACCTGCCGCCACAGGGACGGGTCGCCCGTCGACTGACCGACGCCGCTTTCGCTCTCTCCGCGTTCACGGTGCGGCTCCAAGCCGCCTGGCGGGAACCGCGCCTGCCGCCGCTCACGCTCCCAGAGGTCGACCACGGTCGGCTCACGATCGGCCGTGCCGAAGCGTGCAACCTGGTTCTCCCCAGCCTCACGGTATCGCGCTACCACGCCGAGCTGCGCCGCCAAGGCGGGGAGTGGCTCCTCGCCGATCTTGGGTCGACGAACGGAACCCGCCTCAACGGTTGGCGCATCGATGGTGCTGTCGCCGTCCGCCCCGGCGACCAGGTCACGTTCGGCGTGGTGAAGTTTCGCCTCGCGAGACGGTGACCAGGGAGCGCAGGAGGGGGCGGGTAGCCCCCTCCTGCCTGCTTCAGAGCATCAGGCTTGGTTCAGTCCTCCGGCGGCACGCAGGTCCCGAAGTCGAAGGACACGAAGTCCCCGTTGGGGCTGATATGGGTCGTCAGGTTGACCGAACCGACCGTTCCGCCGCCCTGCTGGACGATCTGGAACTTCTCGGTGTCGGTAAACGCTTCGCCGCCGGTGTTGGCGTTGAACGAGCCGCCAAACCAGCCAGCCCCCACGATGTCGTAGAGGTTGCCCGCCTCGTCCTGCGCGACCACGTCCTGGGGGGTAAGGGTTCCGGTGACGTTCATGTTGCCGGAGGCGGTCACGTCCTCGTGGATCACAATGCGGATGCTGCCCGAGACGATGGTGTAGGTGGTGGTGGCGCAGGTGAACACGGCGCCGGTCACGTCCTCCTCGGTGTGGACCGCCGGGCTGGCGAAGGCCGGTTGCAGGCCGACGGCGAGCACAGCACCGGTGACGAGCAGTCCGATCAGCAGTCTCCTCACAGATTCCTCCAAAGCTGGGTAGAGCTCAGCCGGTCAGAGCGGGCAGGGTCACTGAAACTCCGCTGGCCATTGCCGCTGGGGGATGGGCTCGTGCATGCCGGGCTCCTTCGGTTGCGACGATGGGACCGGTGCAGTTGTAGCGCCCGGCCGCTCCGGAATCGTTACGGTGCGCGTTACGGCCGACTGCGCGAACCGATCTCAGCTCGCTCCACCGGTCAGGCCGTCAAGGGTGTCGGGCAGCTGGGCGAGGTTGGGCAGCCGGGCGGCGAACGTCAATCCCGCCGCATCGGCCTGACGATCGGTCGCGTCGGAGCGGTCGATCCACACCACCGGCAGGCCGAGCTCGTTGGCTGGCGCCACATCGTGGAATAGGCTCGCCGCCACGTGGATCCAGCCGGCGCGGTCGGCCCCGCTGCGGCGCGAGAACGCCGCCCAGTGCCCGGGCGCCGGCTTGTACGAGCCCGCGTCGGCGGCGGTGATGCGCAGGTCGACCACGACCCCGATGCGCCGGATTGAAGCGTCGAGCAGGTCGGGGTCGGTGTTGGACAAGATGGCCAGCCGCCAGCCGCGACGTCGAAGCTCGGCGAGCACCCCAGGGACCTCCGGGAACGGCGACCACTCAGGAAGCGAGCGCGCGAGCGCATCACGCTCCGTCTCGGCCAACGGGAGGTCGTGCTCGGCGGCGAGGCGGACCAGCGAGCCGGTCAGCACCGAGCGGTAGGTTGCCCGCGAGCCGTGTTGCACATCGGCCTCGATGCGATGGTAGGCGTTCAGGAGCGGCGTCGAGTCGCGGTCCGGCCAGAGTCGGGTGAGGGTGGCGGCGATGCCGCGCTCCCAGTCGATCAGCGTCCCGTAGCAGTCAAACGTTGCCCAGCGTTTCCTCATGATCGCGCTCTCCGGCAGATCCGAACGACATCACCCGGCCTGCGGCGGGAACGGCGCGGCCCGTCTCCTCACCCTCGTTTCCTCGGATTTCGTTCAAGATATCTGTGAAGGCGGTGATCAGGCCATGACACGGCTGGGCGAGGAGGATGTCTTCGTCGCGAACGCCGGCGAGCTCTGTGAGGGGCCGTGCTGGGATCTCGGCGCCGGACGGCTCATCTGGGTGGACATTATGGCGGGGCGGGTGCACTCGGCCGATCCGCTCACCGGTGACCGCCGGTCATGGGACCTCGGCATGCCCGTGGGCTGCGTCGCCCCCTGCACGTCCGGCGGCTGGATCGCGGCTGTGGAACTCGGCTTCGCGCGCTACGACGAGAACTGGTCGATGCTCGACACCGTCGTGCCCGCACCCGGGCAGGCGGCGGGAACAAGGTTCAACGACGGCCGCTGTGACACGGCCGGGAGGTTCTGGGCCGGCACCCTTGCCTACGACAGCACCCCCGGCGCGGCATCCCTCTACCGACTCGACGTGAGCGGTGAGGTCACGCTGGTCCTCGACGACGTGACGATCTCGAACGGGCTTGGCTGGTCACCGCAGAGCGACACCATGTATTACGTCGACACCGGCCGCGGGACCGTGGACCGGATGCGCTTCGACGCCGGGACGGGCACGCCGAGCGACCGCACGACGCTGGTGTCCGTGCCGCCGGCCGAAGGAGCGCCCGACGGTCTGGCGGTCGACAGCGAGGGGTTCCTCTGGGTCGCCCTGTGGGACGGCGGCTGCGTGCGCAGGTACTCGCCAGACGGTGAGCTCGAACGCACCGTGCGGCTGCCCGTGTCGAGGGTGACCAGCATGGCGTTCGGGGGTCGGGATCTCGCCGACCTCTTCATCACCACGGCGTGCGACGGACTGGGACCACGGCGGCTCGCGGACGAGCCTCTGGCGGGCTCGGTGTTCCGGTACCGCCCCGGCGTCACGGGTCTCCCGACGAATCCGTTCAAGGGCTGACGCGATGTCCTTTCCGTGAGGCACCGCGGCCCCGCGGGGCCGTCAGAAGAAGGTGCGGACGACGTCGACGATCCGGTCGTCGGAGTCGACGACGGGGATCCATCGCCACTTGTCCATGGTGGTGCAGGGATGAGAGATCCCGAGGCACACCTCGTCGCCAGGAGCGAGCGGCGAGTCGGAGGGGACCGACACGACCGCGTGCTGGTCGAACAGCCGCTCGACCCTGCACCCCGCGGTCTTCGCCTCAGCGCCGTCGGTGGTCCAGGCGATGAGGGGCACAGGGTTGCCCGCGTCAAAGGAGATGTCTCGACGGCCGGCCCCCAGGACGGCGGTTTCCGCCTCGGGACGCGACAGGACCGGTGCCCAGACCTCCAGCGCCGGCTCCAGGGCGCGCGCCGGCGTCCGCGCCCGCTCGAACGGCGAGAGCCGGCTGTACATCCCGTGGTCGTGCGTGACATAGCATCCGCTACGCAGGACCAGGCGCCACTCCGCGTGGCCCGCCAATGCGGCGACCACGGCATCGAAGTAGGCGGAGCCGCCGGCCGTGACGGTCGGGTGCTCCTCGAAGTGTCCCGCCGCCAGCATCGTGGATGCCAGCTCGCCGAGCTGTTCGCAGTAGCGTCGGGCCGCCTCCACGGTCTCGTCAACGGTCGCGGCCGCCAGCGAGCCCTCGTAGCCGGCGACGCCGGCGACGGTGAGACGGGGCGAACGACCGGCCGCGGCCGCGACGGCGAGTGCCTCGTCCAGGCTGCGACACCCGGTGCGGCCGGCGGGATGCCCGAGCTCGACGAGGACGCGAAGGTGGCCGCCGAATCGTCGCCTGGCGAGGATGCTGTCGAGCCGCTGCACGCCCTGAACGCTGTCCACGTAGCACATGAACGAGAGCTCCGGGTCAACCGTCAGCTCGTGCGCCAGCCAGGCGATGCTCGCCTCGTCCACGGCCTCGTTCGCCAACAGGACATCATGGATCCCGAACTGCCGGAAGCGCCGCACCTGCGACACGGTGGCCGCCGTGATGCCGCCCGCACCCGCGCGCAGTTGCTGCGCGAGGATCTGCGGCGCCATGGTGGTCTTCCCGTGCGGGAACAGTGCGACCTGGTGAGCGGCGCAGTACTCCGCCATCGCGCTGATGTTGTTGGCGAGGGCCTCGCCGCGCAGGAGCACCCGCGGCGAGCTCAGGAGGCCGGAGCGGGCCTGGGGTCGCTCGGCGGCGAGTTGCTCGGCGGTGACCGGGTCCCGGTGCGACGGGCCGCCGAAGCCCTTCTCAGTGGCTGTGATCGCCCAACGCCGCAGCTCGGCGACCCGCTCCTCGTCGTACATCGACCTCCGCCGCATCCCGGTGCGGTCCAATCTGGCATTCGACATGCTGCACGCCGTCCGACTTCCCGCACGCTATGGCCGGTGGTTGAGCGGGGTCAAGGCCGGCGCGGCCCGCTCAGCGGAGATAGATCGTCGAGCTGGTCGTGGTCGAGCTGGTCGTGGTCGAGGTGGTGGTGGTCGAGGTGGTGGTGGTCGAGCTGGTCGTGGTCGAGCTGGTGGTGGTCGGCCTGGTGGTGGTCGAGGTGCTCGACGTGCTGGTGGACGGTCCGGTGGTGGTGCTGGAGGTGGTGCCGCCGGAGGTGGTCCTGCTGGGAGTGGTGCCGCCGGAGGTGGTCCTGCTCGGGGTGGTGCCGCCGGAGGTGGTCCTGCTGGTAGCGATCAGGAGGCTCCCGCGAGTGGTGGTCGCCGGCGGGCTGGGCTGGCTGCTGCGTGCCAACGGGATGATGACCGCGGCGATCGCCAGTCCGGCCACGAGCGCCGAGGCGGCGGCGCGCTTGGAGGGCCAGCGGCGGCGTGACCGACCGCGCCCGGATGCAGCGGTGGGAGGGGGCGGGACGGGCACCAGCAGTGCAAGATTGGCACGCGTGACCGCCGCGCCTGCCTGATCGCCGATCTCCTCACGCAGCCGAAGCGCCTGCTGCCAGAGCTCGCGTGCCCGGTCCAGCCGGTCGACCGCGAACTCCAGCGTGCCGAGCTGGTGGGCCAGGTGCGCTTGGGCGGCGATGTCACCGACCGCCTGGGCGGCCTCCAACCCCCGCTCGAGCACCTCCCGCCATGCCTGCCAGCGCCCCGCCAGCGCCAGCACCGGCTCGATCGTCTCGACTAGGCGGACCACCGCGGACCACTCGCCACGCTCGGCCGCGTAGCCGATGACCGACAGCGCCGCGCTGGCGGCGGAGTGGGCCTGCTGGCTGCTCCACGCTTGCCGTCGCACCCATGTGGCCAGCTCGCGGGCGGCGTCTCCCAACCCGAGGTAGCGCAGCAACAGCGCGCGGTAGTCATCGGCATGGCAGATCGGCAGGCCAAACCGGTCCTCCTCCTGCTCTGCGAGGCCCCGACGGTGCAGCGACTCCAGGACGCCCCAGACGTCGGCGAGGTCGCTGACGGCCCCGACGAGGTCGGTTGGCAGCAGCGCGCCGGCGGCCAGCGCCAGCACGGCCAGGACCCGCCGCTCGTGCTCGGCCAGTGCGTTCACGCTCAGCCGGTCCAGGGCGAAGACGTCGCCTTCGGCGATCCTGACCAGGTCGGCGAAGCTGTGACGGCCCTCGCGGACCAGTGCGGCCGCTTGCCGCAGGTGCAGGGGCTGCCCGTCGACCAGCTCACACAGCCGCTCGGCATCGGACCGCTCCTGGGCGGTGAAGTCCCGGCCAAGGTCGCGCCGCAGCACCTCCAGTGCGGCGCGATCGGGCAGCCCCGGCAAGGAAATGGACCTGCCACGGCGCCCAAGCAGCGGCCGATCCGAGCCGAGCACGATACTGCAGGCTGGGAGGGCGTCCAGGATCTCCCTGAGCTGGCTGGGGCCAAGGGTCACGTCGTCAAGCAGCACCAGCGCTCGTGCCTGAGCAAGCAGTTGCGCGCGCTGCTCAGGGGTCGGCTTGAAGGGACTGCTGGCGGTGTAGAGCGCATCGACCAGGCGTTGCAGGAGGTCGTCGAGGCGTTGGCCGCCAACGCGGAGGTAGACGACGGCCTGCTGCTGGGCCCCTGCCTGCGCGGCCAGATGCCACAGCAGGGTCGACTTGCCAAAGCCGCAGGTGGCGTGGAACTCGATCGCTTCGCCGGTACTGACCGCTTGCGCCGCGGCGACCTCGGCGTCTCTACCCTGGGGCCCGACGGGTCCGCTGGGGATGGACCAGCGTGGCCGGGGCTGGATGGCGGGTGGCCTTGTTTGGACTGTGGTGCGCTGGATCTTCCCGCCGTGCTGGGCGAGGATCTCGATGCGCAGGTTGCCGTAGACGATACTGTCCACGAGCCTGCCCCCGATCTGCAACCCTCGGCCGAGCCGTATTATCCGATAAGCGTTAATCAATGACTTCACGCTGATCAGACTGTCGACCAGTATTAGCATCTTGCAGATGGTTTGAAAATAACGCGCGTCACGCGCCGGACGTGCTTCCTGTCACATTTCTGTCACGCAAATGCGGTCATCGGGGTCGCGTCGACCTGCACGACCAGGGGCCGGGCTCTCGGACCCGACCCCTGGCCTGTTGGTCGTCAGGCGCTCAACGATGCGGCGCCACCTGCCTGCACCCCTATGGCCGGCGGGGTGCGGACTCCAGGCCGGTCACCTTGAAGTCCTTACCGACCTCGACAGTGACGCGCTGCCCGCTGGCGGTGGTGAGATGGGCCTCGTAGACGCCGTCGGAGTCGGTCTCGACCCGGATCACGGTCGCACCGGGATACTTGGCGAGGGCTGCCGCCTGGACCTTGCTGGCGGTGTCCCCGGTGAGCAGGTGCTCATCTGGCCGCTGGCTCTTGGACTCGTCCACGGTGCGGCCCGTCTGCGGCGCTCCAGGTGCGGTCACGGGGTACGAGCCCGCGGCGCTGGTTGTGGTGTTGGCCGCGTTTGCGGTCAGCGTCCCCGCGAGCACACCGCCCACGATCAGCCCGCCGGCGATCAGGGCCGCCTTCGCGCCCCAGCGCCGCCAGCCACGGCGCTCGTCGGGATTGGTCATGGTCTACCTCCTCTTGTTGTCGGCTCTTGTCGAGCCGGGTTGCTGCCTTCCGGGCTGCGTGCCGCTGAGCACTCGCTCGGGCAGGAACGACGATCGCAGCGCCAGGTAAGGCCGCTTCAGGAGCAGTTCGAGAAGTCGGTAAGAGATCTCCGGGCGTGTCGCTCGACAGAGGCTCGGGTCGCCTGCGTGGCCAGCCGGTGGCGAGGCGTGCCTGCTGGTTGACCTGATACGGTCATCCCATGGCAGGAAGGCCACGGTGGAGGTGGCGATGCAAGTCCACGACGTCATCGCATGCACCTGGCAGGTCGAGGAAAGCGGCGGCCTGGAGACGGCTTGGGTCACCTTGGGTGACGGTCACCTGACCGCACGCGGCCGTGCCGTTGGGCTGGCGCCCGAGCCCTACTGGGTCGCCTACACACTTCAGACCGGCGACCGCTACGTGACCCGGCGGCTCACCGTCCAGGTGGAGTCCGCCACCGGCACCCGCACCCTCGAGTTGGTGCGATCGGCTGATGGGGCCTGGCAGGCGGACGGCCGCACGCTGCCCGACCTGGCCGGGGCGCTCGACTGCGACCTGGCCTTCTGTCCCTTGACCAACACCATGCCGATCCTGCGGCAGCACCTGCACCAGCAGACCGGTACGCACCGGTTGGTGATGGCGTTCGTGTCGCTACCCGATCTGGCTGTGAGCCGATCCGAGCAGGGCTACGAGCACATTGGTCGCACCGGCGACGGTGCGGTGGTCCGGTTCACCGCCGGCTCGTTCACCGCCGACCTGGTGGTCGACCGCGAAGGCCTGGTGGTGCGCTACCCGCGGCTGGCGTCCCGTCTGGTGCGCGTACCAGCCAGTCCTGACCAGGACGCGGCAGAATCATGACAAAATGAGCGCCGTGCGCAATCCCCTGACGTGCAGCGTGAGACCGATTGCATCTGGAGGCTGGTATGCCAGGCAGACGCTTGGTCGCCGCACTGGCCATCCTCGCGTTGACCGCGACGGCGTGTCACGGGCCGAGCCGATCAGACCAGGGATCGGCGCGGCCACCCGCATCCACCTCCGCGTCCAGTCCGGCGCCGACACCGGCGGTGCCCAGCTACACCGCCGGGCGATCGCAACCGGTCGCCGACCCGGTGTATCCCAACTTCGGCAACCCCACCATCGACGTCCTGCACTATGAGCTGGCCCTGCGCTGGGCGCCCTCGAACAGGATGCTGTCGGGCACCGCGACGCTTACGATCCGGCCGACGCGTGACATCGACGAGATCCGGCTCGACTTCGCCCGCCCGCTGCAGGCCGACAACGTCACCGTGGACGGCAAGGCGGCCAGAGCGACCCACCCGGGCCACGATCTGGTCATCGGTGCCGGGCGCCGGCTGGCCAGGGACGCGCGCGTGGTCGTCGCCGTCCGCTATCACGGCCGGCCGCGAACCCTGGTCGCTCCCATGGTCCGCAAGGACATCAGCGCGGTTGGCTTCAATGTGCGGGCCGATGGCTCCGTGTACGCTCTCCAGGAGCCGTACGGAGCGCTGACCTGGTATCCGGTCAACGACCATCCCTCCGATGAGGCGCTGTACGACGTCGCCCTCACCGTGCCTCGCGGCTGGGCCGGCGTGTCCAACGGGGTGCTGCGCGGCACGTCAGGAGCCGGCGGCAGGGTCACCTTCAGGTGGCACGCCGCCGACCCGATCGCCAGCTACCTGGTCGCGTTGGGCATTGACCGTTACCAAAAGCTCACGGCCAAAGGCCCGCATGGCATCCCCGTCACCTACTGGATTCGGCCCGGGGACCGGGCCCGGGCGTTGCCGGTGCTGCGCAAGACCCCGCGGATGCTGGCCTGGCTGGAGAAGCGGTTCGGGCGGTACCCGTTCGCCAGCGCCGGGGTCGTTGCCATCCGGGAGTACACCGGCATGGAGACGCAGACGATGGTGACGCTCGGCCGGGACATCCCAGAGGAGGCGCTGCTGCACGAGCTGGCCCACCACTGGTTTGGGGACCTGGTGGGTCCGCGGACCTGGCGAGAGGTCTGGCTCAACGAGGGGTTCGCCACCTATGTGCAGTTTCTGCTGTATGACGTCGAGGTGCTGGGACAATCCCGGGCGCGGCTGCTGGCCGGCATGCGCCAGCTCGACGGCCAGGTGCGCAGGCAGGACGGCCCGCCTGGCCACTACAAGCGCGACCACTTCGGCTCGTCGAACGTGTACTTTGCGCCAGCGCTGATGCTGCACGAGATCCGCAAGGTGATCGGCGACAAGAAGTTCTTCGCGATGCTGCGCGACTGGGCGCAGCAGCACCGTAACGTCGAGGTCGATCGGGCGCTGTTCACCTCGTGGCTCAATCGGTACACCGGCCGCAACCTGACCCGCTTGGTCAACCGCTGGCTCGACTCGCCCACGACGCCCGCTGCCATCGGGGGGTGAGAGTCAGGTCCACGACCTCCGCTAGAAGCGCCAGCGGGTCGCGCCGTATGGCTCGGCCGTGCCCAACGCGAAGACCGTCACGGGGGTTACTTCGTACACGTCCCAGGGGGGCGGCCCCGCGCTCGGCGCACTGAACTCGGCGTAAAGGGCGCCGTCGCGCACGGTCGGCTGCCATCCTTGGGATGCGTACACCTCCGCGATGCGCTGGAGCTTGGCTTCATCGGTCACCCGCACAGCCTCACCCTCCACGACAAGGTCGAACCCGTGTGTGGCGACCGTGATGGTGCAGTTCGGGTTGTGCGCGAGGTTCTTGGCTTTGCGGGTCGTTGCGCCAGCGTTGAAGTACAGGGCGCCATCCACCCACAGGACCCCCAGCGGCATGACGTGGGGCCTGCCGTCTGGACGCATCGTCGCCAGCCAGCAGGTATGCCGTGCGGGTCCGCCCGATCCCGGACCCTGGGAAAGTCCCTCCTCGAGGCGCTCGCGCACCCTGGTCCACGGGATCGGCGGCGCGCCATAGCCATCGAGGTTCCGCTCAGCCATCGGCTCCTTCGCAGCCATCTCTCCTCGCTCCTCTCGGTCGTGTGGTCCAGCCCGGGTGGGCGGGGCCGTCTTGTTGGCAGTCTTTTACCTCACCCGAGCGGTTGCGGTGAGACGCTCACCGTGCCGCGGTGACGATCTGGCTGATCTGGGTCGCGGCGGTGAAGTCGGCGGTGAGTCGGTTCTTGGTCAACGCGAACGCGATCCCGGTGGCGGTGTCCGCATAGGCGAAGCTCCCGCCGACGCCGCCTATGCCGAACGCGGTTGGCGTGTCCTGCGCGGTGGAGCCAGGAAGGCCGATGGCGTACCCCAACCCCCACGCGGACGGCATACCGAAGACCTCGTCGACGCCGCTCATCGCCACGGCCGTCGCTTCGCGCAGCCGTTGGGGCGAGAGCAGCCGGATGCCGTCCACCTCGTCGAGCAGCGCGGCATACATGCGTGCGATGGCCCGGGCGGACGTCTTGCCGCCCGCGGGGATGTCGGCCGCCAGGATGTCGGTCCGGTTGCCCAGCTGGGCAGTCGGGAACGACGTCGGCGGCCCAGCCTTGAACATCGGCAGGTCCTGCGGCATCGCGGAGATCATGTCCGCAGCGCCGGGTGCGTCCTCCAGCCGAGCCAGCCGGTGGTGCTCTGACTCCGGCATGCCGAACCAGAGCTCGTCGGCCACGCCCAACGGCCCGGCAACGTCCTCCCGAAGGACCTGCGAGATCGGTTTGCCGGTGGTGCGGCGAACGATCTCACCCACGATGTAGCCGAACGTGTAAGCGTGATAACCGACCTTGGTGCCGGGCTCCCACCACAGCTCCGCATCGGCGATCGCCGCGCACATCTTGTCCCAGTCGCACAGATCCTCTGGCGTGGTGTCCAGCGGTATGCCCGGCACACCGGCCGAATGGGTCAGGACGTGCCGCACGGTCACGGAGTGCTTGCCGTGGGCGCCGAACTCCGGCCACAGGTCCACGACCGGTGTGTCGTAGCCGAACAGGCCGCGCTCGGCGAGGACGTGCGCCACGGTCGAGGTCGCGCCCTTGCCGATCGAGAAGTTGTAGAACGGGGTGTCGGAGGTGACCGGACGTCCCGTAGCCGGGTCGGCGACTCCCGCGACGGCGTCGATGACCTGCTCGCCGCGCCGGTAGACGGCGATCTGGACACCTCGTTCGGTTCCGGACCCGACCAACTGGTCGATGGCCTTCTGAGCCTGCTGCTGGACTTCGCTCATGATCGGCTCCTTCGTGAGAGGTGAGCGACCGTGTGGACCTGGCTTCATAGACCTGGCTTCGGACGAGAAATCATCGCTCGGCCTCCCAGCCTGGTCGAGCGCTGGGCCGGGACCGCGAGGAAGCCGGATGGTGGGCCGGAGTCAGGTCTGCGCGGCCGGGTGGTAGTCCTCCACGGCCGAACACCAACGCCGGTTGGTCGGTCAGCGCGGCCAGCAGACGATGGGTGTCGTCACTGTGCGTCTCGAGGCGCAGCGCTTCCGCCGGGTCGTCGAGTGTGCTGTGCGACAGGCCCCGGCAGTCGGCGGAGCGCTTGGCTCGCAAGCTGCCCGCCGCATCCGCAGATGCGGTCCAGCCAGGCGCGCAGGGCGGTCACGCCATCTGGGTTGAGCCGGTAGACGCGGCGTGTGCCCTCGGGCCGGCAGACGACCAGGCCGCCGTCCTTGAGTACGCGAAGATGCTGGGACACCGCCGGCCTGCTGATCGGCAGTTGCTGCGCCAGCTCACCCACCGAGCTGGGGCGTCGAGCCAGCAGCTCGAAGATCGCGCGTCGGGTCGGGTCACCGAGCAGACCCAGACCAGCATCTCCGTAAGCGTCCACGATTCGGTAAGTCTAGACTTACCATAGCTTCGATGCAAGTGGATGACTGTAGCAGCGACGCACGCCCCGGTGGGCGACCGTTCGTGCCGGTTCGCCCAATCCAGGCCAGCCGGGTAGGATCAGCCGCCATGCGCAGCCGGCTGCTCCTGCTCGCCCTGCTCGCCCTGGCCGCGAGCGCCTGCGCCGTGCCGGGGCACGGCGCCGCGCAAACGGTCACGGCAGCCCCCGCCACCACGGCCGCCATCCAGGCGACCACTGCCAGCACGGGCCCGGCCAGGCGGCCGCCGCGCGGCATCCTGCCCGTGGCCCAGCGCCGGCTGGCCCCCGTCCTGCGGGTCACCGCCTTCGACGGCCGCATGGTCACGCTGGCGGGCCTGCGGGGACGGCCGGTGGTGGTCAACTTCTTCGAGTCCTGGTGCCCGATCTGCCGGGCCGAGCAGCCCGGCCTGTCGCGGGTGGCCAGAGAGCTCGCCGGCCGGGTCGGCTTCGTCGGTGTCTCCTACCACGACACCGTGGCCGCCGGCCGCGCCTACCAGCGCCGCTTCGGCATCGCCTACCCGCTGGCCAACGACTCGTCCGGGCGGACGTGGGTGCGCTGGGGGGTGCCGTACCAGCCGGTCACGGTGCTGGTCGACAAGCAGGGCCGCATCGCCGAGCGGTTCGACGGCGGGACCACCGCAGGTACCCTCGGTACCGCCCTCGCCTACCTGGTTGGCGAGTGACCATGACGGCTCGCTCGCGACACACCGGAGGCCTGATGCGCCGCGTGGGGGAGTGCGGCACGCTCGTCCGCTACCCCGAGCCCTGAGCGTTGTCACCAGGCGACGTAGGATCCTGGCGTCCAGCGAGCGGGACCGGCGTCGACCTTCGGGCACATGCGGCGGCGCGTTCGAGGAGCAGGGTGCGCTCGCGTTCGTTCCGCGTCAGCGATGCCGCGCGCTTGAACTCCTGGTGTGCCTCGTGAAAGCGGCCGATCTTGGCGAGCAGGTCGCCCCGCACGCTCGGCAGGAGGTGGTAGCCCTTGAGCGACGGTTCCGAGGTCAGTGCGTCGATGAGCTCGAGGCCCGTGGCCGGACCGAACGCCATCGCGACCGCGACCGCACGGTTCAGTTCCACGACGGGGGAGGGCGTGAGCTGAGCGAGCGCCTCGTAGAGCGCCGCGATGCGCGCCCAGTCCGTGTCCTGCGGAGTACGCGCTCGCGCGTGACAGGCGGCGATCGCGGCCTGCAACGCATACGGGCCGAGCGCGCTGCCGAGCGCCTCGGCACGCTCCAGCGCCGCGAGACCGCGACCGATGAGCAGCTGATCCCAGCGCCTGCGGTCCTGATCGAGCAGCAGGACGGGCTCTCCCGAAGGGCCGACCCGCGCGCCAGCGCGCGACGCCTGGATCTCCATCAGTCCGACCAGGCCGTGCACCTCCGGCTCACTCGGCATGAGCTCGGCCAGGATCCGGCCGAGACGGAGCGCCTCGTCGCACAGCGCCGGCCGCATCCAGTCCTCCCCGGCGGTCGCGGCGTAGCCCTCGTTGAACACCAGGTAGATGACCTCGAGCACCGACGACAGCCGGTCGGCGAGCTCGGATCGCGGGGGAATCTCGAAGGGGACGCGCGCCGCGGCGAGGGTGCGCTTGGCCCGGACGATGCGCTGGGCGACGGTCGGCTCCGGGACCAGGAACGCCCGCGCGATCTCCTCGGTCGTCAGACCGCCGAGCACGCGGAGCGTGAGCGCCACGCGTGCCTCGGTGGACAGCACCGGATGGCAGGCCGTGAACACCAGGCGCAGCAGGTCGTCTTCGATGTCGTCATCGAGGGCCGCGTCGACGTCCGGCACGGCCTCCTCCCCGTCACCCTCCAGCTCACGGCCGAGCTCGGCCAGCTTGCGTTCGAACCGCTGGTTGCGGCGCAGGAGATCGATCGCACGGCGTTTCCCGATGGCCATGAGCCAGGCGCCCGGGTTGCGCGGGACGCCTTCCTCAGGCCACTGCTCGAGTGCGGCGACCAGTGCGTCCTGCGCGAGCTCCTCGGCGAGGCCGACGTCGCGCACGATCCGTGCGAGACCGGCGATGAGCCTTGTCGACTCGATCCTCCAGACCGCGTCGATCGCGCGATGTGCATCTGAAGCAGTCACGGCCACATCAGAGCATCCTCCTAGGCGGGTGGTGCCTCGGCGCCGAAGTCCGACCGCTCGGCCACTTGGCGAACCTCCACCTCGACGTCGCCGATCGCTTCGGCGAACCGCGCGGCCCACTCGATCGCCTCTTCCTTTGATCTCACCTGCAGCAGCGCGAACCCCCCGATCACCTCCTTCGCCTCGGTGAAGGGCCCGTCGATCACGGTGCGCTTCCCCCCGGAGGACCTGACGCGCGCACCCGTCGAACTCGGTCGGACGCCCTCGGCTGCCAGCAGCACGCCGGCCTTCGTCATCTCTCCGATCATCCGCCCCACCCCGGCCACGACTTCCGCGCTGGGCGCATAGGCGTCCGGCAAGCTCTCGTCAACCCTGTGCACCATCAAGAATCGCACCGTCACGTCTCCTCTCGTTTCAGCTCGGAGCCAAGCTGGTTCAGCCGACGGTTCGACGGCTGAACCAGCTTGGCGTTCTGCATGCTGTGGCGCACGCGCTACCTGTCTGCCGGCGCGTAGGTCAGCGACAGCACGCCTGTGCCGAACGTCGTTGCGTCCACCAGCCTCAGCGGCACCGGCTCGCCCTTGTCAGGGAACAGGCGCTCGCCGGTGCCCACCACGATCGGGTAGACCAGCAGCTGGAGCTCGTCCAGCAGGCCCTCGCGCAGCAGCGACCGGACCAGGGTGGGGCTGCCGACGACGCTGATGTTCTTGCCGGGCTGCCGCTTGAGCCTGGTGAGCTCCTCGACGAGGTTGCCGGTGATCAGGGTCGAGTTCTGCCACTCAACCGTGTCCAGGGTGGTGGAGACGACGAGCTTGGGCGTGTTGTTCATCACCGCCGCGACCGGCTCATCAGTGCCCCGGTCAGGCCAGACCGCGGCGAACTCCTGGTAGGTCCGCCGGCCCAGCAGCATGGTGTCCGCTGACGCCATCGACGCCCCGATCGCCCCAATGAGCTCGTCGTTGAAGTACTGAAAGCTCCACTTCTCCGGCGACTGCACGACCCCGTCCAGTGTCAGGTGCTCCGCCGCGACGATCTTTCGCATCTTGACCTCCTCACCTTCCTCACGGTGGTTGCCGGTCCGCTGCGGGCTGCTTGCGCGGCCAGCGGGTGTCATGAGCTCTTGAGCCATCGTCCTGTCCTTTCGCTACCGGGGCCTCTACCTATGCGTCGACCCGGGGACAGCCGGATCGACACGCCGGACGAACTCTTCTGGCAGCGAAGCGGACGGCGGCCCGGACCACATCCTCATCGGCGACCTGCCTGACGTTCGTTCCGTGACCCGCGGGTAGCCGGCCCAGCGCCCGGCTGCTGGCCCCCGGTTTCTACCGCCCCACCGACCTGTAGAACAGCGCGATCCCTGCGCACAGGGTAGGGAGCAGTCCCAGCGCGAGCGGCAGCGAGGTCGCGTGCGCCAGAGAGCCGATGGCCGGCGGTCCGAGCAGGAACCCCACCCAGCCGGCGGTCGCCACCGCCGCGATCGAGTGCCCGGCGTGACTGCCGCCCGCGGCCGCCGCGGCGCTGAAGCACACTGGGACGACCAGGGCCAGACCCAGCCCGTACATCGCGAACCCGACCAGGGCGGGCACCGGGAGGCCGAGTGGCAGGACGGCGCCGAGCGTCACCGCTCCCGCACCCGCGAGCACCCCGACCACGCGCCTGCCCCCGTACCGCGCGACCCACCGGTCGCCCATCGCGCGCCCCGCGAACATCGCCATGGCGAACGAGGCGTACCCAAGGCCGGCGACCTGGGTGGGAGCCGACAGCGTGTCGCGGAGGTAGACGGCTGTCCAGTCGGCCGCCGCCCCCTCGCACAGCAGGCTGGCGAACATGATCCCGCCGAGCAGCAGCAACCGGCGGTTGCCCCATGGCAGGACGATGCGGTGGTGGTCGGTCGCCTGGTCGTTGCGGATCAGCGGGCGGGCGAGGCACGGGCTGGCCAGTGCGACCGCGACCCCGATCGTGAGGAGCTGGGGCGCCAGTCCGACGCCCAGGCCGACGGCGACGGTGCCGATGCCTGCGCCGACGAACGCGCCAAGGCTCCAGCAGGCGTGGAAGCTCGACATGATCGGCCTGCCGTACGCCGTCTCGATCGCGACGGCCTGCGCGTTCATCGCGACGTCCAGCGAACCCTGGAAGGCGCCGAGCACCAGCAGCGCGGAAAACAGCCCAGCCAGGGAGTCGGCCAGACCCAACGCCGGGGCGGCCAGGCCGTACCCGACCATGGTCGCGATCATGGTCCGCCGGCTGCCCCATCGGGCGATGACGGTGCCGGCGACGGTCATCGCCAGCACCGACCCGATCGGGCAGCCGAGCAGGGCCAGCCCGAGCGTGCCGTCGTGCAGGCCGATGCGGTCCTTGACGAGCGGGATATGGGGCGTCCACGAACCGAACACCACGGCATGGAGCACGAAGACGGTCGCGTTCGCGACGCGGGCGCGGGTGGGGCGAAGATCGGTCCGGACGATCGCGGCGCCGCGCTCCTGGGCGCTCACGGTCGCGTTCCGCCGCTCGCTGATTCCTCGCTTGGCGCGGCGCCACCCTGGACACGGAGAACCTCCACGCCGGCCGTGCGGAGCTGGCGGACCTGCTCCTCGGGGGCCTGGTCGTCGGTGACGAGCACGTCGATGTCGCCTGGTGGGCAGATTCGGCTGAACGCCGTGGTCCCCCACTTCGACCCGTCGGCGACCACGATCACCCGGGCGGAGGCCCGGATCGCCGCCCGCTTCACCGACGATTCGGCGAGGTCGTGGCCGGTGAGGCCGTCGCGGACGGTGAGCCCGCAGCAGCCGAGGACCGCGGTGTCGAACCGCATCATGTCGAGCGCGTACTCGGTGATCGGGCCGACGAACCCAAGCTCGGTGGGACGGACGTCGCCGCCCGGCATGACGAGCCGGATGTCCGGGGCGCCCGCGAGCGCGATGGCGGTGTGCAGCGATAGCGGCAGGACGGTGAGCCGACGGTCGGCCAGCCTCCCCGCGACCTCAAGCGCGGTCGTGCCACCGTCCAGGACCAGGGTCTCGCCGTCCTCGAGCAAGTCAGCGGCGGCCTTGGCGATGCGGCGCTTGGCGTCCGCGGCGGCACGCTTGCGCACGGGGAAGGGCGTCTCCTCGCCAGTCAGGGCGCTGACCGCGGCGCCGCGGACCCGGCGGAGCAGGCCGTCGTGGGCGAGGACGTCGAGGTCGCGGCGGACGGTCATCTCCGAGCAGCCGGTGAGCTCGGCGATCTCGGGCACCGTGACCCGGCCGCGGGCGCGAAGCTCGCGAAGGATCAGGTCATGGCGTTCCCAACCTTCCATCTGTTCATACGAACATAAACGGTGTGCGGAACGCAAGGGCGTGCCCGGCAGCGCGTGCGGCTGGCTGGGCGCCGGGCGTCGCTGCCACCGACGATGACCAGCCGCATCGTTCAGGTGAGCTGCGTGCCGGCGGGCTGGTCAGGTACCAGCTCCGCCAGCAGCGCCTGCACCCGCAGGTCGAGGTCGTCGCGGATCAGGCGGACCTGCTCGACCGGCCTGCCCTCCGGGTCGTCCAGCTCCCAGTCCAGGTAGCGCTTGCCGGGATAGATCGGGCAGGCATCCCCGCAGCCCATGGTGATCACCGCATCGGCGGCCTGGACCACCTCGTCGGTCAGGGGCTTGGGGAACTCGCGTGCCAGGTCGATGCCCCACTCGGCCATCGCCGCGTTGACCGCCGGGTTGATCTGGTCGGCCGGGTCCGAGCCGGCCGAGCGCACGTGCACCCGGCCCTTGGCGTGATGGTCCAGCAGCGCGGCGGCCATCTGGCTGCGGCCCGCGTTGTGGACGCAGACGAACAGCACCTCGGGGACGTCCTTGGCGATCTGTCCTTGCGCCTGGCCGAGCGCCCGCAGCCGCTCGCGGGCGAAGCGGTGCACGAACAGCGGGATGAAGTCGACCACCCGTGCGCCTTGAAGCCGGTCGATGGACTCATCTACGTAGCGCTCCACGGTCTCCAGCGAGAAGATCCCGCGGAACTCCTCGGCAAGCGACTCGATCGCGCGGGCGAAGGTCTGGCGGCTGGTCGGGTCGAGCTGGCGGTCACGGAAGGGCATGCGAGGGCCTCCTCGGGCGGGCGGGGCCGGCCGGGCGGACGGGCTGGGGTGGGCGGCTGGGCTGGGCGGTGCCGTTGCGGCAGGGGCCAGTCGGCGGCAGGCGGTCGCGGCGGGGCCGCTGCGGGCGAGCAGCCAGAGTTGGTCGGCGAGGGCGTCCAGTGCGCCGGGTCGCAGCCGGTAGTAGGTCCAGTAGCGCCAGCGGCTGGGCTCGACCAGCCCGGCCGCGCGCAGGACCTTGAGGTGGTGGGAGACCAGCGGCTGGGCGGCGCCGAGCTGCTCGGCGAGGTGGCCGACGCACAGCTGCTCGCCGGCGAGCATTCCAACGATCCGCCAGCGCAGCGGGTCACCCAGCGCGCGTGCGACCACCTCGCCGTCGAGCTGGACGGCGGCCGGTGGGGGAGAGGGCATGACGCGCATGGATCAAGTTTGGTTGATATAGATGCTCCGGGCAAGCCCCGGTCGACGTCGGTGCCTGGGCATTCGGCGCGGCGGTTCAGTTGAGGGAGACGCGCTCCAGCCAGAAGTCCAGCAGGGCCGCCTCGCCGAGCACCTCGACCCGCTCACTGTCGGCGGGCAGCCGGCGGTAGAAGACCCGCAGCACGTCGGTGAGCGGGCCGCGCAGCGCGACGGTGGCCTTCTCGTGGCCGCGGCGCCACGTGAACCCGTCCGTCCCGAGCTCGATGAGCCACTCGGCCGCCAGGCCGGGCTCGGTGTCGGTCGCGTGGAGATGGATGCTCCTGCCCGGACCGCGCAGTTCCGCGAGGCGCGGCGAGGAGGCGGCGACATCCGGGTCGCTGAACAGCTCCAGCAGCTCGTCGATGGCGTCGGCGGCCAGCTCCGGCGCGACGGTGTAGTCGGCGTGCACCGTGCCGGCCGCGTCGGCGCGGTGGATCACCAGGTCCTGGGCCGCACGGCGGGCCCAGAAGGCGGTGCTCCGCTGGAACGCCCAGACCCACGCCTCGGCGGCAGGGCCGGCGTCGCGCAGCGTGGCGGCGAACCTCGCGGCCGCGTCGGCGAGCCAGGCGTCCAGCGTCGCCGGGTCGTCACCGTCCGGCCCGGCCGCGTCGGGAACCTGCCTGCCCGGGTCCCGCACGGCCGTCCCGGTCCGCACGGCCGTCTCGACCGACCGGAGATGGCCGCCGATGTGTCGGGCGAGCTCGGCGAGCGTCCAGTCGGGGCAGGTCGGCACGGTCACCGACAGGTCGCGGCCCTTCAGGAGATCCCTGAACAGGTCGGTCTGCGCGATGATTTCGTCGCAGTAGCGGTCGTGCCCCAGGAGTGTCATGGAGCGCCATGATACCGGCAAGTCCCGGCGATCCCGCATGGTTGCCACTTTCTCGTGATCCCCTACCATCGGGGTGTTATGGAGGCGAGCAAGCCGGTGCTGCTGACGGTCGACGACGACCCTGGGGTGTCGCGCGCGGTCGCGCGTGACCTGCGGCGGCGCTACGGGCAGGACTATCGGGTCGTGCGGGCCGAGTCGGGGCCGCAAGCGCTCGAGGCGTTGCGGGAGATGAAGCTTCGCGGGGACGTGGTGGCGGTACTGCTGGCCGACTACCGCATGCCGGAGATGAGCGGCCTGGAGTTCCTGGAGCAGGCCATGGACCTGTTCCCGCATGCGCGGCGGGCGCTGCTGACCGCCTACGCCGACACCGACGCCGCGATCCAGGCGATCAACGTGGTGGACCTCGACCACTACCTGCTGAAGCCCGCGTCACCGGGGACAAGGCGGTCACCGAGACTCAGGTGGTCGGGCACCGCTGGTCGGCGCGCTCGTTCGAGGTGCGGGACTTCCTGGCGCGGAACTCGGTGCCGTACCGCTGGCTCACCGTCGAGCAGCCGGAGGGCCGGCGGCTGCTCGAGGCTGCCGGGCTCGACGCCACCAGCATCCCGCTGGTGGTGACGCCCGCCGGCGACTCCCTGGTCGACCCCAGCGTCGAGGAGCTGGCCGCCCGGGTGGGCCTGTCCACCACGCCCGCCACCGACTTCTACGACACCGTGATCGTCGGTGGCGGGCCCGCCGGGCTCGGCGCGGCCGTGTACGCCGCGTCGGAGGGGCTGCGCACGGTCCTGCTCGAGCGGCAGGCCACCGGCGGCCAGGCGGGACAGAGCTCAAGGATCGAGAACTACCTCGGCTTTCCCGACGGCGTCAGCGGCGCGCAGCTCACCGACCGGGCACGCCGCCAGGCCCACAAGTTCGGCGCGGAGATCCTCACCGCCCGCAGCGTCGCCGGCCTCGAGGTGCGCGGGTCGTCCCGCGTGATCCGCTTCGGCGACGGCGGCGAGGTCGCCGCCCACACGGTGGTGCTCGCCACCGGTGTGGCCTACCACAAGCTCAACGTGCCCGGCGCCAACCGGCTCACCGGCTTGGGGGTGTTCTACGGGTCGGCCGCGACCGAGGCGCCCGCATGCGCCGGTGAGGACGTCTACGTGGTCGGCGGCGCCAACGCCGCCGGCCAGGCTGCCGTGTTCCTGTCCAGGCATGCGCGGCGCGTCACGCTGCTGGTGCGCGCTGACGGCCTGGAGCGGTCCATGTCCTATTACCTCATCCGACAGATCCGCGACACGCCCAACATCCAGGTGCGGCCCCACACCCAGGTGGTCGCGACGGCGGGCCAGGAGCACCTGGAGCGCATCAGCCTCTGTGACACCCGCGCCGGCGGGGTGGAGGAGGTGCCGGCGAGCTTCCTGTTCGTGTTCATCGGCGCGGCGCCGTGCACCGAGTGGCTCGACGGCGTGATCGAGCGTGACCCCAAGGGGTTCCTGCTCACCGGCCCGGACCTGCTGGTCGGCGGGCGGCCGACGGGCTGGCCGCTGGACCGGGACCCCTACCACCTGGAGGGCAGCGTGCCAGGGATCTTCGCGGCCGGCGACGTGCGCGCCAACTCGGTGAAGCGGGTCGCCTCCGCGGTCGGTGAGGGCGCGATGGCGATCCAGCTCGTCCACCGCTACCTGGAGGCCCAGTGACCGAGCGGCTCGGCGCCGGCGCGCTCCGGGAGCTGTTCCTGTTCGAGAAGCTGAGCGACGAGCAGCTCGCCTGGCTCGCCGAGCGCGGCGAGGTCAGGAGCTACCCGGCCGGCGCGACCGTTTACAGCGCGGGCGAGCCCGCGACCCACCTGTTCGTGCTGCTGAACGGCACGCTGTCGATGTCGGTGCGGGGCGGCGGCGCCGAGATCGAGGTCGTCCGCACCGACTACCGCGGCGCCTACGCCGGCGCGTTCTTCGCCTACCTGGACGTGCCCAGCGCCCGCTCGTACTCCAGCACCGTCCGCGCGGTGACCGGCTGCCGCTTCTGGGAGCTGCCCGGCGCCGACTTCGCCTGGGCGATGCGGGAGTGGTTCCCGATGGCCACGCACATGCTGACGGGCTTCGCCGTCCAGGGGACGGCCACACAGGAGCTGGTGAGCACTCGCGAGCGGCTGGTCGCCCTCGGCTCGGTCACCGCCGGCCTCACCCATGAGCTGAACAACCCGGCGACCGCCGCGGCCCGCGCCACCGCCACCCTCCACGAGCTGCTGGCAGGCCTGTGGGACGAGCTGGCCGTGCTCACCCACGGCGAGCCTGCGGCCGGCCAGCTCGCCACGCTGGTCGACCTCATGCGCCAGACCCACGGCCGCCGCGCCGAGCAGGCGCCCCTTACCCCGATGCAGGCGTCCGACCGTGAGGACGAGCTGGGCGGCTGGCTGGAGGACCACGGCGTCGCCGGCGGCTGGAAGCTCACGCCGCCGCTGGTCGCCGCCGGCGTGGATGCCGCCCGGCTCGAGCAGGTCGCCGCGAGCGTCCCCGCCGAGCTGCTCCCCCATGCCGTGGGCGTCCTCGCAGTCACCTGCGAGGCCGGGAGCCTGCTCGATGAGCTCGCCGAGGCGGCCGGGCGCATCTCCACCCTCATCGGCGCGGCCAAGCAGTACACCCAGATGGACCGCAGCCCCCTGCAGCTCCTCGACGTGCACGACGGGCTCGAGTCGACCCTGACGATGCTCGGGCACAAGCTCGGCACGGGCGTCGACGTGGTGCGCGACTACGACCGGTCGCTGCCCAAGCTGCCCGCCTACGCGGGCGAGCTGAACCAGGTGTGGACCAACCTGATCGACAACGCCATCGACGCCATGGACGGGCGCGGCATCATGACGGTGCGCACCCGCCGCGATGGCGACCGCGTGCTGGTCGAGATCGGCGACACCGGCCCGGGCATTCCCGACCCGCTCCTCGGCCACATCTTCGAGCCGTTCTACACCACCAAGCCGGTCGGCAAAGGCACCGGCCTCGGCCTGGACATCTGTTGGCGGATCGTCGTGCAGCGCCACGGCGGCGACCTGCGTGTCACCTCGACCCCGGGTGACACCCGCTTCCAGGTGCTGCTGCCCACGGGCGGTCCCCCCTCCCAGTAGCGGCGAGCAGCCCGGCCGCTGCCGGCCGCCCCGCCCACCACCTCCTCAGTATGGTGATCTCCTGGCCTGGCGGTGTGAGCGGCTGGTCAAGCCCCCTCAGGAAGAAAGGACGCTCTCCTGGCGTTCAAGCAACGGGCGTCGTGGCGAAGGACGCCGGACTGGAAGGGCGATGGCGAGGTGTGTCACCTGCGGGAGCGAATTGCATCCCGAGCGGGCGGAGAAGTACGACTACTGTACCGACCGTGAATGCCAAAAGCGGAATGCCAAAGCCTTGACGATCCTGGCTCTTGGCGTGAACAAGGCCGCAGACCAATATCAGATCCTGGACGAGCGCACGCAGGAGAAAGTGGCCAGCGGCGACTACGTCGAGGAGATGGCCAGTGGAAGGCAGGATCGGCGACGCGCCTCCTCCGGGGGCGGAAGACGCCGCCGTGAAGGGGCTCGAAGCCCTGTCCACCCCACTCGGGCCAGGCGAAACACGGCCACCTCCGGGAGCCCGAGGCGTCCGTGGACCGATTCGCAGCAGGATCTCGCGCTGATCTACAACGCGAGAGGGGTGCCACCGCACGAGATCGCGGAAAAGCTGGGCCTGAGCACCTACACCGTGACGCAGATGATCTTGGAGGGCCGCAGGCGGGCGAAGCCATGACAACCCGGTTCATCAGCCGACGGAATCCACTGCGGAGCGGCCCGACGACGAGGAGACGGGAACGTGACCCCTGAGGACGACCGGACGGAGACGCTGGGCGAGCGGCTGTCGCGGAATGCCGTGGGAGCACTCGAGCTCTACACCGTCTACCTTGGTGTACGACTCGGCCTGTACCGGGCGCTCGCGAAGGGCGGCCCGGCCACCTCCTCGGAGCTGGCCGAGCGCACCGGCACGACCGAGCGGTACGTGAGGGAGTGGCTCGAGCACCACGCCGCGAGTGGGCTTCTCGAGGTCCACGACCCGCGCGCGGAAGCACTCGTCCGCAGGTACCACTTGCCGGCCGAGCACATCCCCGTCCTTGCCGACCGTGACGACGTCCGCTACGGGGCCCACACCGGCATCGAAATCGTGCGCGCCGGGCGCTGGCTTCCAGAGCTGGTGGAGGCGTTCCGGATCGGCGACGCGCCACCGCCACTGCCCTGGGAGCCAGAGGGCCGGGCGGAGGCCAACCGGGCTCGCTTCATCAACCTGCTGGGGAGGGTGTGGCTCCCCGCGGTCACAGACGTCGACTCGCGGCTTCGCGCCGAGCCCCCAGCGCGAGTCGCGGACGTGGCATGTGGCACCGGCTGGTCAAGCATCGCGATGGGCCAGGCGTACCCCAGGATCATCGTAGAAGGCATCGACCTCGACCAGGATGCCATCGCCGCTGCCCGCCAGAATGCCGAGCAGGCCGGCGTGGCTGACCGAGTGACCTTCTCCGTCACCAACGCCTCAGATCTCAGCGCGCCAGGCGGGTACGACCTGGTGACGATTTTCGAGGCTCTTCACGACATGTCGCGGCCTGTCGAAGCGCTCAGGGCGGCCCGGGAGATGCTTTCCGGGGACGGGACGCTGCTGGTGGCCGACGGGTTGACCCAGGACGAGTTCACAGCTCCCGCCCCGGAGCGGGAGCGGCATGAGTACGGCTGGAGCGTGGTCTCGTGCCTGCCTGCCGCCATGGGAGACCCGCGAACAGCAGCCACCGGAGCGGTGATGCGCCCCTCCCTGCTTCGTCAGTACGCCATTCAGGCGGGCTTCGGCGCGGTGGAGGCCCTCCCGATAGACACCGACTACTGGCGCTTCTACCGGCTGATCCAGTGAATGGCACAGGACTGCTCATCTGACCCTCAGCTGCCCGCTGCCGATGCGCGCCAGGGAGCCCTCGCGGCGCCGGCCCTCGGCCCGATAGACGAAGCGGATGACCTCGCCATCCTCGGCGTGAGCGATGGCTTGCCACCCGGTCACGTCGGTCTGGTCGTGGCTGTCCTTACCAGGGCGCACGACGAACCGGACCAGCTCAGGCTGGGCCGGGAATCGTTGACCGTTGCCGGTGGTGTAGCCGAACAGGAGACGGGCCAGCTCTGCCTTGGAGTCGAGCGGCCGATGCTGGGCGAGACGGTGGTCGAAGACCATGACGTCGTACATGCGGCACTGCTCCTCCTGGACGGTTGTCGCAGTCTACTCACCCGCAGGCTTCCGCGCGCCGCGCAAGCTCCGGGACAGGCCGGATCAGGGCAGCTGCGGCGGCACCCGGGGGTCGTGGTGGGCGAGGACGCGGCGCAGGAGGCGATGGAACAGCTCGCGCTCGGTGGTGGTGAGGGGGGCGAACAGGGCGTCGTCGGCGTGGTCGACGCGGCGATCGAGACGGCCCAGGGCGCGGCGGCCGGTGGAGGTGATGCTGACGGCGTGGCGGCGGCGGTCGCGGGCGTCGCGGACGCGGGTGACGTAGCCGGCGTGCTCGAGGTCGTCGAGCACCGCGACCATGTCGCTGCCGTCGATGCGCAGGCGCTCGGCGATGTCCTTCTGGCAGGTGGGTCCGGAGTCGGCGAGGGAGCTCAGCACCGCGAGATGGGGCAGCCGGTGGTGCGGCAGCTCCAGGTCCTCGGCGGCGAGCTGCTCCACCAGCGCTCGCTTGGCGACGTTGGAGAGTTTGCAGAGCAGGAAGCTGGACCGCTTCAGCAGATCCTCGGGCCAGACCCGGACGGCGTCCGCGCTTGGCCGCGCCGTCACGCCCATGTTGTCGCACCCCTCTGCTAAGTTGGTTGCAGCCAATCGTTGGTAGGTGTACATCAATGACTGATCCAACGATAAGGATACTCAAGAGACGAGGTAGCTGCATGGCGGTGGCGGACCTGAAGACACCCGCAAAGACGGGGAGAGCCCCAAGCGACAACCTGATCCTGGCGCTGGTCTGCCTGGCGCAGTTCATGGTCATCCTCGACATCTCGGTCGTGAACGTCGCGCTGCCCTCGATCCGCCACGACCTGCACTTCAGCCAGTCGGGGCTGCAGTGGGTGGTCAATGCCTACGCGCTGGCGTTCGCTGGCTTCCTGATGCTCGGCGGGCGCGCTGCCGACCTGTTCGGGCGCCGGCGGGTCTTCCTGGCGGGCATCGGGCTGTTCACGGCGGCCAGCCTGGCCGGCGGTCTGGCGCCCAACCAGGCGACGCTGATCGCCGCCCGCATCGGGCAGGGGCTTGGCGGCGCGATCCTGTCCCCGGCGACCCTCACGATCCTGACCACCACCTTCTCCGACCCCTTGCGCCGCGCCAAGGCGCTCGGGGCGTGGAGCGCCATGGCCGCGGCGGGCGGCGCGGCCGGTTCGCTGCTCGGCGGCGTCCTCACCGACGTGGCCAGCTGGCGCTGGACGCTGTTCATCAACGTGCCCGCCGGCGTGGCCGCGATCATCGGCGCCCGCGCCCTGCTGCGCAGCGACGATGGCGCCGCGGCCGCCGCCGTCGGCAACCGCCGTGGCCGGCGCAGCCTCGACGCGCTCGGGGCGGTGCTGGTGACCGGCGGGCTGATGGCGCTGGTGTACGCGATCGTCGGGACCGACCAGCACGCCTGGACGTCGGATCGCACGCTCGGCACGCTGGCGATCGCGGTCGTGCTGCTCGGGTGGTTCGTGTACCACGAGGCACGGGTCGCCACCGCGCCGCTGATGCCGCTGAGCCTGTTCCGGTCGCGCTCGGTCAGCGGCGCCAACGTGGTGATGCTGTGCATGGGCGGCGGCTTCTTCGCCATGTGGTTCTTCCTGTCGCTGTACATGCAGAACGTGCTCGGCTACTCGCCGCTGAAGGCCGGCTTGGCCTTTGTGCCGATGACGTTGTCGATCGCGGCCGCGGCACAGGTCGGCTCGCGGCTGCTGCCGCGCACGGGTGCTCGCCCGCTGCTCTTGATCGGGCCGCTGGTCTCGGCGGTCGCGCTGCTGTGGCTGTCGCGCATCACCGCCGACGGGACCTACCTGCGCAGCCTGCTCGGCCCCAGCGTGCTCGTCACGCTCGGCCTCGGCCTGGCGTTCGCCCCGGTCGCCTTCGCCGCCACCGCCGGCGTGCCCCGCGAGCAGGCCGGCCTCGCCTCGGGGCTGCTCAACACCACCCGCCAGGTCGGCGGCGCGATCGGCCTGGCCGCCCTGGCCACCGTTGCCACCACCCGCAGCCAGGCCATGCTCGCCTCGGCCACCCCGCCGGCCGCCCTCACCGCTGGCTACGCCAGGGCGTTCATGGCCGGCGCCGCCATCGTCGCGCTGGCCGCCGCCGCGTCCTTCCTGCTGCCCGCGCCGAGCAGGACGCCGGCCGCGGCGACCGTAGAGCCCGAGCCCGAGCCGCGGGCCGAACCCCACCACGCCGCCTGACGGCATGGTCGAGGCGCACGCTGACACGGTCCTCCCCGTTCCCGCTTCGCGGGCGTTCGAGGAAGCCACGGACCTGACCCGGGCGGACTGGCTCCCGGCGGTGCGCCGACTGCGGCACATTGGGGGACCGGTCCACGGCGTCGGCGCCCGCTACCAGGCCGAGGTGGACGTGCCCGGCCACCGCCTGCACGGCGTGCTGGTCTGCCAGGAGCTCGAGACGCCGCGCCGGGCCGTCTACGTGCTGGAGAGCGGCCTGGATCTTGCCATTGTCGTGACGGTCCATCCCGCCGAGCGGGGCTGCCGCCTGGAGCTGCACGTTCGCTACACGATCGGTGGTTTCGCCGGCCGGGCGCTGGAGCGGGCGACGATCGGTCCGGCGCGGCGGGAGATCGTGCGCGCGCTGGCGACCCTTGCCACCCGGTTCTAGGGTCGTGCCAGGTCGCGCCAGGAGTGGCTGGGGTGGACGACCGCGGGTGGGCGGTTGACGCGCCCCGCTCAGCCCTTGACGCACAGGACCTGCTTGAGCTCCGCCTGGACTTCGACCAGGTCACGCTGCGCCGCGATCACTGCGGCGATGTCCTTGTAGGCGCCAGGGATCTCGTCGACCACGGCGGCGTCCTTGCGGCTCTCGACGCCGGCGGTCTGGGCGGCCAGGTCGGCGGGCGAGAAGGTCTTGCGCGCCTTGTTGCGGCTCATCCGGCGGCCTGCGCCGTGCGCGGCGGACTCGTAGGACTCGGCGTTGCCCAGACCCTGGACGATGTAGGAGCCCGTGCCCATCGAGCCGGGGATGATCCCCCACTCCCCGGCGCCGGCGCGGATCGCGCCCTTGCGGGTCACCAGCACGATCTCGCCGTAGTGGAGCTCCTCGGCGACGTAGTTGTGGTGGCAGCGGACGGTGCGCAGCACTGGGACCTCGCGCCGGAGCGTGGTCGCGATGGCGCCGCGCACCAGGCGCAGCATCGCCTCGCGGTTGGCCGCGGCGTAGCGCTGCGCCCACTCGAGGTCGCGCCGGTAGGCGGCCATCTGCGGCGTTTGCGCGAGCAGCACTGCCAGGTCCGGGTCTGGGAGGTTCGCGTTGTGCGCGAGCCCGCGCGCGACCTCCATATGGTGCTCGGCGAGCACCAGCCCCACCCTGCGCGACCCGGAGTGCAGCATGATCCAGACCCCGCCGTCGGTGTCCAGGCACAGCTCGATGAAGTGGTTGCCGCCGCCAAGCGTGCCGAGCTGCCGCCGGGCACGCTCGAACAGGTCCTGCACCGGCCCGCTGAGCTGGCGGAACTCGCGCCACAGCGGGTCCTCGTCCTCCAGCGGCTCGGGGTGCATGGCGAAGCCGACCGGGACCGCCGCCTCGATCGCCGCCCGCATCGGCCCGAGATCGTCGGGCAGGTCCTCGGCGCGCAGGTCCAGCCGCATGGCGGCCATGCCGCAGCCCATGTCGACACCGACCGCGGACGGCGCGACCGCATCCCGCATCGCGATCACCGAGCCGATGGTAGCGCCCCTGCCGAAGTGCACGTCCGGCATGACCGACACATGGTGGAACACCCACGGGAGGGCGGCGATCCGCTGGAGTTGCGCGAGCGCCTGCTCTTCCACCTCCTCAGGGCGGACCCACAGGTAGATCGGCGCCGTGGCGCCTGGAAGCACAGCGGTTGGCACAGGAGTCTCCTTGGCTTGACGCTTGGTGCCTGTTTCTCAACCTCGTGTCATGCAGGGCCAGGTGCTGCTGGGGGCTGAACACCTGGTTCACGGCGGCCGCGGACAGCACGGTCACCGCCGCTGTCGCGACGCTGACGAGGGCTCTGCGGATCAAGACCGCCTCCACTCGGGCGTAGACCACCGACGGTGCGAAGCGCTTTGGAGGTGCGGCACCTATGGACCCGCCGGCGCAAGGCAACGGAACGTTCACAGTGTCCATCGTGGAACAGGAGAGGTCCGTCTCGGCGCCAGCATGGAGCCCCCGGTCGCAGCGAGTGTACTCCGTGGCAGGCGGTGCCCCCGAGGATCTGCACGGTAGCCGGGCGACGCCGTGTCACGGTCACGCGCCGTGCGAGGCGCCCGGGTGGGCTACGGTGGCGTGGTAGCGGCGGCCACGAGCCACCAGTGGCTGCTGACCGACGGAAAAGGGGGCCAACGCCATGGCGCCGTGGAACGAGCTGACCTGGGACAAGGCCATGCAGCGGGCCTACGAGGCGGTCAGCCTCTCCGAGCGGCTCTACGAGGAGATCGATGCGGAGGAGGGCCGTTCGAACGTCGACATCGAAAAGCACCTGCGCAGAGTCGAGGTGAAGGCCGCCCATGCCCGGACGTGGGTCGCCATCGCCCAGGCGCTCGGCACCCAAGGTGACCGGTACGAAGGCGTGTAGCTGCGCCAGCGGGGTGCATCGCCAGGCCCGCCTCGATGAGCCGGTCGCAGCATCCAGGGCAGGTCTCCCTGTTCCGCCACGAGCGCAAGTCGAACCGTCCTACCCCGCCCCTTCCGGGGGATGACGGCTGTTCCCAGCCCGCTGGCCGTTTCGTCTCCATGTTGGCGCACGTGGGGCAGATGCGGGAGGGCATGGTCATAATCTCCAGGAGCGCTCAAAGGGAGGACGGCGGCAGATGAAGGAGATCGACACCAGCGTGGCGCACTCGGCTCGGATCTGGAACTACTGGCTGGGGGGCAAGGACCACTACCCTGTCGACCGCAGGGTCGGTGACCAGATCGCTGAGATGTTCCCGGACATCGTCCGCTTGGCCCGCGCCGACCGGGCGTTTCTGGGCCGGGTCGTCCGGCATCTGGTCGGTGAGGCGGGGATCCGCCAGTTCCTGGACATCGGCACCGGCCTGCCCACCGCTGACAACACCCACGTAGTCGCGCAAAAAGTCGCCCCGGCGTGTCGCATCGTCTACGTCGACAACGACCCCCTCGTGCTGGCGTACGCCCGCGCCCTGCTCACCAGCACCCCCCAGGGCATGACCGACTACCTCGACGCCGACCTGCACGACCCCGACAAGATCGTGCGGGAGGCCGCGAGGACGCTGGACTTCACCCAACCGGTGGCGGTCATGCTGCTGGGAGTCTTGATCCACATAACAGACGACCGCGAGGCGTACGCGATCGTCGACCGGTTGCTGGACGCTGTACCCTCCGGCAGCTACCTCGTGATCGCCCACAGCACCAACGAGATCACCGGCGCCGCGATGGACGAGGCCGTACGGCACTGGAACGAGTTCGGCAAACCCCCGATGACCCTCCGCACCCCCCAGGCGATCGCGCGGTTCTTCGAGCGCTTGGAGCTGCTGGAGCCTGGCGTGGTGTCGACCACGCGGTGGCGGCCCGACCCCAGCGACCACGGCAGGCGCGACGTGGATGAATTCTGTGGTGTCGGGCGAAAGCATCCTCCGCCGAGGTAACCAGTCGCATCCTCACCCAGCTCTCCGTGGTGCGAGTCGGCCGTGAGGCGGGTGAGAGCGACACCGCACCGACCGCCGCCGAGCCTGGCCTGCTCGACCCTGGCTGTCACGGCAAGACCGTATGATCCGCCATGGAAACCCCACCCACGCCATCCACCAGAGCTCCACGACCGGCCGCTGAGGTCACGAGCGGCGAAGCGTGCCGCGACAGGGAGCGGGAGAACGCTCATGGACCCATCGACCAGGAAACTGAGCACGTGACCGCCCCTGCTGCCACGCGGGCCGGGCGGCGCGAGTGGATCGGGCTGGCGGTGCTCGCCCTGGCCTGCGTGCTGTACGCCATGGACCTGACCGTGCTGCACCTGGCCGTGCCGTCGCTGAGCGCGGACCTGCGGCCAAGCAGCACCCAGCTGCTGTGGATCACCGACATCTACGGGTTCATGGTCGCCGGGTTCCTGGTCACCATGGGCACCCTGGGCGACCGGATCGGCCGCCGCCGGCTGCTGTTGACCGGCGCCGCCGCGTTCGGGGTCGTCTCGGTGCTCGCCGCGCGCTCGACCAGCCCCGAAATGCTGATCGCCGCCCGCGCGCTGCTGGGCATCGCCGGGGCGACCCTGGCACCGTCGACCCTGTCGCTGCTGTTCAGCATGTTCGCCGACCCGCGCCAACGCTCGACCGCCATCGGCGTGTGGATCACCAGCTTCTCGGTCGGTGGCGCGGTCGGGCCGGTGCTCGGTGGGGTGCTGCTGGAACGCTTCTGGTGGGGCTCGGTGTTCCTGCTGGCGGTGCCGGTGATGGCGCTGCTGCTGGTGCTGGGACCGCGGCTGCTCCCGGAGTACCGTGACCCGGGTGCTGGCCGGCTGGACCTGGTCAGCGCGGCCATGCTACTGGCCGCCGTGCTGGCGGTGGTGTTGGGGCTGAAGCTGATCGCCCAGGACGGGCTCGGCTGGCTGGCTGCCTCATCGGTTCTGGCCGGGCTGGTGGTCGGGGTCGGGTTCGTGCGCCGGCAGCTCACCTTGGCCGACCCGATGATCGATCTGCGGCTGTTCCGGACCCAGGCGTTCACCGCGTCGCTGGCGACCAATCTGCTCGGCATCTTCATCGTGGTCGGCTATTTCCTGTTCGTCGCGCAGTACCTGCAGCTGGTGCTCGGGCTGTCGCCGCTGCGGGCGGGCCTGTGGTCGCTGCCGTCGGCCGGCGGGCTGGTGGTGGGGTCCAACCTGGCTCCCCGAATCCTGCGCCACATCCGCCCGGCCTGGGTGATCGGCGCCGGGCTGGCACTGGCGGCCGTCGGTCTTGGGGTGCTCACCCAGGTCGGTGGCTCCGCCGACGCCGACCTCGCGATCCTCGCGGCCGCGTCGCTGGTGGTGTCGCTGGGGCTGGCGCCGGTGTTCACCGCCACCACCGACCTGATCGTCAGCTCCGCCCCGCCCGAGCGGGCCGGGGCCGCCTCGGGGATCTCCGAGACCGGCGCCGAGCTCGGCGGCGCGCTGGGCATCGCGATCCTTGGCAGCATCGGCGTGGCCGTCTACCGCGGTGAGCTGGCCGACACCCTGCCGGCCGGTGTCCCCAGCGCGGCCGCAGCGGCCGCCCGTGACACCCTCGGCGGCGCCGTCGGCGTCGCCCACCAGCTCCCCGATGGGGTCGCCGCGGCGTTGCTTGCCGCCGCCCGCGCGGCGTTCACCCAGGGGCTGCAGGTGACCGCCACGATCAGCGCCGCCGTCGCGGTCGGTATCGCGGTGGGGGCTACGGTCCTGCTGCGGGGGGTGCGCGCAAGCTCCCAGGCTGCGCCCGCCGAGCAGCCAGCCATCGCCACCGAGCCGGACATTGCCGCCCAGCCCGAGGAGGCCGTCCAGCTCATCCGGGTGGGTTCGGGTTGCCTTGCATGCCCGGGTGAGCGCCGGCTCTCGGATGTCCAAGGCGCCGAGCGTTGAACTCCCAAAGACTGCCATACAAGAGGATCGCCCGTTCCGGTGACAGGCACGGACGGCGCCCCTGCAGATGAGACGGATGCAGCGCCTGGACGCTGTCACGGGGAAGCGCGAACCTCTGTAGGTTGCGATGGATCTTGCGAAAGTCAGAATTACCCTGCGAGTCGGCCAACACCGCAGAATTGATCCACTTCGGGAGCGCCGAGGTCGTCGGGCGCGGGCCGCCAACGTGAACACGAGACCACACCGGGATCGAGCAGTTCCACCCGGTCGAAGAAACGAGTGATCTGCTGCGCGGCGCGGAAGGTGATCGGGGGCTTGGCATTCTCGTTCCAGAACTGCCGTGCCGCCTCCGCCTCTTCGGCGTTCACCTCGTTGCTGGCGTGGGCGATCGCCAGGTAGCTGCCGGACGGCACCGCATCGAGTAGCCGGTTCACGATTGCCTGCGCCTCGTCGTCGTCGAGGATGAAGTTCAACACGCCCAGCAGGGTCAGCGCGACCGGTTGGGTGAAGTCCAGCGTCCGGGCGGCCTCCTGCAGGATCTTGTCGGGGTCGTGCAGGTCAGCGTCGATGTAGTCGGTGGCGCCCTGCGGAGTGCTGGTCAGCAGGGCGCGAGCGTGAACCAGAACCAGCGGATCGTTGTCGACGTAGACGATCCGCGACTCCGGCGCCACGGCCTGGGCGACCTCGTGGGTGTTGTCCGCGGTGGGCAGGCCGGTGCCGACGTCGAGGAACTGGCGAATCCCGGCCTCGCCGGCCAGGTATCGGACAGCGCGGCCGAGGAAGGCCCGGTCGGCGCGGGCGGTGGTCCGCATGTTTGGCAGGAACTGGAGGATCTGCTCACCGACCTCCCGGTCGGCCGGGTAGTTGTCCTTGCCGCCCAGCCAGTAGTTCCAGACCCGCGCGGTATGCGCCACGCTCGTGTCGAGCCGGGACTCGATCTGCGGGTCGCCGGAGGTGAGCGAGCTGTCGGTCACGGATGCACCCCTTCATTCCACGCTGCGCCGCGTCTTGACGTCAGGCGCAGCATAGTCTTCCGTGCCCTGTGTACAAAGGCTCGCGCTTCCAGGTGACAGGGGCGAGGCCGTGCAGCCCGATGAGCTGCAGGGGCACCGTCCGTGCCTGTCAGCCTCTGCAGGGAAGACCCAGAAGTACGTGCTGGGTGAAGCGGCGCCGAACCTGGCACGGCAATAGTCGGCAATCGCGAGAGGTCGCTATGACGGAGCCACTGGTCCCAGCGTCCCGCCACCACTGAGGGGCCATACGCCCACGGCGCAGGCAGCATCGACGGGTTCCAGCGGGAGGATGTGCACCTGGATGTCGGTGAAACCCGCCTCCCGCAGCGCCGCCGCCATGCGTTCGCCGGCCTGGTGGGTGTGCTGGTTGGTGACGCCGCGGCCGCGGGGCTGCGTGGTCAGCGCGATCCTGGCCCCGGGCAGCAGCACCCCGGCGACCTGGCGCAGCACCGCGACCGGGTCTGGCCAGAACCCGAGCACGTTGACGGCGAGCGCCTTGTGGAAGGTGGCCGGCCAGCCGGCCAGGTCGGCCACGCTGCCGCACAGCAGTCGCACCCGGCCCGACGCCACGGCGCGGCGGTTGCGGCGCCGCGCCTGGCGCAGCATCACCTGGGAGTGGTCGATGCCGACCACCTGGCCGTGGGGCGCGAGCTGGGCGATGTGGTGGACGGCAAGGCCCGGCCCGTAGCCGATCTCGAGGACGTGGTCGCCTGGCTGGAGGTCCAGCAGCTGGACTGTCCAGGCGTTGCGCCGCTGGTTGCTGTCGCGGCGGGCCATCACGACACCGGCGAGCGCGCCCACGGCGCCGGTAGGGTGGCGGAACTGGCCGAGGATGCGGCTACGAAGCCTGCCGCGAAGACCGCTGCTGCTCATGGACTGCTCCGATCGCGGTGCGCAGGGTGGCAAGCGTGTGGCGGGCGTGGGCGAGCTCTTGTGGGTCCAGGGGCGGGTCGAGCCGGGCGAGGAAGCGCCGCTCACGGTCGGTGATGCGCCGGATCATCCGGGCGCCGGCGGGGGTGAGGGCGATACGTGGGGAGCGCCGGTGCGCCGGGTTGTCCTCGGCCGCTACCAGGCGTTGGACGAGCAGAGCGTTGACCTGGGTCTGGATGTGCTGGCGGGTGACGTGGCGGCGGCGGGCGATGGCTGGGACGGTGGCCGGTCCGGTGCGCTGCAGCAGCTCCAGCACCGCGCGCATGCTGACCGTGATCGGCTCGGTGGCGTGCAGGTCTTCGGCGACCTGGGTGGCGAGGTGGAACAGCATCCGCACCTCGTCGAGCAGCTCAGTGACCTGGTCGGGCATGTGGCCTCCTTGTCAACAAAGTTGTCATATTGACAATAGTATTGTCAATAGGCTCTGGCGTGCTCGCCGGTCTGGCAATGGCTGGGCCCCCAACGCTTGCGACGGCGCGCGGTAGCATCTTCGGCCCGGAGTCGAGCCCGGAGGTGAAGCATGGAGCGGATGAGGGCGCGCCGTTATGGGTTGAGCTTTGGCCGGTTCCCCCCTGGTGGGCGCAACGCCATCACCGATGTCTCGGGTGTCCGGGTGGGGCAGGTCACGGTCAGCCGGGAGGAGACGGCCGACGCGAAGGCGGTGCGCACGGGCGTGACGGTGATCTGGCCGCATGCAGGGGCGCCCTGGCGAGACCGCGTGTACGCCGGAACCTCCGTCCTGAACGGGTACGGCGAGCTGATCGGCATCAACCAGATCAACGAGTGGGGGCTCCTTCACTCACCGGTCGTGATCACCTCCAGCCTCGCCATCGGACGTGCCTACGACGCCACCGCCCGCTGGATCGCCGGCCACGACGCTTCCCAGGGAACCGACGACGTGTTCATGCCCGTGGTCACTGAGTGCGACGACTCCTTCCTGAACGATGCCAGGTCCTTTCCGCTGTCCGACCAGCACGTCTTCGAGGCCCTGGAGCGTGCGGGGGACGGGCAGGTCGCCGAGGGCTGCGTCGGGGCGGGCACGGGGATGCAGTGCTTCGATTTCAAGGGAGGAATCGGAACGGCCTCGCGCGTGCTGCCGGCAGAGCAGGGAGGCTTCACCGTGGGTGCCCTGGTGTGCACCAACTTCGGGGCACGGCCAGACCTGCTCGTCCAGGGGGTTCCAGTGGGCCGGGAGATCTCCGACCTCCTGCCCGCGGGTCATGGGGAAGGCTCGTGCATCGTGGTTCTTGCGACCGACGCACCGATGCTCCCTCACCAGCTCCGCCGCCTCGCGGCGCGGGGCGGGCTGGGACTTGCCAGGTGCGGGTCGATAGGTGCGAACGGATCGGGCGAGCTGCTCATCGCCTTCTCCACGGCCCAGGTGGTCCCGCGGCAGACCGAGGACTCGACCCTCCAGGTCCGGGCCCTGCTGGACGGGGCGTTCTGGCACCTCCCCAGCGTCTTCGATCCGCTGTTCGTCGGGGCGATCGAGACCGTGGAGGAGGCCGTCGCCAACGCACTCTTCACCGCGACGACCACCCGCGGGCGGGTGGGGCACGTTCTCCACGAGCTCCCGATCGATCGGGTACTCGGGATCCTCGATCGCCATGGCCGGCTCGCGCCGACCGGTCGCTGACGAGCTGACGAGTTGACGAGGACGGCTCCCGATCCTAACCTGTTGCGGCCGTATCTATCGAACGATCGATAGGCAGATGATGCAATCGGCGTCAGCAGCCGCGACGGGGGAGCCGGCTCGGATCACCGAGCAGAGCATCTACAACGCTGCCGTTCGGCTGATCTTCGAGCGCGGGTACCACGGGACGTCCCTGCGGGCCGTGGCAGGCGAAGTAGGGCTGCAGATGTCCTCGCTCTACTACTACTTCCCGAGCAAGCAGGATCTGCTGATGCAGATCATGCGGCGGACCATGAGCGACCTCATGGCGACGGTGGAGCGGGCGATCGCGAAGGCCGCGGATCCCGAGGGACGGCTTCGAGCGGCCATCCGGGCCCACATCCTGTTCCATGCCAAGCGCAGGGAAGAGGCGTTCGTCGTCGACGCCGAACTGCGGGCGCTGGCGCCGGCGAACTACGCCGCCGTGGTGGCGACCCGGGATCGGTACGAGCAGTTGTTCGCCGAGGTACTCCGGGACGGCGCGGAGCAGGGCCGGTTCCGGGTCCCCGACGCAAAGCTGGCCGTCTTCGCGTTGATGGCCATGTGCACGGGGGTTGCCGTGTGGTATCGGCCGCACGGTCGACTCTCCCTCGAGCGGGTCGCGGACATCTACACCGACCTGTTCCTACGTGGAGTCCTGGCGGGAGGTGCCTAAGATGACAGACTCGACGTCACCCGTATCAGGGGCCGGATCGCCGGTGTCGAGGACCGGCGCGGCGGGCGCGCCGCAGGTCGCGGCGTCCGGTGAGCGCGTGGCGGGGGCAGGTGAGCTCAGGCGAAACGTCCTCACCCCTCGTCATGTCTTGATCGTGGCCATCGCCGCCACTGGGCCCATGTCCGTCGTCGCCCTCAACTACGGCCCGATGGCGAGCTTCGCGGGCCCGGCCCTGGTGCTGGCGTTCGTGGTGAGTCTCGTCGGCATTGTCCTGCTGGGTCTGTGCTTCTCGCAGTTCGCCAGGCACTACCCCAGCGCTGGTGGACTCTACGCGTGGGCGGTCCGCTCCTTCGGTAACAACGGCGGGTTCGTCTACGGATGGTTGTTCGCCGGGTCCTACCTGGTGTTCGCCGCGGCAGGCTTCGCGGTGTTCGGGGGATGGGGCGAGCAGTACATCGAGACGATCTTCGGAGTGAAGATCGCGTGGTGGATCTTCTCCCTCGCGGCGATCGCCTACACCAGCGTCCTGGCGTACTTCGGCATCCGCACCAGCGTCGGGAGCGCGTTCGTGCTGCTCGCCTTCGAGTTGATCGTAGCGTTCGTCTTCGCCGCCTACGTCTGGGGGGATCACCCTGCCGGGGTGAGCGCATTCACGTCCAAGCCCTTCCTTCCCTCGTCCTCACCAGGAGGCTGGGCCGCGATCGGGCTGGCCATGACGTTCGGCGTGCTGTCGTCGGTCGGGTTCGAGGAGGCCTCCACCATGTCGGAAGAGGCCCGGGACGCCCGGCGGACCATCGGGCGCGGCATGGTCTGGGCGGGATTCATCACCCAGGCCTTCTACATCCTGACGGCCTACGCGCTGCTGATCGGCTACGGGGACTTCGCCAAGTTCTCCAAGGACCCCGCGCCGCTGCTCACGCTCGGAGAAGGGCGCGGCAAGGTATGGCTGACCTTCGTGGTCCTCGCGGCCCTCTCGAGCATCCTCGCGTTCTCCCAGACAGCGTTCAACGCCGGGATCCGGGTCATCTACGCGCTGGGTCGAGAGGGCGTGGTGCCTCACATGTTCGGAAGGACCCACCACAGGCATCACACCCCGCACGTCTCCATCGCGCTCATGACGGTGGTCGCGGTCGCGCTGGCGTTCCCGCTGGCTTTCTCGGTCGGTGCGTTCAACGTGTGGTTCTACTTCGGGTTCCTAATCTCGATCGCGTTCCTGGTCCTGTACGGGCTGACCGCCATCGGGCTGATCTTCACCGCGTTTCGGGACAAGCGGGCGTTCCCCACTGTGAACCCGCTGACACACGTCGTGATCCCGCTGGCCGCGGCCGCGCTCATGGCCTACCCCCTGTACCGGACGGTCAGCCCGCTGCCGCCCGGGGTGTACAGGACGCTCCCCCTGTACCTGATCGGGTGGCTCGTCATCGGGGTTGGCGTGCTCTTCTACCTGCGGCGGTCCCGGCCTGACGCCATTGCTCGCGTGGGGTCCCTCATGGCGGGAGGAGAGCCCGAGCCGACGGGCGGCGGGGAAGCGACATCGTTCCGGGCATGAGCCAGCGCCCGTTCTCCGCCGTCGAGCTGGCCGAGCGGGAGGAGGCCCAGCGCACGGCCCGCCGGCTCCTGGTCGAGCAGCTCCGCTACGTCCGGGCGGCGTCGGTGTTCTACCGGCGCAAGCTCGGCGGCGGCCCCGACCTCGGTCCCGAGGACCTTCCGGAGCTCCCCTTCACGACGAAGGACGAGCTCCGGAAGGCCCAGGCGGTGGACCCGCCCTTCGGCGAGATGCGGGCGGCGGGCCTCACCGACATCGTTCGGCTCCACGTGACCAGCGGGACGACCGGCCGGCCGCTCGCCATCGGGTTCACCCGCGCCGACCTCGAGCTGTCCTGCGAAGTGGGGGCCCGCGCCTACTGGGCCGCCGGGGTGCGCGAGGACGACGTGCTGCTCCACTGCCTCAACTACGCCCTGTACGTTGGCGGCTTGGCCGATCACCTGTCCATCGAGCGGATCGGCGCGACCATGGTGCCGATCGGGATCGGCCAGAGCCAGCGGGTGCTGGATCTGTGGTGGGATCTTCGTCCCTCGGCCATGTTCTGCACCCCGTCCTATGCGAGGCACCTCGCCGAGGTGGCGCGACGCCGGGGGGTCGATCCGAGGACGCTCGGCCTGCGGCTGGTGGTGGTTGGAGGAGAGCCGGGAGGCGACGTCCCCTCGATCCGCCAGTCCCTCGAGGCGATGTGGGGGGCCGAGGTCGGCGACGCGTACGGCCTGGGAGAGGTCTGGCCGACCTTCGCGGGGCAGTGCGAGGCCAGGGACGGCTTCCACATGACCGCGCCCGACGCCCTGTGGTGGGAGCTGGTGGATCCCGGCAACGGCGAACCGGTCCCGGCCGAGCCCGGCGCGGAAGGAGAGATCGTCTACACCCACCTTCGCCGCCAGGCCACTCCGCTCGTCCGGTACCGGAGCCGCGACGTGGTCCGGATGCTCGGGGAGTGCTCATGCGGTCGGACGACCCCTCGCTTCAGATTGCTGGGGCGGGCGGACTCGATGTTCATCGTGAGAGGCGTCAACGTGTTCCCACAGGCGATTGAGGCCGTGCTGAGCGAGCTCGCCGTGGGACACGGGGCGTTCGCGGTCCTCCTCGACGACCCCACGCCGATCCCGCCGATCCCGCTCGTCGTCGAGTTCCACGACCCCGCTCCCGATCTGGCTCGGCGGGTCGAGGAAACGGTCCGCGCCCGGTTGCAGTGCCGATGCTCGGTCCGGGCCGTCCCCATGGGCCGCCTGGGGCTCGGCACCGAGCACAAGAGCCGGAGGGTGTTCCGAACCTACCTGGGGGAGCGCCCGCCCGGGCTGGAGCCAGCGGCTTCACGAGGGGAAGCCGATGGCAGGTGAGCGGTTCTTCGACTATGGCAGGACCTTCGTCCAGCCCATCCCGATGCGCCCGCAGGAGACGGCCCTGCTGATCATCGACATGCAGTACCACGACGCCTCGCCCGACCACGGGTTCAACCTGGCCCTGGACAAGCTGGACCCCGGCTGCATGGACTACTTCAACAAGCGAAACGAGGAGGTCGTGATCCCGACGATCCGCAGGCTCCTGGAGTTCTTCCGGTCACGGGGCCTGCGGGTGGTATACCTGACGCTGGGCTCGAAGTACCGGGACCTCCGCGATGTCCCCGACCGGCTCAGGCGGTGGATCCGCCAGCTCGAGCACGAGAGCGGGGTGCTGGACATCTTCTGGGCGGGAAACCCGGCGTTCGCCATCCGTAAGGAGATCGAGCCGCTCCCCGACGAGACCGTCATCGCCAAGACGACCTTCGGCGCGTTCAACAGCTCGCCGATCGAGCAGGTCCTCAGAGAGCTCGGGGTGCGGACGCTCATCATCACGGGGATCTCCACCAACTGCTGCGTGGAGACCACGGCGCGCGACGCCGCCGACCGCGGGTTCGCCTGCGTGATCGTTGACGAGGGAACCGCCGACTACGACGAGGACGCCCACGACGCCGCGCTGCGGGCGTTTCACTTCAACTTCGGCCGAGTCGTGCGGACGGCTCAGGACGTCTCGGCGGCCCTGGGGGCGGAGGCCGCCATCTAGGCACCAGGAGAGGAGTACCAGGCGTGAGCTGGTCTACCGAACCAGTGGTCATCACGGTGGCGCCGACCGGGGCGGAGGTCACCAGGTCCCAGACGCCGCATCTCCCCATCACTCCGGAGGAGATCGCCCAGGAGATCGTGAGGTCGGCCGAAGAGGGCGCCTCCGCCGTGCACGTCCACGCCCGGAACGACGATGGCCGGCCTACCACCGATCCCGAGATCCTGAAGCGGATCGCGGGCCTGACCCGGGACCGGACCGACGTCGTCATCGGCATGTCGACGGGCGCCGAGGTGGGCATGAGCCAGCGGGAGCGGATCCGCGTCCTCGACGCGGCCCCCGAGGTGGCCAGCCTGAACTGCGGGAGCATGAACTTCGGCGACGACGTCTTCGACAACTCCCCGCGGCTCATCGAGGCGCTGGCGAACCGGATGCGCGAAGACGGTGTCCGCGCTGAGCTCGAGATCTACGACATCGGCATGCTGGGCGCCGTGGGTCGGCTCCTGGACGCGGGGCTGGTCGACGATCCCCCTCTCTACAACTTCGTCATGGGAGTGCGCGGCGGCATCTCCGCCTCCGCGGAGAATCTCCTGGCGCTGCTGCACAACCGTCCGCGGCCGGGTCGGTGGACCGTGACCGGCATCGGCCGCAACCAGCTCCCCCTCACCACCCTGGCGGCGGCGATGGGGGGCCATATGCGCGTGGGGTTCGAGGACAACATCTACTACCGCCGCGGCGAGCTCGCCACGTCCAATGCCCAGCTGGTGGCGCGGGCGCGCAGGATCGCCGAGGAGCTCGGGCGCCGGCCCGCCACGCCGGACGAGGCACGACGGATCCTGGGGGTGGCCCGTGGGTAGCTCCACGGTGCTCGGCCTGGACAGACAAGGAGCCCTCGCCATCCTCACCGCCGAGCGCCCCGACGTGCTGAACGCCTTGAACGCCGAGCTGCTGGAGGAGCTCACCCGAGCGGTCCGGGAGCTCGGTGACGACTCCTCGGTCCGGGCGATCGTGCTGACCGGAGCGGGCCGCGCGTTCATGGCCGGGGCCGACGTGGGGTTCATGGCGCGATCGACGCCGGGGGAGTTCCGCCGTTTCGTCGAGGGCATCCAGGAGCTCACCAGGGTGATCCGTGGATGCCCGGTGCCAGTCGTGGCCGCGGTGAACGGCCCGGCGGTCGGCGCGGGGTGCGAGCTGGCGTGCGCGTGCGATATCAGGATCGCTTCCACCGAGGCCACGTTCTCCTTCCCCGAGTCCCGGATCGGGCTGGTGGTCACGAGCGGGGCGAGCTGGCTGCTTCCGCGCCTGGTGGGTGCGGGTTGGGGCCGCCGGCTCCTGCTGACGGCAGCGACCGTCGATGCGGAGCTGGCCCTGCGGATCGGCCTGGTCCAGGAGGTGGTGGCGCCGGAGGCGATGGCGCGCCGGGCCGTCGAAGTCTGCGCGGAGGTCGCGGAGGCGGAGCGGCTCGCCGTGACGCTGTCCAAGCGGCTGCTGGTATCGAGCGAGGAGGGGGGGCTGGAGCCCGCCCTGCGGCTCGAGGTGGAGGCCATCTTGTCGTGCTTCACCGAGGGCCAGGCCCTGGAGGGACTCAGGGCGTTCTTGGAGAGGCGGGACCCGTCCTACCGCGGGAGGGCGGTCCGATGATCCCGGTGGTGGGCGTGACCTCGATTCCCAAGCGGGCCAGGAGCGGATTCGGAGAGCTGCCGCACGAGACGGTCCCGGAGCTCTACCTCGAGATGGTGGCCAGTCTCGGGGCGGCACCGGTCATCCTCCCCGTCCACGTCAAGCCGAGCCCAGAGGTGCTGAGGCGGCTGGACGGCCTGATGCTCACCGGAGGAGGGGATGTGGATCCCGCGATCTACGGCCAGGAGCGGGGACCACGCACCGAAGGGGTCGACCCCGACCGGGATCGCTTCGAGATCGAGATGGTGCGCGAGGCGCTCGATCGGGATCTCCCGATCCTTGCCATCTGTCGGGGGATCCAGGTGCTGAACGTGTCCCTTGGGGGCTCGCTGACGCAGGACCTTCCGAGCGTGCTCGATGGCCGGGTCAACCACCGGGACGTCGAGCGCTGGGACCGCGGCTCCCACGTCGTGCGCACCGACCCGGAGAGCAGGCTGGGGAGCCTGCTCGGCGGGCAGGCCCCGGTCAACAGCATCCACCACCAGGGAGTGGACCGGATCGGGCGGGGTCTGCGCCCGGTGGGCTGGGCCGAGGACGGCGTGGTCGAGGCCGTGGAGCTGCCGGAGGCCCGGTTCTGCCTGGGCGTCCAATGGCATCCCGAGTGCCTGGGTCGGGACGACCCCAGCTACGGCCTGTTCCGGTCGTTTGTGGACGAGGCAAGGGAGGTTCCCGCGTGAGCATCGAGTCACGTCGGCGGCCCGAGCTCTGCTACATCGACGTGGGCGGGACGTTCACCGACGCGTTCATCGTCGACGCTGAGGGTGAGTATGTGACGGGCAAAGCCCCTTCCACGCCCGGGGAGCTGGCCAGGGGCTTCTTCGCCGCAATCGGCGCGGCGGCGGAGAGCTGGGGGATGACGGTCGAGGAGGTCCTGCGCTCACTCAAGGTGCTCGGCTACGGCTCCACGGTGGTCCTCAACGCCATCCTCACCCGGTCGGGGCGCACGCCCGGCCTCATCACCACCAGCGGGTTCGAGGGCATCCTCCTGATGGAGCGGGGCAAGCAGACCTGGGTGGACCTGGACCGGGCCGCGCGCCTGCACCCCATGACCCACCGCCACAACTCCCCGATCGTCCCCCGCCGCCTCATCCGCGGGGTCACCGGCCGGATCGACAGTCTCGGGCGCGAGGTGATCCCGCTGTACGAACACGACGTCCGGGCCGCCGCGGAGGAGCTGGTCGAGGCGAGGGTGGACGCCATCGTCATCTGCCTGCTGTGGTCGTTCCTCAATCCATCGCACGAGCGGCGAGCGGCCGAGATCGTCCGGGACGTGGTCCGCGAGCGGGGCCGGCAGGTCCAGGTGGTCACCTCGGTCGACGTGTCGCCAATGATCCGGGAGCTGCCCCGAGTCAACACGGCCATCCTGGAGGCCTACACCGGCGACCTGGCCCGAGCGGCCTTCCAGGACATGCAGGGCCGACTGGAGGAGCGCGGGTTCCGCGGGCAGCTCCAGATCATGCAGTCCACGGGAGGACTCGCGCCCGCGGTGTACGTCAAGGCCGTGGAGACGATCCAGTCCGGACCGGCCGGCGGCGTGATCGGGGGACGGTACATCGGCGAGATCTACGGGTTCGAGAATCTCATCACGACCGACGTGGGAGGCACCAGCTTCGACGTCGGGCTCGTCTCGGAGGGGTTCATCAACGTCAACCGGGAGCCGGCGGTGGCCCGCATGCTCCTGGGCGTCCCCATGATCGAGATCCTCTCGATCGGCGCGGGCGGCGGCACGATCGCGCGGATCGATCCGCTCACCGGTCGCCTGGAGATCGGACCCCAGTCGGCGGGATCCGAGCCGGGGCCCGTGTGCTACCGACGGGGAGGGACCGAGCCGACGGTCACCGACGCCGATCTCGTGCTCGGCTACCTGGACCCTGACTACTTCATCGGCGGGCGAATCGTCCTCGATGCCGGATCCGCCCGGCGTGCCATCCGCGAGCGGATCGCCGAGCCGCTCGGCATGAGCATCGAGAAGGCCGCCGAGGGTATTCGGACCATCGCTGACGCCAAGATGCGTGACGCTATCTCGGGGCTCATCGCGACCCGGGGGTTCGACCTGTCCGACTACCACCTGCTGGCGTTCGGCGGGGCGGGCCCGTCGCACGTGGCCGACTACACCAAGGGCCTGTCGTTGGCGGGAACCATGGTCTTCCCGTTCTCGGCCGTGTTCTCCGCCTTCGGGGCCGCGTCCGCCGACTACGAGCACCACTACACCCGGGCGGTGAACGTCATCGTGCCACCCCGCGTCTCCGACGAGGAGAAGCTCGCACTGGGCAGGCGGATCTCGGAGGCCTGGGAGGAGCTGCGGGTCCGGGGGAGCCGCCAGATGGAGCATGAGGGCTTCGATCGGGCCCGGATCCAGTTCCGTCCGCTCGCCATGATCCGGTACGGACGCCAGCTCAACGACCTCATCGTGACCTCGCCGGTCGACCGGATCGGATCGCCGGCGGACTGGGACCGCCTGATCGAGGCCTTCGAGCAGCTCTACACCCGGGTCTTCGCCGTCGCCGCGAAGTATCCCCAGGCCGGCTACGAGATCCTCGAGGTCGGCCTGGCGGCCTACACCGAGAAGATCCGGCCGAAGCTGCGGTTCGAGGCCCCAGGGCTGTCCGCGCCGCCAGAGGACGCTGCCAAAAGGCTCAGGCCGGCGTGGTTCGAGGGGGGCTGGCAGGAGACGGCCGTCTACGAGATGAGCCGCCTGCGTCCGGGCAACGAGCTGTCGGGGCCGATCATCGTCGAGGACCCCACGACCACGCTGGTGGTGCCGCCGGCCCGGCGGATCCGTCTCGATGGGTACCGGACCATCTGGCTGGAGGAGGAGCGGTGAGCCCAGGATCGCTGAAGGATCGGCTGCACGAGCGGGACCGCCGCGTGGCGGAGCTCGGCGTGTACGAGGAGAGGCTCGATCTCAAGGAAGGGGACCCGATCGCGTTCGAGCTGCTGTACTCCAGGATCCTGCAGTCGGTGACCAGCGCCCACGAGGTGGCGCGGCTGGTGTCCGCGTCACCCATGAGCCGCGAGCTGGGGGAGATCATCTTCGGCCTGTACACGCCGGAGGGCGACGCGGTGGCCCTGTCCCGTGGGCTCCTCATCCACATTCACACGATGAGCCGGATGATCAAGTGGATGATCGAGAACGACTACCAGGATGACCCCGGCTTCAACGAGGGGGACTACTACTTCAACAACGACCCCTACATCGGGGGAGCGCACTGCCCGGACCAAATGATCGTGACGCCGATCTACTGGGAGGGGGAGCTCGTGGCCTGGGCGGGCGGGCTGACCCACACCCCGGAGACCGGGGGTTCGGAGCCCGGCGGGTTCATCCCCTTCGCACGGTCCCGTTTTGATGAGGGTCTGTTCCTGCCATGCGTCAAGATCGCCGAGAACGACCGGATCAAGCGAGACTTGGAGATCCTGGTCGAGCGCGGGATCCGCAGTCCGATCTTCTGGCTCACCGACAACCGGGCCAAGATCACCGGGACCCAGATGATCCGCCAGGAGATCAAGGGCCTGATCGAGCCGTTCGGCGCGGACAACTTCGGCAAGGCCTGTCGGGAGTACATCGAGGACACCCGCCGGGCGGCGAAGCGTCGGGTGCGAACCGTGCTGTTCCCCGGCCGGTACCGGGAAGTGGGGTGGCGGGGCAGCGTCATGCCGCGGCAGGAGACGCTGCTGCACGGTCCGGTCGAGCTGACGGTGAGCACGGAGGGGCGGCTGGTCCTGGACTACCAGGGGATGTCGCCAGCCGGCCGCCATCCGTTCCAGGGGACCCTCCCCACGATCGAGGGCCTCGTGATGAACGTGCTCATCCAGCACCTGTTCTACGACCTCAAGCACAACGAGGGCGTGCTGATGGTGGTGGACCTGAAGGTCCCGGAGGGAAGCGCTGGGAACCCGCCCTCCATCTTCTATCCCACCGCCTTGTGGGGGATCACCTACGGAGCGGGCCTCGCCTCGGGGCAGGCGCTCAGCCGAGCCTACTACGCCCAGGGGTACCGGGAGGAGGTCCACGCCACCAGCGCGCTGTCCTGCGCCTATACCGCCGGCGGCGTCGACCAGTACGGGCGGCCGTTTGGCGCCCACAACTTCGAGTTCGCCGCGGCGGGGCTGTTCGCCAGCGCGGTGGCGGACGGGCTGGACACGGCCGGGGTCGAGTTCAACCCAGAGGGCGAGATGGGCGACGCCGAGATCTGGGAGCAGGTGCTGCCTCCCGTCTACCTCGGTCGGGAGATCCACATCGACGGCGGCGGCTTCGGCAGGTACCGCGGAGGGAACGGGGTCCTGTCGCTCTACCAGGTCTGGGGCACCGACGAGATCGACGTCGGCGGGTTCGGCGCCGCTCCCATCTTCTCCGCGCCCGGGCTCATGGGCGGGTATCCCGCTGGCGCGGTCTACATGTGGGTGGGGAGCCGGACGAACATCCGCCAGTTGATCGAGGAGCGCAGGCCGATCCCCGCGGGTGAGGGCGAGGATCCGGAGACCCCGGACTTCGTCCGACAGGTGGCGGCCACGTGGGAGCTGGTCCACGGCCACAACCGAGTGGGCACGCCCGCTCGGCCCGGCGACCTGTTCACGGCGATGACCGGGGACGGCGGCGGATTCGGGGACCCGATCGAGCGCGACCCAGAGCTTGTCCGCCGGGACCTCGAGAACAAGGTGACCACCCCGTGGACCGCTCGCAACGTCTACTGCATCGCCGTCGATCCCGACACGCTGGAGGTCGACCGCCAAGAGACCGAACGGCTGCGCGCCGCGCGGCGGGAGGAACGCATGCGGATGGGGATCCCAGCCCAGCAATACAAGGCCCGCGAGCGGGAGCGAGTGCTGTGCGGGGACTTCCCGCCGCCCGTGGCCCGCATGTACCACGCCGTGCTCGGGGCGTCCGAGGTGTTCCAGAGCGCCTTCCGGGAGTTCTGGGATCTGCCTGAGGAATGGCGGATGCCCGATCCCGACCAGTTGGCCCAGGAGATGGCGTGATGCCGGAGTACCCGAGGGAGCTGATCGCCGACCTCCTTCGGGGTCGGCTCTCCAGCGACGAGATCGGGGGGCTGCAGCGCCACGAAAAGGACGCAAGTCGCTTCCAGACGGTGCTGGCCGTGGAACAGCAGCGGCTCGGCTGGACCGACCGGATCCTGCTCTGCCTGCAGGAGCACCTTTACGTGGTCCAGCGGCCGGAGGGCTCTCGGACCGTCCGCTGCGAGTGCGGTCACGAGTTCGGCGACCACCGGCGCAACTGGAAGGAGTCCGCGCTCGTCCACGAGCGAGACGCGTCAGATGGTCTGGTGTACCGGGGCCCGCGCAGGGCCGATCCATCCTGGACGGTCCTGCGGGAGTTCTACTGCCCCGGGTGCGCCACGCAGCTCGACGTCGAGGTGGTCCCGAGAGGCTACCCGTTCATCTTCAACTTCCAGCCCGACTTCGAGGGACACGAGGGTAGGGGGGAGGCCGAATGAGAGCCATGCGTGCGGTCACGGTCCCGGCTGACCCGGATGGGTTCGCGAAATGGTGTGAGGACCACGGCGTGCACACAGCGATCGTGGGGGCGGCCGACACCCACGGGATCTGGCGAGGCAAGCGTCTACCGGTCGAGGACCTGGTGCGCGCCTCCGACCATGGCGTTCCCTTCAGCGACGTGCTCTTCGTCATCACCCATTCCGAAGACACCGACGAGGGCCAGGAACTGGTCGAGCCGCCGGGCGGGGCCGAGTTCCCCTCCTATTTCCCGCGGAAGGAGCTGGGGTTCGGCGACGTCTTCCTCAGACCCGATCTCGCCACGGCCCGGTACTTCCCGTGGCACGACGGCACCGTCGGGCTGACCGGGGACTTTCACCTCGCGTCCGGGGAGGAGGCGCCGATCGCTCCTCGAACCGTGCTCCGTCGGGTCGTCGATCGAGCCCGGTCGGCCGGGTTCGAGGCCAGGTTCGGGCTCGAGTACGAGTTCTACATCTTCCGTGGAGATCTCCGGTCGCTCCAGGAGTCCGGGTACCAGCTCGACCCGATCAGGGTCCGCCCCTACACCTACGGCGTGTACGGCGGCAGCCTGGATGAGGGCGTCGTCGCCGACATCAGGGGGAACATGGCCGCAGCCGGCGTCTGGATCGAGGCCTGTAACCCGGAGAGCGGGCCGGGGCAGTTCGAACTGAACATCCGGTACTCCGAGGCGATGAGAGCCGCCGACGACGGCTTCTTCTACAAGCACTGCGTGCGCGAGATCGTGGCGCGCCATGAAATGCTCGCCTCGTTCATGGCCAAGCCCCGGCGCGACTGGGCGGGCTCGTCCTGCCACGTCCACCAGTCACTCTGGGAGCTGGACGGGAGCCGCAACGTGTTCTTCGGCAGTGCCGCCAGCCACGGCGCTTCGGCCATCGCGCGCCACTACGTCGGCGGCCTGCTCGCGACCATGCGGGAGCTCAGCGCGTTGTTCTGGCCGACCCCGAACTCCTACAAGCGGAACGCCCCGTACTCCTGGGCGGCGAGCAGCGTGAGCTGGGGCTTCGACAACCGGTCCACCGGCCTCCGCACGCTCATGGAGACCCCGGCGACGGCCCGGGTGGAGCACCGGATGCCCGGGGCCGATTCCAACCCGTACATCGTGATGGCGGCCTGCCTCGCCGGAGGGCTCTACGGAGTGGAGGAGAAGATCGAGCCGGCGGAGGCCTTCGCCGGGGACGCGTATGCGGTCCCCGAGCGGTTCGAGCAGCTCCCGGTGACGATGGAGGACGCACTCGAGGCCCTCGAAAGGAGCCCGCTCGCTCGGGAGCTGCTCGGAGAGGACTTCATCGAGCACTACCTGGTCATGAAGCGGTTCGAGGTCGAGAAGTACCGGCAGCAGGTCTCCGAGTGGGAGGTCCGCCGGTACCTGGAGCTGGCGTAGCGGTCTCCCGCCAGCGCCGCCCGGGCGCTCATCGCAGATGCAACAGCGCCCGTGGGGCTTGCGAGCGGGGAGTGCGCTGTCCACGATGGGGATCGTGAAGTGTCCCGAGAGGCTGAGGATCACCTGGCATGGCGCTGAAGAAGCAGGCGACCCCGAAGCGCTGGCGCTCCAAGGAGGCAAAGGAGATCGTCGCTGCCGTGCAGCGAGCAGGTGGGCAGGTGGAGCGCACGGCGGGCGGGCATCTGAAGGTCATCGGGCCAGCCGGCACCGCCATCGTCGCCTCGGCACCCAATGCCGGCCGCGCAGGTGGGCGCGCCATCCACAACACCCTGGCCACGATCAGGAGCAAGACCGGGCTGGAGGTATGAAAGGCTCAGCTACCGGTACCAGCGGGTGCCGCCGCCAGAGTGCCGGCTACCAGTCGGCCATGTCGCAATCGGGTGAGACGATCACGGCGCGGTCGCCGCGCAGGACCCATGCCTCGGCCTTGCCGTGCCGGCGGGCAAGGGTGAACAGCAGGTGGGTGCCTGAGGCGTCGAAGGCGATGCTCTGCAGGATTCCGCCGGTTTGACCGCTGGCCAGCGTGGTCCGGCCGGCCAGCCTGCCACTGTGCCGGTCGTATGCCAGCAGCTGGTCGTGGTTGCGCTGGCAGGTCGAGCCGACCACCACCCGGTCGCTACCCGGCTGGAACCGTGGCGGCAGCAGCTGGCAGTCCTGGCCGGGGGCTGCCAGCAGGCGCCCGGCCAGCCGAGGCCCGTTGGCGGTGGTCAGGTCGAGCAGGTAGGCCCGGGCGGTGTTGGCGCCGACGTCTCTGGTCTGCAGCCCGTAGGCGAGCTGGGTGCCGTCGGGGCTCCAGTCCAGGTCGGTGAGGGAGCTGTTTGGGACGGTCCAGACCCGTCGGGTGTTGGTGCGCAGGTCGACGACGACCAGCTCGCCGTCGTGGCAGTCGACACTGACAGCATCGCCGCTCCCGCTTTCCTGGGCGACCGCCCGCGCGAAGGCGATCCGGGTCCGGTCGGGGCTGATGGCCAGCGCCTCGACGAACCGCTCGCCGGGCAGGAACGGCCGCACCTTCCCGGTCGCCACGTCGACCTGGTGGAAGGCGTTGCCACAGGCGTCGGCGTTGTCGGCGTAGTAGACGATGCCATGGGCGGCGTCCAGGACCGGTATGCGCACCAGCGGGGGGGTCAGGTAGCGCCGCGGCCGGCCGGTGGCGGTCTCGACCACGGCGACACGGCCGTTGCGGCCGATCCCAAGGAAGGTGCGCGGCTCGCCAGGCTCCCGCCCCGCCGGCCGGAACGCCGGCACCGCGCCGTCCCCGCCCGGCCGGGTCGGCAGCCAGGAGACAAGCCCAGCCGAGATGGTTGCGATGGCGACCACGGCCACCGCCGCCACGGCGACGCGGCGGTGGGCGCGCCGGCGGCCTCGCCGGCGCACGGCGGCCGGGTCCGGCCCGTGGGTCGAAGCCGCAAATGTCTCGGCGTAGGCGGTGAGCCTGGCTTGCAGTTCCTGATCAGCCATGGTGGGTCTCCTTTGCCTGAGCGGGGTCGCGACCGTCGAGCATCCCGGCCAGCGCGGCCCGGCCGCGGGCGAGCCGGCTCTTGACGGTGCCGGCCGGGACGCGCAGCTGGGCGGCGATGTCTTCGACCGGCAGCTCGGCCACGTAGAACAGCACCAGCACCTGACGCTGGCGCAGCGGCAGCCGGGCCATGGCGCGGTGCATGTCCACGCCGTCGGCCGACAGCTCCGGCACGGCCGGCGGCGGGCCGAGCCGCACCAGCAGGGCGAGCCGGCGGCGACGACGACGAAGGCCGCTCAGCGCCTCGCGGAATGCCACCCGGCGGACCCAGGCCAGCGGCAGGTCATAGGCGCGGATCCGTGACCAGTGCCGGGAGGCCCGCACAAACGCCTCCTGCACGGCGTCCTCGGCGTCCCCCAGGTCCCCAACGACCGCGGCGACCTGCCCGACCAGCCGCTGGTAGCACGCCAGGTAGAACTCGTCGAAGCCCTCGCTGTCTCGCACCCGTCCTCCCACCCGCTCGCCGCTTCACACCTCAAACAGGCAGCCGGACGCCGTCTGGTTCCATCGGCGGCAGTGGAGGGTGCGGAATGGAGTGTCGCTCGGGGCTGTTCCCATGCCCAGGGGGTATCTCTTGGACTGGAAAAGGTGGTCGTCATGGCGACAGTCGAGCTGACCAACGACAACTTCGACGAGGTTACAACCGGCAGCGACATGGTGCTTGTCGACTTTTGGGCCGCCTGGTGCGGGCCGTGCCGGTGGTTCGCGCCGGTGTTCGAGCGCGCCGCGCAGCGGCACAGTGACATCGTCTTCGGCAAGGTGGACACCGAGGCGCAGCAGGAGCTGGCCGCCGCGTTCGGGATCATGTCGATCCCCACGTTGATGGTCATCCGGGACAGGGTCGTGCTGTACGCGCAGCCGGGCGCGCTGCCCGAGCCGGCGCTTGAGGATCTGATCGCCAAGGCCAGGGCGGTGGACATGGAGGACGTCCGCCGGCGCGTCAGCGAGCAGGCCGCCAGCGCCTGACGCGGCGCCTTCTACCGCTGGCGTCCACCACCGGCAGCGCGGTGAAGCCGCGCTCCACTCGCGTGAACGCGCAGCAGCCTTGGCCACGTATTCCACCAGGATCGAATCATTGAGGCCCGTCCGTGCGGAATGCGAGCATGTGCGAAGGAATCCAGGGGCGCGCCCGAGGCTGTTCCGGAGTGCGGGCACGCGCAGGCCCAACATCAACATGGAGGCTGTGGTGGACGACGTGGAGGCTCTCGGCGATCGTAACCTGCGGTTCATCGAGGCATGTCGCCAGGGCTCGTGGGAGATGCTGCAACCGATCCTCTCGCCGTCCTTCGCGTACCTCGATGGAGCCACCGGCGAGGTGTGGGAGATGGAGCGCTACATCAAGGATCTCCGGGAGAACCCGGCGCCGACGCTCGTCATCGACCAGCTGGCGATCCACGTGGATGGCGACGCGGCGGTCGCGTCCGCGCGGACGCAGAGTCGTCCCGGCAAGAGCAACCGATACATCGACACCTACGAGCGGCGCGGCGGCGAATGGCTGTGTGTGCACGCGTGCGTCTGGCCGCTGCAGGCGAGCTGACAAGGATGGCGCGATGATCCGCCTGCGGATGAGCGCGACCGACCTCGAGCGCATGCGATTTGCCTATTCGCCGCTCGCCGAGGTGGCCGAGAGCCTGTACATGGTCAACTCGGGGCGCATCCA